>OLVT01000247.1_pt1 | contig 63893 bp, 89 predicted proteins | sample 1673241 | NCBI WGS metagenome assembly OLVT01 (sample SAMEA3178936, study PRJEB25190) | human gut metagenome | biome: human gut; feature: human-associated habitat; material: faeces | place: Austria | collected 2013
GCTGATGTTGTGATAATTATTGTCTTGGGAAATACAATATGTAGAAGGTGACAAATTTGAATTTATGGAGGAGGAAGTATATGAGTAACAAAGGAATTATAATTTTGGTAATTATATGGATGCTTTTTTCTTTAGTTTGGTTTTTGGCAGGAAATACTGTAAAGGGAATTATATGGCTATGTGTCGGAGTTATTGCCGTAATCATTGCATTAATAAGGAATAGTAAATAAATTTCAGCTAGCAGGGGAATGGAAGTGCTTTATGAATATTATAGTATTTAAGACTATTAGTTGATTTTAATCTATAGCATATTACTGACAATAAAATGACAATACAATTAGATGAAAACATAGCGAATCCATACAAAACAGTTCAAAAATGAACTGTTTTGGAACTGGAACAACGGGAATACACTACAAAGCAAATAGAACTTTGCGAGTTTGAATAATTAGCAAATCCCGAGAACCCTTGAAAATAAAGGGATCCCGGGATTTTTTGTTTCTCTGTGATGTTAAAGTGATGTTCAAATCACTATTTTACACCTATTCCATATATTTTTTCGTACTTTGGAATGGTATTTTCGACAATGAATTTATCAAGATTTTTTATGCTTCCCTGCGACAACTCACATGAGGTTATGGCATCAGAGAATAATGCCAGTATGAAATCCTTCAGTGATTCGGCCGGCCGGAATGATGAGATCGTTTGTATGATGGAATCTCCGAAAGCGATTAGGTCAAGATATGTTTCCATCTTATATCCATAAACGATTTCTGATTCGATATCTATGCCATACTTTGCGAAAATGTTCTTATTGTTTTTTTGGATATGAGCATTTCCTTCTTGTGCAGCTACAGACAATACGCTCTGACTGATCCGGCCGAGTGGAGAACCAGGTACCATATCAAACGATATGTCATTCTCTTCATATTCAGGATCATCTGGAGGAATGTTTTCCTTCTGTATAAGGTCCTCTATCCGTTCCGCTAACTCTCGATCAGTGCCCGGATACAGGTGGGAATAAGTATCCCATGTTGTCTTGATAGAATCATGGCCGAGCCTGCGAGAGATTTCTTCAATCGCAAAACCCATATTAACCAGCATGGCCACATGGCTGTGCCGCAGATCATGTACCCTTATTTCCTTGTCTCCCGATCTCTTGATCATTCTTTTGAATTCACTGTAGAGCCCACCCTTTTTGAAATAAAATATACGCTCTTCCGGATCCAGACTCATGCTGTCTATAAACTCCAATACTTCCTCATGAAGGGAATCCGGTATTGTAATCTGTCTTATACTGCGCTTTGTTTTTGGCGTCAGAAAATACTCTACCCCGTCAACTACCGCATAGTTCTTATTCACATCGACGCTTGCAATGTCTCTCGGGAAATCTTCCGGTGTTAGTGCAAGCAGCTCTCCCTCGCGCATTCCACTATAAAATAGAATCTTGAAAGCAACGATATATGAGGTCTTCTGTTCGAACTGCATAGCATGTTCAAATTCTTCTTTAGTCCAGAAGTTCATTTCGGATGCACGGCTTTCCCCGATGGTTCCGGCCACATAACATGGGTTGATTCCCAACTTATAGTATTTTACTGCATAGTTGAATATGGCTGATAGCTGCGAGTTTATTGTATGAAGATAAGTCTCAGCATAAGGCTCTCCTTTCTCGTTCCGGTAGTTTATCAGACCATTTTGCCATCTTCTTACAAGGTCTGCATCGATATCGCAGATCTGCATTTGGCCGAAAAAAGGAAGTATTTTTGTTTCGATGAGGTACCTCTTGCCCTTCAATGTAGTTGGCTTTAGTCTGGACTCCATATCTTCTATATAGTTTGCGGTCATTGATGCAAATAATATAGTTGGACTCTTGGAGTATTTATCCAAGAACATACGCTCATACTCTTTTGCAGCTCCCTTCGTGTCAAATCCACGTTTGCATTTATGCTTTCGCTCTCCGAGCCAATCTTTATAGTAAAAGTTTGCGTACCATTTTGTCTTACCATCTTTGGTCTGATATTTATATGCGGGCATAATTAATCTCCTTGTCGCATAAGATTTGACAAATGGCCCCATGTTTTATATAATGTACTTAACAAGGGAACCGTTGGCCAGTGCACACCTGGCCGCCGGTAAAATATGTAACTATAAAAAATAGCGCCTTACTTTACCAGAGCAGGGGCGCTATTTTTTGTGCCTAAGAATTGTTACAACAAGGGTTATAACAGCACAAAGCATGATGACAAAAGTAAACAAGTCACTGTATGTAACCATAAGCACCAGCCTCCTTTCTTGCGTCCGGCGGCTGCATAGCACCTCAACGGTTCCCCGGTTAAGTACATTATATTTTCATGAAAGTTATCTGTCTTTAAAGTCCTCCAATGCTCCCATCAACAAACGCCGTCCGGATTTCGACATTGTCCTATAATATAGGATGATGTCCTCTTCATCTTCGGAAGATACAATCGTTGGGTATGGAATGGTCCCGATCAGGAAGTCCATGGAAGTATTTAGGAATCTTGAAATCCTGGCCAAGGTTCCGATGTTCGGTGTAATTGATCCGTTCAAAATATCTTCCGCCTCCTCTGGCGTAACCTCAACCGCATCGGCGAATGTCTCCGTCGAGATACCGGCCTGAGTGAGCAGATCTGAAACGCGAGTTCCGATATATGGCATTGTCGTATCCGGATCCAATGCAAGCCATTGGGATTTTGATTTTCCTAATAAATAATCTGAAGGAACATGGAAGTATTCCGATATCTTTTTTAAGACATCGGCAGAGGGATTAGTGTATCCCCTTTCTATATTTGAGATTACCTGCCCCGAACAACCGGCATAATCTCCCAGCTGCAACTGGGTAATGCCTGACTCCATGCGGAGCACTTTTATTTTTTCTCCAACTTTACTCATATCGGTGGCCTTAATTCAGCGCATTGTTCAAATATGGAACAATTTCTTTTATATCTTGAAGATTTACCATTGAAGTATTCTGTGAAAATGATCCATCAGCAGCTTTAATAAATTGAAAAGAAATCATATCCAATCCGGTTTCTTCCTCCAAGACAATGATTGTAACAGAATCATATGGTAGCTGTTCTGGAGATTCTCGATAATAAGTGCCATATAATGAGAGAGCAGCATTGATATCGCTCCATAAAGCTTCTATGGATTTCTCTGACAAAGTATATCCTGAATTTAACGAAACATATAAGTCATTATCCATAATAGTGCAATTGGCATTATCTCCGAAAGATTCGGAAACCCAAGCCTTTGCACCAGCTTGATCTATTCCTTCCTGTGCTTTCTCCTTTTTTAAGTCGGTTAATTCTTTTTGAACGCTCTCCAATTCTTTTACTTTAGCATCATAATCTTCTTGAGAAACAGATGACGAACATCCTGTTAGAAGAACTGTTGAAATAAATAATGCAACTAATAATTTTTTCATGTCATTTCATTCCTTTCTCCCCCTCCGGTACCACTCGAAGGGGATTATTTTGCTTCTTTTAATTCCTCATCATATTCGTGGTTTAATCTTTTGAGATATCCTCTCAATTCTCCTTTAAATTCTAATTGAGCATCACGGGGGAGCTTATGGATCAGTGAAAGCCATTCAGCATCTTCTGACGAATATATTGATTTGGAAGTTTCAGATCCAATCAATAGGTAGTCTGTACTCACTTTGAAGTATGATGCGATTTTTATAATTGCATCAGTAGACGGCTTTTGAATTCCTTTTCTCCATTTCCCGATTATTCCATTTCCTAGATCTAACTCCTTGCACATAGCGGAATCGCTAAGTCCTGACGAGTCGATTAGGCACAAAATGCGTTCGATCATAAAAACTCCTTAGATAAATCGCTAAAAAACTATTGACATTTAGCGAAAACGCTATTATTATTAAAACTGTAATAACCAAATGTTTAAAACACTTTTTTAAAAAAAGAGTGACGGAAATCACCCTAAGGTATAGCTGAATAATTAGTCTGCTTCGGATAATAGGGCCTTGTTGTTTTCTTCAATCATAACAGCAACGGCACTGATAACAGCTTCCGCAGAAGCCTGTAAAAGCGAAGCACCATTCAAAGACACACCGCTGTTTTCGATTTCGGATAGAATTTTACGGTTGGCACTTGAAAATTCGGATAATCCGATACGCTGCAGTTGCTCTGACCATGATGACTGGTTATTCATATGAGTTACTCCTTTCTGTGATTGTTAACGTATAACGTTATTCTAAGACAAAATTGAACGAATGTAAACAACAAATGTAATTAACAAATGTTTAAAGACGATAAGGGGGTGGAAAATGTGAAACGAACTCTTCCGACATGGTGCAAAGAAGTTAAAAAGTCCATGATTGATGATGATATAAACATGACCGAACTGGCTGAGCGTGTTGGCATGTGCCGGAATTATGTGTCCGGTGTTGTTAATGGTCGAGTTTATGCACCGGAGATTGCGAAGAAGATAAGCCAGGACAGAAATATCACAGTTCCATATACGGAAAATATCGTTTGATTATATTTTAGCTTAGCGAGGAGGAAAATTAAATGGGAAAGCATGCTACGAAAGCGGGGAAAAACATATTTACCCAGGCACGTTACAATGCGGCAAAGTTCAATGACCGCCTAAACAGCAGAGAAGGTGCATCGGAAGAACTTGGAATAGATAGAAGTCGTCTGGCACGCATAGAACTTGGAAGCAAGAATCCATTTCCGGACGAGGTGCTGATGATGTCAGATATTTACAACGCACCAGAGCTGAAATCTTATTACTGTAAAAATATGTGTCCGCTTGGAAAAGACTTTCCGGAAATTAGGGTAGAGGCGTTGGACCGGATTAGTATTAAGGCCTTGTCATCGTTCAGAAAAATTTCTGCTGCGAAAGAGCTTCTTCTTGATATTACTGAGGATGGCGTAATAACGGAAGATGAAAAGGAAGATCTCAACAAGATTATCAAGACATTGGACGAGTTGAACAAAATTACACAGAGCTTAAAGATTTGGGCTGAAAAAAATTTAGAGTAAAGGAGGCGGTTGTATGGCTGCTGGCATCGTAAAAGAAATTAACAGTACAAACCGTTCATATTACATGGTAAACGACATAACTGAATTGCTTGGAATAAGCCGGTCAAAAGCGTATGAAATGATTCGCACGATGCGAAAAGAGTGCATCGCATCCGGTAAACTTACAAAGGCTTATCCGTCCGGAAGAATTCCAAAAAAATATTTCAATGAACATTGCATGATTGAGTAGGAGGTGGAAGAAAATGTATTATCGTACATGTCCGGAATGTGGAAGTAATCTGGATCCGGGAGAACAATGTGACTGTAATGAGGAAAAAGAGTTCAGGAAAGAAGAGTCAAAGCGTGTTTCTAGGATGTTACAAATTGAGGAAAGCGGTCAAATGAGTATTTTATTTGAGGAGGCAGTATGAAGGTACTTAGATTATACGATCTGATAAATGATAAAGAAACAATTATTATTTGCTATAGGTATCCAAGAACTGCCGTCCTTAGGCAGATGGATGCCGAGAAAATAGAGAACGAAAGGAGGAAAAGGAAAGGACAGATTTTCGTAAGAAAGATAAAGGAAGCGGCAATTTCTGCCATTGAGATTGCTGTATCCATAGTAGCTGGTTTGGCATTTTTGCATATCATATCCGAGAAGCTTCTTGAAATACGAGGGTATGAAGCTCTTGGTGGAGAAGTAATAGCGGCAGGATTTATCACATTTTTTACATTTTATGTTTTCGAATGGATAGGAGATCGGATATGGACAAGAAGATGATTGATGATGCAATAGGATTTGAGATACCAGAAGAGCTTTATGAAAACGCTGTGATTTCGGCAAGAAAAAAACTCCAATCACTAATACAGCGTTTTGGCGATTGCAACGGCGTTAGACGGACACCAAGCTATCTGGCCGAATTAGTGATTGAAGCTGTTAAGTCAGAACTTTTAACAGAATATACTCTGGCTTTGGCACTTACCGGTCCGTCGCATAACTATTAAAAGCAACTTTATTTTACCACAAGAATTGGAGGAAAACAATATGAAAGATGTTATGGCATCATTGCCGGAAGTAATAAAAGAATACAAGGGATACAACCTGCTGATCCCGACGGCAACAGACGTTCAGCTCAATCCGTTTTATAAATTCCATGTGGAAGAGGTCGCGGTAGATCTGAGCGAAACCAGCGGAGATATTTTCAAGGTCGGATCGATAGACACGGGCAGGAAGGACGACAGGGGCAATAAGATCTATGCGGATGCCTTTTCGCTGTCGAAGCCTTTGCTTAACAAGTTGGCAATGGCGGCTGGTATCCAGTTCAATCCGGACCAGACGTATGGAGAGCGCATTGACCGCGTGACATACAGAGCGCATGCACAGGGAGCAATGAGGAAGGCAGACGGAACTTGCCGTACAGAAACAGATCAGAAAGAGATTTGCCTTGAAGATGAAGAGGAAAAGTACAGAATTGAATTTTCCGATAAAGCCGTCAGAGGGATTACAGATGAAAAGCAGGCGGAGGCTGCGGCTGAAATATTCAAAGGTACATGGGTTGATGCCACAAATAAGTGGGGAAAAAAAGTAAAAGCGTATGTTATCGATGAGTCCGATCGGGATAAATACATTGATCGTTCTGTTATGGTGAACATGGCGCTTCTAAAAAAGACATGGGCAGAAAAGGCGATCACCGGTGCGAAACTCAGAGTGATCCGGGCGCTTCTCGGCGTAAAGGGAACATATACAAAAGAGGAATTGAAAAAGAATTTTGCTATTCCAACAGTGGTTTTCTCCCCGGATTATACGGATCCGACGGTACGTCAGGCAATGCTTTCGCAGGGAATCAGCTCTGTGAACAATATGTTTGGATCAGCGGCGCTTCCGGTCAGAAAGGTAGACTTTGACAACGAAGATACTTTTGATGCAGAGGCGTTTGCGAGTAATCCAGCATTCCAGAGCGACGCTCCAGAGGAGGACATCCCAGATACACCACATGGAATTCCGGAAGAAATTCCAGAAGAACCTGAAATCCCAGAAGAGAACGGATACTATTGCGACAGCTGCGGAGTCGAGATTAACGAGAGAGTGTATGACTATTCGTTGAATAAATTCGGGCGCCCATTGTGCATCAAATGCCAGAGAGGTGGTGGAAGATAATGAAAATGATTAAGATCACTACCGAAAACCAGCTTTCCGTGATTGATTTTCCGGAAGGAGGAATTAGAGAACAGAACAAATCGCTGGTATCGCGTATCGGACCAAAGTGCGAACTTCTTGAGCGTGTTATGCCAAAGAGACTTTACACAGAACTACATGCATCAATAGAAAGGGGGAATTGTATAAGCATGCTGGTTGATGAAGATGGGTATTATCACGAACTGGACATGAATGTGGTTGCATCCTGGTTATATGAATCAGACCATCATGGTAATCCGATACTCGGAAATGTATTGATTGTGGGAGAAAAATGGGAAAATGATGGGATTTCATTTTGCGGAATCCCGGGAGATCAGTTTAAACTGATTTTCCCGCGGCTTAGAAGATTAACAGAGAAAGCGAGGAAAATGGCATGAAGATTTTACATACAGCAGACTGGCACATTGGCCAGTTCAAAGGACCTGTAGCAGACGGAGTGAATCTCCGATCGCTCGATACAGTAAAGTGCCTGGACTATATGGTGGATGTGGCAAAAAATGAGCATCCAGACATGGTTTGTGTTAGTGGAGATATTTTTCATCAGGAGCAGATCGGGCCGGTAAGGTATTCGGATGAGATGGTAACGGCAACGAGGATCATCGAAGAATTGGCAGAGCATTCCAAATTTGTGATCGTAATGCGCGGTACGCCGAATCATGATGGATCTGGCCAGTTTCGGGTACTGGAAAAGATGTTGTCAAAGAATAAAAAAATTGCAGTTATTACGACGCCTCAAGTTATATCTACTCCGATTGCCGATGTTGCATGTATTCCGGGATTTGACAAGCAGGAGTTTCGGTCAAAATTCCCCGGACTGTCTGCAGAGGAAGAAAATCTGACATGGACCAAATACATATCTGACATGGTACTGGGATTGAGAGCACAATGTTCTGATGAAAGAACACCTGGTGTGATGGAGTTACAAGAAATAACAAAAACCCGAGATTTAGATAGATTAAAAAAACCGACAATACTCATGGCGCATTATACGGTACCAGGATGCAACATGGAATCTGGCCAAACATCTTTCTTTTCAAACTTTGAACCGGTTATTCCCAGGGAAGCCATACAGGCGGCAGACTATTCCGCAGTTCTATTAGGACATATCCATCGGCCACAGATTATAGAGGGGCTGAAAGATGTTTTCTATTCTGGAGCCATAAACGCCATGAATTTTAATGACGAAGGTCAGTCCAGGGGTTTCTGGATTCACGAATTTGAAAACGGGAATCTTGTAAAATGGCACCGTTATGATACTCCATACAGGGAATTTCAAACTATAACATGGTCTCAGGATGAAGTGGACTCATATCTGCGAGAAGGAAAAATGTTCCTAATGAACGAGGGGTATCCAAGCACGGTTGCGAACAAGATCGTGCGAATCAAATACAACTGCACGTCCGAACAGAAAAAAGCCTTAAACATACCGGTCCTGCAGTCCGACCTTTATGACATCGGCGCTTTCTATGTGGCTGACATTGAAGCGGAAAGCATGATCGAGATTGCAAACAGAGGGCTTTTGTCAGAGGAAAGTGATCCTCTGATGAATCTCAAAAAGTGGCTGTCCGAGAAATGCGTAAATGATGCGGACAAGATCGTAGAACTTGGTGAGCCGATTATTGCGGCTGCCATGAAATCAGAGATCGTATCAGACAATCACGGCGTTCTAAAACCAGTATCGATATCAGTAAAGAATTATCGGAATTACAAGGAAGAAAGTTTCGACTTCTCTGATATTTCTTTCTGCTCGATCAACGGAGTGAACGGAGCTGGTAAAAGCAGCCTCTTCATGGATGCAATTGTAGATTGCCTGTATGAGGAAACCAGAGAGGGGGACACAAAGGCATGGATCCGGGGAAGCGAAGAGGCAAGAAGCGGATCGATAGAGTTTGTGTTCGATATCGGCGAAAACAGATTCCGAGTGGTAAGGACCAGGACAAAATCCGGAAGAGCGACACTGAATATTTCGCAAAAAGACGGGGATGAATGGCTGAATCTGTCAGCTGAAAGAATCAAAGATACTCAAAATGAAATCGAGAAAATCCTCGGCATGGATTCCATTACATTCAAGAGCTGCGCGCTTATCATGCAGGATCAGTACGGATTGTTCTTGCAGGCCAAGAAAGAGGATCGAATGACAATCCTTGGAAACCTCCTCGGACTTGCCATATATGGCGTTATGGAACAAGAGGCGAAAAAACAATTATCTGACACCAAAAGAAATCTGACGTCCGCAAAAGAAGCGGTAAAGGTCAAGACTGAATTTATAGCTGCCAAGGGAGATCCGGAAGAGGAGATGGCCGATCTCAACAAACAGATGGACGAAACCGTGCAGATTCGCACTATGACCGAGCAGGACATTGAAGTATGTAAGAAATGGATAAATGCTTATGCGGATGCCAAGAAACAGGTGGATGATATACGCAAGTCATCTGAAAAGGTTCGCAATGATCTGGGCGCCATTCGCACAGAAAAATGCTCTCTGACGATCGACGTTGAAGCGTGCGATACATTTCTTCAAGGTGCTGAAGAAATCAGGAAAAAGGCTGATGAATACCGCAAGGCATCCGGTATTGTTTCAGAGTTATTTCCGATGGTAACACAGTATGAATCCGAGAAGAGTGCCCTGTCAGAAAAAAATCAACAGCTGCAGAGATATGAAAACATCATTAACACTACCAATGCCCAGAATCAGCAGATCAAACAACAACTTGCAGAATTAACGGATACAGACACAGATGAGATTGAACGGAAAATAGCTGAACTGGAGGAATACAGGAAGGAACTTGCAGACGTAAGAGAGAAGAAAGACCGTTGCGCTGCCATATCTTTGGAAGTAAATCAGAAGTACTCGGAAGTAACTGAATCGGTACATAAGATCTCTACGCAGTTAAAACTTGCGGAATCAGACCTTGATGCATACAAAAAACAGCAGGCTTTTATAGCGGATTCCGGATGCCCGGACATAGAAAAAGCCACCTGCCGATTCTTGCAGAAAGCCAGAGAGGATGTTGAGAAGATCGCCCAGGTTGAGTGTGACATATCCGCTATGAAGGAATCTATCCGCATTGCAAAGGAAGGTTATGCAGAATATGCGGAAAAGAAAAAGAAAGAAATGTCGGATATCGGATATTCGCCGGAGCGTGAAAGAATCATCCTGGAGACAATCTCTTCTCTGGAGGAATATCGGAAGAAGAAAGAAGAGGCTGATAAAAAGAGGACTCTGCGTGCCCGTTTAGAAGGCGAAATGCAATCCAATGATAAAACTATATCCTCTTGCGAAGAAAACGTCGTTACGGTCAAATTAGAGGCTCGGAAGATAACGGAAACCGTTCTGAAGCTATCAGAAACCGTTAAGAAATACAACGAAGCCAAAGAATTGATGCAACAGCTCCATGGGTATATGGACCAAGAGACGAATATACCGGTTTATGAGGAACGTAGAAAGCACCTTCTGGAAAGACGAGCTGATCTGGATGAACAGGAACGAAAGTATGAAGAAGAACTGAAAAAACTGTCTGAACAAATGGACAAAGCGATAGAGGAGATGGAAGGAATCCCTGCTGGAAAAGAAGAAGAAATTCGAGAACTTGAGGCAAAGAAAACACGTCTGGATGAAACTATATCAGATATGCAGATCAGAAAAGGCGTACTGTTGGAGCGTATCGAGGATGTGAAGAGCACCAAAGAGGAGATTACAAAAATGAAGAAAGACATCGCGAATTACGCAGACCTTGCCGCAAGGTATGAAATTCTGAAACAGGCATTCTCGCAAGACGGCGTTCCTCATCAGATTGTTCGGAATATCATTCCATTCATTACAGACACGGCGAACAATATCCTTGGCCAAATGACCGGAGGAACAATGGGAGTTGAGTTCGTTATGGAACGTACTGTGAAAGGAAAGGACGGAGATAAGGCGACGTTGGATGTGCTCATTGATGAATACGGGAAGACAACACTTCCATACGCATCGAAGTCTGGAGGAGAAAAAGTAAAGGCGTCTCTGGCAGTAATCCTGGCATTATCTGAAATTAAAGCGACGGCCGCGGGAATACAGCTCGGCATGCTGTTCATTGACGAGCCACCATTCCTTGACGATGATGGTGCACAGGCTTATGTGGATTCCCTTGAGACTATCCGCAGTCGATATCCGGATGTAAAAGTAATGGCGATTACTCATGATGATGCCATGAAAGCGCGATTCAGCCAGAGTATTACTGTTATCAAAACAGATGATGGATCAAGAGTGATCTGCTAGGAGGGAACCATGGGAAAACGCTACTATTGGCTGAAACTGCCGGAAGATTTCTTCCGGCAGAAGCCGATAAAAAAACTTAGAAAAATCGCCGGAGGCGATACATACACGATTATCTACCTCAAGATGCTCCTGATCGCAATGAGAGAAGACGGGAAACTCTATTTTGAAGGCGTGGAGGACGACTTTTATGAGGAGCTTTCCTTGGAGTTGGATGAGGATTCTGAAAATGTAAAAGTAACCGTATTGTTTTTGATTAGACAAGGATTAATGGAGTTGATTGATGAAACAGAGTATCTACTGACAGAATGCGGGAAAATGGTAGGTTCTGAAAGCGCAAGTGCTGAAAGGGTTAGAAAGCATAGAGAACAGAAAGCGTTACAATGTAACATTGATGTAACAAGCAGTAACAAAATGGTAACGGAGAGAAGAGAAGAGATAGAGAAAGAGAAAGATATAGAGATAGATAAGAATACTATAAGCCCGGAGGTAGAAACCTCCGCGCAGGATGTGTTCATATCTCTCCCTCTTGTTACAGGATCCGGATCTTTCGATGTTACGTTCAATTATCTTAATTCTCTTCGTCAACTGTATCCTGCTGTTGATGTGGAACAGGAGTTCCGGAAAATGTACGGATGGCTTGACAGCAATCCGAGAAATCGAAAAACATCAAGAGGAATAAAGCGTTTCATCACTAGTTGGCTCGGCAGGGCGCAGGACCGGGCGCCAATCACAAGGACAGCTTCAGCTGATAACCGCCGGATGTCTACAGGAGAATATATGCAGAGTACATCTGATTGGTTTGGAGGTGATAACGGATGACGCCACAGGAATTTGATGTGATAAGAGCTGCGATTAAAAGCGCATATCCAACGTTTAACATCATGCCTGATAAGTACAGCATTCAGCTGTGGTATCGAATGCTTGGTGATATTGACTTCAAGGTATGTGAGACGGCGCTGCAGGAGCTGATTGCAACGCAGACATATCCTCCGCAGATCGCAGAAATAAGGACCAAATGTGCGGAGTATACATTACCGAAAATAAAAGATGCTGGGGAAGCATGGGGGGATGTACAGCGAGCGATACAGAAATACGGATATTACAGGGCGGATGAAGCTATGACTAGCCTGTCGGGACCTACAAAGGAGGCTGTAGAAAGGATAGGGTTCCGGGAGCTGTGCCTGGGAGACAATACAGTTGCGAACAGAGCGCACTTTTTTAAGATTTACGATGCTATCTTACAGAGAAAAATCAATGATAGCCGCCTTCCGGAACTTGTTCTGAAAAAGAAAACGGAGTACATGCTGAATTGTGCAGAACAGGAGAAGCCGGCCGCAATCGAGGATCGTGCCAAAGAACCCGAGGTAAATGTATCAACTCCAGAATTTATTGATCGGCTCCTGAGGGAGAAGGGATTGAGATGAACGCAAAAAAGGAAACACAGGTAATGCAAGGAACAAAACAGGAATTCTTAAAGATCTTCCGCGAAATGTGCTATAGCCGGAGTGCATGGCAGGTTTGGGCGGATCTCATAAGCATGATAGCGTGTACTCTGGCAAATTCTACTGATCCGAATAAGAACGGCGACCGGTATCTGGAAAGGGAGAAAGAGTTTAAACAATGCGAAGAGCGTCTCGGAGGAGTCGATAAGCCGGCACAGTGCATGGCTGTGATTGTACAAGCACTCGAAAGGAATCCAGAACAGGATTTTCTCGGAGAATTGTTCATGGAATTGGAGCTTGGGAATCACTGGAAAGGACAGTTTTTCACACCTTATTGCGTATGCAAGGCAATGGCAAACATTGCTGTTGGAGAGGCGGAACGCCAGATAGGAGAAAAGGGATACATCAGTGTTTGTGATCCGGCCTGCGGTGCAGGTGCAACACTGATAGCTGCTGTAAGTGAGATGAAATTATCGAAATATAATTTCCAGAATCATGTGCTTTTTGTTGGGCAGGATGTTGACCGTGTTGCCGGATTGATGTGTTACATACAGCTTTCGCTACTTGGATGTGCCGGGTATATATGCATTGGAGATACGCTAACAAATCCTTTGACAGGGCATGTTCTTTTCCCCGACGAAAGAGAAGGGCAGGAACTATGGATTATGCCGATGTTCCGGGTTGGAGCATGGACATGGAGGAGAATGTTCTGTTCGATCAGATCAATGAGCCCAGAAAAGAATAGGGAGCAAAGCAAAGAAAAATTTTATATGTTTTTTGATTTTGAAAAGGAGAATGCAGATGGAAAACAATGTGAAACACTTTACGCTGGGGCCAAGTGATGAGAACACATATGGTTGGCCATGGAATGAGGTTGTTAAAAGGTATTTGGAGAGCGGGTATGCGGGCGATCAGAAAGAGTTCCAGGTTGAAATCAGGGGAAAAGAGTACAAAATTCTCAAAAGGGATACAGTCACGGTATTCTACGATGCTGACGGAAACACACTTTTCGATGTGACAAATGACCGGCTGCAGAGGGAGTATGAATTTGATCAGAGCGTGGAAGAAGAGAACGAGGAGAATTCTTCGATGGTGGAAATGGGAACTGCATCACTTGTTGATGCTGTCACCGGAAATGTTCCGGCTACCACCCCGGAAGAAATTGAGACTGAAAAAAAGGCGAATGCAGGAGATGTAGTGGCAAAAGCAAAGCAGAAGCTGAAAGAGGAAGTAAAGAAAGCAAAGGACAAAGAGTTTGCAGATCCAATTATAAGGCATTTGCTCAAGCGGTGTGAAGAGGATCCCGGAATGGCAGAAGATATCCTTCAGGCACATAAAACATGGCTTAAATGTTTTGCTCACATCCGTGGCGAGGCGAAGAAACGTGCTGATGGAAACTGTGCGGTTGTACGGGATGATCTGGTGTATGAATGGGCAGAGGACTACTTCCGGATGGACGACAAAGCACTTGAAGAGAAAAAGGAGAAAGAGCGAAAGGCACAGGAAGAAAAAAGGAAAGCGGAAGCGGCAAAGAGAAAATCGGGATCTGGAAAGCAGAAAAAGAAAGCAGGCGTCAAAAAGGAGATCGAAGAAAAGAAGACTCCGGCGCCGGAGAAGAACGGCAGGACTCCGAAAAATAAAGAGCCGGAAGGACAGATGTCATTGTTTGATTTGATTTAGGAGGCGAGAAAAGTGGACAAGAGAAAGTTATCAAAGATTCCAAGACCTTGCGCGGATCCGGATATTCTGGAAATGGGGAGGCGGTTTTCTAATTGCGCAACACGCATTGTGACCGCTGAATTGATCGAAGATAAAAAAATTCTGCTTCTGAATTTCTTTAGAATAAAAAGCCTGGCCGGCGGAAATACAGAAGCAGAGTTTAGGACATTTCTGTCACATGAGGATTATATCACACAAGATCTGAAGACGTCAAAAACAAAGTGGATCACGGGAACATTTGCAGGGATGCAGAATTTTACGCTTTTTAATTATGTGTGGGATGATCGTCAGCATAAAGGGGAATATCGGACGAACGCTGTTATGAGGTCGGACAACGATTTAAGAATAACCAACGATTTTTTCTCGGAATATATTAGCGAGAGAGATAAGTATGGTCCGTGGGATGCAATACATAAATTCCAACAGGGCGTCCTTAAACGAAAGCTTATGAAGAGACGCAAGAAAGAGACGGACAAGATCGATGCAGTGATGAATCCGATTAAAGATCCGCCAAAAGAATTTGAAGACTGGGTATGGGAGACCGGAATGAGCTTTGCACGATACCTAATCTACAAGGAAGTGGAAAAAGGTAAGGCATTATGTGAGTGTACACATTGTAAGAAAATCGGAATTGTGGACAGAAAAAATATCCGTCTTCGGAATAACGAGAAAGGAATCTGTCCGTTCTGCGGTAGCAGGGTAACTATTAAGGCAAAAGGACGAATGCCTGCTCGGACACACGATGAACGGTGGTTCGCATATGTGGATCCTACGAAAGACGGTTTTGTCTTCCGGTACTTCAAAGCACATCAATCAATGAGAAGCGACAGATATGTGGACATGTTAATAAATAAAGGCAGAATTGAAAGGTATGTTTCTGAGTACAGTAGGGCTATTTATACGTTCCCGAAAGGAAAACCAAAATGCGAATCATATGAGTGGGGAGTGTATAAGCAGAGAGGAAATTGCCGCTGGTGTCCAGATCAGGGAAAGATCTCCTGCATGGAATGCATATTATATCCCGGAAATCTGCCGCAGGCGTGGGAACACACTCCTATGAAATACTCGGCATTGGAAGTGCTTTCAACCAATATTCCTACAGTTTCCATGAGATATGAGGATGCAATCAAAAAGTATATAGAATTTCCGAAAATGGAATGGATCTGTAAAATGGGGCTCAATAAGATTGCAAAAGGCATTATCAATTCTCGATATAGTGGTTATCAGACCGGTAAGGTCAATGTTAAAGGAAAGACCATATATGAGATTTTAGGACTGACAAAGGTAAATACCAGAGTATTGCAGGTTGTTGATGGGAACCACGATGTACTTCGGCTGTTGCAGGTAGCACAGCAGATTGGCTTGCAGTTTAAACCGGAGCAGATCCAAGAGTATTACGAAACGTTCGGATGTAATACGGATTTATTGAAACAGGCAAACCGGAAGACGACGCTTCATAAAATCGTGAAGTACATTACGAAAGAAAGCGAAAACTATCCAATAGATGAACAGGGGGTGTGCTGGAGATACTCATACATGAGGTACAAAGAACGGGAAGATCCTCGAATCGAAAGAAAAAGGAATATGGCAAAAGACTGGCTTGAGTATCTGGGATGGTGCAAAGAACTTGGGTATGATCTGGATAATATGTTTATTTATATGCCGAAGAACTTCAAGAAAGTTCATGATCGGACTGCGAAAGAATATCAGGAACTCATGGACAAGAAGGCCGCCGAAGAGAAAAAACGTCGGGAACGAGAGGCAAAGAAACGGATGGAAGAAACAAAGCGTGCGTTGGAAGAAATCCTTGGAGAGAATGAGAATGTTCAAAATGCCTTTCAGGTCAAAGGAAAAGGCCTTATACTGGTTGTTCCTGCTAGTGCGGAGGATATTAAGGCGGAGGGAGCTGCCCTGCATCATTGCGTGGGTACTTACGTTGACAGAGTGGCCAGAGGGGAAACTAATATTTTCTTCATCCGAAAGGAGAAAGAACCGGACAAGCCCTATTTCACTATGGAATGGAGAGACAATGATATTGTACAGTGCCGGGGATCCCGAAATTGCGGAATGCCGCCGGAAGTGAAAGCGTTCACCGAGGCTTTCAAAAAGAAAATGTTGGAAACTATTGAAAAAGATAAGGGAAAAGGGCTCAGGAGGTGCGGATAATATGTCAACAAATATAATCAGGAGCATACGGAAGGGATCTGCACAGTGGAGTGAAGAAGATAGACTGCAGTTGGTATCGATATTGGCCAAAGCGGGATATGCGGTAAAGATTGGAAGACGCATGGTTCCGGGAACTGAAAACAAGCCAAAACCACAGATGGAATACACAGTTGAATATTGGGAGGCGGAGTAGATGAAGATTGGAGAAATCGTAGAGATCCTGATTAGGATAAAAGATAATTACGGATATTCGGATTACAGAAGAGAGGCTTTAGAAGAAACATGCAATCTTCTGGACAAGATGCCGAGAATGGAGGAGGCGAAAGATTATGAACCGATCCAAAATAGAGTGGTGTGATCATACACTAAATATAGTTACAGGGTGCCGGCATGGATGCGAGTATTGCTATGCAAGAACCATGAGTCTTAGATTTTCGGGGAATGTAAAGCTGAATATAACGAGGGAGGACAAATACCGGAAAGACGAAGGAGGGTATGTATTGGACGAACCATTCATGGGGGAAAACGGGAAACAGATCATTTACCCTTTTGGATTCGAGCCAACAATGCACAGATACCGCTTCAATACGCTTGATAAGCTGAAAATGGGGCAGAACATTTTTGTTGGAGCCATGGCGGACTTGTTCGGAGACTGGGTTCCGGATGCTTGGATCGATGAAGTGTTCCGGTGTTGCGCGGAGCATCCAAAGCATAATTATTTATTTCTCACAAAAAACACGGAGAGATATGCAGATTTAGATACGCTTCCGGATGGGGAGAATATGTTTTACGGAACATCGATAACGAGGGAAGATGAAATGCATAAGTTCAACTTCCTGCCAGCCCGGCGCAATACATTTGTGAGCATTGAACCGATTTTGGAAGACGTTCTCCCGGAAAAGCACAATCTTTTATTCCGGCAGGTGGATTGGGTAATCATTGGAGCTGAAACAGGTCGGAGAAAGGGAAAAGTTGTTCCTGATCCGGAATGGATCCGGAAGATCGTTGACGTAGCAGAGCAGGAAAATACTCCAGTCTTTATGAAAGACAGCTTAATTGAAATTGTTGGGGAAGAATGCATGAAGCGGGAGTTTCCTGGTCAGCTTCTTGTAAGGAAAAAGAGTGAGAAAATTCTTGCGAAGCTGATGGGAGAATGCGTGGAATGCCACAAACAGAAAGAGAAAAATAAGATGGTATCCATTACAGCACGGACAAAAAGGGGTGGAAGGACAAATGCCTTTGCATATATGTGCAAACCGTGTTTTGTAAAGTGGTGTAAAGAGCATGGAGTGAAGGTTCCTCAACTCGAGGGGCTGGAGGACAAATAGAAAGGAGCAGACATGGGAAAGAGTAAAAGGAACTGCAGGAGAACGGAAGACGAAGTTCGCATTCATGAGAAGGCGGTAAAAATGCGAAAGATGACAGATGAACAGCTTGTTCATTATGTTGAGGACCGGGTAGAGAAAGCCAGAAGTGAGGGATTTAACAGCGGAAAGAAGGCGGCCGGAAATGGAAAAAATACAAAGGAATTCCTTGCAGAGCTGCAGACATCAAAGATTACTGGAATTGGAATTGTTACGATTAATAAATTATTGAAGGTGGCAACGGAACATGGATACATACAATAAGTCATTAAGTGGAAGTAGATCGCGAGCATCTGGAGAATATTTTGAAGGAATGATCAGTGCCGCATGCCGTTTCTATGAGGAAAAGGGGATTTCTGTAATTGAGAAAACTCCAGAACCTATGAAGGTATTGAAACCGTATGATCGAAAAAGAGGTCAGTTTATTTGCTGCTTTGCAAAGCAGGCACAGCCAGACTTTAAAGGCGTATTGATGGATGCAACAATGGTCCTGTTCGATGCGAAACATACAGACAAAGAGAAAATCATGAGGTCGGTGGTGACACAAGAGCAGGAAGATTGTTTTGAAAGATACATGAAACTTGGGGCGATGTGCTTCCTGGTTGTATCAATAGGACTTGATAAGTTCTATCGGGTGCCGTGGGTTGTGTTTCGAGATATGAAAAAGCTATATGGGCATAAGCATATGGATGAAAAGGATCTTGAGCCATATAAAATCAAATATTCAAATGGAGTTCTAAGATTTTTGGACGGGGTAGAGCTCCGGGGAGGAGAATCATGAAGTTAAAAAAGTATGAGTTGGTAAGAGCGGTTGACAAAGTAAAAAGTGTTGTTCAGAAAAATCCACAGACTCCCGCTCTCGGAGGTGTTTTGATCAAAGAAGGTTATGCAATAGCTGCAAACGGAGAAATGACGATACAGGTCAAATTAGAGGGAACAGAGGGCGAATCCTTCATCATTCCGATGAAAGCGTTTGACCTGATAAAAAATCTTCCAGAGGGAGATGTGGAGATTACCTGCGACAATAAAGATGTTGTGACGATCAAGATGGAGAAGATTAAGAACAGCTATCAGTCGTTCCCGGCGGAAAATTTTATGTACGATAAGACCGAAACCGGAGAAGAAGGAATAGTTCTTCCGGGAGCCCTTTTGATGGAGGCGATATCGCATGCACTTTATGCAGCTGCCGATAAGTCTCCGGGGAGGCCGGAACTTGAAGGAATATATCTTGAAGGCGAAAATGACAATTTGAACCTTGCGGCTACTGACGGCCATGTTATGTGTTGGGACCAGATCAATGCCGTTTCCGGTGTATCCGGATTAAAGCTGATTGTTCCAAAAACGGCGGCAAAGAAACTTACTTCAATGGGGATGGATGATGATATAACACTTTTGCACGATGCAAACAGCGCCATTTTTAAGACTGATGCATACCTGATCCGCACCCGGATCCGCGATGGTAAATTTGTTCCGTATCAGAAAATGTTTGTGAATATGGAGAATTACGCCATAGTAAACAGGGAGGAGCTCATAGGCGCTATGACCAGGGCGAAGATGTGTACTGACGAAAGCGTTCCTGCTGAGTTTGATATTGACGGAGAGGAAATCAACGTGATCCTTCAGGACAAAGTGACAAATTATCGTGAAAAAATTATGCTTCAGAGTCCGATTGAGAAGCCGATCCGTATTGGATTTGACTCGAGATTAGTGCTGGAAACAATAAAGGCGTTCACTTGCGAAAACATAACTTTGAATTTCTCTTCGCCTTCAACCCCAATGATTGTTCAGGCGGAAGACTCTGACATGAAGGCTCTGGTCCTTCCCGTGCGTCTGAAAGGGGTGAAATAAAGTGGATGCGATACTGTATTCTGATGGAAAATATATTAGGAAAATTCAAGATATGCATGCTGATAAAATACCTAAGGAGGATATGGAGCGGACCGGATTTGAATTAAAAATCCCGAAAGAAATCCAATTGGAATTTGAAGCAAGGATAACTCCGAGGGTTCTTTTGCTCTTGTATACCGGAAAATATCCAACCAACAACTGGTTAAAGATGCATGGAGGAATTATGGAAAGAAGAAACAGGAGACGCCGAAAAAGGAGTATAGAGTTGACTGGTAATAACGGAAAGGAAAGAAAAAATGCTAAATTTACAAAAGGAAAAAGATAATTTCAAGAATCATGTGGCAAAGTATACGGACTATGGAAATATAAAGATTTTAGACTTTAAGGATCCGAAAAGTTCGCACTATAGGATTCGATTTCTGTTCGAGGAAGACTTCTGTAGACTGCATATTTCTGGTGATTTGGGGGAACTGATCGCCACAAATTATAACAATATGACTTTTGAGGGCTTCAAAGATTTTATTAATGATGTGGGATATTTCGAAGGAAAGATTGATTGCATGAGCAGACCTATATACATATATGACGATGAACAAGCGAGAAAGGATATCCTGCACTGCATTGAAGAAGAGGATATGACCGATGATTTTATGGAAGGTCGATGCAGTTTTGAGACGATAGATGATGTGATTGACGACATTATGGAGAACTTTGATGATGACAGGGGAATCAGTGAATCGGGGCACGATATACTATCGAAACATTTTTATGACGCGTGGGAATTTATCGGAGACATAGGCAAAAGAAACACGGGAATTTTAGATCTTTATATGCTTGCTTTTAAATTGGCAACTGATCAGCTGGAAGTGGAAGATTAGTCACGAGGATAATGAGATGGAAGACAGAGAAGATAGATTGTGGTTCCTTTTCCAGTTTCTTCATGATGTTGAGGAGAAAATGTCAAAAGAAGAACAAAAGCAGGTGATGATAGAGAAAGCAATAAATCTAAAGCTCATGTGCGATTATGTTGTAAGCTGCTCCTATCTCGACATAGTGCTGATTATATGCATGTTAAGGGATTACGTCCGGATGGTTGACGAAATAAGAAGAGACGACATTCAGTGGTCTGCATATTACCGGGATAAATTCACTAGAATGGCAGATCGGCTTTCGGAACAGATTGAATATAACTATGATGCGGCGAAAGAGAGGTGTCTGGCGAAGCGTAAGAAAGAGGAAACCGCAAGAGATATAGGCGAAGATGCAATGACACTGGCCGTTAAGTACGGAAAAGGAAAGAAAAAGAATGAAAGGGAGGGTGGACATGAAAAGACTGACACAGTGGATTGAAGAAGATAGGGCAATACCAAGAGTGGATATTCGACGCGGCGGATATGAAAAATGTGCAATGCAGCTTGCCAGGTACGAGGATACAGGACTTGAACCAGATGTTGATCAGCACATTATAATATGCCATTTTCAGAGAAATAAATAGTGCAGAAATAATACGGGGATCTTCCATCCCCGAACCCCTGGAATCCTTGTTATAACAGTAATAGAAAAAATTATTACCGTTATAACAAGGCTAAAAATGGGATGTTTTAATTTTCCGAATTCTGCAAATTATGGCATCAAATAAAATGCGTTGTAACACCAGATGAGGTCATGGAACTGAAGGAGCGAGATACGGCGAAAGAGCCAACAAAAGTCTCGGATTCTGGAGTGAGGTATACGGACGATTATATTTGTCCGAATTGCGGAAAACGCTTTATTGGAACTGGAATAGCAGAGTTTTGCTATCATTGTGGACAGCGATTGAAGTGGGAGGAGTTATGATGCTTACAGTAGGAGAATGGGTAGACAAAGTCCATGAGATCACAGACACACTTGAACATAAAGCTACGGAAAGCTGCGACGAATATATCAGAAAAGCGCAGTCATATCGAGATGGATATATTCAGGCATGCGAAGATTTTGGGCGGGAAATGAGACGCGCGATAAGCAAAGAACAGGGATAAGGAGGGGCAATGATGAGATTGATTGATGCGGATGAACTGATAAATGCAATAGAGAAGTCGAGAAACAATAATCCTCATAAAGATCGCTGTGCTATGAGAAAACACGACACAGAACATGCGCATTTTGCGAAAATGGTATCGGATCAGCCGACGGCGTTTGACAAGGAAAAAGTGATTGAAGCGCTGAAAGAGGAAGGATGCATTATCGACAATGATGCGGGGAGTAGAGCAGTTGAAATTATCGAGAAGGGCGGGTGTAAATGACATGAAATATCCAGAGGAAATGTATTTAAATAGCGGGTTTTATGATGGGGACATGGATGACAGTGTAGAAAATCATAAAGAAAAAATAGTGAAATGCAGAAAAGACCATAAGTGTTCAGCGTGTCAGAATACAATAAAAGAAGGCGATCAAGCATTATACGAAAGCGGATTTATGGACGGAGCACCGGTAAGCTGCTATACATGCCTGAAATGCATAGAAGACTGGTTAGAAGAAAGTGGACAAATAGAGTCGGAGGACTAGAAATGAAGTGCAAGATAAATAATGCAGTGCAGTTGATTCGGAGCCAGGGAGAACAGATATTAAGAGGGGAGGAAGGAAAAAATGCCAGACAACATGGGAAAAAACGGGGAAGGATATCCGGATCCTACAGCCGGATCGGCATGGAGAAATATCCGAAAAGAAGAGAATCGGCGGGAGATGGAGAGAACAGCGGTGATCAGCAACCTTATTCCGATTATGAAACAGACTGCGGAGCTGGCAGGATTTGAGGTTGTCGGCCGGATTGTCCTAAAGGACAAGCATACTGGAAAAGAATACAGATAGGAGCGTGGTATTGTGAATGCAAGATATCCGAACTTGGAACTGCTTGAGTACAAAGCAAGAGTAGCATTATCTCAAGATGAAGAGTTTTTGAAGATCTTCGAAGAGAAGAAAAGGAACAATAAATATGCATATGCGGAAATAGATGCCGTAATGTTTCCACAAGTATGGGGGAGCACTTGTACTGGATTTGACGTTACTGAAGATGGAAGCCCTACGCTGGGTGGCTGCGCGATGACAAAAGAATACACAACGGTGCTTCATGAGCTTGCTACTGATACATACATCATATTTTTTGGCGAGAAGATATGCTACAAAGTGACAAATGCGAATGCGAAGTTCTTTGAGGATCTTCAAAAAAGACGCATGGCAAGTCTAAGTGAAGCGAAGCGGAGGTATTAGAGGATGACACGAGGAGAGACAACGAAGTTTCTTTCGGATTTAGCAGAGAAGCTTATAAATCCTCACAATGATCCAAGGATATATTGGGCTAGGGAGGTTACTTTTGACTATGCAACAACCCGTGCGATAAGGGTGGACTACATGAAGTTCAAACCGGTAAATAATACTGTGAGCGGGATAGAAAAGGGAGATTTCTACTGCTACGAGGTCAAATCATCTGTAGAGGACTTTCGCTCGAAGAATGGTCATAATTTCATAGGAGACTACAATTATTATGTTATGCCCTATGATGTTTTTGTAAAAATAAAGACAGAGATACCTTACAAAGTTGGAGTATATTGCCCGAGCGGAAATGAGTTGAAATCAGTTAAAAAAGCGGTGCGGGCAGACAGGGAGAGGCCGGTTTCCGAGATGCTTTTGATGATGTTTAGATCTGCAACGAGGGATAGGGTGAGAATGCGAGCGAAAGAAGGAGAAGAAATGTATACAGTATGTCAGAAATGCGGAAAGAAGTTAACGGATCCGGAAAGTATGCAAAGAGGATATGGACCGGAGTGCTGGTCGCAGATTAGTGGCATTTCTTCGGCCGATTCGGCCGGATCGGTGAACGAAGCTGAACTTCCAGGGCAAATGACTATATTTGACTTCCCTGATGCTATTCCAGATGGAGGTATGAATGGGTGAAATTGTATTATTCCCTACACACAAAGATTACTGTGGAAAGTGTGTGTATAACGATGGAAAAACTGGTGGATGCGCAAATGAAGAATACATAAAAAATTCGTACAAAGTGAATTGCGTATGGAAGTATTGTCCATACAGGAAGGAGAAAAGAGATGGAAGAAGAGAAGGATGTTAAGAAAATAGTGATACATTATGAGGATGGCACGGAAAAGGTTATTGATAAAGGCTTTTTCTGTAACATGAAAGAGGAAGATGGAAGCGCGGTATTAGAATTTACAATGTGTCATGTATCAGGAAGAGAGATAGAGCTGATCGTTGAGGGATGTCTGCAGCTTGGATTTAAACTTGGGATGTTTGATGACAAGAAAGAGGAGGAGTGATTCTATGGAGGACCATTGCGTAGCATGCGGAGAAGTGATACCAGAGGGGCGTCAAGTGTGCCCGATCTGTAATCGGGAATATGAAGGGGTGCCAGCGCTGTCGAGAACAGATAACGAAACATTGATCTGCCCGGAGTGCGGTACCGCTCAGGCGTTAGATGACGCATTAAGGGGATCTGATATGCCGGAGGAAGAAAAGCAGGCATATAAAGCGGGGATCCTGAAGGCAATATACAAATAGTCGGAGGTAAAATAGACATGGATATGAATAATTGCGTTGAATTTGTGGCTCTCACGAAAGAAGAAGTGGAGGAAATGATCGCCAAAGCAGCCCTTGCAGGGGCGTCTGTCGCGGCCGAGACGCTGGAAAAGGCGCATCAGAAAGAACAGAAAGAAATGAAAGACCGCAGATTGCACAATACAAGGCTGCTTCTTAGAAATTATAGGATGCTAAAGGAAAGTTGCTCAAAAGCAGTTTATCAGAAAGAGCATTCGGAAAAAACTACAGAAGAAGTCATAGAAGAACTTATGAGCATGAAGGCGAGCGATGGGGTGATTGTGAATTCAATCAAGGAGTCCGCAGAGCGGACGGGGATTATCATATCACATGTTGACCGGATGTTCGATGTTTACCGGATGTACTGCGGAAAGTATGGAGAGAAGGAGAAGCGACAGTATAAAGTGATAAAATCAATGTATATGACAAAAGAAAAGTCGTCAGCTGCGGAACTTGCGAAAAAATTTAATGTAAGCAAGGTAACAATCTATGATGATATCAAGACTGCAGAGGAGAGACTTTCAGCATTATTTTTTGGAATTAACGGATTGCGTTTCTATTGATTTTATAAGGCTTAGACTTAAATAACGGATACCGTTAAGTTAAACTTGACTTAATAACGGAAAACGAGTATGATAGGGAAGTAAAATCTTATCATGAGCCATGAGCCACTGGGGTTGCCCGGTGGCTTTTTTCAGTTATTCTGGAGAGGAGGAAGAGTAAAAAAGATGAGAGAATGCTCCTTTTAAAAAACAAAAGGAGATTTTACAATGAATGGGTTTGCGATTTTGGCAATCTATGCAGTGGTAATGATCACTGCAACACTAATATTTACCAAAAAGGAAAAAAACGTGGAAAGATTCTGCGTTGGAAGCCGTAAGGAAAATTGGATAATGTCTGCTTTGAGCATAGCAGCTACATGGATCTGGGCACCGGCACTGTTTGTATCTACGGAAAAATCGTATACGAATGGGTTTGTCGGCCTTTTTTGGTTTTTGATCCCGAATGTATTATGTCTGATCCTTTTCATACCATTTGCGAAAAGGATACGGAGGGAAATGCCAGAAGGAATTACGCTGTCTGGATACATGAGAGATAAGTACAAATCGGACGGAGTTAAGCGTGTATACCTCTTTCAGCTCATGGGCCTTTCGGTATTATCGACAGGAGTGCAATTATTGGCCGGAAGCCAGGTGCTAAGCGCGGCAACTGGAATGCCGTTCCAGTTGGTTACGGTTTTATTGGCTGTCATTGCTTTGTCTTACTCACTTTTTTCTGGAATAAAGGCTTCAATGCTGACGGACGCAATACAGATGGTTTTTATGCTGGCGGCAAGTACAGCATTCTTAATCATGGCAATTAGAGCGGGCGGAACATCCGGAATACTGGAAGGAATACACGGAATATCTGGAAATTATACGTCGTTTTGGTCGGAAGATGGTATAGAGGTGTTCCTCGCATTCGGACTACCGACTACAATCGGCCTGCTTTCCGGACCATTTGGAGATCAATCGTTCTGGCAGAGGGCATTTGCTGTAAAGAGCAATCGGATCGGCCGTGCGTTTTTTGTCGGAGCGATATTGTTCGGACTGGTACCGCTCTCCATGGGCATTATCGGATTTGCTGGAGCGGGAGCTGGTTACCAGGCGAAAGATCTTGGTGTCATCAACTTCGAACTGATTCAAGAGATGTTCCCAGCTTGGGCAGTACTGCCGTTCCTGTTCATGATTGTGTCTGGACTCTTGTCAACGGTAGACAGTAATTTATGTGCGGCATCATCGCTAGTGACAGATATGAGTGGTGGAAAGGAACTCAAAAAAACAAAGTGGGCTATGATTGCCCTGCTTGGAGTGGGTATTCTGATCGCCAATATACCGGGGATGACAGTCACGCACCTGTTCCTGTTTTATGGTACGCTGAGGGCGTCAACGCTGTTGCCGACTGTCATGACATTGAAGGGAGTAAAGTTTACGCCTAAAGGAATTCAGTACGGAGTTATCTCTGCTTTGGCCGTAGGGCTTCCTATTTTCGCCTACGGAACGGTTTTGAACAGTGGACCATATAAAACACTTGGAAGCCTTGCAACAGTGCTGCTGGGTGGAATTGTAGGGATGATAGTTACAAAGGCGGAGGTGCGGCATGGAAAGAGTGCTAGGTAAAAAGCAATCAATACAGAATGAAGACTGGCTAAAAGCCGGAAAGCGCATTGAAGAACTGGTTTCAAGAGAGGAACTGGATGAAAAGGTGCACTCAACCGTAGAGGAAATCCGGCAGATGACTGACGGGAAAAAAGCTGCATACGCATGGTCCGCCGGAAAGGATAGTCTCGTACTTGGAGAAATATGCCAGGAAAGCGGAGTTACTGATTGCATGATGGCAATTTGCAACCTAGAATACCCGGATTTTCTTAAATGGGTAGACCAGTACAAACCGAAAGGGCTTGAGATCATCAACACTGGGCAGGATCTTGAGTGGCTGTCGAAACATTTGAATATGCTGTTTCCGCAGGACAGTGCCACGGCCGCAAAATGGTTTTCAATCGTTCAGCACAGAGCACAGGCAAAATATTATAAGGTTCGTGAGCTGGATCTGATTCTGCTTGGTCGGCGCCGCGCAGACGGCAACTATTGCGGAAGACGATCAAACATCTATACCGACGGAAAAGGAGTTACAAGATATAGCCCTTTAGCCGCATGGAGCCATGAAGAGATATTGGCCTATATCCATTATCACAATGTGCGGATGCCGCCAATCTATAAGTGGAAGAAGGGATATTTGTGTGGCACACATCCATGGGCGGCAAGACAATGGACCGGATCCGTGGAAAATGGATGGCGCGAGGTATACGAAATAGATGAAAGCATTGTAAGGGAAGCGGCGAAAGTTATTGACAGTGCTGCTGATTTTCTCAAAGCACTTTAAGTGGATTATTTGCAGATAATCCCATTGCTCCTTCAAATCAAGAATTTGGAGGAAAACGCTATGAAACAATTAACCATGAAACTGAAAGATCTTGTTCGCCCAGAACGCAACATACGAATCCATACGGAAAAACAGTTGGAGGAGTTTGAAAGAAGCGTCAGGATGTTCGGACAGATCAGACCTATTGTGGTGGATGAAAACAACACAATTCTTGCCGGAAATGGATTGTACGAAACCCTCTTGCGAATGAATCGGGAGGATGCGTTGGTTTATAAGTATGAAGATCTGACAGAGGCACAGAAGAAAAAACTGATGATTGCTGACAACAAGATTTTCTCCCTCGGGATTGAGAACTTGGATACTTTGAATGAGTTTCTGGAAGAACTTAGTGGGGATCTGGATATCCCGGGATTTGATGAGGAAATTTTGAAGCAAATGGTAGCTGATGCTGACGAGATCACTGAGAAGATAGCGGAGTACGGGACGCTCGATGAGGATGAAGTACAAAAGATAAAAGAAGCGAACGAGAGAAGGGAGCAGCGCGAAGCGACAGGAAACACCGCGCAATCTGAAACACCGACGTTTAGTGACGGCGATTCCGAAGGGCGCGACTCCGAGCCCGAACAGAAACCGGCCGAAACAGGGAGATTCGTTATTTGCACGAAGTGTGGTGAGAAGATATGGCTGTAAAACGCTGCGAATCGAATATAGATGTGGTAAAAGCTGCTGAAATACGTATAAAAAATGTGTTCCGGAACGGACTTCCTGTATTCTTTTCTTTCAGTGGAGGAAAAGACAGCCTGTGCGTAGCACAACTCATTGTGAATCTCGCAAACCGCGGGGAAATAGACATAAGGCAGTTGACTGTCCAGTTCATAGACGAAGAGGCGATCTTCCCGTGCATGGAAGAGATGACGAAGAAGTGGAGACGAAAGTTTATGATGATGGGGGCGAAATTCGAATGGTTTTGCATAGAGGTAAAACATTTCAACTGCTTCAATGCCTTGTCGAATGATGAGACGTTTATATGCTGGGATTCAACAAAGCAAGACGTATGGGTAAGACGCCCGCCGGCATTTGCGATCAGGACGCACAAGCTACTTCGCCCGAGGATTGACGCATATCAGGACTTCCTTCCCAGGACTTGCGCATCGGGAATCACACTGGTAGGTATTCGTACTGCCGAATCATTGCAGCGATTACAGAACATCGCGGCAATGACACAGGCCGGAAAGACCATGACGAACAAAAGACAGGTATTCCCGATATATGACTGGACCAATAATGATGTATGGCTGTACTTAAAACAGGAGAAGGTTGATATACCGGAAATATACCTGTTCTTATGGCAGTCAGGAAGTTCAAAGCAACAACTTAGAGTGTCACAGTTCTTTTCTGTAGATACGGCCAGATCTCTGGTAAAGATGAATGAGTATTATCCGGATCTCATGGAACGGATTATACGCAGAGAACCAAATGCATATCTGGCGGCACTATACTGGGATAGCGAAATGTTTGGACGTAGTAGCAGGAAACGTAGGACGATGGAAGACGGTGCCAAGGAAAAGGATTACAAGAAGGAACTCATATATATGTTCTCGAACATGGATGTATTCTTTGATACACCTCATAAAAGGCATATTGCGGAGAGATATCGGAACTTTTTTCTTCAGGTATCAGCCATTGCCAAACAAGAGGACTTCAAGCACATATATGAAGGACTCATTTCCGGCGATCCCAAAATGAGAACGTTCCGCGCGCTGTATCATCGGATTTACGGGAAATACATATCTGAGGCAAAGAAAACGGAGGAAAGCAGACATGGAAAATAAATTGTTTGCCCCGTTGGGTACACTGCAATGGGTACCGCGGAGCATGTTAAAGCCAAACGATTACAACCCGAACAAAGTTTCGAAAGAAAATTTAAAGCTGCTCACACAGTCCATTCTTACCAATGGATGGACACTTCCGATTGTTGTAAGACCGGATTATACGATTATAGACGGATTCCACCGATGGACTGTTTCGGGCGAAGAGCCTCTATTGTCTATGCTTGGCGGGAAGGTGCCTATTGTTATCGTTGAACATTCGGAGAGATCGGAGGATATCTATGGCACCGTAACGCATAACAGAGCGAGAGGTACCCACCTGTTAGAGCCTATGAAGGCGATTGTGAAAGAACTCATGAACGAGGGGAAAACCGTAGATGAAATAGGAAAACAGCTTGGAATGAAGCCGGAAGAGATTTTCCGGTTATCTGACTTCTCGAAAGAGGACTTTCTTAACATGATGACCAAAGGAGTTACGGGGTTTTCTAAAGCAGAATATGTCACAAAAATCTGATGTCATTGCGTTATAGTACATATAGAACAAAGACCGGCGGCGCGGAAGAAAGCGACTGCCGGTCTATTTGTATCCGAAAAAAATACGATATAGGAGGTGATGGCGGTGCCGAGAGCAAGAAGCCCTGACAGCATAGAGGCGGAGAAGTTGTATAAATCTGGCATGGCTCTTGTTGATATCGCAAAGAAACTCGGCAAGCCAGAGGGAACCGTCCGAAGATGGAAATCAACCCAAAAATGGGATGATAACGGTAAAAAAAAACAAGGCGAGCGTTCGCAAAAGAAAAGTGGATCAGAAAAAGCGAGCGTTCGTAAACGAGGCGGACAGCCCGGAAACCAGAATTGCAAGGGAAAGCAGAACGCTAAAGGGCATGGAGCCCCGAAGGGAACGCAGAACGCCCTGAAGCATGGAGGGTATTCCGCCGTCTATTGGGATACGCTTGACGATGAAGAAAAAGAGCTCATTGAGACAATGCCGCAGGACGAGGAAGAGATACTGATAAACCAGATCATGCTGTTTACAGTTCGGGAGCGCAGGATCATGAAAGCAATCAATAAGTACCGCGAAGCAAAGGGCGGTGTTTACGTGTCCGGCGTGACAAAGTTTGAGGAAAAGAGGATGTTCAAAGACGATGCGGAAAGAGAACTTTACGACAACCGGGTTCAGGAGAAGGTCGAGAAAGGCGATCGGCTGCCCGGAGAGCATTACAGTCTGCAGACAATGACCTCTTCCTCGGCAGATCTGGTTGCGCGTCTGGAGAAGGAACTCACCTCTGTTCAAAGTCAAAAGACAAAAGCTGTAGATGCTCTTGCAAAACTCAGATTTGAGAAGGAGAAGATCGCAGGAGAGTCGAAGGGCAACGAACTGGTGCGTACTTGGGCGGAGAGCGTCATAAAAGCAAGGAGGGAAAAGGATGGACAATAATATGGATTGGCTGTCGGATTTCCTTGATGAAAGCATACCGCTTTGGCGCGATGATCCCGTGATGTTCTTCCGGGAAGTGCTTGGATTTGAACCGGATGAATGGCAGGCAGAAGCTGCCGAAGATCTGGCGCACAATCCGAAAGTCAGCATTAAGTCCGGACAGGGCGTAGGAAAGACCGGTCTGGAGGCTGCGGTATTCCTGTGGTTTATTACCTGTTTTCCGTACCCTCGTATTGTGGCAACGGCGCCAACGAAACAGCAGCTACACGATGTACTGTGGTCTGAAATTTCAAAGTGGATGAGCCACTCTCCTTTGCTCTCCAGGCTCCTAAAATGGACAAAGACATATGTTTATATGGTCGGCAATGAAAAGCGTTGGTTTGGGGTAGCGAGGACTGCTACAAAGCCAGAGAACATGCAGGGATTCCACGAGGACAATATGCTGTTCATCGTTGACGAAGCGTCCGGCGTAGCAGATCCGATCATGGAGGCTGTCCTCGGTACCTTGTCAGGAGAGAACAATAAGTTGCTTATGTGTGGCAACCCGACAAAGACTTCCGGAACATTTTACGATAGCCATACACGGGATCGAGCCTTATATAAGTGCCATACTGTATCATCGGCAGACAGCAAGCGGACCAATAAAGAGAATATTGATTCGCTGATCAGGAAGTATGGGTGGGATTCCAATGTGGTGCGTGTGCGTGTCCGTGGGGAATTTCCGAATCAGGAAGACGATGTATTTATAGCATTGTCCACGATCGAGCAGTGCGGAAGTCGCCTGTTTGAACTTCCGGAGGATAGCCGGTTGCCGTATATCATATTCGGAGTCGATGTAGCGAGATTTGGTGATGATGAAACCGTAATATACAGAAATGCGCGCGGCAAGCTGAAGATCGCGGCGAATAGAAGAGGGCAGGACCTCATGAGAACAGTCGGCGATATTGTCCGTCAGTACAAGAAAGCAGTTAAAGAGTTCCCGGATTACCGAGGCAGAATCTATGTGAACATAGATGACACCGGCCTTGGCGGCGGCGTGACAGATCGATTACGGGAGGTTAAAAGGGAACAAAAGCTGAACAGGCTGTACGTTGTTCCTATTAACGCAGCTGAAAAGATCGAGACAGACACAAAAGCAGGGAAAGACGCTGCGGAGCATTACAATAATCTGACAACGCACATGTGGGCGACGTTGAAGGACCTCATGGAGAACAAAGAGGTTGAGATTGAGGAAGATCAGGAGACGTTTGCACAGCTTTCATCCAGAAAGTACTTCCTTGCGAGCAACGGAAAGCTGGAGGTTGAAAGCAAGAAAGAAATGAAAAAGCGAGGGTTGGACTCCCCGGACAGGGGAGATGCGCTGGCGTTATCCGTTTATCTTGGAAAGATTAAGAAGTACACAGGAAGCGCACCGAATCAAGAAACCTCTGCTGGTCTTGGAAAGAGTAGCTATTGGAGGAATAAATAGGAGGCAGATATTTGTGAGCTTATTGAAAAAGAAAGAGGCATATGTCACGAAAGGAAACCGTCTGATTGAGGAAAAGAGGCTTAAGGAAGCGACGGAAGTTGTTGTTGAGGGGCTGAATTTTTACCAGAATAAGGTTATCAAAGCTGTAGACGGGCATCCGATTGCTGACACTGCATTGGTTGTTGTGGCGCTAAGACACATGGCTGATCAGCTTGAACAACAGGAACCGAGCTGCAGAGGATTGGTTAAATGGTTAAATAAAATCACCACGAAGCCGGAACTGCAGGCACAGAAAAAGATTGAAAAAACAAGAAAAAGATAAGGAAAGGAGGAGATGGCCATGGCGGAAATAGGGCGCATAGGTCAGAAACGATGGAACGGCGTATTCTATGAAGAGTTTCTTCGAGATCTTCAGGGCATACGTGGAGTTGAGGTTTACCGAGAAATGGCAAACAATGATGATACGGTTGGCGCTATTCTGTTCGCCATAAAGATGCTTATCCGACATACGGTATGGAATATCGAACCTGGCGGAGATTCATCGAAAGACAGAGAAGCTGCGGAGTTCGTTGAATCCTGTATGGGTGATATGCAAAGTACATGGACTGATACAATTTCAGAGATCTTATCATTTCTGGTTTATGGATGGAGCCTGCACGAGATTGTGTATAAGCGCCGAATGGGAAAAACGCGAAATCCACGGACGAAAAGCAAATATTCCGATGGACTGATAGGATGGCAGAAACTACCGATTCGTAGTCAGGATACGCTTTATAAATGGGAGTATGACAGGCATGATAATCTGATCGGAATGACACAGATGCCGCCACCGGATTATGGATTTATTACAATCCCGATAAAAAAAGCTATGCTTTTTCGGACGGAGAGTGCAAAAGACAATCCGGAGGGACGAAGCATACTAAGGAACGCTTATCGTCCATGGTATTTTAAGCGCCGCATCCAAGAGATTGAGGCAATAGGGATCGAACGAGATCTTGCAGGATTACCGGTGTTTCATCCACCGGAAGGTACGGATATTTGGGATGACACTGATCCGGACATGGTGAAGATAAATGCCTCACTCACGAAGATGGTAAAATCGATACGCCGAGATGAATACGAAGGACTTGTATTGCCACACGGATTTGAATTTGAACTCGTCAGTACGGGCGGAGCCAGACAGTTTGATACAAACGCGATTATCAATAGGTATGATACAAAGATAGCCATGACGGTTCTGGCTGACTTTCTCATGCTTGGACACAATAAGGTTGGAAGTTTTGCCCTTAGCTCCGACAAAACGGAGCTTTTTTCTGTTGCTATATCTTCATTTCTCGACGTTATTTGCGAGACATTTAATAACCAGAGCATACCGGCACTCATTGATATAAACGGAGATCATTTCAATGGAATTACTGATTACCCAAAGATGACACACGGAGAAATTGAAGATGTTGATGTGAAATCTGCCGGACAGTTTATTAAGGATATGACAGGAATTGGAGTGATTGTTCCTGATGATGCACTTGAGGACTATGTTCGTGAGATTGGACATCTTCCAGAAAGGACTACAGACAGCAGAAGAGCGGATCCCGTAAGGACAAAACAGCAGAACCAGAACCAACCGCCAGAGAGTGATCCGGAAGAGCAGGAAGAAATAGATGATGATCAGGATGAGAAAAATGCCAAAGCGGCAAAACGAAGGCTTGGAAGGGAGCGGTAGCGCATGTATATCTTCAAAAAGCCCAAACCTTTAGGGAAGGCAAAGAAAAGAAGCGTAGAAAATCAGAGGCTGCTCGATATGCTAAACCGCTTTATCGATGATAATACATCGAAACCCGCTAAAATACTGGTTCGCTTTTGGAAAGATCAGGAAGACGCCTTGACGTACAAAGAATTAAGAGAAATGGTTGAGGAGGGAACTGTCTCTAACGAGGAACTGGAGAATTGGTCTATAGACTACTCAAATTTGATTCGAGATCAGATCATGCCGTTGTTAGAGCGGGCGGTTGAGGTAGCACAAAAGGATATAAGTTCTTTGTTTGAAATTGATAATTTCGATCTTGATACAAACGATGCGAATGCAATGATGTGGATAAAAGAAAAAGGCGCAAGTTTAGTTACCAGATTGGCAGAAGAACAGAGGGATGCGGTCCAATCACTTATTTATAGGGGATATAGAGACAGTATGACACCTTCTCAACTTGCAAGAACTATTCGCCCGTGCATAGGACTTACCAAGCCGCAGGCGAATGCCGTATACAACTATAAACAAAAAATGATGGAATCATTGAAAGAAGAGCATCCTCGCATGAAGTTAAAGACGATAGAACATAAAGCGGAAGAAAGTGCCAGAAAGTACAGCGAACGGTTACATCGTTATCGCGCTGATACGATAGCCCAGACAGAACTTGCGGGTGCATACAACACAGGTACTCATCAAAGTATTAAGCAGGCTCAAGAGAAGGGATATATAGGGCGCGTAAAAAAGGTATGGGTGACAGCCAGACAGGATAATGTATGCAAGTTCTGTGAAGCGGTGGAAGGAGTCAGCAAAGAGATGGACGAATATTTCGACGTTGGAAAGTGCGGATTGAAACTTATACCGCCGGCGCATCCAAGGTGCAGATGTGTTGTTAAGTATGTAGAGGTTAAGGAGGATCAGTAATGGAAAGTCTATATGACATTTTGGGAATCCACAAAAATTCTGGAAAAAGAACAGTGAGTGTGGATAACTCTTGCGAAAAAGAGCCCTCTGTGTTGAAAGGTCGGTTTAAGATACAGAAATCAGACAATGATAAGCATCTGGCATTCGGGTGGGCGTCCATCGCTATCGATGAGGATGGAGAGCAGCTTGTAGATTGGCAGGAAGATATGATTGATCCGGAAGAATTAGAAAACGCAGCTTATGATTTCGTGCGATTATACCGAGAAGGAGGAGAGATGCACGAAAGAGGAGACTGTGCAATTTTGGTTGAAAGTGTAGTTTTCACAGAAGAAAAAATGGAAGCCATGGGCATTCCTGTTGGGACTATTCCTGTGGGATGGTGGATTGGTTTTCTTGTCACAGATGAAGATGTGTGGGAGAAGGTCAAGGATGGAACTTACTCTATGTTCTCAATTGAAGGAGAGGCAGAAAGAGTGGAGGTAAAAGAAGATGTGGATTCTGATTGATGTTGGGATTTTCTTTCTTGGAGCGTTTATAGGATTTGCTTTAGCTTGTGTGGTAATCGCTGCAAGAAACGATTGAAAAATGGTAATTCAAGAGGCGGTATTACCGCTTTTTGTTTTATAAAAATAAGCGAAAGGAGGAAAGGAAACTTGGCAACAAAGTTAAAAAATTTACATGTAAAAAAGGTGGATTTCGTTGATGAAGGCGCTAACCAACAAGCCGATATCAAGATTTTCAAGAGGAAGGAACAGAGCGCACCTGTTGTGACGGATCTGTTACAAGATCCTATGAAAGAGCAAAAGAGCCTTTTCAAAAGACTTATGCACTCAATCGGGAAAAGCCTTGGATTTAAAGATGAAGAAATTGACGGCTTTTCGGAATTGTCATCTGAAGGGATTATTCAGAAAGGGAATTCGCAAACTTTTGGAGAAAAGATGACGGAAGTTAAGCGGCAGAAGGTGGCTGATGAGATGTGGAGCATTTGTTATGCCCTTCAGTCCTCGCTGCAGTCGATTCTTTACGATGAGGATCTTGACGGAACCACAGCGCAATCTATGATGGAAAAAAGCGTTTCGGAGTTCGACGAGATCATCGGTGAAGCGATCAGCAGTTGGTCCGCAGGCAAAGTCAGCGGGATCAAAAAGGAGATCGGTCAAGAAGATGTCGAATCTCTGAAAAAGTTTAGAGATCATCTGAACGAAAATATTGAAAAGGCAATGAGCCGTGAGAAAGGAGAAACTGAAGAAATGGAAAAAATCGATAAATCTAAAATGTCCCCGGAAGACAGGGCTGCTTACGAAGATATCCTGAAGAAATATGGTGTCGAAGAAGAGGAAGAATCTGTTGTGAAGTTCACTGTGAAGCCTGGAGACAATAAAGAAGGCAAGGAAGAAGAGGAGGATCTTGACAAGGGCTGTGGAAAACAGACAACTAAAAAATCTATTTCCGGACAGGTTGAACCGGAAGAAGATATTTACAAAGGGCTGCATCCGGCGGTTAAAGCAGAGATCGAAGCTCTTAGAAAATACCGTGAGACGGCAGAAAACAGAGAATTCATGGAGGTAGCAAAGAAATACGAGGTTATCGGAAAGAAAGCGGAAGAACTGGCACCTGTCCTGAAGAGTCTGAAAGCAGCCGGCGGAACTGCATACGACGATATGATTTCTACTCTGGATTCCATGGTTGCTATGGCGGATAATTCCGGGATCTTTTCAGAGATCGGAAAATCCGGACGCGGAAGCCATTCTGCTGTCGCAAAGGGGAAAACAGAGGCACAGGTAGAAAATATTGCAAAGGGATATATGGAAAAAGATCCCGGAATGAGCTACACGGATGCAGTGGCTAAAGCGTGGGAGAGCAACCCTGAATTACTGGCTTCTTATGACGAAGAGGCAGGGTTTTAAGGAAGGAGGAATTACTCATGGGAAAAAATTTTAACGGAACACAGATCAATAATTCTGCAACGATTTCCGAAAAGGCAGGTGCTGAAATTGCCGACTGCAGGAACAGAATCCTGAAATATGACGGAAATGGAGACGTGGTGCTTGCAACGGCGGGGACAGACATTCCGGTTGGCGTTGCCATTATTGAAGCCGGATATAACGACATTTCCGGAACAGAGTCCGGTAAAGTAGCGATTGGAGACGATGTGGATATTCTGGTAAAGGATATCGGATTTGTTCTTGCAGGAGCAACAATTACCAAAGGGCAGGAAATTACAGCTGGGGCAAATGGACTTGCAGCAGTCGCGAAAGACGGAGAATATGTTTTAGGCATTGCTCTGTCAAGCGTTGAGGCGAACGAATACTGCCGCATCCAGATCGCTAAATACCAGAAAGCTGCCGCAGCTGCAGGCGGAGAAGGCTAATAGAAAGAGGAGGAATAGAACATGAGAAACACAGTAAAAGGTATTGCGGCAGAAATTGCAAAAGGGGCATTTAGACCGCACACAGCACTGACAAACATGGCACTGGCCTATTATCAGAATCCGGCGAATTATTTCGCGAAATCCCTGTTCCCGATTTGTCCGGTGGATTTATCATCTGATAATTACTATATTTTCGACAAGGACGATCTCCTTAGAGATAGCTGGCAGAGAAAGCCGGCATACGGCAAAGTCGCTCCGGCGGTAGTGTCTGAGCACACAGATACTTACAACTGCAAGGTAGACCAGATGATCATGGGCATTGACCAGATCCGCCAGACAGATCTTCAGCGCCGTCAGGGACCGGCAACGAGAGATCCGAGAGTGCAGAGGACCAAAACGATTGCCGAGCAGGCAAACATCCATCAGGATGTACAGTTTGCTAATAGCTTTTTCAAGTCTGGTGTTTGGTCCAACGAATACACTGGTGTCGATTCAACGAGTGTATCTGGAAAACAATTCATCAAGTTCAGCAATGACAACTCGGATCCGGTTAAGTTTTTTGACGAAAAGGCAACAGAGATGCAGGAAATGACCGGACGCAGACCTAATCGCATCGGTCTTGGAGCAAACGTATTTACGACGCTAAAGAACCATCCAGGAATCCTTGAAAGGGTGAAATATGGCGGATCAACTGTAAATCCGGCAAGCGTAACATTAAATGTTCTTTCTCAGCTCTTTAGCATGGAAAGGGTTGTTGTTATGCAGTCCATCATGAACAAGGCAGCTATGGGCGCTTCGGCGGACATGGGCTTTATCGGAGATCCGAATGCAATCCTGCTTTGCTACGCCACCAATAACCCGTCCATTGACGAGCCTTCCGCTGGCTACATCTTCACATGGGATATGCTCGGAGACGGACAGCTTCTTCCGGTGCTGAATTATCTGGGAGACAACGGTACGCATTCAGAATTCGTAGAGGGACTCATGGCAAGCGACATGAAGAAAACCGCAAATGATCTCGGTATGTTCTTTGCTGACGCTGTTTAAGGAGGGATTTTATGAAGCTGATAGCGAAAAAACCCTGCTCATTTAACGGGCAGACCTTTTACATCGGCGATGAAATTCCTCCTGAATTCGTCATCAATCCAAAAGCGCAGGAGAATCTTGGTACGATTGCTATTGTTTCTGTAAGCGATGCTTCGAGAACGAATCCGGCCGAGGATGGTCAGGTTGAATTTGGCGTACCGATTAAGCAGAAGGATGGCACCATGACGCTGTATTTGAACAAGGAGCAGATCTGCAGGGCGGTAGAAGTAATGCAGATGACAACATCGGAAGCAAAAGAGGCAATTAAGGAAATTGCAGATGAGAAAATTTTAATCCTGCTTAATGCCTGCGATTCTAGAAAGGCTGTTAAAGAAGCCACGGAAGTTGCCGCCGCTGAACTCAATCCAGAAGAAGATGTGCAGGAGGAAAGAGCAGGTGATGAATAATGGCTGTAGCATACAGTTATGATCCTAGAAAATTATCCGAACGCGGGAAAGACCTTATGCGTTTCGAGCTTGGAGATACGATGGTGGAGGGCAAGGAGAAAACTTGCGCCCTTACTGACGAAGAATATACTGCCATACTTGAAATGAATAAGTCATGGAAACGTGCGAAGTTAGCCTGTTTAGAAGCTATTTTCAGGCGTTTTTCCTACGAGGTCGATACACAGACGGGCCCATTATCTTTGCAATTCGGAAATCGGGCAAAGCTATGGCAGGAAGAATATGAGAAGCTCAAAGCATCAGTATCCCAGAGCTGTCTTTCTGCCGCAGCTATCTCGGCTCAAGGGAACGAATGCAAAAAGCCATATTTCTATACCGGTATGATGTCCACGGAGAGAGAGGGTGGATGATGTGTTTATGTATCTTCGGCCGGGAAACCTTTTTAAAGAGTTTCTGGTAAAAAGAAAAGAGTCTGACATATCAAGCATCGGACTCCCTGTGTCTGGATATAAGGATACCGGGATTCTTGTCAATGGTGTTTTGGCCGAGGCGAGTACTGATGACCGCGAGAAAACCAAACATATGTGGGATCAGGATCAGCACTCTCTTACCCACACTATTGTAAGCTGGACAGAACCGGCCGCAAAAAAAGGCGATGTTTTTTCGTTGGAAAGCCGGTATTTCCTTATTCTTGCGATAGATGATGCCGGATCTCTGGGTGTGGCCACAATTTATTATGCAGAGGAAAGGAATGATTTGAGATGACACCAGGAGGCGCATCAGAAGCAATCCGCCAAGCTGTTCGCGAGGCGGTAAGGGAAGTAAACCAAAAGACAATGTCTAAGGCGTTTCGCGTTTCAAATGCGATGAGAAACAGCGCGATAGAAGTCCTTACGAATCCAAGCCCATCATCGCCGGGAAACCCTCCCGGTGTTAGGACGGGATTCCTGCGAAGAGCATGGAAAACCGGGGTACGGATGAACGGAGGAAATTCGAACTCCGGCATATCAATTACGGCATACGCTGATTCAAAAGCTTCTTACGCCGGATATCTGGAAGATGGAACAAAAAAGATGGCGGCACGACCATTTGTAGATCCTATTTTGGATGATGTGGAACCGGAGGTTGATTCGATTTTTTCTGATTTTTAGGAGGGGTATATGCTGATTATTAGGAATCCAACAAACGTATTCAATACCGAAGAAATACAGCGCGGGACTTTGATTTATGCAAAGCATAAAAGCTGGAGAGATGCGGAGCGTGGATTTGTGGTTTCCGTCACGGGAAATAAGATTACTGTGCAATATCCGCCGCAGATCGGTAATGTCACAAACCATTTTTTTATTTATGCGGACGAGGTGGCGAACGGAGATTGGGAAATCCGGTATAGCAATGATATGCAGACGATCACGAAGTATCCGGAGGAAGGAGCAGGAGATGAATCTGATAGGTCTGATATATAAAAGATTGCTTGATTCTGAAAAGTTAAAGTCGATATGCGCGACTTACGCAGGGAAGCCGGCCATATTCAACACGGAAGCGCCGGATGACAAGCAAGACGGATGGGGAGGAAAAAGTCAGTACCCACGCATCAATTTTACATGCGATATGCAGGCAAACGAGGAAAGATCCAGTGTAGGCACTCTGAATATCGTCGCATACACGGAAAGCACCTCTCTGGTCATTTTAGAGATCGAGGCGGCTATTAAAGAGTGCTTCAGGGATGTTCTGCTTTTTCCGGATGACGGCGGACCGTATAGTTTTGCGTGGGCAAGAACGGATCCATTCCTGCTTGAAGGAAATGTGATCGGGCAGGAGATATCCATAGACATGATGGAGTATTCGCCACAAGAGACAACGGATCCCGATCCTGTTGTTGCTTTGAACCAGTATATTAAAGAGTTATATCCGGATGCCGTAGTTATCGGCGTGGATCGACTGGGAGAGATTACGGATACGTCTGAAAAACCGGTATTTTACTGCCGGTTGACCGCACTAAACAAAGTGAATGGAAACAATATGAATACTGTGGCATGGATGGACTGTAGGATTGCGGTCCATCTTTTATGCCCGGATAAATCCCAAAATATCAAAATGATTGCGGCTGTAGCACAAAGGATTGCCGCGGATGAAAGAATAATCTTATTGGATCGCTCACCGATGAATATATCCGAGGTTCAGTTAGACCGTCAGGCCGATTACCTAAAAACAGGACAATTATATGTGACGGGAAGATACGGAGTGCTGAAATACAAGGCAAAAGAACACGCAATCATGAAAAATGTAATTTTAAGTAAGGAGGAGTAAACATCATGGCAGAAGCAAAAACAACCGGTGCCAATACATCGCACAAAGAAAGGGCATCAAAGAAAACTGCTGATCCGGTGTACAGTGCAGAAGAACTTTCTGATGCTGCGGGCCGGTTTGGAACACGTAAGGAGTGTGTAGCTGCAGCTCTGAAATACTATGGCAAGGACAGAGCGACAGTGAAAGAAGCGAAAGAGCTTATTAACAAATTTCTGAGCAAGGAGGTTAAGTGATGGCAGGAACATTTATTGTCGGCGAAACAAAGATTCGCCCTGGAACATATTTTAACATCCAGAAAGTCGGAGAAAATCAGATTGTAGGCGCCTCGGATGGAGTGGTGGCCATTTTCTTCAAATCCGATTTCGGACCGCTCGCGGAGGCGGTAGAGATAACGCCAGAGGAAGGATATGAAAAGCTGTACGGTACTGCGGGATCAACTAACGCAATCCGTGAAGTGATCAGGGCTGGCGCAACGAAATGCGTTTGCGTACGTGTCGGGAAAGGCGGAACTGCAGCTACGGTTACCCTTGATAAGGATGGAGAAACGGAAGCTTTAAAGATCACGGCGAAGTATCCGGGCGCCAAAGATTTTGCGGTCACCGTAAGAGAAAAGCTGTCCGATTCATCCCTGAAAGAATGTGTTATCTATTCTGGGGCAAAAGAATTTGAGAAGATTGAATTTGCGGCCGGCGATGATGAAGTAAAGGCGCTGAACGACGCGTTTGTAAACTCCAAGTGCTTTACGTCCGAGATCTTAGCAAGTGCGACAGGTGTTCTTGCAGATGTGAGTGAAGAGGCATTTACTCCGGGAACAGATCCTACGGCAAGTAATGCGGAATACAGTGAGGCGTTTGTGGCGGCAGAGGCGTATCGGTTCAATGTGGCATGCGTTGATACGGAAGAAACTGCCGTACATCAGTTGCTTACTTCGTTTATTGATCGGATTTTCGATGCAGGACAGCTTGCAATGGCGGTTGTAGCTGAGAAGAAAACGGTCGCGCTTACGGACCGTATGGCACATGCGGCTGCGTTCAACAGCGAGAAGATGCATTATGTGGTCAACGCATCTGCTGAAATCTCTGGAGAGGCTGTAGAGGGATACCTCGTAGCGGCAAGGATCGCAGGAATGATTGCTGCGTGTGCATCCAATAAGTCTCTTACCCACACGGTTGTGGAAGGGTACACGAAACTCAACGATGCCCTTACTCCGACAGACATCTCTACGGCGGAGCAGAAAGGATGCATCGTTCTCAGCACGAACACGAGCGGGCAGATCTGGATCGACAGCGCAATCAATACGCTGGTAAGCCCGGCGGATAATCAGGATGACGGATGGAAAAAGATCCGAAGAACAAAAACGAGATATGAACTGATTACCCGCTGCAATGACCAGGCTGACGCTCTGATCGGAAAGGTGGATAACGATGTAAACGGCCGCGCTACGGTTGTTAGTCAGCTGCAGGGCGTCATCAATGCGATGATCAACGAAGGCAAGCTTGTATCCGGTACCGCATCCGAGAATACCACGTATCAGTCCGATGGCGATTATGCATACATGGACATCCAGGTGATCGACAAGGATTCCATTGAGCATCTGTATCTGACATATAAATTCCAGTTCTCAAGCAGAACGACTGAATAAAGGAGGGAAACTAAATGGCTATTAACGAAAGAGCATCATCTGATGCGCGCCATGCGCGTACTGGCAAAGATGCCGGGCTCTACAATGGAACCGGCGATCTTCTGGCGTCTATGGAGTCTTTTCAGGCGAAGGCTACGTACAACAACGTAAAGTATAAACCTATGGGAGATCCGCAGGAGCATGAAACCAGTGACTCTTACGGGATCACGATCACCGTCACGGAAATTGTAATCGAAGATATTGATATGTTCCGCGAACTGATGGCGTCTATGAAGTCCGGAACAACACCGCAGTTCGTGTTCCAGGGCGTTCTCCAGGGACTTAACGGTTCCGAAGAGCGTGTTGTATACAGAGAATGTATCCCATCTGGAGACATTGATCTCCAGAATGTTGCGAATGGAGACGTTATCAAACGTAACTGGAACTTCTTTGTCAATGGAAAACCGGATCTCCAGAAGGAACTCACAATCTAAACTGATAAATTTGATGAAGGGCGGCCCTGCGGCCACCCTTCGGCATTTTAAGGAGGATATGCAATGGCAAGTTTAGCAAAAACAGCAGGAAATAGGGAAAATTCGCAGGAAATTCGAGAGGAAGAATTTTCCGAAAAAGAAACGCAGGGGCAGCTTCTTACGGTGGAGAGTGACTTTATCGCTGGAATGCTCGCGGCGGCCGCTTATAAGACGGACGAAATTGTACAGTTCGATATTGTACGCGGCGGAAAGCTCTATTTTTCGTTCAGAATCCATGCTCTCGGAGAAGAGGAAGCAAACAAGTGCCGCAAGAAGTATACAAAGTATGTTCGGAATAAGCAGATCGGAATCAAGTTCGCCGAAGAAACGGACAATGCAAAATTCCGTTCCTCACTGATCTACCATGCAACAGTTGAAGAGGACCGAACAAAGCTTTGGGACAATCAGCAGGCGTGGGATGGACTTAGAAAGCAGGGAGTTCTTGTCGTGACTGCACTTGATGTTATCGAGGCGGTTCTTCTGGGCGGAGAAAAAGACAAGGTCATCGACGAGATCAACAAGCTGAGCGGATTTGACTCCGAAAATCTGGAAGAGGTTGAAAACAAGATGGAGGAAACAGCAAAAAACTGATCCGGGCAGGAGGGAAAACCACCCTCTTGCATCAGATTTTTCAGCGGTTAGGCATAACTCCGGATGAAGTATATGCAAAGCCTGCTGGCGTGCGGGCGTTTATGTTCGCGTCCATGAGAATACGTCTGGAAGATGACGAGAAAGGAGGAAGAACGGGTGGCGACTAAGGTTATAAAAATCGAGATCCCTATAGAGACGAAAGACAATACCGGCCAGGTTGTCGATAGTATATCCGAAAAGATGGAAGGCCTTGATTCGGCAGCGAAAAAGGCGCAAAAGAGCATGGAAAATACCGTGAATAGCGCTAATAAGGCCGCAAGGGGATTCGAAAACGCATCCAAGAGCGTTTCTGGCTTTGAAAAATCTGTTGGAAGTGGTTTTGACAACGCTTCTAAAAAGGCTTCTGGATTTGAAAAGTCTGTAAACCAGACGCAGAAATCGCTTCTTGCAATGCTGAAAGAGAAGTATCAGATCCTACTTGAGGCGAAGGACCGGATAACACCGACAGTAAAGCAGGCGATAACCTATGTAAAAAGCCTGACGTCAAAAGCGTGGAAGGTTACGCTTAAAGCTGTGGATCTCGTGACATCCCCTGTCAGGCGAGTGTTCGGGCTACTGCAAAGTCCGCTTGTCGCTGCCGGTGTCACTATATCAGCAGGCGCCGGTATTGCGGATACGGTTCAGACGTACGCTGATTTTGAGGCGGCTATGTCTGAGGTAAAAGCGATATCAGGTGCCACGAGCGAAGAATTTGCGCAGTTGACTGACAAAGCAAACCAGATGGGTGCTGTTACGAAGTTTACGGCTTCTGAATCAGCAGAGGCGTTTAAGTACATGGCGCAGGCAGGCTGGGATGCAAAAGAAATGATGGACGGTATCGAAGGGCTCATGTCATTAGCAGCAGCTTCCGGAGAAGATCTGGGAACTACATCAGATATCGTAACAGATGCCCTTACGGCGTTCGGAATGTCGGCGAAAGAAAGCGGAAGATTTGCAGACGTCATGGCCATGGCAGCAAATGCAACGAATACTGATGTTGCCAAAATGGGTGACACGTTTAAGTATGTTGCACCGGTTGCCGGCGCCCTGGGATACAGCATAGAAGATACTGCGGTGGCTATCGGCCTTATGGCTAATAATGGCATTAAGGCATCTCAGGCAGGAACGAGCTTGAGAAGCCTTCTCACAAACCTTACACATCCTGTAGGTCAGGCTGAGGATGCCATTAACGACCTCGGTATCAGCATAACAAATGCGGATGGATCGGTTAAGCCGTTATCCCAGACATTGCAGGAATTGAGATCAAAATTCGGTGCCTTATCCGAAGCAGAGAGGGCACAGTATGCTGCGATGCTGGCCGGACAGGAAGGAATGAGTGGTCTCTTGGCAATCGTAAATGCCTCCGATCAGGACTTCGCAGATCTTACAGAGCAGATCAATAACAGTTCTGGAGCTGCACAGGAGATGGCTGATATCATGATGGATAATCTTGCTGGAAAATTTGAACTGTTCACGGGAGCCCTTGACTCCATGAAAATGTCTCTCGGAGAAAGGTTCAAGCCATATCTCATGGATGCGTTAGAGTGGCTGACGGATAAAGTACCAGATGTGGAAAACGCATTACTAACCGCCATGAACTCCTTTGATCGCTTCGTTGATGAAACGAAATCAAAAATAGCTGAGTTTACAGCTACGGATGAATGGGAAAATGCTGATCTGTTTGGGAAAATCGAAATAGCATGGGATGAACTTGTGGCGGAGCCGTTTTCAGATTGGTGGAATGGATCCGGAAAACTGAAAGTAGCTGGTGTTGCAAGAGATATAGGCACCGGAATCGGAAGTGCGATTTCTGCTGGTATTTTGGCATTGATGGGGATTGACGTATCGTCAGTGATTGATGAAGGAAGCAGCATTGGCCGTCAGTTCGCAGAAGGGTTTTCGGAAGGCATGAGTGGCGTGGATGTATCAGCAGCTCTTGGTACAATGGTAAGCGGAGCGTTTTCGAGTGCCGGAAAACTTCTTCCTGGAGGGACAGCTCCGGATATTGGTTCTCTCTTGTCTGCGGCGGCAATAGCAAAGATCGCGGGACCGTTGATGAGCTTTGGATCTGGAGCATTCAAAGTAGGAAAGGGAATATATAAAAGTGCTACTGGAGGAGTGTTAAAGAAAGCGATAGGAAGTTTCTCAGTGGCAGATGAACTTGCCGGAGTAGGAAATGTTTCCGGAAGCGGACTGATGGGTCTTGCTGGAAAAGCAGGTATGGCACTTGGATCAGGAGCATCGACAGCAACCGGATTGGCGGCTGCCGGAGCTGGCGGAATAGCCGGAGGAATAGTCGGAGGAGCCGCACTTATAAGTGGTGGAATGGATGCTTTTGATGCTTACAATTCCTACAAAGAAGGAAATAAAGACGCTGCGAAAGCGCAAGGAACATCTGCCGGACTGAAAGTCGGCGGAGTAGCGGCTGGAGCAGCAGCAGGAGCCGCTATCGGAAGCGTTGTTCCAGTCTTGGGAACAGCAGTCGGAGGATTGATCGGAGCAGGAATCGGCGGTCTCGCTGGATGGTTTGCCGGAGATAAGGTAAAAGAGGATTACGAAGAAGCAGCGGTAGCGGCAGAAAACCTTGAACAAAAAAGTAAGTACGCTCTCGAAGGTGCAAAATTCGACAGCAAAGAGCTTAAAGAAGCTTTTGATGACACAAATGTATCTGCTGAACAATTTGGAGCTATGATGCAGGAAGCAACCTCAAACAAGATAAGGGATTCCTTTGGTGATATAAAGCTGACCATGCAGGAAATTGAAGAGGCGGCCAAGCAAATTGTTTTTGCGGATCAAGCAGAGGCCCTGAACAAATTCTCGGTAGCTGCGGAGACAGCAGACAGTTCTCTTGCTACGCTGCAGAGCTCGTTCCAGACGATGGACAAACTGAATTGGAAGGCGTCGCTCGGAATGGAACTCGATGAAGGAGATATATCGGAATATATTTCGGCTGTTGATGCTATGATTGAAAGCTCAAAGCAGTATCTCGAAGATAAACACTACGAGGCAACTGCGGCCATAGATCTTCTGATAGAGCCTGGAAATGAAACCGATATGACAACTGGTCTAAACCAGATGTATTCGGACATGCAGTCCAAGATCGAGAGTCTTGGCAGTGATCTGAAAGCGAAGGTTAATGTTGCGTTGGAAGATGGGGTGATCACTCTTGATGAGCAGGCGGAAATCACAAATTTACAGAACCAGATTGCTGATATCACAAACCAGATTAGCCAGGCTGAAACGGAAGCAAGTTTCCAGAGCCTAAAAATCAAATACTCCGGGGCATCACTGGATGCTGACTCTTTCGCCTCTCTGGTGTCTGAAATTCAGGCAAATGTACAGGAAGCGGCGTCTCAATATGATGAGGCATTACAGGTTTCTCTGACGAATCTTAATTTGCAGCTTCAGAACGGCGCTATCTCACAGGAACAGTTCGATGAACAGTTGCAGGCGCTCACAGAAGGGTATCAAGCAAAGATTACAGATTTGTCTGTCAGAGTGGAAAGTTTTGAGTTGCAGTCGATTGCTGATGCATTTGGCAGTGAACTGGATGGAATACTTCCGGATCTTGAGGGATCCGTGGCAGAACGTCTCGGAACGGCAATGCATAATGCAATGTCCTCTGGTGTAGATGTGGAAAACTGGGATCTGGCTACAGCGACCGAATGGCTTGATCTGGATGGGCTTTCGGCAGAAACACAGGCAGCCATTACCGAAATGATGAGTCAGGTCGCGGCGTCAATGCCGGATCAGATGACGTCGGCACTGGAGGGAACCAGCGTAGATATGAGCGAAGGCGTAAATAATATGCTGAACTCGTCCATAGAAAATGTGGACTTATCTCCGACAAGTGAAACTCTGGTGAATCAGCTTAACAAGAGCCTTGGAGAGGTGGATATGTCTGAATCGGGTGCAGGGTTGCAGACAGGCATACAGAATTCGTTAACTTCATCTATTGAGAACGTAGATCTTACGGAAGCTGGAAGCCTTATGAACCAGAAACTCGGAGAGGCGATGTCGTCCGTGGATATGTCTGAAACTGACGCCGGACTGCAAGAGGGATTGCAGAGCTCTCTGACCGCATCGTTGGAAAACATCGATCTTACAGAGGTCGGCGGGATGATGAACCAGAAGCTTGGAGAAGCGATGGCGTCGGTAGATATGTCGGAATCCGGAGCTGGACTGCAGGAAGGTATACAGAACTCATTAACCGCTGCGCTTGAAGGGATAGATCTTTCAGAAAGCGCGCAGATGATCAATACCTCTATTGTAACGGCTTTATCCTCAACTGAGGGAATCGATATGAGTGGCTTCACAGCCGCTATGCAGAGTAGCATTACATCTTCGATAGAAGGACTGGACTATTCTGGCGTTACCTCGGCGGTTGGATCTGGAATATCAGACGCTATAACAGCCACGATGGGAACTATCCAGGGATCGATCACAAGTTTGTATAGTTCTGTTGGAGCAGCAATCAACAGCGCGTTTGCGGCCGGATTTACGACGACAACGACCGTGACGATTACGGTTAATTACAAGTTGGCCAATCCATCGGCTACAATTAGTTTTTCTGGCGGTGGATCCGGAACGGCTACTGTAAGCGGAAGCATATCTTCAAATGCCAATGGCGGATTTGCTTATGGTCCGGAGCTTACGTGGTGGGGCGAAGATGGACCTGAGGTAATCATTCCGCTTGGGAGTAAAAGGCGACAGCGGGGCTTGGAACTGTGGGCGCAGGCCGGAGAAATGCTCGGTGTTGGAAAGCACGCTGATGGAGGCTTTATTGGCTCCTCTGGCTCTTTCAATAAAAATATATGGGAGAATACAGAAAGCCTTGCAGAGCCAATGTCAGAGAGCGACAGCGGCACTTCTGATGTTTCGACTGTCATTGACAGCGAGAAAAACTCGGATACCAAAGAAGTAAACCTTAGCGTGACTGTAAATCCGCAGTTTGTGATATCGTCAACAAGTCAGAGAGAAGACGATATCCTGCAAATTATCAAAACGCACATGAAAGAATTGGCAGACGATCTTGGCGGCGAGCTTGCCGATCGCCTGGGTGAAGTTTTCTCGAACATGCCGATAAGTAGTTAAGGGAGGCGCTTTATGGATGTTATTTTAACCGAAGTTGAAAACGGTAAAAGCAAATTTATCTTTCCTAGCCTCCCAGAGGAGGTAAAGGGAACGAATCGAACCAATTATCAGTCTTACGATATTCTGTCCTATGGCGAGGTAAAAATCCCAAAGGGGATGAAGCTTACAGAGATTTCATTCGATGGAATATTTTTCGGAGCAGCGAAAAGGAATGAGTCCATTGTAAAACAATGGATTAAGCCGGCAGAGTGCGAAAAAATTCTGAAAAACTGGCAGGAAAAAGGAACTGTTCTGCGGCTGATGGTCACTGAAACCAATGTTAATATCGATGTTACGATCAGTAGCTTTGAATGTACTGATTACGGCGGATACGGAAATAAGAAATATTCACTGGAGTTTGTGCAATACCGATCCTTGAAAGTTTACACGACAGACGAGCTGAAAATCGTAAAGTTTGTAAAGAAGACGGTAACGAGACCGGCGGCTGCGGCACCATCAAATAAAGGAAGCTACACAGTAAAGTCTGGAGATAACTTATGGAAAATTGCCAGAAAATTCTACGGCGGATCAGGATCAACGTGGACGAAGATATACAGCGCGAATAAATCTGTCATAGAATCAACAGCAAAAAAGCACGGTTATGCAAATAGCGACAATGGGCATTGGATTTTCCCTGGCACAGTTTTTGTTATTCCAAATTAGAAGGAGGACAGGGGAATGATAGATTTGTCGAAGATTCAATACCGCTTTGTCATTATGGACGAAAAGGGAAATCAGTACAATATAAAAGATTATGTGGAAAATCTCGGGTGGGAGCAAGGCGAAGACGAACTCTCCACCCGGATTTCGTTCACAACTAAAAATGAAAAGTCATCAAAAGAAGTGTTTTCGGATATAGCGAAACTCGGGTGTTTGGTCGGAGTATTTGTTTCTGATGGCGTTACGGATGACGAAGTGGCCCGCGGGAACATCATTGATTGGAAACCGGCATACTCTTCGGACGGGTACAAGTTTGACGGAAAGTGTTATGACAAGCTGTACAATCTCCAAGAGAGCCAGGATAATTTCTATTTCCCGGCAGGCACCGGAACAAAATCAGCCGTGACTAAAGTTTTTGATGACTATGAAATTGTTCTTGGATCATATGAGGGTCCAAACGAAACACACGCAAAATTAACATTTAAATCCGACGATCCAGCTAATGTCATCATGGAGATACTGGACGATGCCTATAAAAAAGGCGGCGTGAAATGTGTCGTGCAAGATCGGAAAGGAAAAGCATATGTGGTTCCGTATGCGAACAATAAGACCGTATATCACTTTGCGGCCGAAAATGTAATCAATGCCACACATAAGAGGAGCACTGCAGGAATGGTTACTCGTGTGAAAGTGATAGGTCAGGAGGATGATGATGGAAAAAGCGCGGTGGAAGCTGTGCTGAACGGTAGTACAAAATATGGCGTACGGCAGAAAATAGTTCGAAGGGGAACTGATGAAAGCCTTGAGGATGCAAAGACATCGGCACAGACAATTCTCGATGAAGAGGGAGAAGTTCAGGAGGAGATGACTGTAAAGGCACCTGATATTCCATGGGTGCGCAAAGGGGACCTGGTTCATGTAACGGTTGGAACCATGAATGCGTACTACTATGTTATTGGCATAAGGCATGATGTAGACAGCCGCAGCATGACACTGGATCTTCGTGTACCATTCAAAGAATATGAGAAGAAAGCACAGCAGACGGTACAGAAAAAATCTTACAATGTGGGCGATATTGTGAATTTCCACGGCGGAACACATTACGTTAGATCTTATGCGGGATCCCGTGGATACAACGCAAGAGCTGGACGAGCAAAAATAACCATTAAGAACGGATCGGGGAAAGCCCACCCATGGCACCTGATACATGTGGACAGTTCAAGCAATGTATATGGATGGGTGGACGACGGAACATTTGATTAAGGAGGGATGACGATGGCGTTTGATGGACATGCCGGAACAAACAAACTGGCAAGGACGCTTCATAAAAGAATGAAAAGCATGTCAGACTCTCCCCTTGTTCTTGATTTTGGAAAAATAGAGTCTGACTATGGGCTGATAACAAATACCTTCCCGGTAAAAATTCCAAATGGAGATTATACAGTGTGCCGACATGTAACAGGTATGTCTCTTGGAGCTTCGGGCGGTAGTCATGGCGGGCATGAATATGGCAACGGTTCACATTCGCATTCCATACCGGTCCCCGGATTATCGCCGGGAGACCATGTGCTTGTGGCATGGGTGCAGAATGAAGCAGTAGTTATCGATGTGATCAATTAGGGGAGGTGGAGACATGGACGAAGAGAATACATTATTTCCCGTTGAGGAATCCCCTGAATTTATTGATGACGGAGACCAATTAGACCGGGATTATCATTACACAGTTGCATGGGATGTTGAAAAACAGGATTTTGTCCTTAACGGAAAAGGGCAGATGGAACAGTGTGACGGTGTGGAAGGTTATAAAGTGTGGTGCTGCAAGATGGCTCTTACAGAACGATACGACTGCGCGGCTTATCCGGATGAAATTGGCACTGAACTAGCCGAGGCTCTGGCAGAAGATAGTGAAAAGGCGGTTGAGTCCGCAATAGAGAGAACAATAACAGAGGCGTTGATGGTGAATCCGAGGACGGAATATGTTAGGCAATTTGAATTTGTTTGGAATGGTGATGCTGTAAGCGTTTCATTTGTTGTTAAGGGAGTGGATATTGACGAGTTTAAAGTTTCTATATAGCGAGGAGGTGATATAAGTGAATGCATGGAGTAAAGAATTTACGCCGCCGGAATTTGTGGGTTATAGCGAGCCGGAAGAAATACAGCAGAGGATGATGAGCGAACTTCCGGAAGGTATTGATGATATGCCGGGAGGATTCCCTTATGATTTTACAATGCCAACGGCGATTGAAAAGTCAGAATTGATTCAGTTTCATATGGCCCGGACGCTGATGCTCATGTTTCCAATGTGGGCGTGGGACGATTGGCTCGATCTACACGCAGCAGCGGAGGGCATAGAACGACGTCAAGCTGGTTACGCAAGTGGCAAAATCGACGTTACCGGAGATCCGGGAACTATAATTCCGAAAGGGACAATTTTTTGTACGGAAGCAACAGATGCTTCTCCGGCGTTGGAATATTCATCTGATGAATCCATGGCAATACCAGATGATGGTACGGTTGAAATCTTAGTGACTGCTGTTGAGCCCGGGAAAGAGTCTAATACGAATGCGAATACAATAAAATTTTTGCTGAATAACATAAAGGGCGTTTCGTCGGTAAAAAATTCTGAAGCTATTACTGGCGGTACGGACATAGAAAGTGACGAGTCTCTACGTCAGAGAATAGAAGAAAAATGTACGCAGGAAGGAGTAAGCTATATTGGAAATGACGCTGATTATATCCGATGGGCCAAGGAAGTGGTGGGGGTGGGGGATTGCATTGTAGATGCAACATGGAATGGACCGGGAACGGTTAAACTTATAATTGTAGACTCAAATGGCTCTCCAGCCAATGAAAAATTGATACAGGATGTATATGACCATATTGTTTCTCCAAATGATCGTTCGCAGCGCTTGCTCCCTACAGGAAGTGCAGAGCTGACCATAGTTCCGGCTACTATTAAAAATGTGTCATATACATGTACCGGTTTAGTTTATGATGAAACGACAGACATACCTACCATTATAAGCGCTTTTAAAAATCTTGTACTACAGGAATACTCAGAATCAAAATTTGATGGAGTCCTGATTTATAACCAGATTCGCCCTCTTATTACGGATATTCCTGGAGTGTCTGACTTCGATACGTTTTTGATAAACGGGAGTGAAGAAAACATTGTCTTAGATAAGGGAGAGTACCCAGCGACAGAAAACGTGGATTTCAGTTAGGAGGGATCTTATGAATATAGAAAATTTTCCGACATCTGAATCTGCCAAAAGGATGATGGGATACATAACGGGAAATGAATTCTATGGAAAATCCTATGTTGGAAAATGGATCTTTCAGGTAATGGGTAGAGAAATGGACGATGCGCATCTTCGTATTGAAGAAGAACTTCCATATCAGGCATTTCCGGAGACGGCAACATGGGGGCTTCGGTACCACGAGGAGAAATATGGTCTTCCGATAAGAGAGAATTTGAGTTATGAAGAGCGAAGAAAACTCATACTGGAAAAAAGAAATACTAGAGCGCCTATGAATCCATATATGATGGAAAAAATACTGGAAAATATAACCGGAAGAAAGGTTCATGTAAGCGATGAAGATACACCTATCAATACTTTTTCGGTTGAAATTGAACCTGGAGATAATGAGGTTGATGTCTCAGCTGCTATAAAGAAATTAAAAGAAATCAAGCAGTCACATGTGACGTTTACTTTTTCATTTACATCGCTTGCCAGAATAGATATATGTGGCCATACGCAAAAGTGGAAGACGTTATATACTCAGTGTGGTACAACACCGATGGTAAGCAATGGCCTTGGGATTGCAGAAACAGGGATAGATATAGTTCCGTCAACTGATTATTACAAAACAGAAGTGCCTCTAACCGCTGAAATACATAAATCCGGTCAATACCCTATCACAAGTGTTGGAATGAAACTGGTGGATAATAATATTGATGTATCGGGAAAAGGAAGAGGACTTTCGGTTGTATATCCAAACACGGGCGAACTCATCAAAGCAGGAACATACCCAAATACGCAGTCTGGCGCCAGGTATTCCGATTTGGAAATCGAAGCAGAAGCGGAATGCGAAGGATATATTTATCATAGCAAATTAACTGGTACAGATCCGAAAGCGAGCATTGGTACGGCAGAATCAGATAACGGAGTGGTTCCAGAGGTTACCACAGAAGCATATCAAGTTAGATACAAGCTGTGTGGAGATGCCTTTGAGATATAAAAAGGAGGTAGGCAGATGAAACTATTGACAAGCAAAGCAATCCAAGGGTATAGAGATTATACGAAACGCACGATTGCTTATGCGAAGTACAAAGTCGGTTCGACTTATCATAAAACGAAGATCGAATCGGTGGAAGTAACGGAAGACGGACTTGTAGAAGTACGCTTTAAGATCGAAGCGGCTACAACGGGTGCTGCTACCGTTACAGAAATCCAACTGTATGACACCAATAATGACCTATGGCTCTCTAAACAAGAATCCTTAAAAATGAATTCTGTTGCAGAGGGCTTTTATTATGTCTGCCAGTTGGAAATCAGCGAAAGGGAGGTTGAAGAATAATGCGAGAACTTGTGAACTGGAAAGATCATGTGGTTCAGTATCCCGGAAGGTTCGAAGAACAGGATTTGGGCGGAGGTCTTGTGCAACATACACCATCCCCTGGAAGAGTAGAGCAACAAGGAACTCCGCAGAATGCGACAAATTTCAATATTATGGATTTGGCTGCATTTGAAGCAATGCTTATGGCATCGGAAAATGCTCGCGAACTTCTTCAGGTTAATCGGGATATTGCTGCGATTAAGGGAGAAAAAATACAGGTTACGCTGACAAATTCTCAGCAGTATCCACACAACAACTCTAAAAAAACCGTGCAGCTTCCTAACCAGAGAAATAACATGGATTATACGGTTGAATGTGAAGTAGTCAGCGCTACAGGAGGAGCCGTTGGAGATTTTGAGTTCAGCGACAAACTCCTTAATGGATTCAAAATAGCTTATACCGGTTCTGCTAGCCAGGTGATTGTAAATTGCTATGTGAGAGGGGGAATTTAATATGGCGAATATTATTGTCAAAAACGATGATCGCAGGAAAGAAGAAGAACATGTAATGAAGAGCTATGGAGTCGATCGGCGCGATCCGTCCATGAGGGAAGCGGCGGAGATTGCGGCGGCCCGTACTAGAGAAGCGGTAAATATGGCTCGAAATAGAAGGAGGTATTTCTGATGAAAGTAACGCATCTGCCTGAGGATGGCACAAATTTTATCCCATATGAGGTCATGGGGAAGATCATCAGCTTCAATGACGGAGATCTGATGTTTGACGTATCCAAAAAGGAAAGAGACTACGAGGTGGTTATTGATATTTGCCAAGATTATACCGGCGCACTGGTGATGGGGACGTCAAGCGGCGAAATATATGTAGCCCAGCTTGTTGTACCGGCAAGGAAGTACATCGAAACCGAGTCGGAAAATCCAGATTACAATCCGGAGTCAGAAGAAGGAACCGAATCCGAGACAATTACGAGCAGGGAGCCGGTTCCTTTTGATATTGAAAAGTGCGAACTTAGATTATGGGATATGGAGGTTTAAATAATGCCGAATTTTGATGATTTTAAATTAGCGATAGAAGCGATGTCGGGCGGTAAGAATACCGTCCTTTTTGATGACATGGAAATGCCATCTGTAATGGTTCCGTTTCCGAAAATGAATATTTCGGAGATCATGGACGGAGGCAGCCAGAACATTCATCCAGGATTTAAGGTAGGCGGAGTAGACAAAGATAAGATTTATGTTGGGAAGTATCAGAGCATCGTCTTGAATGAGCGCGCATATAGTCTTCCGATGCGTGATCCGAAAACATATACCACTTTCGATCAGGCTCTTACCTACTGCCGAAACAAAGGAAATGGGTGGAGCCTGGTTCCGTATTCCCTTTGGAGTGCGATTGCTCTGTGGTGCCGGAAAAACGGAACCATGCCGAGAGGAAACAATAACTATGGTAAAGATGTTTCTTACCCCCATGAGAAAGGAATCCCTACAAGTTACGAAACATCTGGAGATCATAACGGAGAGCCTGCGAGATGTGCTACCGGATCCGGTCCGAACACATGGAGCCATAACTGGATGCCTGATGGAATTTTCGATTTGAACGGAAATGTATGGGAATGGTGCGCAGGCATGCGTCTGAAAGATGGAGAAATCCAGATTATCCCGTATGCCAACAGTATGCTGGCAGAAACGAATATGGGGGCGAATTCTACTGAGTGGAAAGCTATTAAATCTGACGGTTCCCTTGTTGATCCGGGAACAGAAGGAACATTGAAATGGGATTGGGTATCCAGCAAGATCCAGCTTACTAATGGAACTATTACATACACCACGGATCAGGGAAATGGAGGACAATACAAAGATATGACTCTTGCATCTGGTCTGAGTGCCGCACCAGAGTTGGCAAAAGCTCTGCTGTTGTATCCAGATGAACCTGGCGGAGATTATGGCAACGACTATCATTGGATGAATACCAGAGGAGAGCGGCTGCCGTTCTGCGGGGGCAGGTGGCACGATGGCTCCAACGCCGGCGTCTTCTACGTCAATCTGAGCCATCCCCGCTCGAGCTCCAACTCCACCGTCGGCTTCCGCTCCGCTTTTGTAGATCTGTAATCTGTTGCACTGTGTTCTGAACCCTCCCACGGTAGTGGGAGGGTAATGTTAGCTTCTACATAATAACGGAATACGATATAAAATAACTATATCAGATGAAAAAGATTAAAATATGATAATATCGAAAGGAAGTCGGTCTATCGGAGGTTGTCTAATGGAAGATCTCATTATATTGCAAAAAGCGTTTGAAATGATGGAATATGGATATACTGCTCTTGCACAGTATCCAAAGTCCGAAAAGTTTGCTCTTGTAGTAGACGTTAAACGCTGTATGCACAAAATACTGGAAAAAATAATCGAGGCAAATAAGAAATATTATAAGAAAACTACACTCCAAGAATTGGATGTAGAAATTATGAAATTGAAGGCTTATTTGCGGCTGTCATATAACTTAAAATTTCTGCCGATTAAGAAATACGAGATATGGAGCGCAAAGGCAGTAGAACTTGGAAGAATGGTCGGAGGATGGATAAAAAGTAGTAAAAAAGACTGACATCATCTGGGAACAGGATGCAGCGGCTGCCGTTATGCGGGGGCAGGTGGAACAATGGCTCCAACGCCGGCGTCTTCAACGTCAATCTGAACAATCCCCGCTCGAACTCCAACTCCAACGTCGGCTTCCGCTCCGCTCTACCTTCGTAGTCAGATGTTATAAACTCAAGGGTTTATATCCAGCACAGAAGGGTAAAGGATTCTGTTTCCGTTGCTATAGCAAAAAAACTTTTTTGGCACGAGCTGAGAGTATTAGTATTGAGAAATCCGCAGTGCTTTATAGGAAGGTAATATGTCGATTAGAAATGTTTTTTCAGATATTTGTTCCTTTGAAACATTACTACAAGCGGAAAGGAACGTTAGAAATGGGAGAAGATATGGAAAAGCGGAATTGAGTTTTTGGTCAAATCTCGAAGATAATATATATCGCATTTCGGAATCCATTAGCAGCTTTCGATTTCCTCCAGATAGATACTACTCTTTTTATGTGTACGAGCCGAAGCTAAGAAAGATTGTTTCGGCTGATTATACAACAAAGATTATACAAAGAGCGGCTTATGATGTCTTGAATCCGATATTGTGCAGAGGATTTATATCTGATACATATGCGTGCATTAAGGGAAGAGGACAAGTAAATGCCATGAAAAGACTGGCATCTTGGGTGGACAGAGCCAATGATAGTGGGGGAGATTGGTATTATCTAAAGATGGATGTTGAGAAATTTTTTTATAGAATTGATCATGAGATTTTGATGAGTATTATAAGAAAAAAAATAGGAGACAAAAAAGCTGTTAGGCTACTAGAACATTATATTTGCGAAGCTTCAAGCCCTTTTGGGCTTCCAATAGGAGTAACGAATCCTATGGAGGTTGCAGAGGAAGATTTGTTATGGGATGTAGGAATAACAATAGGAGGCGGCTTGTCTCACATGTATGGAAATATGTATCTCGATCAATTAGATCAACTTGCAAAGAGAACATTTGGAATTAAGCATTACATAAGATTGATGGATGATATGGTAATACTACATCGGGACAAAGCCGTCCTACAGAAATATAAAAAAGATTTTTCCGAATTTTTGTCGGATACGTTACGTCTTAGGCTGAATAGAAAGACGGCAATCCGACCGATAAATCAAGGCATGGAATTCGTCGGATACCGTATCTGGCCGCATAAAGTTAGATTAAGAAAATCCACCAGCCTTAGAATGAAGCGTAGGCTTAAAAAGGTACAGGAAGATTATCGAAATTATAAAATGCCTTTCGAAAAAGCAAACGACACAGTAATGAGCTATATGTCTCTTATGAAGCACTGCGATTGCGAGGCTCTTAAAACAAAGATCTTTAGCGATTTTGTGCTTACACATAGTCCGAAGGAGGCAACTGAATAATGGATGAAAGCAAGTTATTGGAACTGCTTGAGTTATATATCGACATGGTAGATAAGCAGGATGAAGCTATACACCGCCTATCGGAGATCATCAAGAAACAAGCGTATGAAATTGCACATATGAGAAATTTGTATGGATTTATAGATGAAAAAACTCCGGAAGAAATTGAGGAAACTCATCTGGCACAAGAAGCTTTGGCAAAATACGAAGAACTTAAAAATATGGATTAAAGAGCCGGTGCTCTTTATGCGCGAAAAAAGATCGGGTAACCGGTCTTTTTTTGATGAAAAGAGGTGTGGATTATGAACCCAATAAGGGCAGAACCGGATAAAAAATCAACCGGAACATGCAAAACCTGACAGGAGAAAGAACGATGATAGAACATTTTATACAATCTTTCGGAAATATCAGTGTTGGACAGGCAGTAATCGTCATTTCTGCGATTGTTTTTCTGGTGATGGTATACAAAAAAGTCACAACTTACATATCGAAAAGGGCACTTGATGAAAAGGAAAAAAACGACCGGATCCAGGAGGTTATTGATCAGGCGAAGCAGTATCCGGTATGGCATCAGCAGAGTATCGACATACGGGAAAATCTAAATGAGTTGATCAGTAATCTGGATAAAAAGATTGACAAATTACAATGTTCATCTGATCAGGGGATGGCCTACACATGGAGATATAGAATCCTTCGTTTTGACGATGAAATCCGCCATGGAGAAAAACATAGCAAGGAGCATTTCGACCAGATAATTGAGGATATCGACAAGTATGAAGATTATTGCAGAGATCATCCCAAATTTCCGAATAACAAAGTGGTATTCGCAATCAGAAACATCAAAAATGTGTATCAAAAGTGTACGGATGAAGGCACTTTTTTATAAGGAGGAGCATTTATGGAATTATTAGAATTTTTTAAGCAGATCCCATTACCGATCCTGATTGTCGTCATTGCAATTTTGGTAATAGTGACAATCGCAGTTGTTGTTCAATATATCAAACAGAGGGGGCTTGATGGGATCAGGGAAGATGTTTATCAGCTCATCTTAAGAGCTGAACATATGTACAATGAATCTGGAGCAGGCAAACAAAAATTCGAGTGGGTTATTCAGCAGGCGAGAGGCCTCCTCCCGAAATGGATGCAGCTGCTTGTACCGGAAAGCGCATTGAAAAATATAGTGCAGAAATGGTTTGATGGAGTTAAAGATCTTTTGGACGATGGAAAGGTAAATGGATCCCAGGATCCCGGAAATGAATAAGAGAAACGGGAAGGGCTCGGCGTGGCGCCGGGTCCTTCATCGTATCCGGATGTCACGGATTGCAGACGTATTATCAATCGTCATTATTGCAGTGGGAATCCTTTTGTTATTTCATCCCCTTATCCCGGAAGATGGGAAAAGTGAAGAGGTGCGGGAGGAATCCCAGACTGCAGAACCTCTCGTGATTGAGGTCTCAGATCAATGTACATATGGAACAGTATCAGTCTATTACGAAAATGAATTGGTATATGAATATTCCGGGGAAGTCATAATCCGAAACGATGGAAAGAACGGGAGAGAGATCGAAATGCAGATCCAGTACCCAAAAGGGACATATCCGTGCTCATGCATGGCTGAACAGAAAGGAGAAAAATGATATGGCATATTTAAATGGTATTGATGTTAGTAATTGGCAGAAAGGTATTAACCTTGCCGCGGTTCCGGCAGATTTTGTTATCTGCAAAGCGACTCAGGGGACAACATATGTATCACCGGATTGCGTGAGACAAGTAGAACAGGCTGCTGCTTCGGGAAAACTCGTAGGAACTTATCACTATATTTCTGGAGTTGGAGCGGTTGCAGAAGCAGATTTTTATTTAAAAAACATTTCAAACTGGATTGGGAAATATATGTTGTGTCTCGATTGGGAGTCCAACCAGAATTCTCAGTGGGGTAACGAGGCGTATTTGGAGCAGATGATTAAACGGATTATCGAGAGAACAGGTATTCCGCCAATGATCTATGTGCAGCAGAGTAGAATGTCTGCTGTAAAACCTATAGCTCAGAGAAATAATTGCGGATTGTGGATTGCACAGTATGCAAATATGAATCAGACAGGCTATCAGGCTACACCGTGGAATGAAGGAGCGTATTCTTGCGCTATCCGCCAGTACAGTTCGGCGGGACGTTTGAGCGGATACAACGGAAATCTGGATCTTAATAAGTTCTACGGAGATAAGAATACATGGATGAAATACTGCAATCCTGACAGCGCACATGAGGATACGGACGGATCCACTACTCCATCACATCCGGCAAGCCCGACAGGATCTACGCTAGATCTTGTTGTCGGTACTATGCAGGGAAAATACGGAAATGGAGATTCCCGCAAAACAGCACTTGGATCCAGATACGACGAAACGCAGGATATGATCAATCATATCAGTACAGCATCTGCCTCTACACTGGCATCGGAAGTCAAAGCCGGAAAGTACGGCAATGGGGAAACCAGAAAGATTGCGCTGGGATCACGATATGATGAGGTGCAGAAGATTGTAAATGGAAGTAGCAAGAAAAGCGTATCAGCTATCGCAGATGAAGTGATTGCCGGAAAATGGGGCAATGGAAACGATAGAAAGAATAAACTTCAGGCTGCTGGATATGATTATAATGCTGTTCAGGCCGAAGTAAATAAAAAGCTCGGTTCTGGATCTGGAAGCTCTTCAAAACAGTATTACACGATCAGAACCGGAGACACACTTTCCGAGATTGCAAAAGCAAACGGAACGACCGTTAAACAGCTCCAGTCCTGGAACGGCATCAAGAACGCCAATATCATCTATGCTGGGCAGAAGATCAGAGTAAAATAAGTTGATCGCTGTTTGATGACGCACTCGACACAGGCGTCCCATTGCTTCATATCATAATATGATATAATCTAACATTTTTCACTATGAATTACCATTATATGGTAATTTATAGCGGAAGGAGCAATGGCGAATGATAAAGATTTTACTGTCGAAAAAGCTTGGCGAGTTGCGGCTGACGCAGGCGGATCTTGCTCGAGCTACTGGCATACGTCCCAACACAATCAATGAGTTGTACCACGAACTTGCGGACCGTGTGAACCTTGAGCATTTAGATCTTATATGCGAAGCATTGGATTGCGAGTTAGATGAATTGATTGTAAGGATCCCGAACAGAGAATCTAACATTACTCACACAAGGCGCGGTAATCAAAAAGCGCAGAACAAATGCCGCTGCAACGGCATAAGCGAATGACTGAAAGAGGAGAGGAGCCTACCTCTCCTCTTTCGTTTCTTTAATATTTGTTAGAATAGAAGATCTTAAAAAAGTATAATCAAGATCAAAATCCCTATATCCTTGACATATTGTATTCATATATCGTTCGGTTGGACGTCCGGGCTTTGCCCCTTTAAACATTACATAAACCATTGCTTTTATACGAGAATTATCAGAAAGCCTTACGTATACATTTTGCTTTGAATAAAATCGTGGATAACCCTCGTACATATCTAGATTTCTTTCGTCTGTTTGCTGAATGCTCCATACTACGACTGGAACCCTATATCCCTTTTTTCGACGTATGGTAGCGTAAGACCCCGTCTTACTCCCCCTGTAAATCAACTCCCAATTTTCCAGATAGCCGGTATATACCGGCTTTGCATCTGGACATCTGCGGCTCATTTGCTGTTTGTTCAAATTACTTCCGTAAGCTACATATAATTTCATAATAAATTCCCCCCTATATTAAGCTGCTACTGACGCAGCGTTTTCTTTTAATTTCTTCATCATGTGAAGCCTGCAGGTTTTAAACTCGTTTCCATACAATCCTAGTCGATTTGTTAAGATGTGGTACATCAAAGTCACTTTCTTGTCTGCAGAGTACCCCGAAACACTTCTGAATACGATTTTGTCATTTGATTCGATTGCCCATGCAGATAATGCAAGACAAAACTGGACGTATGCTTTTATTTTCCCGGCGTGTAATGTGCTATTAAAAAGCCTGAACTCTATGGTTCCTTTCGTGAAAAAACTATGAAGATTTAATGCATGATATCTAGTACGATTATAATGGCTGTGATCAATACCACCCCAGTAATGGTCGTTTGCTTCGCTATACCAAATCCTCTCTGCTTTATCTTTTGTAAGATTTGCTTCTTTTTTCATACTATCATACAGGTCTTTGCATATCGGCCGGCACCATTGGTCTTTGCGAGATCCAATATTTAAAGCTTCATATATGATTTCCTGCCTGGAAAGCATGAAGTTTACCATTCTGCGAAGTGAAGTAGCTGTATGATTTGCTCCGTCTATATGGATGTGTATTCCGCAGCTGCTGTGAGGAACGCCTCCGATTTCTTTGAATTTTCTGATTATACCCTGTAAAGTTTCGATATCTTCATATTTGAGAGGGGGAGTAACAAATTCTACTCTATACTCATCAATGTTATCAGATCCTGCGTTTCTCTTTGGTGAAATTGAGCTGTCCCTCATCACCTTCCAAATTCTACCAGAAGCATCCTTGACTGATCTTGTGTAGTACGCATCTCTTTTTGGACCTGAAATTGTCCCTCCAACTACTTCTTGAACGGCCCTTGCGGCCATATTTCTCGTTATCCCGGTAAATTCAACCTCAACACCAAATCTTTGTTTCTTTAAAAGTTCTGACATATTTTTTCCTCCTTATTCATTCGCCGTCTACGAATGTATGTTCTTGTTTCTATGGTTGTATATTAACATATGTACACTGTACGTCAATAGAAAAAATGCAAAAAGTCAGAAAAAATATCTAACAAGTTAGAAATAAAATTGACAATGATGAATAAATAATGTATTATGAATTAAAACAATTTCAGGGAGGTGCTTTTTATGATTTCATACAATCCTTTATGGAAAACATTGATTGAGCGAGGAATAAAGAAAACAGATCTGCGTGATATGGCAGGATTTAGCAGTGGAACGTTGGCCAGGATGGGGAAAAATCAATATATTGAGATGAAACACATCGACAAGATATGCCAGGTCTTGCGCTGTGAAATATCGGATGTGATAGAAGTTGACAGGAGAAATACGTTAGAATAATATTGTATATATAAAGGTAAAGAGATATGTATAAAATAGTTGGACGCCTAATAGGAGGAGAGCCTACTACAGATGGAATTGGAGTAAAAGAAATAGAAAAGGCATATAAAGCTAGGCGTAAATTTACCCTTATCATAAAAGTCCTTTATGCTAAATGTTTTTATGATTGGGTAAAAGTGGAAGAATATAAAGAATAAAAAATAGTATTTATACGTGATGTTATTTTGATGTTTCTATATGTGTGTAATAATTGTAATATATAAAATAGAAGAAATAAATAATAAAATATGTAATATGCGTATATGAACAAACAGAAAAAGCACTGATAAATCTTGAGTTTGAATAATATATTAGAGCCAAGAAATGCCTATTTTACGGGATTTCTTGGCTCTTTCTACGTCTAGTGACAATACTTTAATAATATTCAAGATTAATTCCGATGAATTTTTGAATAATAACTGATATAATATCTTCTACTATATTTTTCATCATTATTTCAAAGAGTAGAATTATTAAAGACCATAAGGTGCAAATTCTGCTCGAACGGTACGCCTATTCTGAAATCGGCGGTACATTCATTCT
>OLVT01000253.1_pt1 | contig 62300 bp, 52 predicted proteins | sample 1673241 | NCBI WGS metagenome assembly OLVT01 (sample SAMEA3178936, study PRJEB25190) | human gut metagenome | biome: human gut; feature: human-associated habitat; material: faeces | place: Austria | collected 2013
CCCAGCCGCCTGCGGTCATCTCAACCGCGTCGATACCGAGGGACTTTACCTTATCGAGCATATCCGTGTAGGACAGATCAGCAAAAACATCAGTGCAAATTGCGAGTTTCATATAAAAAACCTCACTTTTCTTCCTTTTTGTTGTAGTAGAAATCGTTGGAGCGATTTTTAGAGAGAGAATTCTTTCAAGTATATTATCAGGAGGGAATTTTAGCGTTATAAGCGTTTAAGAGTTTACCGCTGCCCGCCTTGCGGAAGGCAGCGGCACAGAGAAAAGAAATGAGAGAGTATCTGAATTTAGATGGAAATCGGGAGACTTACTTGAAATCTACCCATACGCCGCCCTTGTCAGTGGACTCTACGCACTTGGTTACCCAGCGGATGCCGTCGATGCCGTGCTCCAGATCCGGGTAAACCAGATTCTTGAGGGTTTCCTCGTCGCCGCGGTTCTTTGCATCCATTGCGATAGCAAAACGGGTGTACAGGTTGCTCCAGGACTCGATCAGACCGGTGTAGTGCAGAGCACCCAGGCGCTCGTACTCGAGAGCTTCCGGATTCAGGTAATCCATTGCACGAACCAGCGTCTGACGCGGCTGACCCTGTACTTCGTAGTACAGCTCATCCGGATGCATATCGTTCCACTCGAGGGAAGCCTTGGTGCCGACAATGCGGATGTTTTATGGATATATTCAATAAGCATTTCTGCCGTAAGTTCATCGATCCTGCTTTCTGTGAGAAAACACAGAAAACCAGTTCATCAATCCTGCTATTTCGTTCACGGATTCTATGAGGGCAAAATAAGGAAGGAGAAGAGTATATGCCAAGTGTTGATCCCGGCATCCGAAGTGAGTCGGTTTGTTTTCCGTTTACGCCGTCGCAGACCGCGAGAGAGCTGCTGTTTTACCCGACATGGTGCGGTCACTACTACTGCACCGCCAACTATTTTATGAAGCGCGACAGTTATCCGCCGCTGCTCATCGCCTACATCCGCAAGGGACGCTTCCGCGTGGAGTACCGCGGTGAATTCCATGTCGCCGAAGCCGGTGACGTGCTGCTGCTCGACTGCATCGAGCCGCACTACTACCACGCCGAGGACGGACTGGAGTTCGTGTACATGCACTTTGAAGGCTCGAACGCGCGTGAGCTGTGCCGCCGCATCACCGACCGGCACGGCTGGCTCATCCGCCGCGACAACAACGCGCTGATCGGCAATCTGCTGTACGACATGGTGCGCTTTTACGATGAAAACGGTGTAGAGACCGACATGCAGCGCTCGGCACGCATCTACCGCATGTTTGACCTACTGCTCTCGCCGAGTGCCGCCGAGCAGTCAGCGGATACGCCGGTCGAGCAGGCCATCCAGTACATTCGCTCGCATATCGGTCAGCCGATTTCCGTGGAGGAGCTGGCGTCTACCGTGTGCCTGAGCGCATCCTATTTCGCGTATATGTTCAAGCGCCGCACCGGCTTCTCCCCTGCCGATTATGTAATCAACTCGCGCATTGAGCGGGCAAAAGTCCTGCTTGTGCGCACGCAGAAGCCGATTGCGGAAATCGCCGAGGAGGTCGGCTACTCGACCAGCGGCAGCCTGATCAACCTGTTTGTTAAGAAGGTCGGTACGTCACCGCGGCAGTACCGTATCCGGCATATGTCCAAAGCGATTGATGCGGTATGCAAAACCGATGTGCCGTTCATAGATACAGATGTGCCGGAGCTGTAACCGTGCAAATACACAAAAAGACGCACATCGTAAGATGTGCATCTGAGACTGTCAAAAAACTTCGTTTTTCCGACAATCTGTGTTCTGACTATGCAGAACACGAGTCGTCCGAAAGTTCCCATATAGAAACTTTCCCTCTGAAAGTACGAAAACCGAGGTACACGCCCCCGGTTTTCATGCATTTGCGCCGCAAATGCTATTTCATGCGCGCTGCCGCGCAGCAGCGTCAGCCTTGTAAAAATAGTCTTTCCCGACAAGCTGAGACGCACATCGCAAGATGTGCGTCTCAGTCTGTCAAAATATCATATTCCTGCAATTTAAATAATTCGCGCGCCAGTGCGCGTTAAAAGCTTCACGGTCTGTTAAGACAACACCGCATAACGAGAACCACAGCTTCTTGCGCAGACTCCGTTCGCGCTGCTGTGGCGCTTTGCTGAAATTCTGCGCCCTGACTTTGCTGCGCTTTCACAGTAATACATCAAGTATTACTGCAGAACCCAGCCTCGTCAGCACGCAAAACCTGCTCGCAAATCGCCTTTTGTCTCATTATGCGGTGTTGCCTGAAAGGATGAAATGCAATAGATTTGTTCTGTTTTACAGTTCCTCGACCGACACGATGCCTTTACGCTTGCCGACCAGTGTCATCAAACGGTTTACCGTACAGCTGCGCGGCAGGCGCAGTGTGAAGATGGCGCAGGCATTGTGCTCCTCGTTTTCCGCCGCACGGGTAATCTGGATATTCAACACCTTGACATTGCAGCTGCGGTAGAGTTGGAGCACATCGTCCAGACACGTTTTATCCTCGTATTCCATATACACATTGATCTCGGGAACGTGCTCCAGCACACGGTACTCCAGCCGCGAGAACACCTGCTCTGCCAGCATGATAAAGCCGGTGGCCAGAATGCCGCCCTCATAAAAGCCGCCGCCGAACGCCAGGCCGATGATGGCCGAGGTCCACAGTCCAGCCGCCGTTGTCAATCCCTTCACATTCTGCCGCTTGGTAACGATGATCGTACCGGCGCCGATGAAGCCGATGCCGGCAACAACCTGCGCGCCCAGACGCGCCATATCAGTAAAATAATGCATATTCAGATACAGATACTGACTGGTCAGCGTGGTGATCGCTGCACCGATGCAGATGAGGATATGCGTGCGGAAGCCTGCCGGACGACGCTTGTACGAGCGCTCGATGCCGATGATGCCGCCGCAGATAAATGCACAGGCGAGACGCACAAACACAGAGAGTGTGGTAACGCTGCGCAGACCGTCAAAAACAGATAACATATTGCCTTCCTCCCGTTACAGCTCTTCGATCGCGCACAGGCAATCCAGCCCGGCCAGTTCGGACAGCAGCTGCGTATGTGGTATTTTTTCATTCAGGCGGATCGAAAAGATCGAGCTTGGATGCAGCTGTTCACCGCTCCGGTTGCGCTCGATGTCGATGTCATAGATCTGCACATTCTGTGCCTTCAGCTGATTGATGATCGTGCTGATATCATCCATCGAGTTAAACTCCAGATACAGATTGATGTCGCGCGCGTTTTCCTGAATGTATGCATCCACGATCGGGAACAGGCGGATGCTCAGAAAGATCATAGCAAACGCGATCAGCACGCATTCGTAAAATCCCGCGCCGACCGCAAGGCCGGTGCACGCTGAAGCCCACAATCCGGCGGCGGTAGTCAGTCCCTTGACCTGCTGACGACTGGTGACCAGAATCGTGCCTGCGCCGAGAAAGCCGATGCCGTTGATGACCTGTGCACCGAAGCGGGAAACGTCGGTTTTCATACCGAGCTCAGCCGCAAGCGCCGACCACGGGCCGGTTACCAGCGTATACTCATACAGACTGAGCAGCACGGTCAGTGCCGCGCCCAGACACACCAGCATATAAGTGCGGAACCCCGCCGGACGGCGCTTTCGTTCCCGCTCCAGACCGATGCAACCGCCGAGCAGCATAGCCAGAACCAGCCGCAGCACGACCGATGCAAAATGAAATTCGCGAAGATATGCAATCGTTTCTGTCATGTTCTGCTCCTCCTCATTCCCTGCGGAAACCGTGTACGCACACGTTTGCGCTGATGGTCGTTTTACACACTGTGCTCCTTGGTATATATACAGTATAACACCGGATCAGGTCAAGTTTCATCCCTCACATTGTAAGAAGTATTTTGTTTATTTTTGTGTAATTTGTACATTCGCAAACGTTTGTGTATTTAATTATCTCCACATTATTATATATTAAGTTCTAAATATCTGCATTTGTGAAATTTTTTATTTCGATACGCCCTCTCCGAACTGTTTTTTCCCTTCCGCAGAGCGTAAATCCCCCCATTCTGCACAGATTGTGCAGAACGGGGGGATTCGTTCCGTATCGCACGAACTGCGCCTGCACGCAGCACAAGGCACTTCCGCCTTACATGGTCCCTTCCTCCTCCATTGCGCTGAGCAGCGGCGTTACCATCTGCTTTTTGCGGCTGACAACACCCGGCAGCACGACCGAATGCTCCCCGCATTCCTTGCGGAACGCGGTATGCACCAGATCCTTTGCGCCCCTGCCGACATAGAGCAGTTCGGTCTTTTCCTCGATGATATCGGTCAGCATGACAAACTGCATGGACAGTCCGCTCGTCTTGAGATAGTCCTCCATATAGTCCAGCATTTTATCCCGTATGCCGTTCAGCTCATTCTCGCTGACACTCGTGATCTGCGAAATGGCGATTTTTTTATTCTGTACCTGAAAATACTTGAAATCCATGTGGAACAGCTCGTCCATCGAACGGTCGCGCAGGCACAAGCTGGAGCGGAACATCTCCGTTGCATACTCCCTGATATCCAGACCTGCGATCTGCGCCAGCTCCTCTGCGGCGGCGCGGTCGAGCGGCGTACAGGTCGGAGAACGGAACATCAGTGTATCCGACAGAATCGCAGAGCACAGCAGACCCGCGATTTTCGGTTCGATCGGCACATTATGCTCATGATACATTCCTGTGATAATGGTCGCGGTACAGCCGAGCGGCTGATTGCGGAAATAGATCGGCCCGCTCGTTTCAACCGAATCAATGCGGTGATGGTCGATAATTTCAATGATATTAGTCGAACGAATGCCGTCTGCCGCCTGATCCCGCTCGTTATGATCGACCAGAATGACCGACGGACGCTCCAGATCCAGCAGATTGCGCTGAGAAAACATTCCGATATACCGTCCCTGCTCATCCAGCAGCGGATAGTATCGCATACGCTTTTTGGATACCGCGCGCTTTACATCCTCTACCACGTCATCGGGTTCAAAGGTGATCAGTCCCCTGCGGCGCATGACATGGCGCACCGGCACAGCCTGACTGACCACCTTGGCGCAGCTGTATGTCGTCAGCGGCGTTGCGATGATGGAAACCTGATTTTCACTTGCCAGCTTGCGGATGGTACGCGAGACTTTCGCGCCGAGCCCGATAATAATGCAGCCCGCATTCATCTCAATGGCGCAGAGCTGACTCTCATAGCGGTTGCCGAGAATAACCATGTCGTGCTGCCCGATATAATCCTCCAGAACATCCGGATTGGCTGCCGCAACCACCACGCTGCCCTGCTCGAACCGCTTTTCGATATCACCGACAATCAGCGTACCATCCAATACATCCACCAGATTGCGATAGCTTGTGCCGGCCTCCGCCAATGCGTTCGCGTCCTTGTCCTCCATATAGAAGCGCGCGATATCACTCAGCGTCAGCAGTCCCTTGAGATGACGATCCTCATCGACAACAGCCAGCGTCTGAATATCATTTTCGTTCATGTAATTCCATGCGCGGTGCAGCGACATCTCCTCATCGATACCGGGAATCCTGCGATACTGTACATCGCTCAGACACGGCTCAAACGACTTGATATACCGCGGTGCTTTGACACCGAAGCGCTCAAGAACAAATTTGGTCTCTGTATTGACATGGCCTGCCCGGCAGGGGATATATGGTTCTCCGGTCAGCCTGTGCTTAAGCTCTGCATAACAGATCGCAGAGCAGATCGAATCTGTATCCGGATTACGGTGTCCGATAACAAAAACCGGGTTCATACTGTACCGACTCCTTTGTCTGAGAAATGACCGCGGGAACTGCTGTGGTTTTCCCGACGGTGTATGATTGCGGGTAAAAGGAAACAGCAGCACCGACCATGCCACTGATTCGGGTGCTGCTGTTTCCCTCGGGAAGAAATAGGACAATACCACATAATACTGCAAGCAAATTTTTCTGCATGGACAGGCATGATCTTACAGCAATACCTGATGTATTACCATAAAAGCACAGCAAAGTCAGGGCATAAAATTTCCGCAAGGCGCCGCGTCAGCGCGGCCGGAGTCTGTGCAGGAAACTGCAGCTTTCATGATGCGGTGCTGCCACAGGAAGATAGGTATCGTTTAGATATGGTCAATATGATTTTCCATGCGGATCATGCCGGAAACACCTGCCAGCTCCTGACAGAATGCATTCTGCGCGGACTCATATCCGTGCGGTGGAAAGCTTGCACGGAAGCTGATGATGTAGGTGTTATGCGAAGTTCTGCCGAAGGACAGATTAAGCAGCTTTGCGAAATGCCGTTCTGCCAGATGCGACAGCTCCACCATGATGTCGCCCATGTGGTCACATTCGATCTGCAGATCCAGCTCCGGGCGTCTTCTGGTGCGGATTTTCTCCTGAATCCCATCAAACGCCACCAGCGTTACAAAGGCAATCACCGTACCGACCGCCGTGAGCACATAGTATCCCATGCCGACCGACAGACCGAGACAGGCAACGACCCAGACACTGGCCGCCGTTGTCAGTCCGCGAACGGTAAATCCCTCACGCAGGATTGCACCGGCACCCAGAAAACCGATGCCGTTGATGACCTGTGCGCCCAGTCGCGCCGGGTCAGAGGGCGTTGTGCCGAATACCGCAATCGTCTGCTCATACATGATGCAGCTTGTCACCATGACCACGCACGAGCCGAGTGCTACCAGAATATGTGTGCGGATTCCCGCCGGATGCGAGGTTCGTGCGCGCTGCGCGCCGACGGCAAACCCGACGATCACTGCACCCAGCAGCCGCAGCACGATATCCACCACTGTAATTTTCCCCATTTTCGTTTCCCTCCTGTCTAAAATATTTGACCGCACCCTGCAATGGCAGGGTACGGTCAGAAAAAGAGAGAGAGATTGTTACGGTTACGTTCTTTTTCTTATTGCATCGTCAAGCGCTCTGCTCGATTTCGCTCCTCCAGATAATCTACCAACTCCGGCAATTCCCGAATGATATGATCCGGCTGGTAAGCAGCATCTACACCGGCATCCTTCTGCGCCGACAGGAACGACTGGATCTGGATTGCGGCACCGAAATGCATTCGCTTTGCACCGATGATATCACGCGAGATCGTATCGCCCACATAGGCACATTCCTCCGGCTTCGCCTGCATCTGGCGCAGCGAGATCTGGAAAATAGACGGATGCGGTTTTCGGTATCCGGTCACGCTGGACAGGGTAACATCTTCAAAATAATCGCGGATTCCGTACTGCTCCAGCACATCGAACACCGAATAAAGCGATGCCGTATTGGAGATGACGCCCAGATGATACCCGCGTTTTTTCAGCTCCTCCAGTGTTTCCTTGACCTTCGGACGAAGCTCGCGGTGATAATAGGTCACTTCCCACATACCGGCCAGCCGTTCCGCTACCTCCTGCAGCTTTTCACGGTTCAGATTGAAGTCCGCCATATAATACTCCGGCCAGATTTCCTCCGGTTTTTTCTCGAGTTCGTTGGATTCGCTCCATTGTTTGTAGGTACGGATACCGCTGTTCAGCTTGTTCCAGAAGGTAATGTCATTGCAGCCTGTACCCAGATCATGTTCATCGAGGAACGTCCGCAGCTCTCCGGTAACCGTGCGGATCGTCTGATCATTATACCAGATATCCTCGAGCGTTCCTCCCATATCAAATAATATAGTCTTAATCACGTTTACTCCTCCTTCTGCGGCAGTGCAAGGGAGGCACGAACCACATTGTGATCGCTCAGCTCCGGCTGTGCATACCGGGCCAGCGCACTGTCCGGCGCAGCAAAGCCGCAGTCTGCCGTCAGTGTAGAAATCACACTGCTGCAGTGCACGGTAAAGCCGCGCGGCAGCAGCCAATCCAGCTTCATATGCAGGCAGCCGCCTTCCGGCAGCGGTTTGCGCCGTGTGCAGTCCGCACCGCCCGAAGCCTCCCGCCATGCATAGCCTGCTGCAGTGCAGTCCTGCAGAAGCGGTTCATACAGGTCGATCATTTCGATCGCCGCAGCCAGCTCCTCCGGCTCGTCACACAGATGACGAATCACCGCCTTGTCGCGTCCGTCAAAGGTATTGGTGTTGAGATCGCCGCCCAGCACAACGGGAATCCCCGGAAATACACGCTCAGCCTCCTGCAGTACAGCCTTCATCTGCTGCAGGCGTCCCGCGCCGCTCGTCCGGTTTTCCAGATGGATGGATACCGCGCCGACCTCCTGTCCCTGCACATCCAGCTTTGCAAAAACCGCATTGCGGCCGCCGATGCGCTTCTGTCGGTCGTAATACCAGTTATACTGCTCCGGCAGACGGAGCACCTCTGCCCACAGGATCGGCCAGCGCGAAAAGATCGCATTGCCGTGAAACCCGTGTGCAGCATCCTTCAGTTCGATAAACTCCAGCCCAAACACATACTGCATTCCCAGCGCACGGGCGATCTCTGCGGCAGTATCCCGCTCACCCGACCGGGCACAGCCGCTATCCAGTTCATTGGCCAGGATCAAGTCATACGGCCGCAGCGCCGGGCATTCCCTGAGAAAATCCACCGTTTCGGCAAGGCATATGCCCCGCTCCATGTTGAACACCAGCGGATTCAGTTCTTTCTTCTGCGGCGCCGCACCCGCAAACCGGGTCACGATCTCCGCCTCAAAAAACTGAGGAATATCCCGCATCACCGCATCCTGCGATTCCTGCTCCAACCGTGCCGCAGATTGCAGCACGCATTCTTTTGTCAGTTTTTCCATACTGCTCCCCTTTACAGGCGGCGCGGCAGCGGGTTTTTGCACAGCTTGAAATATACCGTCCACGATACTGCGTTGCCGACAAGAATTGGCATCAGGGTATACAGGAAGGTCACATACAGCATCATATTCCGGGCAGCAGGCTCCAGCTGGAACGCTGCGACCACGCACATGATCGTGATAACCGGCAGGCTCGCAAAGCTGTACGGCACGATTCGCTTATCCGGCAGCAGAAACAGGATGCAGCAGACCGCAGTGCCCACCACAGCGATCAGACCGCAGTGGATCCAGTTCTCTGCCATGCCTCCGCCGAGAGGCAGATGGTCATGCAGTACGCCGGTCAGCAGTGCATACATACCGCCGAATACCAGGCAGAACAGCAGATCCACGAAAAAGCAGGTAACTGCCATCGGACTCTTGCGCTTGCCTTCCTTGGTTACGAATAAAGCCATTCTGTATGCTCCTTCCGCTTTTACTGTCCGCGGCAGGCTGAAAAGCCTGCCGCGTCCGTATCGTTTTCTCTTTTGATTACGTCTTAGCCAAGCAGCGTCCAGAAATCACGAACCGGGTTGATGTTTTCATAGATATCGGTAACGTTGAAATCAGAAACGTGCAGCTCACTGTACGGGGTAGAACCCTCAGCCGGTTCGATATCATCGCGTACCGGCCAGCCGCCCAGCGTATTGAAGTACTTGTAGCCGGATACATCGCCGTCTGCGCCGCCCATCATGAAGCGGATCAGCAGCTTGGCAGCATTCGGATGCTCGCACTCGCCGACAACATACAGGGTGTTGATTGCAGGGATACCGGTGGTCGGCTCAAGGTTTACAGGAGCGAGGCACCAGTTGTTATCTTCGTTCTTACGCAGCTTGGAGGAAGCGCAGAAGCCGATCGGCGGGTTGGTCTGACCCTTGGTACCTACAGCTTCCGCGATCTCGTCAGAAGAAGAGGTGAAGATGGGTTCGTTGTCATGCAGACGCTTGAGGAACTCATAGCCTGCGTTCTCGCAGCCGTCGGACAGGGTCAGTTCTTCGCCGTACAGCTCCTTATAGGAGGCAGCCAGCTGATCCGGAACATCGCCTACACAGAAACCGGTGATCCAGGAGCCCCATGCGAGGTTGTCCAGCGGGTTCTGCATCATGACACGGCCCTTCCACTCCGGCTCGGTCAGCTGCCAGATATTCGTCACCGGAGAACCGTCCGGATAGGCTTCACTGTTGTAGAACAGCTGCGTCAGCTCGACATACATCGGAGTCTGCGTCTTGGTGTACTTTTCATCAATGTGCGACAGGATATCTGCCGGCTTGTAGTTATAGAACTTGCGCGCCAGAATATACTCGTTGTACAGCGTACCGTCCTGATCCTTGATATGCACTACATCGGCAACGTGCTGACCGGCATCATACTCACGGGTGACCTTTTCCAGCAGCTCGTTGGTGGAAATATCGAACGGCTCTACTTCAATGCCGGGATACTTCTCCATGAAGGCATTGGCGACCTTGGTGATACGAGAGGAAATCGAATAGATGGTTACCTTGCCCTCTTCCTTCGCCTTCTCGTACAGTTCCTCATCGGTCTCATCCGTGTTGAAGATACCGGAGGACTCTTCCCACTCGCTCAGCTGGAGCGTGCCCGCTGCCGCTGCCTCATTCGGATCCTGCGCAGCATCGCTGCTCTGATCCGTCGTCGCTCCGCCTCCGCCGCACGCGGTCAGCGAGAACATCATCGTTGCTGCCAGAATACCTGCTAAAGTGCGCTTGTGCTGTAACATTTGTTTTTCCTCCTTCAGTTTCCTCTCTTCTTTTCTTGTGAAAGTGCGAATGGATGGTATGGTGCTTATTCAACCGAATACTTGATGAGGTTTTCGGTTTTCTTATCAAATACGTTGATCTTGGTGGTGTCGATCGACAGATAGACCACCTGATCCGGGTTGTAATGCGTAATGCCGAGTGCCTTGATGACCATGCTCACGCCGCCGACCTTGACGGTGACCAGAGTCTCGGAGCCGGCAGGCATCGAGGTGTAGATATGCGCTTCGATGTCGGACGGGGACTGACGCGAGGTGTTGATGGCAATCTGCTCCGGACGAATGCCGAGCACTGCATCGAACGATGCTTCCCGCGGCATATTCTCGTCCTTGAGATGATCGACCGGGAATGTCATCCGGCCCAGCACGCTGTTTACTGTCAGACCGGAAGCGGAAACCTCTGCCTTGCCGTCAACAAAGTTGATGCGCGGGTTGCCGATAAAGTCTGCCACATACAGATTGGCGGGGTTGTTGTACAGCTCCAGCGGATGTGCCACCTGAATAATGATGCCTTCGCGGAAAATCGCAATCTTGGTGGACATGGTCAGCGCCTCGACCTGATCGTGGGTAACGTAGATCATCGTCGTGCCGGTTTCGGTGTGCAGACGCTTGAGCTCGCTGCGCATATCCACGCGGAGCTTTGCATCCAGGTTGGACAGCGGCTCGTCCATCAGCAGCAGATGCGGCTCGGAAGCGATAGCGCGGGCGATTGCAACACGCTGCTGCTGGCCGCCGGACAGCTCGGACGGGTAACGGTCTACATACTGGCCGATCTGCATTCGTCCAAGGGCATCCTTGATGCGGCGATCTACCTCATCCTTGGGCAGCTTCTGGATATTCAGACCGAACGCGATGTTCTCGCGCACCGTCATATGCGGCCACAATGCGTAGGACTGGAATACCAGGTTGAGGTCACGTTCGCTCGGAGGCGCGAAATGAGCCTCCGCAGCGTTGACGATTTCCTTGCCGTCCATGTGAATGGTGCCGTTCTGCGGCTTCTCCAAGCCGGATACTACACGCAGCGTGGTGGTTTTGCCGCAGCCGGACGGGCCGAGCAGCGTCATAAAGTCACCGTCTTCAATCGTGAGGTTTACATCCTTCAGAATGTGGTTCTTACCGTAGAATTTATCAATATGCTTCAGTTCAATTTTGCTCATTTTCCAAACTCCTTTTTCCGGTTATACCATGCGGATCAACCGCCCATGCTCTTCGCCAGATCTGCGTCGCCAAAGATATTCGCCAGTGCGTATACCAGGAATACGATGGAGAACATGACGATTGCCACGCAGTCAGAAGCCTGCGGAGAGTTACTGTTCTGATACTGGAATGCCAAATACGGCAGCGTGGAGGTTTTCGGGGTCATCAGCAAGATGATCAGATCGAGTTCCTTCATAATGGAAACGAAGATCAGCATGAAGCCCGAAATGAAGCCGCCCTTGGAAAGCGGGAATACGATGCGGATAAAGCGCTTGAAGAAGCCTGCGCCTGCAATCTCGGCTGCTTCCTCCAGCTCACCGCCGATCTGCAGCATATTAGAGGTGCCGGCGCGGGAAGCGAACGGCAGATGCTTGACGACCGAGGTAATGGTCAGCAGGGCGAACGTGCCGTACAGGGACGGAACAAGCGTTACGCCGAACAGCTGCTGCGGACGGGAGAACATCGACAGGAAGATACCGCCGAATGCGATGGACGGGATCAGATACGGAATGAATACCAGCTGCTCAACAATCTTGCCGTGCAGCTTGCTGCGGCCCTTGGCGCAGATATAACCGATGATCTGACCGAAGATAGTGCCGAATACACCGTTTACAAACGTCAGCTTGAGGGAATTGATCAACGAATTGATAAAGTTAGCATTCTTGAAGATACCCGGCTGACCTTCCATTACCGTTGCGATCGGATCACCGATCCAGTAGTGCAGCGTCAGGTTGGACAGCGAGTAGTCGCCCTGCCGGAGCATAAAGGACTCGAGGATCAGCAGTGCGATCGGCATGATGATGCCGAAAACGAAGAACAGGAACAGCACGGCCGTGATCAGCGGCTTATGCTTGCCCAGACGGATCGGGGTGGAACGGCCGCCCTTGCCGCCGATGGTGGCGTAGGACTTGCGCGAGCCGATCAGCTTCTGGTTGACAAATACCGAGATCGAAGCGATGCAGATCATGATGAGTGCCATGGCAAACGCGGTCTGGGTATTCTGGGACTTGCTGTTCATGTACAGCTGGCTGGACAGGGTCACGAAATTGACCTTGGAGCCCAAGTAGTTGATAACGCCGAAGGTGCCGATCGCCTTGGAGAAGGTCAGGATAACGGCGGAAAGCATAGCCGGCAGTACCAGCGGGAAGGTGATCTTGCGGAGAATGGTCGCCTTGCCGGCGCCCTGGATCTCGCCCATCTCCTCCAGCTCGGAGTTGATGGAGTTCAGTGCTGAGGAAACCAGCAGATACGCATATGCGTAATAATGAAGCGAAAGCACGGTGATGATCGCGATCGGGCCGTATGCCAGCCAGTCGGGAACATTGATGCCAAGACTCATCAGGAAGCCTGGCGCACCGCCGATGCGTTCGGTCTTGAACATGGTCAGCCAAGCCTGCGACTTACACCAGCTCGGAATCATATAAGGAATGATAACTGCCAGCGAGAAGAACGGCTTGAAGGGAAGATCCGTGCGGACCATCAGCCATGCAAGAACCGATCCGATCAGGATGGCGAAGAACGATACGCAGACGCCGATCAGCAGCGAATTGAGCAGCGGCTGGAGCAGCATCTGCTTGGTCAGTGCGCTGCCGAGCAGGCGCTGCCAGTAATACAGTGTGAACGATCCCGCTGTGCCGCCCGCCAGTCGTGCATCCTTCTGTGCCAGCGTAAACGAGGTCGAAATCATATCCAGCAGAGGAAAAACGATCAAGTAGGTCAGCAGCACGATCGCAATCAGCACGATCAGGTTATACGGGTTGGTGACAACCGCCTTGATCTGGTTCTTTAACCTTCTGGATTTGGAGTAGTTCTGATCTTTTGGTTTCATTTCAGTTTTGCCCCTCCTTCAAATTCCGATTGTATTGTTCCACCGCGGTCACCACTTCGGGCAGCGAGCCGATCTTGACATCCGGCTCATACCCCATGCCGCGGTACTTTTCGTCCTTGTGATAAATGCGAGGGTTATCGATCTGAATCATCAGCGGCCATCCGGCGTTCCGCACGCCGCGCACATCGCGGGAGATGGTATCTCCGACGTAAGCCGCCTGTTCTTTCCCGATTCTCATTTCGTTCAGCGCGATCTCGAAAATCTCCGGCCGCGGTTTGCGGATGCCGCAGACGCTGCTCATCGTGATCGTTTCAAAATACTGCGCTATGCCGTGTTCCTCCAGAATGCGCGGTACGAAGGTCGTGCTCATAATGTTGGAGATTACACCCAGCCGATATCCGCGCTGCCTGAGAGCCTCCAGCGTTTCCTTCAGCCCCTCGCGTTTGACGATGTGCTTGCGGTATCGGTCGAACATGTAGCAGAGCTCTTCGCCCAGTCCCGCAAGCTTTTCTGCCGGAATGTCAAAGTCCTTCAGGAAGAACTTCTGCCAGATCACATCCGGCGGCAGCTCGATCAGTTCCTGTTCGGTATAGGACTTGTATGCTTTGGCGCCTGCATTGATGTGCTCCAGAAGCTGCTCCGGCGTTTCTGCTGTGTAAATATGATTCATATGAAGGAAGCACCACAGTCGGCGGATATAATCGCGGTCACTCTCCGGGGTAGCGTCCTGTGTATGTACGGTGCCTCCAATATCGAAGAAAACAGCGTGTATCATAACAACTCCTCTCGCTTCTCTTTTTTCTCTACTCTTGTACTCTTGCATTTTTCATTTGCATCGCGTTTTACGCAAACGTTTTCATTTCCTGATTCAACCGTACCACTATCTCCCGGCTATGTCAATAAAAAATCACATTCTTCTATCAAAGTTTTATGATATTCACAATTTCAATCCAGGTGTTTTCGTTAATTATGCACAGTTGCTTTTCTCTCCGTATTCCCGTATACTGTAATCAACGCAAACGTTTCCGTAGAAATGAGAAAGAAGGATTCGTATGAAATATGATCTTATGCTGATCGGACCCGCCACTCGAGACATCAATATCGACTATACCGGTCAGGAAGTCCGCGAAATCGGCGGCGCTGTATTCTTCTGTGCATACGCTGCTGCAGCCGCTTCCGCAAACCTTTTCGCTTCAGTCAAGATCCATCCGGACGATACCGATGTACTGGATGCATTTCATCTGGACAGCGACCATATCGCCGTGCTGCCCGCCCAATGCACCACCCTGATGCAGAACACCTACTTCACCGCCGACCGCGAACGCCGCAAGGCCGAATGCCTGGCACAGTCGGATGCAATCACTCCCGATCAGATCCCCGATGTGGACTGCGGACTGTATCATCTGGCCGGTCTGCTGTACGGCGATTTCCCCAACGAGCTGATCCCCGCGCTTTCCAAAAAAGGCAAGGTATCCGCAGATATTCAGGGATTTCTCCGACACAACGAAAACGGCCTGATGAACTTCCACGACTGGAAAGATAAGCTGACCTATCTCCCCTATTTCGATTTTCTCAAAACCGATGCGGCAGAAGCCGAGATCCTCACCGGTCTGACCGACCGCCGCGCCGCCGCCAAGCAGCTTTATGAATGGGGCGCCAAGGAGATCCTGATCTCGCACAACAGCGAAATGCTGGTCTATGACGGCAAGGACTATTATACCTGTCCGGTCAAGGCACGCAATCTGTCCGGCCGCACCGGACGCGGCGATACCACCTTCGGCGCTTATCTTGCCAAACGCATGATGGGCGTTTCCATCCCGGATGCGCTGCTGTTCGCTACCGCAGCCGTTTCGCTCAAAATGGAATCCCCCGGTCCGCTGCAGGGTCCCGAACAGGCTGTCCTCGACTATATCAAGGAATTTTACGCCTGAGCCCATCCGGAACCGCTTCGGCACCTGAAGCACATCTGATATTTTTCGCGCCTTCTGCCGTTATCCTTGTCTTTCCCCGGCAAATGCGGTATTATATTCTTACTAATCTACTATTATGGGAAGGAAGCGGCATCTATGCGACAGCACATTACCATCAAAGATATCGCCCGCATTGCCGGTGTTTCGACTTCTACCGTCTCCCGCGCACTCAGCAATTCGCCTGAACTGAGCGAGCAAACCCGCCAGCGGATTCTGGAAATCTGCCGACGAGAGGGCTACCGTGTCAATGCACTCGCACGCAGTCTGATCTGCAACAAAACCAACGTCATCGGCCTGATCGTTCCCGAGGTGACCAATCCGTTCTATGCCGAACTCTCTCTCGGCATCGAAACGCACGCACGCAGCCTCGGCTACAACGTGATCCTGTGCAATGGGCAGAATGATACCAAAGTGACCGAAGAGCTGTTCGGTTTCCTGATCAGTCATCAGGTGGACGGCATCATCCTTGCCAGCTCACAGCAGGATGCAGGAACCATGATCCAGAAATTCGCTCCCCGACTGCCCGCCGTTCTGCTCGGAACGCCGGCACTCGTCAGCGGCGATGAGGTCAACTCGGTCTGCATTGATAATCTGGCAGGCGGCCGTCTGGCAGCAGAGCATCTGCTGGAGCTCGGCCACCGTGACATTGTCTATCTGGGCAACCGCCCCAACAGCCTGACGCACCAGCTTCGTCTGCGCGGCTTTACCGAAATGCTGGAAAAAGCAGGTATCACCCCGCAGGTCATCGACAATCCGCATGGTTGCTCCTCGATCGACATCGGCTGTGCACTCAGCCGGAAGCTGTTCGCAAACGGCTGTTCCGCCACTGCGATCTTCGCCTCGACCGATTCCATGGCGCTCGGCGTATTGCAGGCAGCAGACGAATACGGCATCTCTATCCCCGAGGATATTTCCCTGCTCGGCTTTGACAACATCATTTATTCCGCACTGCCAAAGATCGAGCTTTCCACCATCGATCAGCGCAAGCAGCTTCTTGCAGAAGCCACCGTTGATCTGCTCACGCGCATCATTGATTCGGATGAACAGGACGAGTTCACGCACCGCATGATCCGTCCGACACTGGTTTCGCGCAGCTCATGCCGCGCACCAATAAAGTAAATCCACAGCACTGCGCACCGACCGCCTTTCTCTCTTAGCCCTTTTATCACACACAATACACCAACAGGTCAACCGCAGCGCTGCTGATCGAGAATGCCGCAGAATCCTGCGGCATTCTCATACACAAAAAGGAGGAGCTTATGTACCGCATTGAAACCCATCTGCATACCACCTATATCTCTCGCTGCGGCTGGCTTGGCGCAGAGGCCATTATGAAGTATTATACCGCGTGCGGCTATGACGCGATCTGCGTCACCGACCACTATAACCGCGAATGCTTCGACTATGCCGAAATTGATCTGACCACCCCCGGCAGTAAAACGCAGGCCTTCCTGCAGGGCTATCACCGGCTGAAAAAAGTGTCCGAAAAATACAATATTCGCGTATATGCGGGTGCTGAACTGCGTTTTGACGAATCGGACAATGATTACCTGCTGTACGGCTTTCACGATGCCCTGCTGGCCGATCCGGATCGCGTCATGCGCGAGGGTCTGGCGGCCTTTGCCCCGCAATACCGCGCAGACGGCGCACTGCTCGTGCAGGCACACCCGTTCCGCAAAAAATGCACCCCCGCTCCGGCGGAATATCTGGACGGCATCGAGGTGCTCAACCTCAACCCCCGCCATGACAGCCATAACGATCTTGCGCTGGCTTATGCCAAGGAGCATCATCTCATCATGACAGCCGGCTCGGACTGCCACCGTCCCGGCGATCAGGGTACGACCGGTATTCTGTCCGACACCCTCCCCGAAGACAGCTTCGGTCTTGCAGATCTGCTGCGTTCGGGCAACTATACCATCATCCATCCCGAATGCACCGAGGATTGAGACAAAACGATACCATGTAAAAGCTGCTGTTGCTCCAACGCAACAGCAGCTTTTTTCTCATACATCGCGCCTTATTCTCAGTCTACCGCAAACGTTTTCCGGTTGTATTTTATCTTTTATTCTTCTTGTTTCGTGCAGTTTGCCTTTTCAATTGTTCATTCTGCATAAAAGTTTTTTTATTTCATTGTATATTCCGTATACGTTTGCGCTTGTTTTGCACAAAATAATCTGGTAGAATATCATCAGTAAAAAAAACAAGACTGAATTGAGGTAATTGCAATGCGTAAGAATTTTTCCAAGTTTCTGATGAACTCCGCTATGTTTGAGCTGTCCTGCGATCCCTGCACCGCTAAGCTGTTCACTGCACGCCGCACCAACCGCAAGTAAGCTGCTCCTCAGAAAACGCAAACTCCGCAAGCGAAAACGCTTGCGGAGTTTTTTCTGTTCCGGGCAGCGGCAGCCGTCGGCTGCGCCCCCGTTTATGGTTTATCTTTCAAAGGATCATGCTGCAATGCGCTGCATGATGGTCGCCATCTCCGCGCGGGTGATGGTGGACTTCGGTGCAAATACCTTGCCCGGCTTGCCCTGCACCAGACCGGTCTTTGCACAGTAGGCTACGCCTGCTGCTGCCCAGTCGGCAATCGTGCCGCCGTCGGTAAACTGCTTGACGATACTGCCGTCTGCCGCGGTATCCTCACCGCTCAGCTTGCGCTGACGGGTCAGCAGCGTTGCGGCCTCCTGACGGGTGACGCTGCGGTCCGGCGAGAACTTGCCGCCGCCGACACCCTCCATGATACCGGTCTTTTCCGCCCACGCGATAGCCGTGCGAGCCTGATGCGTTACCGGAACATCGCTGAAGCTGTCAGTCAGCTCGGTCTTAGGCTGGCCTGCCAGATTGTACAGTGCCTGTGCGACCTGTGCGCGGGTCAGTGCCTTGTTCGCGCCAAACGTATACGCCTTGTCGCCGGAGAGCAGACCATTCTTAGTGACGTAATCCGCCGCCTTGTAATACCATGCATTCGCCGGAACGTCGGTATAATCGGTAACGGATTTGCCTTCGCGCAGGGTGTTGCGGATCTCGTAGCTGTCCACTGCCTTGAAGCTGTTCCAGTCGTCCTCATCCTGCTTCTGATAAGCGGTGCCCTTGATGGAATCCTCGCTGAACTCGATGATGGAGAATACCTGCTTGTCCTCGTCATCGACGTAGAAGTCGGTGGAGTAGTCCGAACGCGCCGGAATGTACTCGTAGAACTTGTTGCCTACCGTACCGCCGGTCAGATAGGTCGTGCCGTCGCCGGTGTTGACCTTGATGTCGTTCTTCACGGTAGAACGGATATAGATATGGTCATGGCCGTTGAGGAACAGGTCAACGCCCATGGCGTCGAGCGAATACTCGCTGTCGTTGATGTAGTAATCCCGAACGTCCAGCGGATCATGGTTGGAGGTATACGGGCCTGCGTGCGTCATAACGATGCGCCATTTCTTGTCGGAAGCATCCAGCACGCTCTTGCACCACTGGAGCTCTTTCTTCATGATCTCGGCCTTCTGATCCGCCGGAGTGACTTCGCCGTTCAGGATAACGAAGATAGCATCGCCATATTCGAAGTAGCCCATCGTGCGGTCAAACTGCGGATAGCCGGTCTTTGCGCCCGACATATTGAAGCGCTGTGCGAACGATACGAAATTCCAGTCGCCCTTCATCTCGTGGTTGCCCGCAACGGTAACAGTCGGATACTTGGCGTAGTAATCGCCCATAACTTCAAAGCATGCCTCCCATTCGGTGGACTTATAGCCGTTCTGGGTGGTATCGCCTGCGGAGATCATCAGATCCGGGTTCGGGCAGATCTTGAGTGCCTGGTCGATAGAGTCCTTGAAGCTCATGTAGTTTTCAACAGATTCAGACTGCGGGTCCGAGTAGAAAATCACCTTAAAGCTCTTATCCGAAGCGGACTTCGGTGCGGTGAAGGATTTTTCCTCGCTCATAAACGAACCGCCGTCGCCTACGCGGTAAACATACTCGGCAGACGGTGTCAGACCGGTGATCTCCACACGATGTGCCGCCTTTTCCTTATAGCCTGCGGTTACGGATTCTACATAAGAGGTGCCAGACTTGGTTTCCCACTTGGAAGCACCCTTTACCTTGTACTGGATAACGGTCTTGGTGACAGCGGGGTCAGTCAGCCAGCTGAAGCGCAGGCCGCCCTGCTTGGTATCCGGCGTAATGGTAATCTGGTCGGGTTCGCCCTTTACCTTGCCGTCATCAATATTCAGCACGATCGGCTCGGACTTGGTGTACGGCTTGGTTACGGTTTCCTTGTCGGTCTTGACCTCGATGTAGTAGAACATATCGCCGGTCTTGTCGGTCGGCAGAGAAGCGGTGTAGGTGCCATTCGATTCCTTCATGGCAACAGCGGTATCGACCTTGGAAGAATCATAGCCGTAGTACAGGGTCGCGCTCTGTACCTTGTCGCTGGTGACGATGTGGGCAGAGACCTCGGCCTTGCCGTTATGCGGTGCGGTGTTCAGCGCGCGGGAGATGATGCGCGTGCCGCTGACAGTGTAATCCACTGCCGGGAAGATAGCAGCATCATAGCCGCGCAGAACAGGCTGTTTGCCGGAGGAACTCCAGTCCCAGACCTTGCTCATATCCCAGCCGAGTGCTTCGTAGGTGGCCTTGTCCTGCATTTTTGCAGCGGAAACGTCCTCCCACTTAATGGGCTGCTCGGTCGGCTCGTTGCCGGACAGCAGCGTGCCCTCCCATGCAATATTGCCGGTGATGTTGGTAGCTGCCTCATCATCGAGCTGGCCGACGATCTTGTCAACATCTGCAACGCCGTTGATAACGGTCTGTGCGGAAACGCTGTCCTTGAGCGTTTCACCGGCGTTGAACGAGCCTGCAATACCGCCCGCATGACCTACCGTGCCGCTCTTTGCGGTGGTATCGACCGTACCGGCTGCAAAGCAGCGTGCCAGATAGCCGCCGCCGTCCTGAATGCCGGCAACGCCGCCCGCATCATACGGTGCGGAAACGTCTGCGTTGATATAGCAGTCCTCAACATGACCGACGATCGGGCCTTCGCCCTCCTTCAGCTTGCCGCAGATGCCGCCGGCGGTGTGCGAGTTGGACAGATCCAGGCACTTAACCTCACCGGTGACAACACAGCCGGTAATCGTACCGTAGTTGACGCCTGCCAGCGCGCCGACGTTCTGCTGACCGGTAACGTAGCAGTCGAGCAGTGCAACATCCTTAATGTACGCCTGATCGTCCTGATTGCCGACATAGCCGAACAGACCGGCATATTTCTTTTCATATTCTACGCGCAGTCCCTTGATCGCATGGAACTGACCATCAAATGTACCGATAAAGCCCTGATCCTTTTTAGAAGCAATAGGCTTGAACCCTTTGACGCCGGTCATATCAATATCGGCAGTCAAAACATAGTGTCCATCGCGAGGAGCGCCGTCCTTCCAGCTGCCGGACAGGTAGAGCAGCTGGTCCGGGGTGGAGATTTCATAGCAGCCCGTCGCCTTGTTGTATACCGGCGGCGTGCCCTTGTCGCCTGCGGCCAGCGCCCCGGCGGGAAGCATCGTCAAAACCAGTGCTGCGGATATAGCTAAACTGAGTATGCGCTTTTTCATGTATCTCGGACCCTCTTTCTTAAAATTCTTTTTCTTTCTCGATTCTGCAGCGAAATCTCATTCCTCCTCCCCGTGCAACAGATTCGTGTGGTTATGCATTCCGTTTTCTTTTTTCGCAAACGTTTGCGTAACTTGTACTTATAATTCTATCCCTGTTCCGTCAGAAAAGCAATCTCACTTCTCACCAATCTTTTCAAGCAAAAATTATGCATTTCTTCCTCAGCGCCGTGTCCGCTGCTGCGCGCAGCAAAGCTCCCGCCGGAACCAATCAACCGTTCCGACGGGAGCTTTTCTGTAATTAAATTATCCCTGCCTGCGGGCAATGGCGCGCAGAGCCGCCGCCGCAATATCCTCAGCAGTGAGGTTATACTCCTGCATAAGGAAATCCTGCGGACCGACCTGACCGAAGCGGTTCTGGATGCCGATGCGCTCCACCGGAACCGGATTCTTTGCGCTCGTCAGATTGGTAATAGCAGAGCCAAGACCGGTGCCGACCTGATGGTTCTCCGCTGTGACGATGCAGCCGGTCTCTGCAGCCGCACGGAGCACCAGCTCCTCGTCAAGCGGCTTCCAGGTGTGCATGTCGATCACGCGAGCGGAAATACCCTTTGCTGCCAGCATTTCTTCGGCCTTGAGTGCCTCGTCTACCAGAATACCGGAGGCAATAATGGTCACATCCTTGCCGTCACGCAGCGTATCGCCCTTGCCGATCTCAAAATCAGAGCCATCCGCGTAAACCGTGGTAAAGCCCTTGCGGATCAGATGCATGTAGGACGGACTGCCGCAGGCAGCCAGCTTCCTGGTCAGTGCCTTGGTCTGTGCAAAATCGCACGAGTCGATAACGACTGCGTTCGGGATGTTCATGTACAGCGCACAGTCCTCAAACGGCATATGAGTTGTGCCGTTGAACGCTGCGCAGACACCCGGGTCGGAACCGATGACATGCACCGGCAGCTCAGAGTAGCCTGCTGCCAGAAATGCCTGATCGAACATACGGCGGGCAGCAAAGCAGCCGAACGAGTGCGCGAACACAGTCAGGCCGGTGGCTGCCATGCCGGAGGCAACGCCCATGGCGTTCTGCTCCGCGATGCCTGCATTAAAGGTCTGGGCCGGGAACGCCTTCAGCAGCTTTCCGGTGTTGATGCAGCCCATCAGGTCGCAGTCAATATGCACCAGCTTCGGGTTCTCCGCTTCTGCACGCCGGAGGAGTGGGAAAAGCTCGTAGAGCTGTTCACCTTCGGCTGCAAGGTGGCACAGCAGATCGGCAATCCGTATATCATCGTGGTGCCGACTGTCACCAATGAGATCTGCACCAGGAACGAGAAAGAGATTTTCGACGACTCGGTGAAGGTGCTGAACGAACTCGCCGACATTGCCGAGCCGTACGGTGTCAAGCTGTCCTTCGAGCCGATTGGCGACAAGAAGTGGTGCGTCAACAGCGTGCGTCAGGCGCTCGAGATCGTAAACGCCGTAAACCGCGACAGCGTTGGTCTGACCGTGGACTGCATCAATGTTTACCTGCACGACAAGTGCGCGGATGTGGACTACATCCGCAAAATCCCGAAAGAGAAGCTGTTCGTGTTCCACATCAACGACTGCGAGGACCTGCCGCTCGGCATCCTCGACCACTGTCACCGTCTGATGCCCGGCCTGGGTGCCATTCCGGTGCAGAAGGTTGCTGATGCGGTACAGGCAGTCGGCTACGACGGCCCTGCGTGCCTCGAGCTGTTCCGTCCGGAATACTGGAGAATGCCTGCTGAGGATGTGATCCGCATGGGCGCGGAAACCACCCGTCCGTTCCTCGGTTAATTTTCCCGAATCGCAGATTAATTCCATATTCACACCCAAAGAGCACAGCAGTATATCAGGACCCGAAGAAGCTATGCGCTGACCCGAACGTCGAGGCGGTTGCCATCATTCCAATACTGCATCTCATGTTGAGAGTCGATGCTATGGCATTCTTCTTTGCCGACCGCGCAGCAGCACACAGCTCTCATGTTGAGACCGAAATCGTTGGTACCCGCAGCACGCTGCGTATCGCATCCGTTCCGACTGATTCTCTGGTCGAGGTTATGAGCCGGTACGGTGTCTGCCGCGTGTGCTATACTGCATTCTTATTTCACATTCAATTTATTCTCTATTATTTATATTCAAGTCTCCAAACAGAATTTTTCTCCGCAAAAGGACAGAAGGTACTTGGACTCTTCTGTCCTTTTGCTTTCCATCACATCAGACAATCCTGCAAAGAACCCCAAAGAGCGCTCTTTCGAGCGCCCTTTGGGGTTATGGAAAGACCTGACTTTCGTCAGACCGATCGCACAATTTTCTTTATCGCAGCGTGAGCACTATCAGCACGACTGCCGACACGCTCAGCACAAGGCCGATAATGCGCGTCAGCCGCGTTACGCCGCGGATGCTCATCGTGTGAAAGCTCTCAAACGAGGTGACCGGATACGGAAACGCGATAAACGCCAGTCCCGCAACAAGCTGACCAGCATACGCACCGATCATGCGCAGCGGACTGTCACCGCCGAAAAATGCACTGATAACAAATCCGATGCCGCCCAGAAAGACCAGAAGATACAGTGCGGTCTTGAATCGCTTATCCAGCTTGATATACTGTTCGGTCTTTTCCGCACAATCCGCACAGCACACCTCAAACGAGCGCGTACGCACCTTTACCTTAGTCGGCTTTTCCGGCAGATCACCGCCGCAGTATACGCATTTTTCCTCCATAATGGTCCCCTCCTGCAAAATTTATTTCTGTCGATAGGTCTGGAATGCCTCCAGCACCGAGCTGATCTGCTCGTCATTCAACAGCTTCGGCTCCTGACCGGCTGCCTTACAATTATAATAAAGCTGTGCGCAGAATTCGATCTGCTCAGACACATCCAGCGTGTAGCTGATATTGCCGCCGACGCACAGCAGACCGTGATTTCCGAGAATACAGGCGTAATTATCGCCCATGCCGTCCAGCGCCGCCTGTGCCAGTTCATAGGTGCCAAACGGCACATACGGAATGCACGGCACCTCTTTGCCCGAATACGCCACCAGATAGTGCAGCGGCGGAATGCTCCAGCCGAGGCACGCCAGTGTAGTAGCGTAGCGCGGATGCGTGTGCACGACCGACTTGATGCCCGGGCGCTTCTGGTAGAAAATACGGTGCATGTCCACCTCGGAAGATGGCTTGCGGTCGCCGTCCGCCTTTTCGCCGTCGAGCGTCATAACGACCACGTCGCTTGCGTCGGTCTTAAAATAGTCCATACCGCTCGGACTGATGGCAAACAGGTTCTCCTTCTCGTTGTAAATGCTCAGGTTGCCGAAGGTGCCCGCCGTCAGACCGCGCTTGAGCATTTCCTGTCCGTATTCAACGATTTTCTCTCTTTCTTCCTGCAAAAGCATTGCATTTCCTCCTTACTCCAGTGTGATGGATGCATGATTTACCACCCGATCGGTCACGCCGTCAGCCAGGAACCGATCGACCTCACGCATGAGCAAAAACGGCGCCCGCGGGATCGCGTCTACCGTGGTGCCCGCAATGTGCGGCGTGAGCAGCACGTTGTCCATCTGCAGCAGCGGGTCATCCGCAGCGAGCGGCTCGCTGTCGTACACATCCAGCGCCGCACCTGCCATGCAGCCCTGCTGCAGCGCCTCGACCAGCGCCGGCTGATCGACCAGACCGCCGCGCGCGGTGTTGATAAAGTACGCCGTTTTTTTCATGCGGGAAAAATACTGCATGCCGATCATGTGCTCGTTATCCGGTGTCAGCCGCAGGTGCAGCGATACAATATCGCCCTGTTCAAACAGGGTTTCAAGCGAATCGACCAGATTGATTGCACCGAGGCCGGCCTTTTCCAGCTTTTCCGGACTGGTGTATGCGTCATACGCGATCACCGGCACGCCAAGTGCCAGCAGGCGGCGCGCCAGCGCGCTGCCGACGTTGCCGATACCGGCCAGCGCCACCGTATGACTGGAAAGCGTCATCAAATGGTCCGAGTTGTAAAAGCTCTTCATCCAGACACCTTCGCGCATTTTGCGGTGCGAAAGTGCGATATCGCGCGTCAGATCAAGCATCATGCCGAGAGCAAAATCCGCGACCGGCTCTGCATTGCGGATAACGTTGAGCACCGGAATATTGCGCTCACTTGCAGCTGCAAGGTCAATGTGCTCCATGCCGCCGCGGCAGGTCAGGATGACCTTGAGATTATGCGCTTTCTCAATCAGCGCACGCGGCACCGGATTGAAATGCACGAGCAGAACCTCTGCTTCGCCGATCACCTCGTCCAGACCGTCCGCATACGGTACGGCTTCCGGACCGTTCCGTTCGAGTTTGAGCTGCCGCGAGGTGAATTCCTGCTTGTCGGAGCCGCCCCACATCAGCTTGGTGATCCTGCCGCAGCAGAGTGCGCTTTGCTGCACCGCCTGCTCCATCGTGTCCGGCGAAACAAAAGCATCGCCGACCAATACGATATTCTGCGGCTTTTGTGTCAGTTCCTTCATATTTTCCTCCTCTTCAGATAAAACAACAGCCGGCTGCGCTGCATTTGTTTGCAGCAGCAGCCGGCTGTTTTCAGTTCGGGAGTAATCGCTTAGTATGCCGAGTAAGCAGCAGCGGCATTCTCCAGATAACCAACGAAACGCTCTTTGTTCTTCTTGAACAGGAAGTACAGCACGAAGTATGCAATGACAACCGCACCGATGATGATCGGATTCTGAGACCAGAATGCGTAGAACAGACCGGCGATCAGCGGGTGGCACATAATACCGAAGCTGATGATATAAACGCCTTCCTGTGCAAGCTGGAAGCCGGCATCAACAGCGACCTGCGTAAAGGTCGGCGCGAGAACGGACGCAACAACCAGGCCCAGAGAGAACCAGATCGCACCGGAAACAACGCTCTTTGCGATGTTGCCGTTGGATACGCAAACAAACACCTCAACCATGTACGGCAGAGCGCACAGGTCTGCCATCGGCAGGATGGTGTTGCCCGGAAGAATAAATGCTACGACCAGCATGATCGGGATCAGCAGGATGCCGGTAACCAGCGTATTCGGCTCGCCGTAACCGCATGCATCGTTAACAGAAAGATACCATTCACGGCCTTCGCCGGACTTGGCAGCCTTGGACTTGTACGCATCAGTCAGAGTGGTAAATGCGCTTGCGAAGATACCGGCTACCTTCGGGAATACTGCCATGATCGCTGCAGTGGAAACGGCTGCGGAGGATACCGTACCCCAGGCCGTCAGTGCACCCTCGCCGACCAGAGCGTTGAAGTTGCCGATGATGCCGATCAGAGCACCGACAACCAGACCGATGAACATATCCAGAACGGTAAACACAAATGAACCCTCGACCTTTTCAGCCATAGCTTTCAGGCTGTCAAAGTCGAGGGCTTTCTGCTGCTCGAGAAGCTGAACGGCAATATAGCTGTCCGTTTCAACGCTCGTCAGCGGCAGGTTTTCCGCTATACGAAGTTCTTTGTCGTTCCAGAGTACACCGTTATGTGCAAGAGCATAAGTGATACCCAGTTTATCCCTTGCGAATTGGACAAGAAATTGATGCAGGTCATCTCTTTGCTTTATCACCAGCACAAGCGTAACGACGCCGGAAAACCTGTATTGCGCAGGGCTTATTATATGCCTCTCATGTACGAGCACCCGTATTTCATGTATGCGATCGAACAAAACTGGGGACTGTATTACGACCGCATGATTGATCAGCATGCCACGATGCAGTCTGTTCTCTACTGCCTGTTTGATTCCTACGCTGATTCAAAAGGAATGGTTTCCTTTTTCCCATTCTCGATTCAAGCAAACTACCTCAGATATGCACAATCTGGATCTTGACTGCTCCGAACTTTTCGATATTGTTAAATCCAAGAAATCCTACGATACCTCACCACAAAGCATTGATGAGGTTTTGCGGTCAAATCAGAAAGATTATTGGATTTATTTCATGAAAACTAAGCGCTATTCTATCTTATTCTCCGCTATGCAGTTTTTCTTTGGATATAAGTCTGAGAAAAATACAGACCTTCGTCTTCAGCAGCTGCGCAGCAGTATCTGCGCTGGCCAGATTGACCACAATCTGGAGGCCATCTTAAAAAGGAGCACAGAAACCATCTTAGAGCAGTATGCTGCTGACTTTGGCAAATTACTGAAAGAAGTGAAAACCAGCCGTAATTACGATTCCGTATACAACTATGTAAACCGGCTGTTTTCTGATGTGACAAAAACATTGTTGGAAGATGATGTTGCACCAGTAGACCACGAGTCGGTCTTTGTAGACCAATTAGTACATCAGCAAAAACGAATGGAATGAAACCGCAACAACAGCCGTTATCCCGGTGACTGTCAATTTCTGTCTGCTATTTACGCATCAATGATCCATGCTGCGCATTGCTTGAATCCTTTGAAAAAATCGATATCTGCATGCACAGTATCCGCTGATTCTCTTGAACCATTAGAGTTCACCGAATCCTTTGAATCCTGTGCCGATTATTCTATCAGCACGCTTTCTCCGATAGAGAAATGCCGTTTCTTTATTTCTTCCGACTATGTCTCTGCTCCCTGTACAAAAATGATATTTCCTCATATCTATCATATCGCAAAGAAAAACATCAGCAATCCCGCTGCATCGCTCGATGCCCCCAAATGTCTGGGTTCTTACATTCTCGCATTTATCGCCGGGAATGAACTGCAGACTATATATGCACCGGACAATAAGCAGATCAGCAACAATCACCTCTGGCGTTGGGCACATAAGCTGCTGCATACCTCTGCAGTAGATCAGCGGGAAAGCAAAACACCGGTCACATTTCCCATCGATTCTTCTGCGAAAGACTTTCCTCTTCTTAGAGATACGATGAGATTGTTCTGGCCTTTGGAGCAACTAACTGATTTAATATACGACAGCGATATAGATTTCCAATCTCGCTTAGACTATCAAACAGCAGTTCGCTGTAATCTTCCTTTCCAAGAAGAGTGTGAAGAAATTGCCAAAAAAGGTATCGCTTACTGGGAGCAGCTGCAGCAGGGCACTTCTGATAGTTACAAACAATTCTTGAAAGATAATCTCCACCTCCCCAAGCACAACACGTAACGCACCTCCCACTAATATAGAATGTCGCCGCAGACGGAAAGCATCTTCCGCCTGCGGCGTTTTTTTTGCCATAAAAAATATTTTTGCGTAATTTTTCGTTCCACCTGTGTCTTTTCGAAACGCATTATCCAGAAAAGGTTCTTATTTCATTCATTTTAAGCAAATATATCGTATTTATATTCTAATAATATTTCGTTTTTCTTTTGAATCACGTTTATCGACGTATTACCTTTTGTTTGCTAAACTTTTCTCGAAGTCAAACGAAAAGTACTTTTCGCACCAATCTTTACACGCAAAAGGAGCAAAATTATGAACGAAGAAGAGCTTATCCGTACCCTTGCCGCGCATGCGGCTGACGCTGTCGTCCTGCTTGAAAAAATCTGGCCCGACGACGCATTTCCCGCCAAGCTCTGCGATCGTGTCGATGCGAGCGATTACTTCATCACGAACCGCGGTGCTGTGATCGCCAGCGACCTGCGCGTGCCGTTTCTCGCCGAGCAGGTCGGTGCGGTCGGCATTTCGTCCGCCGATGTGCATACGCGTTGGAAAATTGTAGTAATTTATCAACCGGACATTCGCCTCACCTATGCCGTCCGCACGACCGCATGGAACAAGAAACCGCGCTTTCCCGGACTTGACCTCAGCGACCGAGAGGTTGACCTTGTATACGAGATGTGCGACACTTTATCCCGCAATCGTGCGTACGTCGAGAAAGATTTTTCTACAGAAACGGCACTTTTTTCCGACATTCTCAGCAATACGCAGGCTGTCAAGTCGCTCGGTGCTTTCGATGAGTCTCGGTTCATCGAGCTGCTGCAGAATGACCCGCTTGCCCTGCCGGTTCTCGAGGCCGTGCTGCTTGCAGGCGTGTGGAGTAACTCAACGCTTGAGCACGTACCGAATTTTCTGATGGTTTTCGCACTGCCGAACGCGTAGGCCCTTTCGGTTCGCGAAAACCTCGAGGAACACTTCCATACGGTTGACCTGCTTCGCTCTCCATCTGCGCCGTTCGAGCGCCCACTTACGCTGCGCCTCGAAAACAGCCAGCCGCCGGTGTACAGCCCCGCTGCAAGCGGGCGTCTTGTCCTGCTCGAGCCGATCGGAGACACACCGCGCAAGCTGCTGATCGACACGATCGAACAGCATTCGCGCATTCGGCTGCTTACCAGCAACGCCGAGGCACGCCCGTTTGCCGCGTTCCCCATCGTCATCTCCACGCGTACCTTTCCGGCGGCGTATGCGTACACCGTCACTGTGCCCAAACAGGTACACGCTCTGCGCGAGTCCGACGCAGACTGCCTTCGCCTGGCGGCTGCCAAGCTGCTGTGCTGCATTTCTGGAGCAGCAGGCACGCTCAACGAGGCCCTTGATGATCTTGCCGGCAATCCACACGCCTACCGGCTGAATCTTCCGGAGCGCTGGATTACCATTGCACGGCAGTTTATCCGCCACGCTCTGCTAACCAATGAAAACAGCCGTGCTGCATTCGACCGCATCTCCGGCGAGGCTGAGCGCGTCGCAAAAGAGGCACAGCTTTCCCGCGCAGAAACAATCGATAAGGGTGTTGCCTTCCTGTTCGAGCCGGAGCGTTACAAGGACGCGATCCATCCGCGGCCGCAGTCACTCGAGGAACTTGCTGAGACAACGGCATTCGAATACACGTATCAGAACGAGCCGCTGCTAGTCTATCATCCCGACCGCTTCGCTGGTCTGCTGCAGCGTGCCGGAGTCGGCCCCGAGTTTGTCGAAGATGTTGTACAGGCATTGAAGGACCGGTCGCTCTGCACGTCCGAAAAGATAAAAATCAACACTGAGGGGGCTGGCAGGCGCTATCTTGCAATTCCAACGAAAAAGTTCATAAATTCCAGCATTCCATCCATTCCGGCGGGCAACGAGGAGGACAATAATGTATAATAAGGATATATATCCTGCACTGCAGACATTCGGTATCGAACATCTGCGCGATGAACAGGAACGCGCACTGACACCGATTCTTGCTGGACGTGATGTCCTCGTTCGGCTGCGCACCGGCGGCGGAAAGTCATTACTGTACCAGCTGCCTGCACTGCTCGATGAGCCGGGTTCGCTCACGCTTGTTTTCTCGCCCTTGCGCGCGCTGCAGCGCGATCAGGTGCAGGCGCTCGAGCGCAGAGGCGTGCGCTCCGCTCTGCTCAACTCCGATCTCAGCACGTTCGCTCACGCCGCCATTCTGCGCGACTTTACCGCGAACGGCGGTCTCCTCTACCTTGCGCCGGAGCAGCTCCGCCGTGAGTCCGTGCGCACCGCACTTGTCGCCGCGCATGTGCGCCGCGTGGTCGTTGACGAGGCGCATATTTTGCCGCAGGTCGAGCACGCCTTTCGCAAGGATTACCGCCGTATCGGGCCGTTCATCGAGTCACTGCCCGAGCACCCGCAGGTGCTGGCGTTCACCGCGACCGCCACGTGCTCCGACCTCAACTACATCGCCGAGCGGCTGTGCATGCACGACCCCAAGCGCCTGCTGTTTCCGATTCGTCGGAAGAATGTCAAAATTTATGTCAAGAAAATTACCATCCGCGATAAGACCGGAAAGACCCGCAAACTGCAGAACGCGCGGCTCATCATGCTGGACAATGTACTGCGCAAGTACCGCAAGCACGGTGCCACGATCATCTACTGCCCACGCGTCAAGGATGTCAAGCGCACCACCAAATGGCTGCGTTCTCTTGACTATCCAGTGAAGGCTTATTACGGCAAAATGAAACGCTGCAAACGCGCCCACGTGCAGGACTACTTTCTGACGAAAAAGCGCCCGATCATCGTAGCTACGAACGCCTTCGGTCTGGGCATTGACGCGTACACGCAGAAAATCGGCCGCGCCGGACGCGACGGAAAAAAGGCGCGCGCCGTACTGCTCTACGCGCCATCGGACGAATATGTGGTTAAAAACCTTATCCACAGCAGCCGCGACCCTGAAACCGTTTCCCGCGGTAAAAAACGTCTGAAAGCACTGAAAAAGGTTCTGCGCGAGCCGAACAAGGTGTGGAAGGGTATCACGAAGTACTTTCGATAAGCGTATCAACCACGCCTGTCATTGATATAATATTTATATGTATGAATGATTAAACCGCCCGCATCGCGGCAATCCTAACTACCAGAAGGAGGAATTTCCATGACCAACAACTTTCAGTGTGCACAGATCTACCAGATTCTCGCGCTCAACGATGAAATGCTGAAGAGCGGCTGCATCACCCGCGACGAGCACGATTTTGTCCGCCATGTGCAGACGGACAAGCTAACCCGGCTGCACAGCACGCCGTAAGGAGGCCGCCTGATGGACGTCCGCAGACTGGACGAAATGCAGGCGCAGGGCCGCAGCATCTTCGATACCGAGCTTGCTGTGGCGTACTATGCCCGCGTTTCGACCGACAAAGACGAGCAGATCAACAGTCTCGGCAACCAGAAACGTTATTTTGAGGACTACATCGCCGCAAATCCGCACTGGAGGTTTGCCGGCGGCTACGTCGATGAGGGCATCAGCGGCACGTCTGTCGAGGGACGTGAGCAGTTTCTCAAGATGATCGAGGACGCGAAACGCGGCCGCTTTGACCTCATCGTCACCAAGGAGATCAGCCGTTTCGCCAGAAATACACTCGACAGTCTGCGCTACACGCGCGAGCTGCTGCGCTGCGGCGTGGGCGTGTACTTTCAGAACGACAACATCAACACCTTTGACAAGGATGCCGAACTGCGGCTCACCATCATGTCCTCCATCGCACAGGACGAGGTGCGCAAGCTGTCCGAGCGCACACGCTTCGGCTTTAAGCGTGCGCAGGAGAACAGCGTGCTGCTCGGTCAGAACAATCTGTTCGGGTACAACAAGGTTGACGGTCGATTGGAGATTGTCGAGCCGGAAGCCGCCGTCGTCCGCGAGGTGTTCGAGCGCTACGCTGCCGGAGACCTCGGTCTCCGCGCCATTGCCAACGACCTGGACAGCCGCGGTGTACGTGGACGGCAGAGCAAGCCGCTCACCTACTCCACGCTGTACGGCATGATCCGCAACCCGAAATACAAGGGCTGCTATGCCGGTCGGCGGTACGCCTCGCGCGACTACCGCGACAAACGCAGCTACCGTCTGAGCGAAGACAAGTGGCTCGTCCACGAGGATGACCGCGTGCCTGCCATCGTGCCGGAGGCCATGTGGGAGCAGGCCAACCAGTTGCTCGCCGCACGCGGACAGACCATGAAGGCGCACGCGCAGGCATCCCAGAACCGCTATGCATACAGCGGCAAGCTGATATGCGCGAAGCACGGCACAACTTTCCACAGGCATGTGTATAAAAGCAAAAGCCGCGGCGAGTCGGAGTGCTGGAACTGCAAACTGTACCGCGAAAAGGGAAAACAGGGCGGCTGCGACTCCCCCACAGTTTACAGCCACGAGCTGGACCGCATTTTGGAGCGTGTGTTCGAGCAGATAACGGACGAGCGCTCAGCCGCTGTGCAGGAGTACATCGACAATCTGCGCGCCTTTGCCGCACAGCAGGACAACGCGCCTGCCCTTACTCAAGTCGAGCAGGAAATCGAAACGGTCACCCGCCGCAAGGACAAGCTGCTCGATCTCGCGCTTGCGGGTGCACTCTCGAACGACGAGTTCAAACAGCGCAACGAGACCTGCAACGAGCAGCTTACCGCCCTCGAGCAGCAGCGAACAGAACTACAGAATGCAAACAAGACACTGGAAGAACGTATCCGACGGGTGGAAAATCTGCGCCGCATTATCGAGGAACGGTGGCAGATGAGCTGCGGGTTCTCGCGCGAGATGTCCAAGGCGCTCGTTGACCATATCATCGTGGACTCGGACGAGAGCAAAACCCGTATCTCGCTCGATATTTTCCTCACCACCGGTGCAGAGCCGATCGTATCTGAGATGCAAACCTCTAACTCACAGCTGCAAATGAGCTTTCAGCGGGCACGCTCGGGGTATCAGGGCACGTATGAGGTGCGGTACTGTGTGCGGTGGCACCTTGGGTAGCAGACGAAAAAGCAGCAAACCTGCAAGGTTTGCTGTTTTCTTTTTTCAAAACTTTTCTTTTATTATTTCCCGCTTATCTTGACAGAACCGCCATTTCGCAGTACGATAAGGCCAGAAATCAAAATCACCCTAAGTATTACTTCCTTTCGTTTGATGAGATACACATCTCACAGGCGCAGGTATCCCGTTTGGAAAAGGGCGCACTGGAGCATATCCGCAAGCAAATTTAACAAATTGAAAATGGATAATGGAGGATGGAAAATGAAAGAAGCCGCCCGAAGGGCGGTTATTGAATAAACGTGCTTTGCGCGTTACCGAAATTCTCAATTTTCAATTCTCCATGCTCAATGAAAGAAAAAACAGCAAGTCCAACTGAACTTGCTGTTTTTCTTTACGCTGCCTGACTTTCGCCGGAGGCATAATCAATTTCCACGCCCGGCTGGACGTTATAGCAGTACACGTTAAAGCAAATGCCTTCGCCGTCATCCTCGACCGACCACGCCTCCATCTGCACGCCCGAGGCGACAAGATTGCTCCCCTCAAACACCGGCGTGACCCGATAGAGCACATGGTTGCCGGTTTCCTTTACATAGTCAGCGACCATATTCTCAAACGGCAGCATACCCTCGATATTGAGGTATCGCGTGCCGGTGATCAGGTTCTGCTTGTTGGCATTCTCGGCGGTAAGCTGCCAGCCGATCAGGTGACAGCGGTTATACAGATATTTGCCGTCCACGCAGTCATACTTGACCGTATGCCATCCGGTTGGCTTGACCTGACCGATCGAACCGCGTTTTTCTCCATCTGCGGGCATCAGCTCCTGTCCGACATTGGCGTATGCCGTGCCGCACCGTCCGAGATAATCCAAATCCGAATATTCCTCAAACGCTTCGGTCTCCTGCTTGTCTGCGTCGGTGAAGGACGGCTGGTTGCCGTCGATCTCGACATAAGCGGAATCCGAGTAGGCGGGCAGCTCGTCCATCGAAACCATACTGCTCGACGGCATGGGCAGTGCACAGCCGGAAAGCAGCAGGCTGAGCACGAATACAATCGGCGCAAACGCGCGGGTCAATTTTCGCATTTAACAAATACTTCCTCTGTTATTTTTTCATGCGAGGAACCGGCAAATTCGGTCTCGCTCTGCTTTTTCCATCCGGTTTCCGGCAGGGTGAAATACCGGTCGGCGGGATAGACACGATTCCAGTGATATAATATCACCTGCTGCACCCTGTTTAAGTATGGTGCAGGATTGTGCACCTCAGCGAAGCAGTAATCGTCCTCTTCCGCCCGCTTGAGGCAATCCTCAGCGATGCAAAGCCGTACTGCCGTATCCGCTCCGAACAGCTTTGCGGTGTACGGACTTATCCACAGCCTGTGCATACCGCAGTGCATAAGAATGCGCTCATTCAGCACACGATCGCGGCTCTGTCGGCGATGGTTGAAGGCCAGGCCGCCTTTATCATCCACACATAAGATCAGCTTCATAGAGTCCTCCCTTCATCGGGTATCGGATGCACTGTTGACCGGCGCAACGCTGTATGTAATGCGTCCTGCCGAAATACCCTGCCGTCCGATATACGAGCACAGCGCTTCGGTCAGTCTCGGGGTTGCCTTGCTGTGATGCAGGCGCACGACTACCACGCCGGACGTGGAGGCGAAATACTGTACGGTCTGCGTATACGCTTCCGCCGCATTTTTCTCGGCATCGCCGCTGTCCAGACCGGCATCCCACAGGCGGTAGCCTGCACCGATGAGCACGCTGCGCTGTGCTTCGGTGAGCGCGTCGCTGCCGCTCTGGTTGGCGGCTATGCGGGCTGCAACACCGGTCAGCAGCGTCAGGCGTTCGTTCGCAGCAGCAAGATCCGCCAGCATGTCGGCTCCGTCGGTTTTGCTGTCCGCCTGCAGCAGAAAGGCTGCCGTATGTCCCTCCGCTGCGATTCGGCGAACCAGATCATCGTCCCATTTGGAGGTATCCGTCGGCAGGAAGAATGCCGCCTGCTTGCCTGCGTCATGCAGATTGTCCAGAACAGCCGCCGTGTTTTCGTTCGGCGCGCCGTAATAGGCAAGATACACGCAGACCGGCTTTTTCGCCGGCTTTTCCTCTACCTTTGGTATTTCGATGGTATCATTGTCCACCGGCTTTGCCGGTGCGGGATTGGTATTCGTGTTATTGCTGCGGTCCGACCCGGAGGTACTGTCCTTGTAGTCGTCGATCGTGTTCTCAATCACCTTGGTATGCGCCGCAATAAACGCCGAGTCGCTCTGTGCCGAGCCGTCCGCGACACGCAGCACATTTTCCCCCTGCAGGGTCAGTGAAGAATAAGTAAAGCCGAACTTCGCACAGCACAGCTTGACCGGCACATAAACCGTTCCGTTCATCTCATACGCGGGTGTGGAATAGCTGTTCAGATTTTGGTCGTACACATAGCCTTCCGCAGTAGAAAAGCTGAGCGTTTCGCCGTTTGCGGAAAGATCGAGCACGCCGTCATTCTCCGAGGCTGATACGCCGAGCGTAGTAAACACACTGTACGGCACATAGTTTTCGCCGCCGAGACGCGCAGGCATGGTGCTCTCGTCGAGCGGCAGGATGGAGTCGTTTATCGCTGTCAGCGTCACCGCATGCGCCGGTGCAGGCAGAAACGTCAGCAGCAGCGCGGCACACAGCACACAGCTGATGATTTTTTTGATACGCACTCACTCCTTTCAGCAATTCGTACGAACATATTATACCAAAGCGCAGCGGGTTTGTCACCCTTTCTGCCGAAAAACACCTTGCGTTGTGAGAATCGAGTGCTATAATAAAAGAGTACAAATTCTTATACAGAAAGAGTGAAGCAACCATGCTGCAGATCACAACACAGCGCACTACTACTCCGAAGGCAAAGCCGGATGAGAACAACCTCGGCTTTGGCGTTCATTATACCGATCACATGCTGATCATTGACCACGATGAAGAACAGGGCTGGCACGACGCCCGCATCGTACCATATCAGCCGCTTGAGCTTGATCCGGCAGCGATGGTTTTCCATTATGCAATGGAGTCCTTTGAGGGTCTGAAGGCTTACCGCACCCCGGACGGCTCCATTCAGCTGTTCCGCCCGGACAAGAATGCACAGCGTATGATCAACACCAACCATCGTATGTGCCTGCCGAGCCTGCCGGTAGAGGATTTCGTTCAGGCTGTCAAGGCCATTGTTTCCTTCGATCAGGACTGGGTTCCGCACGCTGAGGGCACCAGCCTGTACATCCGTCCGTTTGTCATCGCTACTGAGCCGCATCTGGGCGTTCGCACCTCCCGCACCCACAAGTTCATCATCGTATGCTCTCCGGTCGGCGCTTACTACTCCACCGGCATCAACCCGGTTAAGATCTTCGTCGAGGATGAGTACACTCGTGCCTGCCCGGGCGGCACCGGCTTCACCAAGTGCGGCGGCAACTACGCTGCATCCCTGATCTCTCAGGTAAAGGCACACGAGCTGGGCTACGAGCAGACTCTGTGGTTGGACGGTGTTGAGCACAAGTACGTTGAGGAAGTCGGCTCCATGAACTGCTTCTTCAAGATCGACGGCACCGTTTACACCGCTCCGACTGTTGGCACCGTTCTGCCGGGCGTTACCCGTATGAGCTGCATCGAGCTGCTCAAGCACTGGGGTATTCCGGTATCCGAGGAGCGCCTGCCGATCGCTGACGTTATGAAGGCTTCCCACGACGGCAAGCTGGAAGAGGTATTCGGCACCGGTACTGCTGCTGTTATCTCTCCGGTTGGCGAGCTGCGCTACGAGGGCGATGTTGCTCACATCAACAACGGTGAGATCGGTGAAGTTACCCACAAGCTGTACAACACCCTGACCGGCATCCAGTGGGGCAAGCTGCCGGATGAGCTGGGCTGGACTGTAAAAATCGACTGATTTCGATAAAAAGGCAAAGCCTTTTCATCGAGAGGGACGTACCGAACCACAGGCTCGGATACGTCCTTACGGGATTCTGTACGAAATCCTGCCATACGGACGCGGTTTGCTTGCAAACCGATATTCAATAAAAAAAGAGGCTGACAGTTGTGAACTGTCAGCCTCTTTTTTTACAATGCAAGCGTGTGATATGGTTCGCCGCTCAGCGTTTTCCATGTAAAAACGCCGTTTTCGAGTGTCATATAGCCATGTGCGGTATCATTTTTCGGGATGGACACTGAACCCGGGTTCAGATACAGGTTTTTCCTGCCAAACGGCTCCCATGCCGGAATATGCGTATGTCCGTGCAGCAGCACATCGCCCTGACGCAACGGAGGCGGTGTTTTCGTGTTGAAATGATGTCCGTGCGTGGCGTACACCAGCCGCTCCCCTGCCGGCAGGACGGCATAGTCCGCGAGGATTGGGAACGCGAGTACCATCTGGTCCACCTCGGTATCGCAGTTGCCGCGTACGCAGAGGATTGTATCCGCCATGCCGTTCAGCATGGCAATCACCTTCTTCGGCGCATAATCGCGCGGCAGATCGTTTCTCGGTCCGTGGTAAAGAATATCGCCGAGCAGCAGCAGACGCGCAGCCTGCTCACGCTCGAACGCCTGCAGCAGCTGTTCGCAGTAGTACGCCGAGCCGTGAATATCGGATGCAATGAGAAATTTCATGCCGCGCCTCACTTGCCTGCCTGCTTTGGCACATCCACGATGGTGCCGCCGCCGACAACTACATCGCCGTCGTACAGCACCGCCGCCTGACCGATCGCTGCGGCTCTTTGCGGCTCATCAAACACCAGCTTGACACGGCCGTCCTCCATCGGAGAAACCGTCACCGGCTGCTCCGCATGGCGGTAGCGAATCTTCGCCTTGATGTGAATCGGCTCGGTCAGCTCCGGAATCGAAATCCAGTTCATGTCATCTACGATCACAGTGTCCGAGAACAGCGCTGCCTCCGGTCCGACCGAAACCGTGTTCTTCTCCATATCCTTGCCGCAGACGTACACCGGCTCTCCCATCGCAAGACCGAGGCCGCGTCTCTGGCCGACGGTATAGCGGACAGCACCCTTGTGCTTTCCCACCGGCTTGCCGTCTAAATCGAGGAAATCGCCTGCCGGATAGTGCTTGCCCGTGTACTGCTCCATGAACTTGACATAATCGCCGTCCGGCACAAAGCAAATATCCTGGCTGTCGTGCTTGCGTGCGTTGCAGAAGCTGAGCTGCTCCGCCAGCTCGCGGATCTCCGGCTTGTTGCGGTCGCCCAGCGGAAATTTGGTGTGCGCCAGCTGCCGCTGCGTCATCGTGTACAGCACATAGCTCTGGTCCTTGCCCGCGTCCACGCCCTTTTTGAGCAGCCAGCGACCGGTCTGTTCGTCCTGCTCAATGCGGGCATAGTGACCCGTGACAATGTAATACAGGCCGTGCTGCTCAGCAAAATCCAGCAGCTTGTCGAACTTCATAAATCGGTTGCAGTCAATACAGGGATTGGGCGTGCCGCCTGCCTCATAGGTGCGGACAAATTTACCGATGATCTTCTCCTGAAAATCCAGTGTAAAATCCAGTACCTCATACGGAATATCCAGCTGAAATGCAACCTCACTTGCGTCCTCGATATCCTTTTCCGAACAGCAGGTGCGGAAATTACATGCGCCGAGATCCTCGTTGCGGTACAGCCGCATGGTCGTGCCCATGCAGCGGAAGTCCGCCTGCCGCATCAGGTAAGCCGCGATCGAGCTGTCTACGCCGCCGCTCATCGCAATGAGTGCGGTCTTCTGTTCTGCGTTCTGCATCAATGCCGTCCTCTCTTTCGATATATTAAGTGGTAAGTAAAATTTTCATCAGATAGCAAAAAACTCCGAAAACCATGTGGTTTTCAGAGTTTTTGTGGTCGAGGTGACAGGATTTGAACCTGCGGCCTCTTCGTCCCGAACGAAGCGCTCTACCAAGCTGAGCCACACCTCGAAATCAAGCTGCCAACGCTTTTCCGTGACAGCTTTATTAGTATATCGCAGAAATCGCTTTCTGTCAACACTTTTTTGAAATTTTCCTTAAATTTTCTCGAGCAGCTTTGCCACCAGACGGCGCAGCTCTGCGCCGCGGCGCTCGGCAGTCTCGTTGACCTCAGCGCCCGAGAGCGGCTGCATAAGCACGCCCGCCGCCATATTGGTGATCATGGCAATACCGACGAGCGGCAGACCGCAGTGCGCGGCTGCAATGACCTCGAACACGGTGGACATACCGACCGCATCCGCACCGAGCGTGCGAAACATGCGGATCTCCGCCGGTGTCTCAAACTGCGGGCCGTTTACGCCGCAGTATACACCCTGATGCAGCTTAAGACCGCAGTCCGCAGCGGCCTGCATGGCTTTTTCTCCCAGTTCGTGGCTGTACGCGAACGTCATATCCGGAAAACGAGTACCGAGTTCGGGATCATTTTTGCCGGTCAGCGGACTTTTGCCTGTCATGTTGATGTGGTCGGTGATCAGCATAAAATCACCCGCATGATAGCCGGTGTTAATGCCGCCGGACGCATTCGTCACGACAAGCGCCTTCACACCCAACTCTTTCAGCACATAAACAGGATATGCCACCTCGTCCGGCGCGTAGCCCTCATAGCCGTGCAGACGGCCCTGCATACAGATAACGCGGCGTCCGGCCAGTGTGCCGCACACCATGCGTCCTGCGTGATCGGGCGCGGTGGATACCTTAAAGTGCGGAATCTCGCCGTAGGGCACATAGACCGGGTTCTTCACCTCATCCGCCAGCGGGCCGATGCCCGAGCCGAGCACCAGCGCAATTTCGGGCACAAACGGCAGCTTTTCTTTAAGATATGCTGCAGATTCCACTACATTTGCTTTTGTCAGCATAGGCCGTCCCTCCTTACAGCCGACGCAGGATAGCGTCCGTGCGCTTCTGCGTCTCCGCCTTTACCTTTTCAATGTCGATGGTCTTGAATTCACCATCGCGGTACAGCACCTCGCCGTCCACCATGGTCAGGCGAACGTCCGCGCCCTGAGCCGCATAGACCACGTTGCAGGCGGCATCGGTCATCGGCGTAAACTGCGGCGTATCGGTATCGATGACGCACAGGTCAGCCTTATATCCAACCGCCAGCTTGCCGCAGTCCGTGCGTCCCTGCGAGAGCGCACCGGCGCGCGTTGCGGTGTGCAGCACCTGCGCAGGCGTCAGCAGCGTGGAATCGTGATAGAAACCCTTGTAGACCACGCCGAACAGGTAAATATCCTGCAGAATATTCAGGTTATTGTTGGAGGCTGCGCCGTCCGTGCCGAGCGCGATATTGATGCCCTTCTCCAGCATTTTCGGAATATTCGCGTAGCCGGATGCCAGCTTGAGATTGCTTGCCGGACAGCAGGCGACCGAAACATTGTGCTTCTTGAGGATATCGAAATCCTCGTCCTCCAGCCAGACGCAGTGCGCCGCCGTGGTCGGAGAATCGAAAATGCCGTGCGCCTCCATGTACGCCGCTGGCGTCAGGCCATGACGCTGCTTGCACTCCTCGTGCTCGGTCTGCGTCTCGGACAGGTGGATGTGGATACGCGCACCCGCGTCCTTCGCATGGGCGGCTATCGCCTCGACCACCTTGGGCGTCGAGGTATACTCGCCATGGATACACAGATCACCGATCAGCCGACCGCCCATCTCGCCGTTCCACTCGTTCAGCAGGCGCAGATTGTCCTTATAGGCGGCAAGGCTCTCGTAGTCGCTGTCGTCAAATACGGTCAGGCCGCGGCTGAGGTTGCACTTGATGCCGCTCTCGCGGATCGCGGGCATCATGCCGTCGAAGAAGAAATACATATCCGAGAACGAAACCGTACCGCTCGCCAGCATTTCCGCGATGGAAAGCTGCGTCCCGTAGTACGCCGCCTCGTCGTCAATCTTGTCCTCAAACGGAAATACCTTCTCACCCAGCCAGCGCTGCAGCGGCAGATTTTCCGCGTAGCCGCGCAGCAACGTCATCGGCGCATGGCTGTGCACGTTGTAAAAGCCGCTCATCAGCAGACGGTGTTTGCCGTCGTAACGCTCGCCGTAATCCTCCTGCGGCTCGGCATCGCCGATGTAGGCAATCTTGCCGTCCTTCACACCAACGTACTGCCCGCGTTTGAGCGCAAAATTCTCATCCAACAGATCAATGTTGCAAAAAAGCATGGTATTCTCCTTTTCTCTTTATAGAACGTGGTAATGCGGGATAATATCCTCGTATTCGCCGTCCTTGTTCAAAAATCCGCCCGGAATCACGCCAAGCTGTGTGAATCCCAGCTTTTTGTACAGCGCCAGCGCCCCCGTGTTGCTCTTGACGACTGCGTTGAACTGCAGCACGCGGAATCCGCACGTTTTTCCCTGTGCAATGCAGTGCTTTACCAGTTTTTCACCGATATGCTGTCCGCGCACGGTCTTTTTGACGGCGTAGCTTGCGTTGCAGATGTGTCCGCAGCGTCCCACATTATTCGGGTGCAGAATGTACAGACCGACCAGCTCACCGGTTGCCGCGTCGTACGCTACGCCGGTATAGGTCTGCTCAGTGAAAAAGGCATGACCGGTCACCTCGTCCAGCTTTTCCATCTGCGGAAAGGCTTTACCGTCCTCAACGACCTCGTTCCAAATTTCTGCTGCCTGTGCAGCGTCACGCTGCTCATACTGTCGAATTTCGATCTGCATGGTTTCACATCCCCTTGTTTTTTATTATAGCATAGTGCAGGAGAAAAGAAAACTGCTGCATCGATTGCAAACCGCAGAATGCGCCGTACCCACGGCGGTGGGCAAAAGGATGGACACCAAGGTTTCCACCCTTTTGAATCCCGCTTCCTTTGCTCGTTAGCCTGACGCAGACCAGAGACCGGAGACCGCTCCGAAAATGGGAACGGCAGAGAATTTTTCTTCCGTAGGGGCGCACATTGTGCGCCCCTTTCTCTACCTCTGCGCAATGCCAGATTCCGTACTGCTACACCTGCGGCTTCATCTCCGCAGACGCGACACGAGGTGAATTGCCCGAAAGGCAAGAGAAGATCCCCTGGGGGATACCCGTGTCGCACAACTCTTTTACGCGTTACTACAGACAGTTCCTGCGAGTTACACCTATCGACAAACTTTACCGTAGGGTGCGGCAAGGTGAATTGCCCGTCAGGGCAAGAGAAGGTGCCCTGGGGTGCGACTCGGCGCACCCTATCTAAACCATCTGCTCATTGCTAAAACGCAGGGGCGGCCATTGGCCGCCCACAGAATGATAACCCATTGCGTTCTCTTCACTCTTTCTTAAAACGCCGAATACTTCAAAATATCTTTTCGCATTCGAGCGATAATCCGCTTTTCCAGCCTTGAAATGTAGCTTTGCGAGATACCCAGCAAATCCGCGACCTCCTTCTGTGTCAGCGCCTTCGGCGTGCCGATGCCGAACCGCAGCGAGATGATCTGCCGCTCTCTCGGCGGCAGATGGCCCAGTGCCCGATGCAGCAGCATTTTGTCCACATCGTCCTCGAGCGGCCGCATGACGCTGTCCGGCTCGGTGCCGAGAATATCACTCAGCAGCAGCTCGTTGCCGTCCCAGTCCGAGGACAGCGGCTCGTCGATGGAAACCTCGCTCCGCCGTCCGGCGATCTTGCGCAGGTGCATGAGGATCTCGTTCTCGATACACCGCGACGCATACGTCGCCAGCTTGACGTTTTTGTCGCTCCGGTAGGTGCTCACCGCCTTGATGAGTCCGATCGTTCCAATAGAAATTAAATCTTCTGTTCCCACACCGCTCGACTCAAACTTACGCGCCAGGAACACCACCAGCCGCAGATTGTGCTCGATAAGACGGTTGCGCGCCGCAACATCGCCCCCGCTGTTCGCCTCCACAGCGGCGGCCTCCTCCTCCGGAGACAACGGCGGCGGCAGAACATCGCTGCCGCCGATATAATGTACGCCTTGCGCTCGAAACCGCCGCAAAACCATCTTTAACCACTGCAGAAATTTCATTTTGCTCTCCCTTTCACACCCCGATAAGTCCCTCGTACGCGCCCTGTCCGATGGAGACCGCACTGACCGCACACACACAGTCGAGTGCCGTGCCGTCCGCTCTCAGTACGCTGTCCGGCCGGAAATACAGCAGCAGACCGCCATCCGTGCCGACCGCGTGAAACGGCAGCAGACCGCAGCGTGCAGCCAGATTTTCCGGCAGAGCCGTCAGCTGCGCGGACGCACTGCCGAACGGCAGTTTCGTGTCCAGCAGGCACTCGGCGGTCTTGCGCTCGAGCACCACGACCGGCTTTCCGGAAACCGGTTCGGTCAGGTCGTTGCCTGTGTCGTGCAGCACGCGCACGGCGGTCTGCCGAGTGCCGAACCGGATGGTCAGCGTTTCTGTTTCGCGGTGCAGCGCGCCGTGCTTTGCATCTCCGCACAGGAGTATCCCGCTTGCCGCGTAGCCGACAGCTGCCGCCAGCACGAGCACCTGTATCGGCACCGCAAAGTAGTACCCGCACGAGAGCAGCAGCCTTCTGCCGCTTGCGGCACTCAGCGCCGCCGCCAGTCCGGCGAACGAGGCCGCGACCACGCCGTACAGTGCACACAGCCGCGCAAGGTGCCGCTCTCTGCCGAAAGCGATCATGCACAGGCCCAATCCTGCAAGAAGGCGCAGCGGTGCAAGTGTCAGCACCGGCCAGACCGCACCCAGCACGGCATAGCCGCCGCCGAGTGCTGCTGAGAAAATCAGCCGCATTTTCCGCACCTGCACGCCGCCTAAGCGAGCCGCCGCAAGCAGCGTTGCGCCATCCATCAGCGCGTTGACGGCAAACAGCACATCCAGATAGACGACCATACCTCACCTCCCGAACAGGATTCAGTATAGCACGGACAACGTGCGCGTTTTGCCGAACAAAGAGCGTAAAATACCTGAAACCGCTCTACCATAAGATAGAACGGTTTCAGGCAAAGAGTAGTATGTAAGTAAGATGTGGTCGAAATGAGAAAGGATATAAAAGAAAACAGCAAGAGTCCTGCACCTTTATCGGTACCAGCCCCCTTGCTGTGTCTTTATCATACTGCAAAATCGAAGATCTGTCACCTGTCGATTTTTACAAAATTCCCAGTAATTCTATCAGTTATTTTCGGAGTGCGTACTGTGCCAGCAGCTTTGCTGCGTCCTCGACGTCGGAAACCGCACACAGCTCGCTCGGAGAATGGATATAGCGAGTCGGGATAGAGACCGCGCCTGCCTGCACGCCTGCGCGCGCCTTCTGCAGCGCCGAAGTATCCGTGCCGCCGCACAGCAGGATTTCGCGCTGCGCGGATACACCGCAGTCTTTCGCCGCCTGCTCAAGCGCATCCACAACCGCCGGTGTGCAGATAACCGAGCGGTCCATCACCTTGACTGCCGGTCCCTTGCCCAGCTCGACCGCCATCGCGGACTTCATCTCCGGCAGGTCGCCGGTATCGGTCACATCCACCGCGATAGCCGCATCCGGCTCAACTGCGAACGCTGCCGCGCCTGCGCCGCGCAGGCCAACCTCCTCCTGTGCCGTAAACACGAAGTACAGGTCGTTCTCGATTTCCTTGTCCGCCAGCTGCTCCATCATCAGCAGGAGCGTCACGCAACCGATACGGTTGTCCAGATACGGACCGCACAGCACGCCGTTCTGCTCGAACCGCGGTGCCTCGTACACAGCGAAATCACCGATCTGCACCCGCTTGCGCGCTTCCTCGGCATTCTTTGCACCGATGTCGATGAACAGATTATCCAGCGTCAAATCCTTAAGCGGCGTCTTTTCCTCGTACGAGATCACGCCGCGCGTGCCGTTGGCAAACTTCACCTGAATATTCAGCAGATCACCGACATACAGGCCGCCGATCTGCGAGAAGCGGATGAAGCCCTTGTCCTCAATATAGGTGGCAACCACGCCGATAGAGTCCATATGCGCGGCAAACAACAGCTTTTTGCCATTCTTTGCGCCTTTTTTGCGGCAGATAAGATTGCCGAGCGCGTCCGTCGTCACGTCGTCGATATACGCGCCTGCAATCTCCGCGATGGTTTCGCGAACCGCATCCTCACGGCCGGAAGGGCCGAATGCACCCGCGACCGTGTTCCATAAATCAAAAATCTTGCTCATTCGTCGTCCCCTCCGAGTTCTTCCAGAAATGCGCGTGCGGCGGAAAGCACCGCTTCGCAGTCAGCTACTGCCGCCACCGAGGACGGCGAGTGAATATAGCGTACCGGAGCCGCAGCCGCGCACACGCGCACGCCTGCACGGCTCTTGTGAATACGGCCTGCGTCCGTGCCGCCGGCTACGCGCGTTTTCGTCTGCCAGCGGATGCCGCGCTTGTCGCAGGCATTGCGCAGAAGTTCAAACAGCTCCGCATCGTAGATAGTCGCGCCATCCATGAACGGCAGAACGACACCGCCGCGTACACGGCAAACAGCTTTGCCGCCTTCCACCTCCGCGAGATCGGCCGCTGTCGTGCCCTCGAGCACCATTGCGAATCCCGGGTCAAGCGCATATGCCATGCTTGCCGCACCGCGCAGACCGACTTCCTCCTGCACGGTGAAGCAGAACCAGGTGTCGATCGGCGGCTCATCCTCGATGAGCTTGAGGAGCGCGGCACAGCCGACACGGTCGTCGATCGCCTTGGCCTTGATAAGACCGTCGCCGAACTCGACAACCGCCGAGTCAAACACGCCGTAATCGCCAAGCGAAACCTTGTCCTCAGCGGCAGCTTTGCTCGCTGCACCGATGTCGATATACAAATCCTTGGTCTTTGGCATGGTGCGGCGCTCTGCGGCAGTTGTCAGATGAACTGCCTTGATGCCGATCACGCCCTGCACATCACCGAAGCGAACCGGTCGGCCGATGACCACGCGCGGGTCCACGCCGCCGACAAAGCCAAATTTCAGCATGCCGTCGTCCGTAATCTTCTTGATGATAACGCCGACCTCATCCATGTGCGCGCACAGCACAACCGGACGCTCGAGCGCCTTTTTGCCCTTTCGGAACACCATAATGTTGCCGATGGCATCGGTTTTCATTTCATCCGCGAACGGTTTTACCTTCTCGAGCACAAACTCGCGCACTGCATCCTCACAGCCGGACGGCCCCGGCAGTGCGCACAGCTGCTTCATCAGTTCGATCATGCGCCCACCTCCCCGTCAAATTCGCGCAGGAATTCTGCCATCAGATCAGCGACTGCCTGCACATCAGACAGCTCCACGACCTCGACCGGCGTATGCATGTATTTTTCCGGAATGGACAGCAGACCCATTGCGATGCCGCGGCCGACGATCTGCATCGTCCACGCATTCGTGCCGGTGTTGCCCTCCATAATTTCGAGCGTATAGTCGATGTCGTTCGCCTTGGCGGTCTTGATGAGCGCCTTGGTGAAGCCGCGGTGCAGGTTCGGACCCATGCCGACTGCCACGCCGCTGCCGAGGTCGAACACACCGTCCGACGGACCGTCCGGCGTTCTGCCGTGGGTTACGTCCACCGCGATGGCGTACTCCGGCTGAACCGTAAACGCGCCGGTCTGCGCACCCAGTTCAGTGACTTCCTCCTGCGTGCTGATGAGCACCGCAACATTGCACTTCAGCTTGTCCTTTGCTGCGTGCAGCTGCTCCATCGCCAGCAGGATGGCAGCAACGCCCGCTCGGTCGTCAAGGCACTTGCTGCAAAGCTGACCGCCCGCCAGCTTGATCGGCTGCTGCGCGAACACGATCGGCGTGCCGACGCGAATGCGGCTTTTGGCATCGAGCAGACCGGTGTCGATCGCCATCTGGTCGATGGGTACAGCCTTGTTCTGCTCGCCTGCCTTGAGCAGGTGCGGCGGCATGCAGGATACCACGCCGTACAGCGGTTTGTCCGCGAGAATGGTCACCTCACCGCCGAGCAGCATGCGCGGGTCCACACCGCCGACCGGCGCGAACCGCAGAAAGCCGCCGTCCAGCACCTCGGTAACAAGAAAGCCGATCTGGTCGAGATGTGCGTCCAGCAGGACGGTTTTCGCGCCCTCTTTACCGCAGGACAGGCTGCCGATCACGTTGCCGTTCTTGTCCGTATCCATGGTGTCGCAGTACGGACGGAACAGCTCCGCGACGGCCTTTGCCGCCTGCATTTCAAAGCCGCTGACCGCCGGCAGCGCGCACAGCGTCCGCAGCGTTTGTTCTAACTGCAAGGAAATTCCTCCTTTTTTCGTCTTTTATCGTACATGACCTATTATAACCGTTTCTCCACATCGTTACAAGGCTGAAACAGACAAAAGGCACTCCGAAGAGTGCCTTTTTCGTGTTTATCAGATTTCCTCACCCGTCGGGAGGTACAGCTTATCCATCACGCGGACACAGCCGTTTTCAAAGGTGGGTTCCATCGTGATTTCGCCATCGTACTTGATGGTGCCGAGCGTCGTGCCGAAGCGGTCAAAGCAGGTAACGGTATGCTCATCCGTGCGGAGCGCATACACGCCTGCGCCGTCGGTCGGCAGTGCGCCCGGACGGCCGTTCGGGCACTTCACGCGGAACAGAACCTTGTTCGTGCCGTCCGCATCACAGCGGATGTACTCGTATTCCTTGTCGTTGATCCAGTGGCTGTAAATGTTCTGACCAACCTCGTCAAATGCATTCTGATAGGTCTTTGTCAGCTTTTTACCCTTAAAGTTGTACAGCGCGTAATAACCGGTCGATTCTGCGGCGATGTAGGTATCGCTGTACTGATTCAGCTGCAGCGCGCGCGAGCTGGACGCGATGCGCTTGCCGCCCGCAATGATCGTGTACGAGGTCGAAGTGCTGTTCGTCACAACAAAACGGTCGCCCGCTCCATCATCAACAGCCATCTTGCTGCGGTCAAACGCAAAATTCATGCTCCACAGGGTCTTGCCGGTGGTGTCGATAGCGGCAATGGTCTTGCTGTCCACGCGGACAACTGCCTTGCCGTTCTTGAAATCGGTCAGTGCGTCATACGTCTGCGTGCTGCTCGTGCCATCGGCATAGATAATGCGGTCCTTGCCATAAACCGTACCGCCATTCTCCGGAGACGGACGCAGCCAGCCGGCCTGCTCGCCGTCCGTGCCGCTAACAGCGTAGTTTTCCAGTGTTTCACCGGTCTTCATGTTGTGCACATCATGCTGATAGTCCACGGTTTTCCGCAGCGTGACCCACTCACCGAACAACTCAATATCGTAAAATTCACCCTTGGTGTCCTTGTAATCTGTCAGCAGGCGATTGCCTTTTGCATCTTCCAAATAGACCTGCGACATGCCTGCACCGACAATACCATAAGTAATCTTATATTTGCTGCCGGTGCTGCTCGTGCTGTCGTCCTTGACAGCATACTTGGTATCATACAGGCGCAGCATGGTCGCGATGGACTGCTCGTGCGTATAGCTGTTATTCGGTGCAAAACGATTGCCGCTGACACCGTTCATCACGCCGCTGTTGTACGCCCAGTACACATCGCTGCGTGCCCACGCCTGAATGTCCGCGCCGTCCGCGAAAACGTGCGGCATACGGTCCTTCACGCTGTCCTTGGCATTCTTGCGCAGATTGCCCAGACGGTGCAGCATGCTTGCCGCCTGCTGACGGGTCAACTGCTGCTGCGGTGCAAATTTGCCATTGCCAACGCCGTTTACCACGCCCAGAGACGCACAGAGCAGCACATCCTCGTCCTTGGTATCCGAGAAGGAGACCGCGGTTTTCTCGACGGATTTTACGTTGCCGCTCTTTTCCCAGGTGCGGTAAACCGCTGCCGCCAGCGCACAGAAATCCGCTCGGGTGATGCTCTGCGTGTACGCCTGATCGACCTGCTCCGGCACAATGCCCGCGTTCCGCGCGGTATCCACCGCCGACTTGGCCCAACTGCTCGGCGCTTCCGCTGCCGCAGCTGCCGTTACCAGCATAGCCGCAGATAAAATCGCTGCAATCGTTCGTTTCATAGAAAATCCTCCTTTTAATTCAGCGGTCAGTGATTTTTTCTTTGTTTTGGGTATTGCGCGCGCTGTTTTCTGATCGCTGCATTGTATTTGACGTTTGGTATCTGCAAAAGGTTCCCAGATTTATCGGGTAATGTCAAAAAATCATTGACGGTGCAGGTCTGCAGAATACCGTCCGGCGTGTAGTATTCATCCCGCAGGACGCGCTGCTGCTCGTCATACCATATTTTCTCGGTTACGCCATCTCTGCTGACGCAGACTGCGGTGTGCTCGGTGTCGTCATACGTCCACTCGTTGTCCTGCATCATTTCGTAATTCGGATCATGCACATTGTTTTCCATGCGCAGTATGGAACCGCGTGCATCCTTCACCGTGATCCATGTACCGGTCAGCACACCCGCGAAAACCGTACTGGTTCTGGTCGTTTCTCCGGTTTTGGGATTGTATTCCGACACTGTCTGTGACTGCATGTTGCCTGCCGTGTCGCAGCTCTGCTCCAGATACGGTTCTTCCTCGTCTCCGCGATAGATGTAAGTCTCTATTCCGTCCGCATTCGCTGTGCGAATGATACGCCCCTGCTCGTCATACTCTGTGTAAGAAACCGTCTTTACACCGCAGGTTGTGGAATACCATGTCATTTCGCTGCCGCTGTAAACCTTGCGCTCGCTGGAACTCACGCCGAAAACAACGCCGCAGCAGACGGCTCGTTTGAAGATGTCCTCCTTCATGGGCGCATCTCCTCAGCGGGTGACATCGGTGTATGTCGTGGTAGTTTCAAATTGTCTGCCGTTTTCATTACTCCATGTATCCTTGATGCTGCGTCCCTGCTCATCATACCAATGTTTCTCGGTCATGCCCGATTCACCATTCACGCAGGTGGCTGTGCGTGCGGCATCATCATACATCCATCGGTTGACATAAGCTTCTGTCCCGCCGTCCGCGTCGGTAACCTCCCGCTTGATGGTATTGCCGTGCGCATCCTCGGTAAAACGTACCCTCATCTGAAAAGTGCCGTCCTCCTCATACCATATACATAATGTGATCGTATTTCCGGTACTGCTGTCTGTTTCTGTGGTTTTCTGCAGAAGCTGAACATTCTGACCGTTATAGGATTTCTCCAGATAAGGCTTTGTCTCGTTTCCGTGATAAAAAAAGTTCGTCACAGCCTCCCCCGGGATTTCCTCCCGAATGAGCCGTCCCTGTTCATCATACTGCCAGACCACAGCCGGCTGACCCTCTCCCCAATTATACTGCGCTTCAGTGTTGCCGGTGTACACATAACGGCTGCTACCGACCGAGGTCAGCCTGCCGAACGTCGTGCTCGACCAAATCTCACGATTCTGTGCATCATAACCGGTAATGGTATAGCTGGGTGCAGAAGAATCCTGAAAATCCATGACGGACTGTTCGATTCTTGCCGCCGGTTCGACCCACGGCAGCAGCCACCAGTTATCTGTCGTTGGCCTCATGTAGCGTAAGCCATTCACCGCCAGCACCCCGAAAACCCCAGCTGTACAGGCAGCGGTTGCCGCCGCCAGCATTCCCACACGTTTGAGCAGATCTCTGTTCATAAACATCCGCCTTTCTCTATCCGATTGTGGTTTCCTATCCTTGCCATGAGTATACCATAGAAAATTTCGAAAAGAAATAGAAAAAATCCCGCAGAGAGAAACTCTGCGGGATTTCATTATGCTATTTCAGCAAGCGTTTTGCGCGATCTTACGCCTCGGGAGCGTACAGATCCTGCAGGCGCTTCAGGTGAGCGTAACGCTTGGTAGACTCTACCTCGGAACGCTCAAACAGGCCCTCTGCACGATCCGGGAACGAACGGGTCAGTGCGGAGTAACGAGCCTCGCCCATCATGAACTTGCGGTAATCCTCGGTCTTGGGCTCCTTGGACTCCAGAATGAACGGGTTCTTGCCCTCGTCAGCCAGCTGCGGGTTGAAGCGGAACAGGTTCCAGTAACCGCAGTCAACAGCCTTCTTCATCTCAGCCTGGCAGTTGGTCATGCCGCCCTTGATGGAGTGCATCTCACACGGAGCATAGCCGATTACCAACGACGGGCCCGGATAAGCCTCAGCCTCAGCGATGGCCTTCAGGGTCTGAGCCGGATTAGCGCCCATAGCTACCTGTGCAACGTAAACGTAGCCGTAGCTCATAGCGATCTCAGCAAGGCTCTTCTTCTTGGTGGTCTTACCGGAAGCTGCGAACTGTGCAACAGCGCCGATGTTGGTAGCCTTGGAAGCCTGTCCACCGGTGTTGGAGTAAACCTCGGTATCGAATACCATAACGTTTACGTCCTTGCCGGATGCCAGAACGTGATCCAGACCGCCGAAGCCGATGTCATATGCCCAGCCGTCGCCGCCGAAGATCCAAACGGACTTCTTAGCGAGGTATTCCTTGTGAGCCAGAATATCCTTGCAGTCCGGGCAGCCTGCTGCTGCGCCCTTTTCGAGCTCTGCAACCAGTGCCTTTGCCGGCTCAGCGTTAGCTGCACCGTTGTCCTTGGTATCCATGAAGCTGTTAACAGCGTTCTTGAAGCTGTCGGTAGCGTTCTCAGAGCCAGCCATAACTTCCAGCTTGGAGATCAGGCGCTCACGGAGAGCTTCCTGACCATAGTACATGCCAAGGCCGTGCTCTGCGTTATCCTCGAACAGGGAGTTAGCCCATGCCGGACCGTGGCCGTTTGCATCAACGGTGTACGGGGAGGTAGCAGCCGGGCCGCCCCAAATGGACGAACAGCCAGTAGCGTTGGAGATGTACATGCGGTCGCCGCAAACCTGAGTGATCAGGCGGGCGTAAGAGGTCTCTGCACAGCCTGCGCAGGAACCGGAGAACTCAAGCAGCGGCTTCTTGAACTGCGAATCCTTTACGGAGTTCGTGGAGATCATGTCGGCCTTCTCGGAAACCTTTGCTACGCAGTAATCGAATGCATCCTGCTGAGCAGCTTCCTCTGCCTGCGGTACCATCTTGAGGGACTTGGTCGGGCAGACGCCGATACATACGCCGCAGCCCATGCAGTCCAGCGGAGATACAGCCATGGTGTACTTGTAAACGCCCTTGCCCTTGCCTGCCTTGATGTCAACCAGCTTGGTGGAAGCCGGTGCAGCAGCAGCCTCTTCTTCGGTCAGTGCAAACGGACGAATGGTAGCGTGCGGGCAGACGTAAGCACACTGGTTACACTGAACACAGGTAGCCTCGTTCCACTGCGGAACGGTAACTGCTACGCCGCGCTTCTCGTAAGCAGCTGCGCCGTGCTCGAAGGAGCCGTCAACATGCTCGCCTGCGAATGCGGATACCGGCAGGGAGTCGCCGTCCATGCGGCCGATCGGCTCCATAACGTCCTTGACCATCTTGACAACTTCCGGACGGCCCTGCAGATCGCGGGTATCAACCTCGTCCTGTGCGTCAGCCCAGTCAGCCGGTACTTCGATCTTCTTGAATGCGGTAGCGCCGATGTCGATAGCCTTGTGGTTCATATCAACGATGTCCTGGCCCTTCTTCAGGTAGGACTTGGTAGCAGCGTCCTTCATGAACTGGATAGCCTGCTCGCTCGGCATTACCTTAGCCAGTGCGAAGAATGCAGACTGCAGAATGGTGTTGGTGCGCTTGCCCATGCCGATCTCGATAGCGAGGTCGATTGCGTTGATGGTGTAAAGCTGAACGTTGTTCTTAGCAATGTAGCGCTTCTCGGAAGCTGCCAGATGCTTGCTCAGCTCTTCCGGAGACCACTGGCAGTTGATGAGGAATACGCCGCCCGGCTTAACGTCACGCACGATCGGGAAGTGCTTGGTGATGTAGGACGGGTTGTGGCATGCTACGAAGTCAGCCTTGTTGATGTAGTAAGGAGAACGGATCGGCTTGTCGCCAAAACGCAGATGCGAAACGGTTACGCCGCCGGTCTTCTTGGAGTCGTACTGGAAGTAAGCCTGTACGAACTTGTCGGTGTGGTCACCGATGATCTTGATGGAGTTCTTATTCGCACCAACGGTACCGTCGCCGCCGAGACCCCAGAACTTGCACTCGGTCGTGCCTTCTGCTGCGGTGTTCGGTGCCGGCTTCTCCTCGAGGGAGAGGTAGGTAACGTCGTCGTTGATGCCCAGGGTGAACATCTTCTTCGGCTCTGCCTTAGCCAGCTCCTCGTATACAGCGAATACGGAGGACGGAGGCGTATCCTTGGAACCCAGACCGTAACGGCCGCCGGTTACTACCTTATCGGTGATGCCTGCATCAGCCAGAGCGGTAACAACGTCCATGTAAAGCGGCTCGCCCTGGGAGCCCGGCTCCTTGGTGCGGTCGAGGACTGCGATCTTCTTAGCGGTCTCCGGGATAGCTGCGATCAGCTTGTCAGCACGGAACGGACGGTACAGACGAACCTTAACCAGGCCGACCTTCTCGCCGTGTGCGTTCAGGTAATCGATAACTTCCTCTGCAACGTCGCAGATGGAGCCCATAGCGATGATAACGCGGTCAGCGTCAGCAGCGCCGTAGTAGTTGAACAGCTGGTAGTTGGTGCCGAGCTTGGCATTTACCTTGCCCATGTACTCCTCAACGATGCCCGGAACAGCTTCGTAGTACTTGTTGGCAGCCTCGCGGTGCTGGAAGAATACGTCGCCGTTCTCGTGAGAGCCGCGCATCATAGCGTGCTCCGGGTTCAGTGCGCGCTTACGGAATGCTTCAACAGCATCCATGTCGCACATTTCCTTCAGATCCTCGTAATCCCAAACCTGGATCTTCTGGATCTCGTGGGAGGTACGGAAGCCGTCGAAGAAGTTGATGAACGGAACACGGGACTTGATGGTAGCCAGATGTGCTACTGCAGAAAGGTCCATAACCTCCTGCGGGTTGGTCTCAGCCAGCATAGCGAAACCGGTCTGGCGGCAAGCCATAACGTCGGAATGGTCACCGAAGATGTTCAGTGCATGAGATGCAACGGTACGAGCGGAAACGTGGAATACACACGGAAGCAACTCGCCTGCGATCTTGTACATATTCGGGATCATCAGCAGAAGACCCTGAGAAGCAGTGTAGGTGGTGGTCAGTGCACCTGCTGCCAGAGAGCCGTGTACGGTACCCGCCGCACCTGCCTCGGACTGCATTTCGATTACCTTAACGGTAGTACCGAAAATGTTCTTCTGACCTGCGGCAGCCCACTGGTCAACGCTGTCTGCCATGGGGCTGGACGGGGTGATCGGATAGATACCCGCAACTTCGGTAAACGCGTACGATACGTGCGCGGCCGCAGTGTTGCCGTCCATGGACTTCATCTTTCTTGCCATGTTGATGTCCTCCTATAAAAAATTATAATTCTCAATCGGAATTAAAAGCCCTTGTTTTGGTGTATTTTAACCTAAACTAAGCCTTACCTGCCCCTTCATTGTAGCACTCACGCACAAAGTTGTAAACAGTAAATGTACTATTTTCCGCACTATTTTTCAAATTTTGATAAGATGTTTCATATTATGAAACGCATGCAAACTTTTTATCATGGAGTTTCTGTGTTTTTTCCGTGTTTTTTATTGCGTAATCTGATGACACATAGTATAGTATTAGATGTATAGTTATATGGTTATGCCATAAGTATCGGAGGGATCGGCATGGTATCTCGCGTATTCTCCGCAGGACTGAGCGGCATTGACGGCTACATTGTCACCGTCGAGTGCTTCCTCTCCGGCGGTCTTCCCCGGCTGGATGTCGTCGGTCTGCCGACCGGCGCGGTATCCGAAGCCGGAGAGCGCGTCCGTGCCGCCGCCAAGGCCTGCGCCTTTGACTGGCCCGTGTCCCGACTGACCGTCAACCTCGCACCTGCCGACACAAAAAAGGCAGGAACAGCATACGATCTGCCCATTCTGCTTTCCATTCTGGCGGCAGCGGGCGAGATTGATGCACCGCCCGACAACGCTCTCTTCTTCGGCGAGCTTTCCCTCACCGGAGAGCTGCGGCCCGTCTGCGGTGCGCTTTCCATGGCGCTTGCCGCGCGTGATGCCGGTTTCAAAACCGTGTTCGTTCCCGCGATGAATGCCGCCGAAGCATCCTATGCTTCCGGTGTGACGGTGTTTCCGATCCGTACATTAAATGAGCTGCTCGGACATTTGAACGGCAGAAAGCCGCTCACGCCGTGTGCTCCTCCGCCCAGACCCGAACCGCAGGACGATGCGCTGGATTTTGCGCATGTGCTCGGTCAGCATGCGGTCAAACGCGCGCTCGAGATCGCGGCTGCAGGCGGACACAACGTGCTTCTTTCCGGACCGCCCGGTTCGGGCAAGAGCATGGCTGCAAAGCGCTTTTCCACCATCCTGCCGCCGCTGTCTGACAGCGAACGGCTGGAGGTTATCCGTGTCTGGTCCGCCATCGGCAGAGGACAGGAGGCGGTCGAGCGTGCCGAACGGCCGTTCCGTGCACCGCACCATAATTCCTCGGCCAACGCAATGGCAGGCGGTTCGGGTGCCGCAGGGCGGCTGCCCGTCCCCGGCGAGATCACGCTCGCGCACCGCGGTGTGCTGTTTCTGGATGAATTTCCGGAATTCCGCCGCGATGTGCTCGAAACCCTGCGCCAGCCGCTTGAGGACGGCAGAGTTACCATCTCGCGTGTCGCCGGTCAGGTGACGTATCCGGCACGGTTTCAGCTCATTGCCGCGATGAATCCCTGCAAATGCGGCTGGTACGGCACGGAACGCTGCACCTGCACCAAGGCTGCCGTTCAGCAGTATCTGCACCGTCTGTCCGGTCCGCTGCTCGACCGAATCGACCTGCAGGTTGCTGTGCAGCCGGTTGAATACGCCGCGCTTGCCGCACGAGGTCAGGCCAGTGAGGAACACTCCGCCGACATTCGTGCCCGCGTGCTCGCCGCGCGCGAGCGGCAGTATGCCCGACAGGGCGCCGACGTGTGCAACGCCGCGATTCCGCCGCCGCAGCTTGCCGAGCACTGCCCGCTGAGCGCGGATGCGTCTCGTATGTTTGCGGCCGCATTTCAGCGACTGGGGCTGACTGCCCGTGCGCATGACCGCGTACTGCGTGTTGCCCGCACGATCGCCGATCTGGCAGACAGCAGCGTCATTGAGGCTGAGCATCTCGCCGAGGCTCTGCAGTACCGTTCACTCGACAGAGCCGCGGGTTCTTGACAGCTTGTGGAAAAGTCTGTGGACTATGTGCATAAATTTACAATTACTGTAATTTCGTCTAAATTCGACCATTTATTGACATACTGGTTTGTTTTATCGGCAAACCAACAACCAGTCAGGAGGAAAATTCAATGTCTCATCCTATCGCTCGCCGTGCCGGTATGCTTGCGCTGACTGCCGCAATGCTCATGCCGAGCGCGGGAGCATTATCCGATGTGTCCAGCTGGGCGCAGGAAGGCGTTGCCGCTGCGCAGAATGCCGGTCTGGCACCTTCGTCCCTGTCCAACAGTGCCGCTTCCGGCTCTATCACCCGCGCAGAGTTCTGTGCCGTTGCGCTTAACGCCTACAAGGCTGTCAGCGGCAAGGCTGTCTATGTTTCGGGCAAAAAGCCGTTCGAGGACTGCTCGGACCCCAATGTCACCGCAGCTTACCTGCTCGGCATTGTAAAAGGCCGCACCAACGGCAACTTTGATCCGGATGCCAAGATCAGCCGCGAGGAAATGTGCACCATGCTCGACAACATCCTCGCCGCTGCCGATATCGAAGCAACCGAGATCGCCGGTGATGCCTGCATCGAGGATTACCCCGATGTAAGCATGATCAGCGATTACGCAATGCAGCCGGTCGTTACCATGGTCGATCATTCGGTCATCAACGGCATCACCGATACCAGCACGGACACCACCATTCTGGCCCCGTCCGGCACCACCACCCGTGAGCAGGCGCTGATCATGGCAAACCGCTTCTGCACCGCCTTCAAGCCGGATAAGACGCCAATTGCAGCGGTTGACGGCTCCGCTAACCTGCCGACCACCGCCGGTTCTTCCGCCTCTGCCGCAACCACAATCGCCGGTCTGCCGCAGACCGAGGCTGAGAAGATGACCTACGTTTACGGCGCAGGCAACGGCAAGTACCAGTCCGCAGCTGAGGCTGAGGCTCACATGGTCGAGATCGTGGTTCCGGTATGGCATCTGCAGTCCGACGGCACCAAGGTGGCCTCCAAGGCTTACCTGCAGGTAAACGCTTCGCTGGCTTCCATCTATCAGGCCATCTTTGAGGAGATCTTCAACGGCTCCGAGAAGTTCCCGATCTATGATGTAGGCTGCTACTCGTGGCGCACCGGCGAGCACTCGCAGGGCACCGCAGTTGATATCAACCCGGACGAGAACATGGAAGCTACCATTAACTCGGACGGTTCTCTGTCTCCGACCTGCGGCACCCACTGGACGCCGTATATTGATCCGTACTCCATCCCCGAGGGCGGCGATGTTTACAATGCCTTTACCAAGTACGGCTTCACCTGGGGCGGCAACGGCTGGCGCACCAAGCGCGACTACATGCACTTCAGCTACTTCGGCCGCTAAGCACTACATACGAAATGACAAAAGAAGGGACGGCTTATCGTTAGCCGCCCCTTATCTTTTGTGAAATTTGTGTAACTTTGCAGGAATTTAATTTGCAATTTTAGAATAACATGCTATAATAATATATAAAGTAAATTAGCAAGGAGGCATGACATCATGAGAAGACTTTCTATTCCGCAGAAGCCCGACCGTCCGGACATCGACGATCTGATCTTTGGTGATGACCATAAGACGCAGAGCGAAAAGTAACCGCACTTTTTGATCGGTTCCACGCAGGGCTTGCAGAGAAACAGCAGCCGCGTGGTTTTTTTATACCTGTTTTTGAAAGGAAACATATAAAAATGGAATCATCCAGTCCCGTGTCACGGACAAAAATGTAACACCCGAAGCATTTTTAATGCCTCGGGTGTTTTCTTTTTTGTTAGTCTAGAGATTACGAACAGCGCCTGCGAATGACATATACAGTTAAATGTTATCGTAGGACGGGGTGCTCTACGGATATGATATAATATAAATTTCAAAGATTAAATCCGCAGGTGCTGTCTGTAATAACACGCTAACGAATTGTGCGGCACTGTTATGCCGCACCCAGCGCAGAGTTGCCCTTATGTGTAGCAGCAAAGTATCTGACACTGCGTATAGGTAAAGAAATGGGAGCACACTGTGCTCCCTTACAGTAGAAAAAATCCTCTGTCGTTCCTTTATAGTCTCAGTTCGAAAATTTCGCCGTGTTTTCTTAGAAAATTCGTATATAACGATTTAACAAACCGGAGGTTCGATTTCCGTACTCATGCAAAAAATAAAACCCCACCCTGCCGATGCAGTCCAATTAGTAACCTGCACGACTCATGCAGGTGGGTCCTCTGTTTGATACCTCTGCGCTTCCAACTTCCGTGTATACCCGGGAGGCCTGCTGCTCAGTATCAAAACTTTCCGAAGTCCCGTACTAAAAATGTGGGTTAAAAAAGGACTGCTGTCGAACAGGGCAGGATCTTATCGAAATAAAATGCTTTGCTTCCGATAACGAAGCTGCGCTGTTTACTCTTATTTTATGCTCTCGGCCGGAGAATTACTCCTCCTCTGCCTCGGCGCGTTCCATAACGATATTGAACACTGCATCTGCGATCTCGTCATCCTCGACCGCCTCGAGCAGCTCTTCGCCGTTCTCCTCAACGATCTGCATGATAACGACCTCTGCATCCTCCTCGATGGAGATTTCTGCAGGGATAAACGCCAGATAGGTCACGCCATTATATTCCACGGTGTCGATATGCTCAAACTCGACCTCGTTGCCGTCCTCGTCGATCAGGGTTACAAAATCATTGCCGTATTCCTCGCTCATGGGTCCGGCACCTCCTTAAATTCATAGTAAAGGGGAGCAATCAGGTGTTTCCTGTCCCTTGTATTAAGCATAACAAATTATGACGTATTTGTAAAGCCTTATGTTGTGCATTCAGCACTACACTTTACACGATCATAGTATGTCTGTTACTGTAATAATCATACCAGTTAAAAAACGTGAAATAAAGCCTTGACTTTGTAAATTAATTCTGGTATAGTATTTGAGGTAACAAGGAAGAAGGCAGGTCCTCACCCGCAGCGAAGCAAACGGGTCAATAAAGCACAGAAGCCGCTTTGCGCGCTCTGCGATTTTATTCTGGAGGACGGTCATTCGATCAGTCCTTTTTCTTTTTGTCTTAAACCGATTTCGTTTGGAGGTGCTTACCAATCAGCAGCATGGAACATCAAATCAATGAAGAGATCCGCGACAAGGAAGTTCGTCTGATCGGTGACGACGGCGAACAGCTCGGCATTCTGCCTATTCAGCAGGCACAGGATATTGCCGTAGAAAAGGGCATGGATCTGGTCAAAATCGCGCCGCAGGCTAAGCCGCCTGTCTGCAAGATCATGGATTACGGTAAATTCCGCTTCGAGCAGGCAAAGCGCGAGAAGGAAGCGCGAAAGAATCAGCGTGTCGTGGAGATCAAAGAGATTCGCCTGACGCCTAATATCGACATCGGCGACCTGAACACCAAGGTAAAGAACGCTTGCCGCTTCCTGCAGGACGGCAACAAGGTCAAGGTTTCGGTTCGCTTCCGTGGCCGCGAGGTCACGCACGCGTCGCTTGGTCAGGATCTGCTCCATCGCTTCGCGGAGCTGTGCTCGGAGTGCAGCACGGTAGAAAAGCAGCCCAAGCTCGAAGGTCGCCAGATGCTGATGTTTCTGGCGCCCGCAAAGGACAAGTAAAACCAACGCGCAGATATAGCGCAAATTCAGAGAGGAGCAAAACCTTATGCCTAAGATCAAAACGCACAGCGGTGCAAAAAAGAGATTTTCCGTTACCAAGAACGGTAAGTTCAAGCGCGGTCACGTTGGCAAGCGCCACCTGCTCAACGGCCATGGCAAGACCACTAAGCTGAAGCGCCACCTCCGCAAGGAAGGCTTCGCAGATTCTACCAACGTAGCACAGCTGAAGCGTCTGCTGCCGTACAAGTAAGTAAGAAAACAACATCTTTCATATAGGAGGCAAACACAATGGCAAGAGTTAAGGGCGCAATGATGACCCGTAAAAGAAGAAAGAAGATCCTGAAGCGTGCTAAGGGTTACTGGGGTTCCAAGTCTACCCACTACCGTGTAGCCAACCAGGCCGTAATGAAGAGCCTGAAGTACGCTTACATCGGCCGTAAGCACAAGAAGCGTGACTTCCGTCGTCTGTGGATCACCCGCATCTCTGCAGCTTGCAAGACCTGCGATATCAACTACAGCCGTTTCATGAACGGTCTGAAGAAGGCTGGTATCGACCTGAACCGCAAGATGCTGGCTGACCTGGCTGTAAACGACCAGGCTGCATTCGCTGCACTGGCTGAGAAGGCTAAGGCTGCACTTTAATTGCATAACAAAAACGAGTCTGTGAAAACAGGCTCGTTTTTTTGCATTCAGCGCTCCGATCGGGACGCTGTTTTCATATTCCGCGTTCCTCCGCCCTATACTGTGATGGTAAGGAGTGTGATGAAATGGGTCCATCCATTTACTTAGGCGTACAGGGCTACGGCTGCATCCGTGCCGAGGATAAAGACCGGTTTGCGCATCGGTTTCGGCAGGACGACAGCGTGTGCTGCTATGCCGTGTGCAATAAAAGCCGCTACGCCATCCAGAACCACCTGCAGGAAGGTCAGGCGTATCATTTGACCATCCGGCAGGAAACGGTGACACAGGCCGTGCTCAGCCGTCCGGATGCACAAGGCGTAATCAATGCCGTCAGCGGCAATTCCATCACGGTAGACGGCATGCACCTTCCCTGCCGCGCTGTGTTTGAAATCCGCACACGAGCCGGCGGCGCTGTCGTTCTGCCTTGCTTTCTCACCGGCCGGATTGTCGGCAGTTATGCACAGGTATTCGGCCGTGTTGCATATATCCGGCCTGCTCCGCAGATGTATCATCCGCCGGTTCACGGTGTTCCCGGTCAGCGCACTCTACAAAACCTGCTCAGAACCGCCTTGATGCCTGTCGGCATAGCCCTGTACGTCTACGGCGGCGGCTGGAACCGGCAGGATACCGGCTCCGGCAACACCGCTATGCACATTGGTCTGCCGCAAAGCTGGATTGACTTTTTCGACCGTCAGAACGCCTGCTATGCCTACCGCAACGACAGCAATCCCGCGCACAGCTACTACCCGACCGGCGGCTGGAACCAGTACGGCTATGCCGGTCTGGATTGCTCGGGCTACCTTGGCTGGACGCTATACAATACCCTGCACACTGAGAGCGCGTCTGTCTCCGACTGCGACGGCTATGTCGCGCCCGCCGCCGAGTTTGCCCATACGCTTGTCCAAAGAGCCTGGGGTACCCTTTCCCGTCAGGACTGCGGCAACGGCCTGCAGGAGCCGTCTTCGTTCCGTCCCGGCGATATCTTCAGCATGGACGATCATGTGTGGCTGTGCATCGGTCCCTGCCGAGACGGCAGCATTGTCATCGCGCACTCTACGCCCTCGCCCAGTAAAACCGATTGTAAAGGCGGCGGCGTGCAGCTCAGCGCGCTCAATCCCGCGAGTGATGCGGATAAGGATTGTCAGGCTTATCGGCTTGCAGAACGCTTTATGCAGCGGTATTCGAGATGGAGCGCAAGGTATCAGGCGCAGCTGCTGCCCTATTCGGTTTATGGGAAGCTGTCTGAGAATCCGCATACAGGATTGTTTCGGTGGAATGATTTTCTTTCAGATAAAGAAAGTGTTCGAGGACAGTTTGCGGAGGAGATTCTACAAATGGAGAATTGAAAATGGAGAATGGAGAATTACGCAGCGGTAAAGCGTTGTGCGGGCGGCCAACGGCCGCCCCTGCGGTTACGCAAGGTGCAGATGGGTTACAAGCGGTGCGCCGAGGTCGCACCCTACGGTATCATCCGTTATCAAACAAAACCCGCAGATGCCGTCCATGACCACCGAGCAAACGAGTTGCGCGACACGGGTATGTCGCGCCTGCGTAGAGCTGCCGATATGTGTAGCAGTACGGAATCCGGCACTGCGCAGAGCTAAAGAAATGGGAGGCCACTGGCCTCCCCTGCGGTAATAAAAATCCTCTGCCGTTCCCCTTTTCCGAAGCGGTCGCCGGTCTCTGATCTGCACCAGACTAACAAACAAAAGGAAGTGGGAGTTAAGAGGGTAGTACTCATTTAATCCGCGCACGGCGCGGGAACAAGGTTTAGTGGCCTACGGGC
>OLVT01000258.1_pt1 | contig 61553 bp, 58 predicted proteins | sample 1673241 | NCBI WGS metagenome assembly OLVT01 (sample SAMEA3178936, study PRJEB25190) | human gut metagenome | biome: human gut; feature: human-associated habitat; material: faeces | place: Austria | collected 2013
CTTTTTGAAATTCCTAATTGCATTACGAGTTGATTATACTTCCAATAAGGGAAATTATCGATACCAGTATGTAAATGCTTACAATTTTTATTGAAAACCTATTGAATATTTCCGGAAAGTGTTGTATAGTAATCTCAGAAATAAAAGAAATGTAACATTTACCTGATTATGTAAGTGCTTACAAGAAAACTCATTAAAATTGTGATGGAGGTAGCAAGTTATGAGCGGCAAGGTAAAGGAAACAGTCATTCAGTTTGGTGAGGGCGGATTTCTGCGTGGATTCGTGGATTATTTCTTCCACAAACTGCAGGAGAAAGGTCTTTATGACGGCAAGATCGTAGTGGTACAGCCCATTGAAAAAGGAATGTGCGGAGTGCTGGCAGAGCAGAATTGCGAGTACAACTTGTTCCTGAGAGGAATTGACAACGGCCAGGTTGTAAATGAGCATACTCATGTTACATCCATTTCCCGGGCATTGAATCCTTACACTCAGTATGAGGAGTATATGGCCGTTGCTGAGAATCCGGATCTGCGGGTTTTAGTGTCCAATACTACCGAGGCTGGTATTGAGTATCTGGGGACCGAGAAGCTGACCGATACTCCTCCCAAGTCCTATCCCGCAAAGCTGTGCCAGTTCTTATATAAGAGATACAAAGCCGGATTAAAAGGTCTGATTCTTCTTCCCTGCGAGCTGATTGACGATAATGGCGACAACCTGAAAAAATGCGTTCTGCAGTACGCGGATCTGTGGGAGCTGGAGGTCGGCTTTAAGAACTGGATTGAGACGGAGAATGACTTCTGCAGCACCTTGGTTGACCGTATTGTAACCGGATATCCCAGAGATGAGGTTGAGGAGCTGACGAAACAGATCGGCTACGAGGACAAACTGATTGACACCGCCGAGATTTTCCATCTGTGGGTAATTGGCGGACATCACGAAGATGAGCTGCCATTCCAGAAGGCCGGATACAATATTGTATGGACCGACGATGTACATCCTTATAAGAAGAGAAAAGTTCGTATCTTAAATGGCGGACATACTTCCATGGTACTGGGCGCTTACCTGTATGGCTTAAAGACGGTAGGCGAGTGCATGAAGGATGAGACGGTAAGTTCCTATTTAAAGAAATGCATCTTCGAGGAGATTATTCCTACCATCGGAGATACCGAGGACAACCGGAAATTTGGCGCCGCCGTACTGGAGCGTTTCTCCAATCCTTTTATTAAGCACCAGCTGCTGAGCATTGCGCTGAATTCCGTGAGCAAATTCCAGGTTCGGGTTCTGCCTACGATCCTGGAGTACAAAGAAAAATTCGGCAAGTATCCCGTTGGCCTTACCTTCTCTATGGCTTCCCTGATCGCATTTTACCGTACGGATAATGCCAACGACGGTGAAGAGATCATGAAGTTTATGAAGACTGCTTCTGTAGAGGAGATTATGAAGCGTCAGGATTACTGGCATGAGGATTTGACTGAGATGATTCCTATGGTTCAGGAGTACTATGACCTGATCCAGGAGAAAGGAATGGCAGAGGCGTATAAGGCTGTTCTGGCCAAATAATGTTTTGATTCAAAACCGGCGTCTTCTGTAATATTTGAGTTCCTTTCCGGGAAAATAAGCATCAGGAGATAATAAAAGAAAGGACTCCCACAGCTTTTACAGCTGAGGGAGTCTTTCTTATACGCGGCAGAAAACCAGCGTTTTTGCGGCATTCTTCGGTTATTTAGGAAAGAATTGAAAAATTGTATGGATACCGATGCAATTTTTGATTCAAATAACACTTTTGTAATAATTATGTAAGAAAATGCTCAGGTAAATGTTATGGTATTTTCCCGAAAAGTATTATATACTATGTACGTGTGAGGGAGTTGAATATATCACCGAGAAGGAATTGTCATATTTTAAGCATTTGTGTAAAAAAAGCAAAAAATGCAAAAAAACTATTGATAATTTCCCGTATCAGAAGTATAATCAACTCGTAATGCAATTAGGAATTTCAAAGTATTTCAAAAAGAAAAAGGAGAGTGCATTCATTATGAGAAAGCAGACAAAGTTAGTTGCTGTTCTTTCAACAGCTGCGCTGCTGGCCATCGGTGCATCCATGGCCTCCTTCGCAGCTACCGGCTGGGTAGAGGAGGATGGAACCTGGGTGTACTACGACCGGGACGAGGAACGTGCCACTGAAGAGTGGAAAAAATCCGGAGACAACTGGTTCTGGCTGGATGAAAATGGCGAAATGGCCGTTGATCAGCTGATTGAAGACGACGATGACTACTATTATGTAAATGAATCCGGCGCCATGGTAACCAATCAGTGGGTTGCCATTGAGAATGAGGACGCCGGCGAGGAAGACGAGCCGGATTACTACTGGTACTATTTCCAGGCAAACGGCAAGGCTTATAAGAGAAGCGACAGCGCATCCGAAAGCTCCATTTCCGCCAAGACCATCAATGGCAAAAAATATGCTTTTGATGAAGAAGGACGTATGTTCTACGGCTGGGTAAGCGATGGCGAGCGCCAGACCGATGACGATGCCTGGAGAGATTCTGACTACTACTTCGGCGATGAAAACGATGGCGCCATGGCTCAGGGCTGGGTGCAGATCAGCATCGTAGATGACGAATATGAGGATGATCTGCAGCCCGGTGATGAGTACTGGGATGAGGATCAGGACCGCTGGTTCTACTTCCAGACTTCCGGCAAGAAGGTTCGGGCAGACAACGATGGGGAGCTTGAGGAGAAGACAATCAACGGCCAGAAATATGGCTTTGACTACGAGGGACGTATGATTGCATCCTGGTTCTCCGAGGACGTTGAAAGCGGAAGCACCTCTACTGCCAGCGAAGACAGTACTGCCAGCACCGCCGAGGTAGCCGAATTCACCAGAGGGTTCAAATACTTCAGCGATCCTGAGGACGGCGCCCGTTATACCAGAGGCTGGTTCAAGGTAGTTCCCGGCTACTATCTGGAAGAGGATGAGTACAACGACGGCGATGACTACTGGTACTACGCAGATGGAAACGGCGAGCTTTACGCCAACGAAATCAAGACTATCAAAGGCAAGAAATACGCCTTCAACGAGAATGGACGTATGCTGGATGGATTAGTACTTCTGGAAATGGAAGCAAAGAGCAACAGCAGCAGCAACAGCTTCAGCTCTACGGATATCGCTCAGAAATACGATGATGATGACAGTGTCTACAACTATGAGACTGAGGATGACTTCGATGATCTGGTTATGAATTACAGCCAGCTGTTTACCTCCGGCCAGCTTCGCTTCTACTACTTCGGTGATGAGGATGACGGAGCTATGAAGGACGGCAAGGAAACCGTAGAACTGGATGGCGAGAACCTCTCCTTCAAGTTTAAGGACAGCAGCAGCTCTAAGGGCGCCGGCATCCATGGCGAGGATGACGATAAGCTTTACGCTGCGGGCAAGCTGATTGAGGCTGATTCTGACGATAAATACCAGGTTGTACTGTACATCGAGAATAAGGGCAGCAACGGCGTTGATGATGTTGCGAATGATTTGAAGCTTATCGAACTGGATGCGGAAGAATTCCTTGACTACTGTGTAGAAATCACAGAAGAAAATGCTTCTGAATACGGCATGGAATTTGACGAAGATGAGACCACCTGGGTTCTGGATCTGACCGATGAAAAGAAGGCTGAGATTGCCGGCGAGTACGGCATCGAAACCCTGGGCGACGAGGCAGTTGTAGAATTCAACCTGGTGAACACCTCCGGCTCCATGGTGAAGAATAAATCCGCAGCGAAAGACGGCGAGGATTATGAATTCGACGTAGACAACTATGAGATTCAGAGCGTAACCATTGAGAACTAATCTTTGATAAAACTCTTTGATCCATAACAGGCTGACACCTAAGAAAACGGATTAGACTAGAAGGCGCTATTTGTTCAAAATAGTGCCTTCTTTTTGGACATTTTTCAGAATATTGTATGACTTTGTGATATTTTTTGAGTATTTATTTGATAATTCACATTTTTTTAACATTTACCGTGTTAAGATAAGTGTATCTTCAAACAAAGGAGGTGCTGCAGATGCCGGCTAATGAATATGGTCAGGCCCGATCCGATGATTTCCGCAAGTATCTGATTTCCCGCGGTATGTCGGAAAACACGATTCGGTCTTATCTGACAGCGATTCGCCAGTATTACAGCAAACATTCATCTCTATCATTTGAAAATTTAAGGCTTTACAAAGTAGATCTCATCGAACGTTACCGGCCCCAGACCGTCAATCAGCGGATCCGGGCCCTGAATTGCTACATGGAATACCAGGGATTTACAGGGGGGAAACTGAAAATGATCCGTATCCAGAGAAAAACTTATCTGGAAGGAATGATCAGCCAGGGAGATTACGAATATCTGAAACATCGTCTGAAGGAAGATCATCAGCTCTCCTATCTCTTTCTGATCCGGGTATTGGCGGATACCGGGCTGCGGGTCAGCGAGTTGACTAAGCTCAACGTGGAAGATATCAGGCGCGGGTATAAGGACGTTTACTCCAAAGGGAACCGAATCCGCCGCATCTATCTTCCCCACAGGCTGGCTCTGGAAATGAATGCATGGCTTAATTCCATCGGCCGCCTGCAGGGCCCCGTATTTCTCAATCGATTTGGCAAACCCATCTCTGCCGGAGGCATCCGATTTCAGCTGAGGGCCTTTGCCATACGGTATGGCCTGGATCCGGAACAGGTCCACCCCCATGCGTTTCGCCATCTGTTTGCCCGCAATTTTATTGATAAAAGCGGGGACCTCTCCCTTCTTGCGGACCTTTTGGGACACGAAAATATTGAAACCACCCGGATCTATCTGCAAAGAAGCCATTTGGAGCAGCAGCAGATTATTGACCGGGTGATTCAATGGTAGGAGGTGGGGCTTTTGGAAAATCCAAAAGAAGATTTTAAGGAGTATTTACTTCAACAAGGCTTTTCGGATAATACCCTTCTCTCCTATTTAAGCGCAGTATATCAGTTTCTTCAGCTCTACGGACAGGTAACGTCGGAAAATCTGATCTCCTACCGTACATTTTTATTGGAACGTTTTCTCCCCTCCACCGTCAATACGCGCATCTGCGCCATCAACCGCTATCTGGATTATCTGGAAAAAACCAAGCCTCGCGGGAACTGCCAGCAGGAAACTGCCCGTCTGAAGGTCGTCAAATGTCAGCCCAAGACCTTCGTGGATACCGTAATCTCCCGGAAAGACTATAACAAACTCAAGAAAAAGCTGGAGGCGGAGGAAAACTGGTTCTGGTACTTTCTGGTGCGCGTAATGGCCTGTACGGGAGTAAGGGTGAGCGAACTGGTTCAAATAAAGGTCGAACATATCCGGGATTCTTATATGGATATCTGCTCCAAGGGTTCCAAAACCCGGAGAATTTATTTTCCCCATAATCTGCAGCAGGAAATGCTGGCCTGGCTGGGACAGGAGAACCATCAGTCGGGACTGATTTTCATCAACAAATCCGGTCGTTCCCTGACCTCCAGGGAAATCAACCGGAAACTGAAAGTATTTGCCCGGCGCTACCACATCCCCGGAGAAGTCATGACTCCCCATTCCTTCCGCCACCGTTTCGCTCAAAATTTTCTGGCTCAATACAACGATATCACCTTGCTGGCGGACCTTTTAGGCCACAGCAGCCTGAAAACTACCCGAATCTATCTGACCAAATCCTCGGATGAGCAGTGGAAGGCGGTGGACCGCATCGTAACCTGGTAAGAGCCGCGGCTCTGTATGAAAAAGGACTGTCCCAAGCCGGGGCAGCCCTTCGTTCACATACAACTCTGACGGACACAGCAAAAGGGAGAACCACATCTGTGATTCCCCCCATAAAATCAAGCTTTTTTCTGCTAAATTACTTCAGGGTAACCTTAGCGCCCTCAGCCTCCAGCTTAGCCTTCAGATCCTCGGCCTCTTCCTTGGAAACGCCGGTCTTCAGAGCCTTAGGAGCGGAGTCAACCATGTCCTTAGCCTCCTTCAGGCCCAGGCCGGTAGCCTCACGTACAACCTTGATAACCTTAACCTTGTTGGGGCCAACCTCGGTCAGCTCAACGTCGAACTCGGTCTTCTCTTCCTCAGCTGCTCCAGCTGCTCCAGCTGCTGCTACTACTACGCCAGCTGCTGCGGATACGCCAAACTCCTCCTCGCAAGCCTTAACCAGCTCGTTCAGCTCTAATACAGATAATTCCTTGATAGCTTCGATAAACTCTGCAGTTGTTAACTTTGCCATTTTGTATTCCTCCTGTTATAATTTGTATTCCAATTCTTTTTCTGGTTTCTTTTAATAAATCAATGCGTCCCGAATCCGGACTGATCCGAATCGGATTATGCCTCTGCCGCGCCGCCCTTGGACTCTGCGATCTGATTGATAACGCGGGCGAAGTTGGCGATGGGAGACTGCATGCTGCCGAAGAGTCTGCCCAGCAGTTCCTCTCTGGAGGGAATGGATGCGATCACCTGAGTTCCCTTGGCATCATAGTAAGTTCCCTCAACTACGGAAGCCTTCAGCTCCAGCTTGTCCGCAGTCTTTGCGAAGTTTGCCAGCACTCTTGCGGGAGCAGTAGCATCTTCCTTGGATACTGCCAGTGCGGTAGGTCCTTCCAGATGGGGATCCAGCGCCGCAAAGTCGGTTCCTTCTGCTGCCCGGCGGATCAGGGTGTTCTTATATACCTTGTAGGTAACGCCGGCTTCTCTTAACTGCTTACGCAGTCTGGTGTCCTGCTCTACTGTCAGGCCGCGGTAATCTACAATAACCGCTCCCTTTGCGCCGTCGAATAATCCCTTAATCTCGTCAACAATCGGCTGTTTTAATTCAACTTTTGCCATGAATGGTTTACCTCCTTATCATATTTTCGCATTGAAAACCATATCGCTCGGAGGACATCATTTCCTGTTCTCTTACGGAAAAAGCCTCTTTGCCGCAGGACAAAGAGGCTTATGCAAAATCTCATCACAAATAGACTCGAAATTGTACGTTCCTCGGCAGGCGGTTTCACCTTACGCTTAAAAAGCACCTGCTGTCTTAGGCATTCAATACGTGCAGTATTTTAGCACATCCGGCCCCTTCTGTCAAGGCCAATTTTGACGATAATTTCCCTTATCAGCGCTATAATCAATTCGTAATGCAATCAGGCATTTTCAAGCATTTTCAAAAAGAAAAAGGAGCGTGTATGATCATGAAAAAACAGACCAAATTAGTCGCCGTCCTTTCGACTGCGGCCCTTATGTCCCTTGGAGCTTCCATGATTTCCTTCGCAGCCTCCGGCTGGGTCGAGGAGGACGGCGCCTGGGTATTCTACAACCGCGATAAGGAAAAGGCCACAGAGGAGTGGAAGAAATCCGGAAACAACTGGTTCTGGCTGGACGACAACGGTCAGATGGCCACGGACCAGCTGGTAGAGGACGATGACGATTACTATTATGTAAATGAAGCAGGAGCCATGGTGACTAATCAGTGGGTGTCCATTGAGAACGAAAATTCCGGGGAGGAAGGTGAACCCGACCACTATTGGTACTATTTCCAGGCAAACGGCAAGGCATACAAGAGATCCTCCAGCGCAAGCGACAGTTCCGTTTCCGCCAAGACCATCAACGGCAAGAAATACGCCTTTGACGATGAAGGACGTATGCTGTTCGGCTGGGTAAGCGGCGGCGAACGTCAAAGCGACGATGATGCATGGAAGGAATGCGATTACTATTTCGGCGGCCAGGACGATGGAGCTATGAGCCTTGGCTGGCAGCAAATCCACATTGTAGATGATGAGTACGCAGATCTGCAGCCCGGCGATGAATATTGGGGCGAGGAGCAGGACCGCTGGTTCTACTTCCAGACCTCCGGCAAAAAAATCACTGTGGATTCCGGCACTGACGATACGTTAAAAACCAAAACGATCAACGGAAAAAAATATGGTTTTGACGAGTACGGACGTATGATTTCCGGATGGTTCACGGATGCCGCCTCCTTCAACAATGCGACCCAGGGCGTTTCCACCTATTCCAGCTCTTTTATGTACTTTAACAATCCTGAGAGCGGAGCCCGCTACACCAAGGGCTGGTTCAAGGTAGTTCCCGGATACTATCTGGACGAAAGCAAATATAACGACGGCGAGGAAAACTGGTACTATGCCGATGGCAGCGGAAACATCTATTCCAATGAAATCCGCAACATCAAGGGCAAAAAGTATGCGTTTGACGAATACGGCCGTATGGTAAACGGACTGGTATTCCTGGAAATGAAGGATGAGGACGGCAGAATCAGTTCCACCTACATCAGTCAGGTCATTGATGATGACAACTATGATACCGAGGAAGAATTTGACGACTTCGCGGCAGACCATATGTCAGAAATCAACTCCGGTCTTTACCGCTGCTTCTATTTCGGCAATACGGATGATGGTTCAATGAAGACCGGAAAACAAACCGTAACCATTGACGGGGATTCCTTTACATTCAATTTCAAGGACAGCAGCAGCTTAAAAGGCGCGGCGATCCATGGAATGGATGATCATAAGCTGTATATGGCCGGAAAGCTCATCAAAGCCGATTCCGACGATAAGTACCAGATTGTTATTTACAAAACTGTAACCGACGAGAATGCCGGTAAGGTAATCACCATGGAAAAGATGGATACAGAGGATTTCCTGGATACCTACTGCACCGAAAAGTCCACCGACAAGGAAACCATCTGGACTGTCAACCCCAGGGACAAGGCCGAAAACACAAAGTTCTACCTGGTAAATACTTCTGGCGCCATGGTTAAAACCAAGAGCGCAGCGAAGGACGGGGAAGATTATAAATTCTCCGTAAGTAACTACGAGATCACAAAGGTTGTTCTGGATCAGTAATCTCTTCCGGTAATCACAAGGCGCTGTTTTCTTTCGGAAAACCAGCGTCTTTTTTATGCGTTTTCACCACCTGTTCTTTAGAAAGTGCTTAAGAACAGTTTTTTTTAAGTTTATAAAGATGAAATTTTCTGTCTTTATTATAAAAACTCTTAACCTTCCCGGCTTTCTGTGCTAGGATTGAACAACATTATCATTTTTGTTCATTTTTCTGTTTCACAAAAAAAGGAGGCGAAAACAGTGCCAGTAATCAATGCGTTTCAATCTTCACTGAAGGATTTCGAGGAAGAACTTTCCATACGGAATCTTTCCCCCCACACCGTCCGCTCCTATCTCACCGCCGTCCGGCAGCTGTTTGGGCGGCAGGGAGAACTGACGGAATCTTCTTTGGCCGCCTACAAGCTTTTTCTCATGGAAAACTATAAAGCCCGTACGGTTAACCAGCGAATCCGGGCCATTAACTGTTACCTGGAATTTAGAAATCTGTCCCATTTAAAGCTTCATATGATCCACATTCAGCACAATTCCTGCCTAGACCGGATGATCAGCCGGGGGGATTATGAGTATTTGACAAGAAGACTTTGGGAGGATGAAAAATATTCCTATTATTTCCTGGTCCGGCTCCTGGCCGCAACCGGCGTCCGTGTGGGAGAGCTGGTTAAATTTACGGTTGAAGACGCAGCCTTGGGATACAAGGATATTCTGGCCAAAGGCAATAAGGTCAGGCGAGTTTATATTCCCTCCGCCCTGTCGGCTCAAATCATGAGATGGCTGAAAAAGAACGGAAGAAAGCGGGGTCCGCTTTTTCTCAACCAGAGGAAAAGTCCCCTCAGTCCCGGAGGAATCCGGTATCAATTTAAAGCCTTTGCATACCGCTACCATCTGGATCCTGCCGTCATGCATCCTCACGCCTTTCGTCACCTTTTCGCTAAAAATTTTCTCGAAAACAATGGAGACCTTTCTCTGCTGTCCGACCTTTTGGGACATGAAAATATCGAAACCACCAGAATTTATCTAAAACGAACCTGCATGGAACAGCAGCAAATTGTAGACCAGGTCATTCATTGGTAAAGGAGGTAACTACCGTATGAAAAAATATGAATATGACTCCAAGGAGGGGTACGGACTGCTGGAGGCCTATGGCCAGGATCTGAAAAGACGAGGCGCTTCTCAGAACACCATCCGGACCTACCAGTCCTCCGTCCGGCTTTTCTACTCTCTTTACCAGCAGGCAGATACGGAAAATCTCAAAAGATACCGGGATTATCTCCTGCGTTCCTTCTCTCCCGCCACAGCTAACTGCCGGATCTGTGGTCTCAACCAGTATCTGGAATTCTTAGCGAAGAACCAGTCCGAGAGCAGCCGCTATCGTCTGGCTACCATTAAGAATTTTAAAAACCCCTTTTTGGATTCCATCATATCCAACGAGGATTACAACCGTTTGAAAGAAGGGCTGAAACGGGATCAAAACTGGACCGGCTATTTTCTGGTACGCATCCTGGCCTGCACAGGAGTACGTGTCAGCGAACTGGTGCAGATTAAGGCGGAGCATCTTCGCGTGGGCTGCCTGGACCTCTGTTCCAAAGGCAGAAAGGTCCGCAGAATTTATTTTCCAAAGGATCTGCAGAAGGAGGCAATCCAGTGGCTGGACTCTGCCGGGGTTTCCGGCGGCTTTCTCTTTGCCAATCCTCACGGCCTTCCCCTTACTACCAGGAGCATCAACCGGATGCTCCACCTGATGGCCCGGCGCTATCAGGTCCCGGCTCATACGGTCCATCCCCATGCCTTCCGCCACCTCTTCGCCAAAAATTTTTTAAAGGAGTACAACGATATCACTCTGCTGGCAGATCTTTTGGGTCACAGCAGCATTAAAACCACCCGAATCTATCTGACCAAATCCACGGCGGAGCAGCGGGAGGATATTGACCGTATTGTGACCTGGTAAACACCTAAAGGAGAGGCGCTTACATGCTCGTAACAAAAAAATGGAGCCGCCGCATCGGATGCGATGGCTCCACCTTTGTAATCATATGCAATTAGTTGGTCAGCTTTGCAACGTTCAGCTTTACTCCGGGGCCCATGGTAGAGGTCATGGTCACGCTCTTTAAGTAAGCTCCCTTAACGGTGCTGGGCTTAGCCTTCAGAATTGCGTCAATAAGCGTCTGGAAGTTGTCCGCTAACTGCTCCTCTGTGAAAGAAGCTTTTCCCACTGGCACATGGACAATGTTGGTCTTATCAAGTCTGTACTCGATCTTACCGGCTTTGATATCATTGATGGCCTTGGTCACATCCATGGTAACGGTTCCGGCCTTGGGGTTGGGCATAAGGCCCTTCGGTCCAAGGATACGGCCCAGACGTCCTACAACGCCCATCATGTCGGGGGTTGCAACTACAACGTCGAAATCCAGCCATCCCTCGTTCTGGATTCTGGGGATCAGCTCCTCAGCTCCTACGTAATCTGCGCCTGCAGCCTCGGCCTCGTCAGCCTTGGGTCCCTTGGCGAACACCAGAATACGAACGGTCTTACCGGTTCCGTGAGGAAGAACTACGGCGCCGCGGATCTGCTGATCCGCATGACGGCCGTCGCAGCCGGTCCGGATGTGTACTTCAATAGTCTCATCAAATTTTGCAGAAGCGTTCTTCTTAACCAATGCGATGGCATCTGCGGTATCGTAAAGGGCAGTGCGGTCCACATTCTTCAGAAGCTCTGCGTATCTTTTTCCTGATTTCATTCTAAATAACCTCCTAGTGGTATTGTCGGGGAATTTCCCTCCCACGTTAATCGTCTAACACGTTGTTTAGTCTTCTACAACGATTCCCATGCTTCTGGCAGTTCCTGCGATCATGCTCATAGCAGCCTCAAGACTGGCGGCATTTAAGTCGGGCATCTTGAGCTCTGCGATCTTCTGTACTTCTGCCTTGCTGATGGTGGCTACTTTAGTCTTGTTGGGGGTTGCGGAAGCAGACTTTAAGTTGCAAGCCTTCTTCAGCAGAACAGCAGCCGGCGGAGTCTTGGTAACGAAGCTGAAGCTTCTGTCCGCGTATACGGTAATAACAACCGGAATGATCAGGTCGCCCTGGTCAGCGGTCCTTGCGTTGAACTCCTTGGTAAACTGTACAATGTTTACACCGTGCTGGCCCAGTGCCGGTCCTACTGGCGGAGCCGGTGTTGCCTTTCCAGCCGGAATCTGCAGTTTGATATATCCTGTTACTTTCTTTGCCATCTTAGGCACCTCCTAAAATTATGTGGTATTGTCGGGAATCTCCCTCCCACCAGCCGTCGGAATTGACAGCTGATTCAAAAACTGTTACAAATCGGGGCTTTACATCTTCTTGACTTCTGCAAAGCTTAATTCCACCGGTGTTTCGCGGCCGAACATCTCTACGGTGATGGTCACGGTCTTCTTGCTGTCGTTGATGGAGCGGATCGCTCCCACCGTATCCTTCCAGGCTCCGGAGATTACAACAATCATATCTCCCACCTCGAAGTCCACTACAACATCCTCCCGGGCGAATCCCAGCCCCGCCATCTCTTCCTCGGTTAAAGGAACCGGTTTGGAGCCCGGGCCGACAAATCCGGTGACGCCGCGGGTATTGCGGACCACATACCATGTGTCGTCGTTCATCACCATATGAATCAGCACATAGCCGGGGAACATCTTCTTATCAGCCTTTTTCTCCACGCCGTTTTTCAGCTCTACAACCGGAATCATGGGGACAGAAACTTCCAGAATCTGATCCTGAAGATTTCTGTTTTCAATCGTCTTCTCGATATCGACTTTTACCTTATTCTCATACCCTGAATAGGTATGAACCACATACCATTGTGCTTCTGACATACGCTCACCCTCGCCTTACTCTTAAAGAATGAATCCCAAACCGAACTTAATAACCAGGTCCAGAATGGCAATCAGCGCGCCCAGAAAAATAGACGCGAGAACCACCGCAATGGTCTGTTTTGTAACGGTATGCCTGTCCGGAAAGACGATTTTCTTAAATTCTTTCTTCAGCCCCTTGAAAAAGCTGGGCTTTTTTTCCTTCTTAGCCTTCTTGGCCTTGTCGGTATGATCAGCCTTGGCCGCTTTCTCTGTGGTCTGTGCAGCGTTTACTGCCGTTTCTCCCATAACTTTCACGTCCTTTACTGAACCGGATTACTTCGTTTCTTTGTGCAGCGTGTGTCTCTTGCAGAATCTGCAGTATTTCTTGGTTTCCATGCGGTCAGGATGAGTCTTCTTATCCTTCGTCATGTTGTAATTGCGTTGCTTGCACTCTGTGCATGCCAGTGTAATTTTTGTGCGCACGACTTCCACCTCCACTTATATTATCGTAGTTCGCATTTTGCCCGGGGACTAATTTTGAGCATAAAAAAAAGACCCTAGGCTCTTCCATTCGCCCGTATATTTTATCATGCCATATTCATTCTGTCAATATATATGAAAATATTCTCTTATTTTTTTCCGAACTGTTACTGAATTTCCAAAATCACGGCCTGAAGAGGTTCCAGAACCATGGTTCCCTCTTCCCGGATCAATGGGCCTCCGTTGTTCAGCAGTATCCGGATCTCCTTTCCTTCCAATTCCGATAAAGATACCCGAATTTTCTCCTCTCGGAAATTCCCCAGAACCAGCACATCCCGCTCTTGCCCTCTGCGGAAATAGGCCATCAGGTCTTTCTCATCTTCCAGAACCGCCTCCGTTCTTCCGTAAACCAGTGCGTCCTCCAGACTTGGGTCCTTGCGGATTTTAATCAGCTTTTTATAAAAGGAAAGAACGCTGTCTTCCCGGCCTTCCTGTTCCCGGGCATTAATCTGATGGTAATTAGGATTGACCTTCAGCCAGGGCGTTCCTGCTGTAAATCCCGCCTGGTCTTCTCCGCTCCACTGGAAGGGAGTTCTGGTGTTATCCCTGCTGTAGTGATTGACCGCCTTTAAGCTCTCCTCCGGAGAAAGCCCTGCCTCCATAGCCACCCGGTACTCTTCCAGGGTGCTGACGTCGTCCACATCGTCAATGGACTGAAACACCGTGTTTTCCATACCAAGTTCCTGGCCCTGATAAATAAAGGGAATTCCTTTCAGCAAAAAATACATTGCTGCCAGAAGCTTTTTACCTTTCTCGTTTCTGGCATATTCCGGCAGATAATGGCTGACCCCTCTGGGCTCGTCATGATTCTCTATAATATTGGAATAGAAGCCCACGCTCTCCGCCTTTTTCTGACTAGCAAAGCAGCATTTCTTGTAATCTTCCGGCTCCGGAACCTTACAGTCGTACCATCCCTTGATGGTTTTTCCCAGCTCCATCTGCGAAAAATCGAAAATAGATGAGAAATACCCATTTTCCCCCATAAAAGGCTTCAGCATAGAATCCTTCATATTAAACACTTCACCTACGCTGAAGGAATCGTGGGGCTTAAAGGTGCGGTTCCGCATCTCCTCCAGAAATTCTCCAATGCCTTCCGCGTGATCCAGCACCACTCCCAGATCACAAAGTCCGTCCGCCCGGTCCGCCGGGTAACTTACAAGCGGCTGAGGCTTCTTGATATTGATGATGGCATCCACCCGGAATCCATCCAGGCCTTTATCCAGCCACCAATTCATCATTCGGTAGATTTCCTCCCTGAGCTCAGGATTTTCCCAGTTCAGATCCGGCTGCTTTTTGTGGAACAGATGCAGATAGTACCAATCTGTATCTCCCACCCGTTCCCAGGCAGGCCCTCCGAAATAGGAACGCCAGTTTGTTGGAAGGCTTCCGTCCCGGGACTTTCTCATATAAAAATACTTTCCATAGGGGCCTTCCGGATCCTGGCAGGCTTTCCGGAACCATGTATGCTCATCGGAGCAGTGATTTACTACCAAATCCATCAAAACGTACATATGCCTGGCTTTAGCTTCTTTAAGAAGGCGATCCATATCCTCCATAGTGCCAAAGCGGGGATCGATTTTCTGGTAATCCGCTATATCATACCCCTGGTCTGCCAGCGGAGACACGTAAACCGGAGAAATCCAGAGAATATCTACTCCCAAATCTTTTAAATAGTCCAGTTTGGCAGTGATGCCCGGCAGGTCTCCGATTCCATCCTGATTGGAATCATAAAAACTCTTCGGATAAATTTGATAAGCAATTTTATTATGCCACCATTTCTTTTCCATATACGTCAAATTCCTTTCTACTAATGTAACTGTTTTGGGATCCAAAATCATAGGATCTCTAACGCTCTCCCCCTATGCAGAGGGCCGCAAAGAAGATACTCCGGACTCCTGCAGTCTTCAGGACTCTGGCGCAGGCTTCCATCGTGCTTCCTGTAGTGTAAATATCATCCACCAGTATCACTGCCCGGGGAAGCGCGCCGGTTCTCCTCCGTTTGTCCGATACGCTAAACGCCTTCTGAAGATTGGCAAGACGCTGACCGGGGCTTAAGTCCTTCTGGCGGGCCGTCTTTTTTTCCCGGATTAAAAGGTCATCATCTACCGGTATTTTCAGGAGCTCGCCCAGGCGCCAGGCCAGCTCCGCAGCCTGGTTGAATCCCCGCTCCCGCAGCCTGGAAGGATGAACAGGAACAGGGACCAGGACCTGTCCCCTCATCCTCCTAATGGACGGCCCCAAACGGCTGGCCATTTCCTTTGCGTAAAAATCCAGATATTCCCTGCGGCCGCCATATTTAATCCTGGCCATAGAACGGCCGGCTGTTTCATTATAGTTTAAAAGGGCAGCTCCCCACTCAAAGGTCCTTTGGCTGCGGGCACAGTCCCGGCAGTATTCCTGACGCTCTCCCGCAATCTCCTTCCCGCATTTCAAACAAACCGGAGGCCGTACCCAGGAAAGCTTCTTTTCACAGTCCGGGCAAATCATCCGGCCTTTTGGCGTCACAATTTTCTCACAGACCGGGCAGCGGCGGGGAAATAAAAGCCCCAGCAGGGCGTCCAGAGCTTTGCCATCCGGCCCATAATATGAAATACGACGTTTTTTCACATTTCCCGCCCTTCCCGGCTTTCCGCCGCTTCGTAGATCTCTTCAATCCGATTCTTTAAACCGCTGTAGCGTTTCTGTTCCTGGCAGTTGGCCGCCATAGAGGAAAAAATCTCCGGCAGGCCCACCAGGCAGACACAGGACTTTGCCCTGGTAACCGCGGTATACAAAAGATTTCTGGTCATCAGCATCCGGGGGCCACTGTACATAGGAATGACTGCTGCCGGATATTCGCTTCCCTGGGATTTATGTATGGTGATCGCGTAAGCCAGCTCCAGCTCCTCCAGCTGTTTGAAGCTGTACTCCACCCGGCGCTTTTCATCAAATTCCACCGTCAGGATTTCTCCATATTCGTTAATCTCCCGGATTACTCCCATATCGCCGTTGAACACGCCGCTTCCCTGCTCAATAGGAATACCGTAATCATTGCAGATTTCCCACTCCATCTGATAGTTGTTTTTAATCTGCATCACCTTATCTCCCACCCGGTAAATAACGCCGCCATACTCCTTCTGGGCTTTGTCCGGCGAAGGGGGATTCAGATAATTCTGAAAAATCTGATTCAGCCTTTCCACCCCTAAAGCCCCTTTTCGCATGGGGGTCATGACCTGAATGTCAAAAGGGTCCGCATGGACATACCCCGGCAGTTTTTTCTGAACCAAGGTGATCATAGCCGAAATAATCTGATCCGGGTTCTCCCTGCGGATAAACAGGAAATCCAGGCTGCGCTTTCCCAAATCCACCGGCAGCCCATCGTTAATCCGATGGGCGTTGACAATGATATCGCTTTTGGCTGCCTGGCGGAAAATGCGCGTCAGCTTCACTACATTAAAGCAGCCGGAGTCAATCATATCCCGAAGCACATTGCCTGGTCCCACGCTGGGCAGCTGGTCCACATCTCCCACCAGAATCAGCCGGGTTCCCACACTGACCGCCCGCAGAAGGGCATGCATCAGATGAATGTCCACCATAGACATCTCATCGATAATCACCACATCCGCATCCAGAGGATTTTCCTCATTGCGCTCAAAATGCATGCCCAGAGGACGACCGTCCTTGGACTCCATCCCCGGAAGGTCATTGCCTGCCGGTCCCCCGGAAGGCGTCAGCTCCAAAAGACGGTGAATAGTCCTTGCCTCACGCCCTGTGGCCTCCGTCATCCGCTTGGCTGCCCGGCCTGTAGGCGCTGCCAGAAGCACCTCCATCTCCTCCATTTCAAAATAGCGGATCATCGCTGTAATGGTGGTGGTTTTTCCCGTTCCGGGACCTCCGGTCAGGATCAGCAGACCACTGTTTACCGCCTCCACCACCGCCTGTTCCTGAAGCTCGTCAAGCTCAACCTGTTCCATCTGACGCACCTGGTTTAAACGGCTGCGAATTTCTTCCTCCCGGGTATTTCCACGGATATTCAGGTCGTGAAGCATCCGGGCGGTATTCAGCTCCAGATAATAATACTGTGCCCCATAAACCTGTCGTTCATCCGGCCCGCCCTTTACCACCAGGCGTTTTTCCATCTGAAGGTCCATCAGGTATTTATCCATATCATCCGTATGTACCTTCAGAAGCTCTCCGGCTTCGTTTTTCAGTTCTTTGAGAGGCAGATAGGTGTGTCCTCCTGCAGCGGCTGAAAGAAGGGTATAAAAAATCCCGGCCTTCATCCGGTAATCGCTGTCTGTAAAAATTCCCACTTTCTGGGCGATCTCATCGGCCATCTTAAAGCCCACACCCTGAATGTCATCTGCCAGCCGGTAAGGATTTTCCCGGATAATGCCGTAAAGGGAAGGGCCATATTTCTGGTAGATTTTTACCGCCAGATTGACCGAGATTCCGTATCCCTGGAGAAACATCATGGCCTGGCGCATGCCCCGCTTCTCCTCCATCTGCTCCCCAATAGCCATGGCCATCCGCTCGCTGATGCCCTTGATTTCCGACAGCCGCTCCGGCTCCTCTTCCATCACTCTCAAGGTATCCGCCTTAAAATGGCGGACGATTCTGGAAGCCAAAGCGGCCCCGACGCCTTTAATGGCGCCGGAGCCCAAATACCGCTCCACCGTTGACAAATCCTCGGGAGCTTTCATCTCATATTCTTCTACCTGGAGCTGTTCCCCATAGACCGGATGCTCCGTCAGGTGACCGGTGGCGCGGATCATATCTCCTTCGCTGACATAGGCGAAGGTGCCCACCATTACCACCTCGTCGCCATCCTCGTTGTCCGATACGGCTAAGACTGTATAGCCGTTTTCCTCGTTGCGGAACTTAATCCGCTCAATGATCCCTGTAATGGTTGCCATCTGATTAATAATCGTCCTTGTCTCCGCCCTCCAGAGAACGGCTCATGCCATGAGCGAACTCAATAAACTTACCGGTTCCGATGGCTACTGCCGTCAGCGGATCCTCCGCAATCATAGTGCTGATGCCCGTCTTCTCTTCAATAAGCGCATCCAGACCGCTGAGAAGAGAGCCTCCTCCGGTCATCACAATACCACGGTCGAAAATGTCGGCTGCCAGCTCCGGCGGAGTCCGCTCCAGCACGTTGTGAACGGCATCCACAATCTGCATGGCAGGCTCTCTCAGGGCCTCCAGAGTCTCATCGGAGGTCACCACAATGGTTTTTGGAAGTCCGGTTACCAGGTTTCTTCCTCTTACTTCCATGGTCAGGACCTCTGGCCTGCGATAAGCTGCTCCTACGTTAATCTTAATTTCCTCTGCGGTACGTTCGCCAATGAGCAGATTGTGTTTTTTTCTCATGTAACGTACCAGCGCCTCGTCAAAATCGTCTCCGGCCACCTTGATGGACGTACTGACTACCGGGCCTCCCAGGGAAATCACCGCGATATCCGCTGTTCCTCCGCCGATATCTACGATCATGTTTCCGCAGGCCTTACCGATGTCGATCCCGGCTCCAATCGCCGCGGCTACCGGTTCCTCAATGATAGCTACTTCTCTGGCTCCTGCCTGATAGGTCGCATCCTCCACAGCCTTCTTCTCCACTTCCGTGGCGCCGCTGGGAATACACACACTGATTCTGGGTTTGCGCAAAGTCCGCTTGCCCACTGCTTTATTGATAAAATACTTCAGCATCTTCTCGGTAATGGTATAATCCGAGATTACGCCCTGCCGTAAGGGGCGTACCGCGACAATATTTCCCGGTGTACGTCCGATCATCAGACGGGCTTCCTCGCCGAAAGTGATGATTTTATTCGTATCCCGGTCAATAGCTACTACCGATGGTTCCTTTAACACAACGCCCTTGCCCTTGATGTAAACCAGGATACTGGCCGTTCCCAGGTCAATTCCTATATCATTGGACATCATTGAAAACATATGGTCTATTTCCTCCTTGCCATAAACGCTCTGGCTTGTCCTTCAGAGCCGCCAATCTATATCCAGCCAAAAATCCCGGATTTTCAAGAAAAACCCAGGTTTTCCAGTGGTTTATCCTGCTGCATTGCTTCTATTATATACAATATCGCAGAGTTTTCAAAGGGTTTTTTTCTTTTTTATATTCTTTATTCTTTTTTCATGATGTAGACATACTTTTGTCACAATTATTTCTTATTATAATAACTGTTCACCGAGAGGTGAGCAAGGCCTTTGTTTCAAGTGATACTTGAAATCATAAAGCTTTTTCATACTCATACCGGACGGAGAAATCCGTCCGGCCCCCCTATTAGCTACCCCTTATTTTTGATCATATACCTACCATTCCCATGCTGGCATTTGCCACGCAAAAACAGAGGGCTTTCGATGAATCTTTCGATTCCGAAAGCCCTCTTTTTTGCGCATCAGTTCAGCCATGCAGATTTCTATGGCCCGGGGCTGCGTGGGAACTTGTTCACAAAGCGGCCTTGGGTCATAGAAATCTATAGGGCGGACGCCCGACATGAATAATTTGACGGCCAATCCCATCTTTTAATAACGACTTTGTCGAATCCGTCAAATTATGAATGGCATGGCTGAACGACTGCCGGCAGCGCCTGTCTTTTAGGCGCTTACGTGCGATACATCCCGGGCACTTGGCGAGGTCTTTTCGAGCCTAGTTCCCGGGATTTCTTCGAAAGCTTAAAGAGTTCTCTAAAAGAATGCGTGGGAACTTGTTCACAAAGCAGCCTTGGGTCATAGAAATCTATAGGGCGGACGCCTTTCCTTGACTTTTTCACATGCCTATTTTAAACTAAGTCTAACTATTTACCTGCCCTTTCAGAAAGGACTCCTTATGTATTATACTTGGTATCAATGGCTTCTCATGTTTTATATATTTAGTTTTTTCGGCTGGATTTTCGAATCCGCCTATGTTTCCCTGAAAAAAAAGCGCTTTGTAAACCGTGGGTTCCTCCGCCTTCCTATGCTTCCCCTCTACGGAACAGGGGCTGTTCTGCTTCTGTGGATTACCCTCCCTTTTCGTGAAAATCTCCTAATGGTTTACGCCGCAGGAGTCGTCGCTGCCACAGTACTGGAATACCTGACCGGCTGGACTATGGAGCGGCTTTTTAAAGTAAAATACTGGGACTACAGCAACCAACATTTTCAACTAAATGGTTATATCTGCTTAAGCTCATCCATTGCCTGGGGATTTCTCACCATCTTCCTGACAGAAGTGATCCTTGACCCTATTTCACACCTGCTCTGGTCCATCGCCCCGCTTCCATCCATTCTATGCTGCGCTGGCATTTCAGTGCTCTTTGGGGCCGATACCGTACAATCCGTCCGGGCAGCGTTGAACCTGGCAAAGGTTCTGGAGGCCATGACCCGTATGCAAGGCGAGCTGGACGAACTGCAGGTGCAGATGGCTCTCTTAAGAAGCGAGACTCTCCAGAGAGTAGAAAAGGCCAAAGAAACCGCGGCTCTGCGAGTAGAGCTGTTGAAGGCTCAGGCCGCAGCCAAGGCGGATCAACTTCTTCAGCCTGGGGAACTAATGGGCGATACCGCCCAGCGTCTGAGTGCTGTGGTGGAAGAGCGAAGAGACCATTTGGTGGAAAAACTTTCTTCCCTTTCTCAAAAGCGCCGGGCCCTGATTTCCAATATGGATTTTTACCGAAAAGGACTGCTGCGGGGCAACCCCTCCGCCTCCTCTCCGCGATTCGGCGCTGCTTTGAAGGAGCTGCGGGAAGTTGCTTTGGAAAAATGGCGGAGCGATAAGCCGAAAAATTCCTAAAGAAAGAATATCTTTAATAATAACCCGATGGAGAAATAGAAGTCTTTATGCAATTCGTTTCTTCTCTTCGCTTCTGCGCAACAGAGGGATGTATCTCGTTGAATTTACAAGATACACCCCTCTGTCATATGATGGTTCTCAGTTTTTCCTTATACGCTAAAACTTACTGTCCCGTTACATCATCTGATCTACCAGCGCCTTCACAGCGTCTCCCAAAGCCGCAGACTTGGCGTCCGCATCCTCCAGGGAGCTTCCCTTTACGCCATAGTAGAATTTAATCTTCGGCTCTGTGCCGGAAGGTCTGACGCAGATCCATGCGCCGTCGTTCATGTCATAATACAGAACGTTGGAAGCGGGCAGTCCGGTGGGCTTCACTTCTCCGGTAGTCATATCCTTGATGGTATCCAGCTTGTAGTCCCTTGCGGACAGCACCTGGTATCCTCCTACCTCTGCCGGCGGATTCTGGCGCAGGTTCTCCATAATGGACTGAATCTTCGCCAGGCCTTCCATACCGGAAAGTCCGATGGATTTCACGGCATCCCTGTAGTAGCCATACTTCTCATACATGTCCACCATGGCGTCCCAGAGGGTCTTTCCCTGTTTCTTGTAGTAAGCGGCAGCCTCGCAGAGCGCGGCGGTAGCGGAGATCGCGTCCTTGTCCCTTGCGTAGGTGCCGATCAGGCAGCCATAGCTCTCCTCCATACCGAAGAGGTAGGTGCCATGTCCGGTAGTCTCGTTCTTTAAGATCTGCTGTCCGATCCACTTAAAGCCGGTCAGCACCTCGATGAGCTCCACGCCGTATGCTTTTGCCACAGCATCGATCAGGTTGGTGGAAACGATGGACTTTACAACCTGTCCATCTGCCGGAATCTTGCCTGCCGCTTTCTTCTGGCTCAGCACGTACTCGCACAGAAGAGATCCTGACATGTTTCCGGTTAACGGGATATACTCGCCGGATTTGGTATCCTTCACATATACGCCCAGGCGGTCGGCATCCGGGTCTGTGGCCAGAACCAGATCCGCGTCTTTTTCCTTTGCCATCTTAAGGCCCAGGGCAAATGCCTCCGCAGCCTCGGGATTCGGATAGCTGACTGTGGGGAAGTTTCCGTCCGGCAGCTCCTGCTCGGGAACTACATACACATGCGTAAATCCGAGCTCCTTCATCACTCTTCTGGCGGGAATATTTCCGGTGCCGTGAAGAGGCGTGTAGATAATGGTGATCTGATCCTGCATCTCGTCAATGGCGGCCTGATTTACAACCTGAGCTTTTACCTGGGCAATGTAGCGGTCGTCAATCTCTTTTCCAATCACCTCATAAAGTCCGGCAGCCGCAGCGCTTGCCTCGTCCGTCGTCTTGACGGTAGACAGATCCTCAATGGCCAGAACCTCCTCGGTAACGCCTTTGTCGTGTGGCGGGGTAAACTGAGCGCCGTCCTCCCAGTATACCTTATAGCCGTTGTACTCCGGCGGATTATGGCTGGCGGTAATGTTGATGCCCGCGATGCAGCCCAGCTCTCTTACCGCGAAGGACAGTTCAGGGGTGGGGCGCAGAGATTCAAATTTATATGCTTTAATTCCGTTGGCTGCCAGGGTCATAGCCGCTTCCATCGCAAATTCGGGGGACATATGACGGGAATCATAAGCAATAGCGACGCCTTTCTTCTGTCCTCCCTGCTTGATGATGTAATTTGCAAGACCCTGGGTTGCTCTTCTCACCACGTAGATATTCATTCGGTTAATGCCCGCGCCGATGATGCCTCTCAGTCCCGCGGTGCCGAATTCCAAATCCATGTAAAAGCGCTCCCGGATCTCATTTTCATTTCCTGCGATTGCCCGGAGTTCTTCTTTTGTGGCCTCGTCAAAGTATGGGTTGTTCAACCACTCTTCGTAGATTTTCATATAATCCTTCATGACTTGTAACTCCCTTCTCACAGCAACGGCTGCTTGGTCTTTTTGACTGTTCAGGACGGCTCATACCCCGAGGGCACCTGGTCTTCTTGTCCGGTCATGGCCGGGCAAGAAGCATCGGATATCCATCCGATGTGAAAGCAGGGGCAAAAGCATACTTATAAGCAAGCTTAACGCCTGCTTTCCCGCCGTCCTGAATTGTTACGTATTATTATACTATAAACTGCCAGAAAAAGGAAGGCCGCCTGCTCTAAATCTTTTTTGAATTATAAACTCTTACATGATGAAGGCGTCAAACGATGTTTTGACGCCATGATACACGAATTGCTCCGTGCTGGCGCACTCCCGCTACCAAAAAAGTACGCCGTAAAACCAATAAACCGCCAGAATTCCCGCCCCTATCAGGAAAAGCTGAATCATCAGCGCCAGGATCCGCTTTTTGGTTGTCATCTTCAAAATCTGCGCCATAACGGCCCAAATCAGCAGAAGAACTGTCAGCGCTCCCATCAGCAGCAGCCATTTTTCATATTTCTCTGCCGCCTTCACCAGATCATAGGCCTGGGAAACCGATGCCTGAGCCGCTTCAAGGAACGCTTCCCCGCTCACAGCATCTCTTGCCTCATGTGCCTGAAGGAAAAACCAGCCAAAAGCGGCCCCTGCTGCTGCTGCCATAAAAAGGAATAAGTTTCTCGCGGTCGCCAGGGCTGTATCAAAACTTCCTCGTTTTTCCCTGTTTCCCGCCGCCATAAATCCGATCAACGCCAGCAGCGCCGCCATTACAGACAGCCAGGCAGTTAAAAGCAGCGGTCCGTATCCTCCGGCAATGACAGCAGCGCCAGAGACCGTTTCTTTCGCCTCCTCAGGCGTTCCTCTAAACAGTACCGCCTGCTGACGGGTTTGATTGCCCGACGGATCCGTCGCCTGAATCTCAATCGTATTTTCCCCGTTTTTTAAACTCAGTTCCACCCGAAAAACGCCATCCTCCCCCAGTGGCTGCTCCTGACCGTTTACCATCAGCCTGCAGCCGGATTCGGTTTCTCCGGTCAAAAGAAATTTAGCGCTGTCCACAGTTATCCCGTCAATATCCTCATACAGCCTGAGGATCGGTGCAATCCGGTCGGAATAGACCTGAAAACGGTATACAAAATCCGTCATCTCGTCTACTTCTGCCGTCAATACCAGCTGATTTCTCCCCTCCTCCAGGGCTGTCGAAAACTGTCCCTCGCCCTCCAGATTCAGAGACTGAACTCTGTCATTGATCTGGATCCGGGCCAGTATCTGCTTCTGGGTCCGGTAGGAGATCTCTGCCTGGGCAGACGCCGTATTCTCCGGCGTCCGGAGACTGCACTCCATTTGATTTAAGGGAATCTCCCTTCGGTAAGTCTCTGAAGCGTTTCCATCCGTTTGAACATAGGTCAGCTCCACCGTAATTGAGCTGGCGTTCTCCGGAAGTCCGGCTGTCATCTGATATTCGCCGTTCTCCACTTCTCGATACTCGTCCGGCTCCTCTTCCGGTCCGGCACTGTCCCGGACCGCAGCCACATAATGATCGCAGGAAACCCGGTACTCCTCCCAGTCCAGATAAACCAGTTTTTTGTCAAAATCGATTTCTACCTGGACTCCCTTCATAGCCTCGGGCTGATGTCCGGCCTCTGCCGAGAACGTGCCGTCCGCAATTTTGGAATCCCCTGTCTCCAAATCATATTTTTTGTACCATACTTCCAGCTGCAGCCGGTATCCCTCATAGGCCGGCAGCCGGTTCAGAGAAATCAGCCGTTCTACCGGCTGTCCGGAAGGAGCCGTGCCAGTTTCCAGCTGTCTCTTACCGGTTGTATTGCCGTTTCCGTCCGTCAGCACTGCGGAAATTTCGTAGCTGTAATTCACCTGGGAAGGAAAATCCGCCTGAAATACTGCCCGGACCTGATTGTTCTGAGCCTGTTCTATGGTAAAAGACGAGATGGAGATAGACTCCGTATAGGGGCTGCACACGAAACGGACATTGCCGCTGTTTTGATTATCGTAGCGGATCGTCCATCGTCCGGGCTGGGCGTCCGGAATATAAAGATAAACCGAGCTTTCCCCTCTCTTTACCTGGACATTCCCCAGTTTTTCTGAGTATTCCGTTCCATCCGGCCCAGTTACCACCACCTCCGGCTCCTGCTCCTCGTAAAAAATCCAGGCCACCATATCCGCCGGTTCCGAAAGCTCCATCAGCGTTTCCGTCACTTCCCGGGCCCGGGAGGTAAAAACGTTTCCCCCTATAAGAAAAACCAGAAGGAGGCAGCCTATAAAAATTTTTTTCAACTTTTTCATATGGTACCTCCTAGTCCATCTTCCAGGCCACATCAATCTTATTTTCCCCAGGAGAATCGGAATCCCTGAAGCGGATCAAAAACATTCTCTGATTGTCGTGGTCGGTATAAAAACCGATAAAGATCTGACCGCTGGCCTGCATGCGGGAATAAAATACCCACAGTTCAAAAGCCAGATCGCACTCTCCGGTTCCCGTCAGCCCCAGTACCCGGTCCGTTAGGGCCAGCTGGGAAGATACGCGCAGCTTAATCGTAATATGATCGGATTCCCAGTCCGGTCCAATCTCTGCAGTAGCTATGGCACCATTAACATACTCGCTTTCCATCCCCAGAATCTGGCTGGAATATGGAATATGTCCCACCTCAAGAGTCAGGGCGCCTATATCCACATGCCCCAGCAGCATAACCGTGGTTCCCATGTTAATATAGTCCGCCGCCGCAGAGAAGCCCAAATGAGTATCCTTAAAGGTAACCGCCGCCATGTCCTTTCCAACAAAAGGTTCCAGAGGCGGAACCAGCGCCGCGACTTTTGCCACGGAAATGTCAACCGCGCCCTCCAGATAAGTTTCATTCAGCCGATCCCCATTCATATTTTCCACCTTCAGGCTGAAATTGTCGAAAGTAACCGGCACTGTTCCAATGGTTGTATTTAAGGGAAGCCCCAGGGTTATGGCAATCCGGTCCGGTACAATCCGTCCCTCCTTCTCCTTCCAGTCTGCGGAAAAGTTCAGGCCCTGGGATTCTTCTTTGCCCACCGTAGTGGAGCCGAGAACCGTTTTCTCCTGAAACAGCGGCAGTTTGATTCCAAAATCAAAGCCAAAGGAATTTTTCACCGTATCCACCCGGACTGCTCCGGACAGCTGAATAGGAGTATCCAGTTTAAAGAAAGCGGCATTTACCTCCCGGTTGCTGCCTTGATTGGCTTTAGCCTCCAAAATAATGCCTATATTATCTCCCGTTAAAATTCCCTCCGCCTTTTCCACCTCAAAATCAAAAAGATTAAAATCCTTCTGAACCTTTAAAATCTCTTCCTGCTGAGGGTACACCGCGCTGAAACGCACAAAATCCAGCTTGATTTTATATGGATAGAGCGCGTACCCGGGAGTACTCAAATTGATGATTCCGGAAGGATAGAGGTAAGGCAGGGAACCATAGTCCACCCGATACTCATCTGAATCCGCCTTATGCATATTGTCGTTGTAAAGGGTCAGCTGCCCCAGGGAGGGAACCGCCATCACCTCATTATTCTTTAACATCAGCTGAGCCAGGCCTAAAGAGCTGCCTTCTTCGTACTGAATATAGCTTCCGTAGGCGTCGGTCAAGGTAATACTGGTTCCGGCCAAATCTCCGTCCAGCCGGACCTTTCCCTTAAAGTGGAGCCAGCTGTTCAGGGTTACATAGCCGTCCATCTCCACAAAGCCATCTCCCTGAATTCTCTGATAGGAGGTAAAACGGTATGGTCCGAAATCCACCGTCCGTTCATCCTCCGGAGCGGCAATGGTCAGTTCCCGGTCCAGAACTGCCAGCCTGCCGCCAATGCGCACATACAAATGATAGGTTCCGCAGGCCGGAGAACCTGGAATCGTAAGATGGTAAGTTCCTTCATCCCCGTACTCCGCCTCCAAGGTATAATTCCTGTCTCCTTTCAGCTCCACTGTAATTTCCTGATTTTCCCGAAAGCCGCTGCCCAGCAGGCAAACCTGCTGTGGATTGCTGCTTCGGAACAAAAAACGGGTATCCAGTCCTCTGACTGAAACTCCCTGGCCGAATACCAGCTGATCTTCGCCCTCTGTTTCCTGTCCCGCGCCGTTTAAATAATATCTGCGCTCGTCGTAGCGGTACTCCTCCTGGCGGTCCGAAATTCGCAGCGTCCGGCTGACCGAAAGAGTGTCCACCGCCTGATAGGTGATACGGTAAGAGCAGTCCTTTCTGGTCTCCAGATCCTGATAAAAGCTGGCCAGCGTTTCCGAAGAAGTTACATAAGCATAAGTTCCGCCGGCTGCCTTGGCAATAGATTCCAGATAATTCGCGTCTACTCCATCCCCCAGCCCCAGGCTGTAAACAAAGACTCCTTTTTCCTGCGCCGCCGCTGTTATATCTGCCAATACCTCTTCATAGGACTTGGGATCGCTGCTCTGACCGTCCGACAGCACCACAATATAATCCATACTGCTTTTGCTGTTGGATAAAAACTGTTCAAAGGACGTCATAATCCCCTGATACACATTGGTCCCGCCTCCGGAAGACATCTGGTCCGCAGCGTCAGCAATCTGCTGCCCATCTCTTGTGAATCCCACCAGAACAGAAGGCGTACTGTTAAATGTCACAACCGCCAGACTAATATCTCCGGAGGCAGAATTTGCCATTTCCCCAACCGCGGCCTTCAAGTCCTCTATAGGCTGACCTGCCATACTTCCGGACACATCACAGCAGAGAAGCATCCGGGCCGAATCGTACTGAATCTTTTCCAGCTGGTAATCAGTAATCTCCACGCCGCAGTCCTCGACTTTGATCTGATCCCGTATATCTTCGACGCTCTCCCCGGCGTCAAACTGGAACTCTGCCGTTACGGTTTCAAAACCGGAGGCATCCAGGTCCGTAATATTCACCGCCACCCGGTCTTTTACCGCCTGATCGGTTACATACTGCTGAAATTCTTCCTGACGCTCGGGATCGGCAGATGGAATCTTCACATCCAGCTGATGATCCAGAGCGCTCCTGGCATACAAAGCCATATCTTTCAGAGACTCCGCATCCTCCTTTTCCCCAATCAGGGAAATCATCTGAAGCATGGGCGCCCCGTAATCCCCGTCGTCGCTGTCTCCGGCGGTGTCAAAAGCCTGCCCCATATACTCCCGGGCTTTTTCCTCATCGTCCCTGCTAAGTTCCAGCTTCGCCATCTGAAGATAAATCTTACTGCTGTCTCCTCCGTCCTCTTCCACGGCTCTTTGCAGCAGATCCTGCTCCAGCTGGTAAATGGGACCTCCCTCCTGATAACGGGCATACTCCTCCTTCAGAAGTTTTGCTTCCTGGGACAGACTGCCGGAGGACTCCCTGCGGATTTTTTCCAGCTGGCGGATCACCGCATCCAGCTCCTCTTCACTGCCGGTTCCATACTGGTCAGAGAAATCGCGTTCATCCACATAACCTTCCAGGTACAGTTCCATCCCGATCATCAGCTGGGAGCTGTCGGAATCTCGTGTAATATCCCTGGTAATCTGCTGGTAGTCCCGGTTTAAAATATCGGCTTTAATTTTTGCGTCCCGAAGAGATTTTAAGGAAAACAGCTCCCCTTCCTCCTGACGCAGATCCTCCAGACGTTCTTCCGCCTGGGCTAATTCTTCCTGACTGCAGGCCCCGGTATTCAAAAATTGGTCGTAGAGCTGGCTGACCTGCCTGGCGGCCTTAGCCCCCTCCTGATTTCCATTTTCTTCTAGATAGTTCAGAATCAGCTCCGCTCCCCGTTCGCTATCTTCCGGACTCCCCTGGACAGGAATATCCTGGTCAGGGTAAGCGGCAGCCAAAATCCAGTCCGTACGCTGACTTTGAGCGGCCTGAAGAACCCCCTCGTACTCCTCTCTTTCCTCTTCAGACAGGGCACCTTCTTCCTCTGCTTTGGCATAAAGCGCGGCGGCCGCCTTAAAATCTCCTCTCACACCGTAAACCCGAGCCCGGGCCAAGGCTGCCTGAGGCGTATACCCCTGCTCCTCTACCACCTCCCGAATGGTCTGAAAAGCTTCATCCGTCTCCCCGGCGGCAGCCAGGCCGTAGGCCAGCTGAAAAGCCGATTGGTAAGAAACTTCCTTTTCCTCTTCTTCCTTAGGAAGGGATATCTCCGTATTCTTCCAGTTTCCTGAAATCCTCTCCGTATTTTGTATCATCCACCCGCAGGAAATCCCTGCTCCACCAATCAGAAAAAGGGCGCAGAAAACACCTGCCCAGTGTTTTCTGGCCCATAGCAGATAGCCTGTCAGCAAAAGTACGGCCGGAAGAAATCCGGCTGCAATTTGAACATACAGATTCATTAATCCGTCCCCCCTGTTATCTGTCATTGTACCATAGGGGGTATGAATTGTAAATCTGATTCCTGCCGTTTCTCTGTCAATGCCCAAAAACAGCTTCCAGGAAATGTTTTCTGGCGTCCTGCTGCTCCTTCAGCGCAAGAATCTTCTCTGTGCTGCGGGCCGGGATCCAGGCTTTGTTGGTATTGTAGTAAAAATTAATCTGCTTCCAGTATTTTTCCGGATAGAGAAAGAGTCCGTAAAGAACCTTTCTCTCCTCCTCCATTACGGGAAGATTTTTGCAGTACGCCTCCAGCACGGACCTGCCCAGTTTTACATCCCATCCATGCTTTTCCATGGCTTTTCGCATAAAGCGATACAAATCCGACATCTGAACTCCCCAATGCATGCGGTTGAAATCCACCGCAGCAGTATAATTTTTCCCCATCAGCAGATGATGCTGGTCCAAATCCCCGTGGCAGAGATAGAGAGGAACCGTTCCATTCCGGCCCCCTGCCATCAGCTCCTCCATCATTTCGGCCGCCTTTTTCGCCTGTTCAAAAAACTCCGGATAGCTTTCGATCACACACAGTTCAAACTCTGTCTTGCTCCGCTTGCCCCGGATATAATTTCTGGCCCTCAGGAGTTCTCTGTTGTGGCGTTTTAGTTCATCCTTCAGAGGCTCGGTAAGAATTGAGCCCAAATTCCATTCCTCCTGCAGCTTCACAGTCCTTAAACCTTTGTGGAGAAGAGCCAGCCTGGATGCAGCCAAGCACAGCTCCTCCGGATTCTTCAAGTCGCATTCCCGTTCCGGATACCACTCTTTCATCACATAGCGGGTGCCGTCTCCTGCAATGGACAAAAGGCTTCCCTCCTTGTTGTGAATATAATGATCCACCTGGATTCCCGGCTCCAGACAAATGGTATTCAACACCTGGTCCTCAAATTCCAGACGTTTCACCGTTCCCCGGTATTCCTTTAAAATCCTCCATCCCGTCTCCGTTTCGCAGATCCAGGCTCCCCTGCCTCTGCGCACAGAAACAGCTTCCGGCTCATACTGCTCCAGCGCTTCCATATACCTGTCGTTCAATTTCAACCCCTCCACACTCTGACTCGTCGAAACGGAAGTGCCGTTTCAGCTACTTCTAGGGTATGTGGTTTCCTGGCAGAATATGCCACGTCCGCTAAACTCGCCGAATCCCTGGCTAATGCCGCAGGTAAAATGGTTCGTCTGTCATAACCGCACAAAAAAGGAGGGAATTTTCGTCCCTCCCAAACACTACCAGCGCAGCCGGTGAAGCTGCCCGGTTAATTTCATATGGTCGAATTCATTCTGACGCAGAGCCTCATAGAGGACGATGGCAACGGAGTTGGAAAGATTCAGGGAGCGAATCTCTCCCCACATGGGAATCCGCAGGCATTCTTCCGGATGTTTTACCAGAATCTCCTCCGGAATTCCCGCGCTTTCCTTTCCGAACATAATGTAGCAGTCCGGCCCGTAGGAAACCTCCGTGTAGACCTTCTTTCCCTTGGTAGTGGCAAAATACATATTTCCCACTGCCTGTGGATTGCGCTGGAGGAAATCCTCGTAATCGCTGTACACCGTTACATCCAGCTTATCCCAGTAATCCAGGCCGGCCCGCTTTAAGGCCTTCTCATTCAGCTTAAAGCCCAGGGGCTCAATCAGGTGAAGGCGGCTTGCGGTAGCTGCGCAGGTGCGGCCGATATTTCCCGTGTTGGCCGGCATCTCCGGCTCTAAAAGCACAATATTAATCATCCCTTACGCCTTTCCGTCCAGACGGTCCACAAACCGTTTAATCCGTCCAAGGGCCTTTTTCAGGCTCTCCAGGGAGTATGCGTAGGAGATGCGCAGAAATCCCTCGCCGCAGTCGCCGAAGGCCGTTCCCGGAACCACCGCCACCTTCTCCTCCTTCAGCAGACGAGTGGCAAACTCATCGGAGCTCATGCCAAAACGTTTGATATTGGGGAAGGTGTAAAATGCGCCCTGAGGCTCAAAGCAGCTGATGTTCATCTCCTCAAAAGCATGGAGCAGGTAACGCCGCCTCTGATTGTAGGATTCCCGCATAGCCGCCACATCCTGATCCCCGTTCTTCATAGCGTCCACCGCTGCGTACTGGCTGGTGGTAGGCGCGCACATAATGGCGTACTGATGAATTTTCAGCATCTGCTTTAAAACAATCTCCGGAGCCGCCGCGTATCCCAGACGCCATCCGGTCATGGCGTATGCCTTTGAAAAGCCGTTGATCAGGACTGTCCGCTCCTTCATGCCCGGCAGGGAAGCAATGGTCACATGACGGTCTGTATAGGTCAGCTCCGAGTAAATCTCATCGGACAGGACAAAGAGATCCTTCTCAATGACAATCTTGGCAATCTTTTCCAAATCCTCCCGTTCCATAATAGCTCCCGTGGGGTTGTTGGGGAAGGGCAGAATCAGGATTTTGGTCTTATCGGTGATCTTCTCCAGGAGCTTCTCCGGCGTCAGACGGAACCGGTCCTTCTCCTCCAGTTCAATAATCACCGGAACGCCGTCGGCCAGAACCGTACAGGGCAGATAGGAAACATAGCTGGGCTGGGGAATCAGCACCTCGTCCCCGGGATTCAGCATAGCTCTCAGGGCAATGTCGATGGCTTCGCTGCCTCCCACCGTTACCAGAATCTCGTGGTCCGGATCGTAGGACACATCGCAGCGCCGCTTCAGATAATAACTGATTTCATCTTTCAAAGGCTTTAATCCGGCGTTGGACGTATAGAACGTGCGGCCTTTTTCCAGGGAGTAAATTCCCTCCTCCCGCACATGCCAAGGAGTATCAAAGTCCGGCTCGCCCACGCCCAGGGAGATAGCCCCCTCCATCTCGTTGACAATATCGAAGAACTTGCGGATGCCGGAAGGGGGAATCTGTACAATTTTATCAGATAATGGATTTCTCATGGGGTAATCAACATCCTTTCATCCTGCACCGGATCCGAAATAATGGTGCCGTGGTCTTTGTATTTCTTTAAGACAAAATGGGTAGCTGTGCTTAAAACCGCCTCCATGGGCGCCAGTTTCTCGGATACGAACTGAGCCACCTGGCGCATGGTCTTTCCCTCAATGAATACCGTAAAATCGAAGGAACCGCTCATCAGATAGACGGCGTTCACCTCGCTGTACTGATAAATCCGTTCCGCGATCTTGTCAAATCCCATACCTCTCTGAGGGGTCACCTTTACCTCGATTAAGGCTACCACCTTTTCTTCGCTGGTGTTGTCCCAGTTAATCAGCGTATGATATCCGCAGATAATATGCTCCTTCTCCATATCCGCAATCTCATTTGCCACTGCCGACTCGCTCTCGCCTAAAAGAACGGCCAAATCCTTTAAATCAATCCGGCTGTTCTTCTCAATTACCGCAAGAATCCGTTCTCTCATAATATTTTCCATGTTTTACTTACTCTCTCCTTTTTATAACGTTTTCGCAGCGATTCCACCCGGTATCGCTACAGCTTTTTAATCTCGTCCGGCTGGGGCCTCTCCAAAAAACCGGCCTCTTCTCCTCCGTGAAACATCCTTCTGGAAATCCCCTCCGTCACCCGGCCAATGACCGCCGCCGGAATCCCCATCTGCTCCAGAGCCCTTACCGCCCGTCCTCCATTGTCCGCCGCCGCCACAAAGGCGTCTGAAGTCAGCAGGCGGTATGGATTTAAATGGAACAGCTCGCATACCTCCACCGTAATCTGTCTGAGGGGGATTTTCTTTAAGTCAAATTCAATTCCGATATCCATTTTCCCGGAAAAATTCCAGAGGGCAGCTAATACGCCGCCCTCTCCAACCGCTTCCCACGCGCTTATTTCTCTTTCCAGAACCGGCCGGGCCGCTCCGCCGCAAACCACCTGACCGAAGGCCTTCTCTTCTTCCTCCTGACCGGACAGCTGCTCTTCCAGGAATACGGGCGAAAAGCGCCGATCCAATTTCTCCTTATGAAGGCAGGCAATTTCCCTGGTTCCCGCTAAGCCGGCCAGTCCCGCCATAATCAGGTCCTGGCCGGGACGGGCCATGAAATTGCTCTCCTCCTGTTTCTCCTGCCTCATCCCAGAGCCTCCCGGCTTCCAAACTCTGCTGCCTGCGCTACCGGGACCACAGCAGCCCCCTCGGGAGCCGCTGTTTCTGCCGGCGCCGCCGCAGACTGGGGATCCGGCTCTGGTGCCGGAGCGGGAGCTTCTGTCTGAGCCGCTGGAGCCGTCTCGGCGGGAGCTTCCGTCTGGGCCGGCGCCGTCACGCCGGGACCTCCGTTAACCCCCTCGATTACCTGAGGCTCTGTAGGCTGTACTGCGTCTGTGGGAGCCGGGGCAGTTTCCACCGGAGCCGCCACCGGGGTAGGGCCTACCCGGTAGATGGCTTTAGAAGCGTTGTAGCTGTCCGTGTGCAGCAGAGTCCGCTCCGTTTCCACGCCGTCCACCGTTACCACCTTCCACAGCCGGGATCGAAGTCCCGTATGGGAAGACTGAACACGCACTCTGGCGCCTGGCGCCAGGCTGTTGTCCACAATCAGCTGAGGCTCCCCGGGACTCGTGGTCCCCAACGTCTCGGAAACGTATTCCACCGTCCGGTTGGCCGGTCTGGTTTCCTTCCCGTAAATAGTAAAGGTCAGCTTTTTATTTTCCGTATAGCCTTCCACGTAGATAGGCGTGCTGTAATTGTTGGTTATCTTGATATCCTTGTAGGTACCCGCAATCGCCGCATCCATGGATGGCTTTACATAGGTGACAATCATGGAGTGGTTCTGCCTCTGGGTAATCTCCAGTTCCGCCTGAAGGGCTGTGTTGTACAGGGTAGTGGCAATCTGGCATACGCCGCCGCCAATGCTGTCCACCACCTGACCGTTCTCATAGGCCGCTGCTGACTTGTAGCCGTTTTCTCTCGTAAAAGGCTGCAGGCACTCGTAGCCGGATAAGGTTTGACCGGGCATCACGACTCTCCCGTTAATCTTAGCAGCTCCCACCGCCAGATTGGTGGACCTGGCGGAACCGCTGCTGGAAAAATCCGTTGTAAATGTACCTAATACATCCTGAATGGTTTCCAAATCCTCTGTCTTTACCGCAGGCTCCTGAACGGCTACCACCGCTGTAATTTTCAGAGGCTCCTCCAGATTTTCCGCTGTCATCGCCTGATTCATGGCTTCTTCCGTGGCCCCGATGTCCACAATCCGCCCAGTCACCGACGGCGTTACCTGAAAAGCCCCGTTCTCCCGGATAATCGAGGCGTCCCGGGGCGCAACTGTCAAATCCCGGCAGCGGTCATTGACAAAAGCCGTCACCAGCTGGTCGTCCACCTGGGTCTGAACGTCCACCTCCACAGGAGCCTGCTTTACATCTGCCTGGGCCATATACTGCTGCACCAGGCTTCCGTACTGGAACCGGTCTGACACAACCTGCACCGCATCCGTGTTGGCCCAGTGAAATCCAAGCTCCCCGGCTGTAGTCTCAATCTCAGTTCCGTCTACATCCAATATAATAGTCTGTCCGGCCAATCCGTCCACATACTCCTGGACTTTTGCCCGGGCCTCTTCTTCGGTCATGCCGCCCAAGCTCTGGTTCCCCACATACACGCCTTCCGGCAGTGTCTGGGCCCAGGAAATCATGGGCGGCATTGCCGCAAGCAGCACCATACCAAAGGCCGCTGCGGCTATTTCCTTTATCCACACGACTTTTTTCATAAACTACTCCTCTCGCCCGGTCAATACATAACCGCGCTCAAGACAATGGGAATCACCATCGCCAGTACCAGAATTACCACAATCACCGTTGAGATGATCTTACGGATTTTCGGGTCTTTCATTCTGCATTCACCTTCTTTGTCATTCTTCCGTACTGTGATATGATCTGATCGATCATCCTGGAAGCCTCGCTGCGGCTTAAGGAATCAATCTGCACAGTTACGTTTATTCTATGATATTTTGATAAATCGCGCAAGTAGTCTTTTTGCCTTTTTGTGGCAGGCTGCTCCCGTTTTACACGAATTTCCAACGGCCTGGGGGCAAACAGCTCCGGCCGCTCCATTCCGTACTGTCCCAGGAGCTTCTGGTAAAGGAGATGAGCGCTGACGGCGTCCGCCTGGGCCCGGTGGGCCTCCGTCTGGGAAATGCCGTACCAAGCGCAGGCCGCGCCGAGGTTTTTGGGCTCTCCCGCCGGCATAAAGGACCGGCACAGCCCCAGGGTGTCAAGGACATTGGCCGGAAGCTTCAGCCCGGCGTTAACCGCCGCCTGCTGGAGAAAACTGTAATCAAAGGAAATGTTGTGGCCCAGGAGCGGGAGTTCTCCGCAGAATTTCACCAGCTCCCCGATGACAGCCTCCACCTCAGGCGCCTCCCGGACCAGATCGTCGGTAATCCCGGTCAGCCGTGTAATCTCCGGCGCAATGGGGCGGCAGGGCTGGATTAAGGTCACAAACCGATCCTGAATCTGTCCCTCCGCCACATAAAGGGCGGCGATTTCCAAAATTTTGTCCCGCTTGGGCGCAAGCCCCGTTGTTTCAACATCAATGGCAATATAGGAATTGGCTGCCGTCATGGTATTTCTTCCTTCTTTCTATGTATTATGATACAAGTGCCGAAAAATCATGCTTCCGTACCGCTATACTCAGGGCAGAACTGTCTTAGAAAGCATTCTTCACATTTGGGCTTTCTGGCGGTGCAGATGGTCCTTCCCAGGGTAATGATGTGGATATTCCAGAGAATCCAGTGGTCCCTGGGAAGAACTTCCATCAGCTCATATTCGATTTTCTCCGGGTCCTCTGAGACGGCAAGCCCCAGCTTCCGAGAGATTCGTTTCACATGGGTATCCACTACGATGCTTGGAATATGGTAAATATTTCCGCGGATAACATTGGCCGTCTTTCTCCCCACTCCCGCAAGGCCGGTCAAATCCTTGATGTCGGAGGGCACCTGGCCGCCGTATTCTTTTAGCAGCGCTTTGCAGCAGGCAATGATATTTTTTGCCTTTGTATGGTAAAATCCGGTAGAATGAATATCCTGCTCCAGTTCTTTTAAGTCCGCGGCCGCAAACTTTTCCAGGCTGCCGTACTTTTTAAATAAATCTGCCGTTACCAGATTCACCCGGGCGTCAGTACACTGGGCGCTTAAAATCACCGCAATCAGCAGCTGCCAGGGCGTTTCATAATTGAGATAACAGCGGTAGTCCGTGCCGTACTCCCGGTCCAAGGCGTCAAGGATGCTCCGGACCCTGAGGGTCCGGCGGGATTTTGATTCTTTTGTTCTCATCTTTTTTCCTCTTTTTAATCGCAATTCAGGATAGCGCATGGATTTGAATTTCCCAGCACACTGCATTATAGCTTAAAGGGTCCCGCCGGCGATAGTCAAACAGGAGAAGGCTTCCGTCCCTCATCTCCTCCAGATGGAACAGGCGGGCCCTCTGCCCGGAATCCATCTGCCGGTATTCCATAAGTACCGGCGGATTCTCCTCCCTGCCCTTCAGAAGCCTGACCGCCTGCTGGCGGGCGTAAGAGGGGACTCTTGCAAAAGAGGGACGGCTTTTGGCATTTTCCCGCAGGTAAAGATCCGTCATCAGGGCGTCCCGGTACTCTTCCATCGTCTCCGCCCCCAAACCCAAGCCGGAAATAAAGTTCCACAGAATCTCAAACCTGGCCATGCGGCTGTGGCTGAGCCGGTCCAGGCCTTCCCGTTCGTAATACCTGGCCAGGGCCTCAAACATCTCATAGGGGGAGGCAAATTCCCGCTCCATCAGGCTCATCGCCGTCACGAACTGGCGGCTGTTGTAGTGGATCTCCACCATCTCTTCCACCCCTTTTAAGGCCAGCACTTCTTTGTAGGACAGCCATGGGGTAAACAGCACCTCGTAGGGCGGATTGGGGGAACTGACAATCCCGTATCCGTTCGCCATCGCTTCCATGGGGGAGCCGTTCAGCACCTTCAAAAAGCCCAGCTGCAGCTGCTCCGGCCTCATGGCGTATACCTGGTTAAAGGAATTTTGAAAACTGGCGAAATCTTCAAAGGGCAGCCCCGCAATCAGGTCCAGATGCTGATGGATGTTTTTTCCTTCATTAATCCGCGCCGTAGTACGGCCAATTTTTTTCAAATCCGTTGGACGGTGGATGGCCTTTAAAGTTTCCGGGTTGGTGCTCTGAACCCCGATTTCCAGCTGTACCAGCCCGGGCCGCATCTGTCCCAAAAGTTCCAGCTCCTCCTCATCCAGCAAATCCGCCGCGATTTCAAAGTGAAAGTTGGTGATTCCCCGGTCCTTCTCCAAAATATGGTTCCAGATTGCCATGGCGTGGCTCTTTTTGCAGTTAAAGGTCCGGTCAATGAATTTTACCTGAGGGACCTTCTGCTCCAGAAAATAATCCAGTTCTTCCAGGACCTTTGAGAGGGAGCGGAACCGCAGCCCCTTTTCCACGGAGGACAGGCAGTAGGCGCAGGAAAAGGGGCAGCCCCGGCTGCTCTCGTAATAGACAATCCGGTGCTCCATCTGTTCCGGCGGGATATCTTTATAATAGAAGGGAATCCGGTCCAAAGCCAGGGGCTCCCGGTCCGGCGTCTCGATGATCTCCCCATCCTCTCCCCGGAAGCTGATGCCGTCGATGGCGGAAAGCTGAAGGTCGGAGGGCGCCATTTTTGTCTCCTCATACAGCTGCGCAAGGGAGGCGAAGGTCTCCTCCCCCTCCCCTCTCATGATACCTTTTACCTGGGGCATCGTCTGGAGAATCTCCCCGCAGTCAAAAGAAACCTCCGGCCCTCCCAGCCAGATGGGAACTCCCGGCAGAATGCGGACCAGATCCGGAATCAGGCTCCGGATGAGGGAAATGTTCCAGATATAGCAGGAGAAGCCCACAAACTGAGGACTTCTCCTGAACAGGTCGCTCCGTATATCCTCCAGCCGGTGGTTGATGGTATACTCCGCAACCTGAATCTCTTCTTTTTTGCAGCGCCCGGTTTCGATGGCATAGGCCCGCAGACTGTACACCGCGGGATTGGAATGGATGTATTTGGCATTCACCGCCCCAAGGAGAATCTTCACGGCCTACACCTCAATCTTCAGCACCCGGCCCGTGGGCTGGTACTGGTAGTAGCGGACCCCCGCCGCATTCAGCATCCGCTTGGAAGCTTTCACTCCGGGGGTGTCCGCATACTTGTCCTGGCCGTAGACAATGGTCTTGATGCCTGCCTGGATAATGGCCTTGGCGCATTCGTTGCAGGGGAACAGGGTCACATACAGCTTGCTCCCCTCCAGGCTCCCCCCTCTGTAGTTTAAAATCGCGTTCAGCTCGCTGTGAGTGGAGTAAAAATATTTCGCGTTGTAGGGGTCGTCGTCCTGGTGTTCCTTGCCCCAGGGGAATTCATCGTCGGAACAGCCCTTGGGAAAACCGTTGTAGCCCATGGACAGGATTTTGTTGTCCGGGCTGACAATGCAGGCCCCCACCTGGGTGCTGGGGTCCTTGGAGCGCCTGGCGGCCAGCAGGGCCACCCCCATAAAATATTCATCCCATGTGATATAGTCGGTGCGTTTCTCTGACATGTGGTATCCCTCCCAAACAATGACCCGGCAGCAAGCTTCCTGACGCCGGGCACTTTCAATGACTCGTAACCGTTCAGGACGGCTACAATTGCTCATAGTATACCACATACCGGTGATTTTGGACAGAGGGTTTCTGTCTCAATTCATCATATCCAAAAATTCTGCCGGAGTCATAATCGCCGGTTTTTTCACGCCGGACTCCAAAAAATCCTTATCGCCAGTAAGCAGTACATCCGCCTTTGCTTCAATGGCCGCTCGCAAAATGGGACGGTCCTTTACGTCTCTAATTTGTGTCTCAGACTCCCTTGTTTCTATCGGCACCGGAACCAGTTCTAAAGTACTCAATGCAATCGAAAGAAACTTATCCAGCGCCGCTAATCTGTTGGGGAATTTTTTGTTGAATATCCGCTTCTCTCATCCACATTTTGCTCGCAGATTAAACCATGATCAGGATAGGAGGCTGCTTTTACATATGCGCGAAACGGAATGCCATCTGCACTTAAGGCAGCAGAAATCAGGACATTTGTGTCAATTAAAACTCTCATGCATTTCCGTCCTCATTTCTCAATTCCTTGACAAGCGCCATCACATCATTTTCCGAAGTCAGAGCAGTCCGCTCTGCTTCTCCGGCCATTTCCTGCTGAAGCATCTGCATAGCGTATACAGCAGAATTCACAATACGGACCGTGTTCCCCTCAACAATGAACGTTACCCGGTCACCGCTCGAAACCCCAAGAACATCTCGAATATCCTTTGGAATTGTAATCTGCCCTTTTGCCATAACTTTAGCGTTGTCAATAAATGCGTTTGTCAACATGGTTTACACCACCTTTCTAAAATGCAAAAAGTAGGGATTTCCCTACTTTTATTATGTCCAGCAGATGCTGAAAAATCAATAAAAACTTCCTGCCCGCTTCACATCCCTCGTCACGATTACATCCGCTTCCTGTCCAAGAAGCTGATGGATTACCACTGTTCCCGCCTGGACGGGCGCTTTCAGATGGACCTTCTTGATTTCCTCCATGGCCTTAAAAATCATTCCCTTGGGGATGGGACTGGTCAGGCGCACGCTGGCTAAGGGCAGTTCGCCGCCCTCCACCAGCACAGAGGTGGCGATATTTCTCCTGGGGTCCGTCAGTTCCTGCCGGACATACTCCTCGCCCCTGGGACAGGCAGCCCCTGTAATGGAGGACTGCCGGACCTGAATCTCACAGCCGTTGGGACAGATAATACAGGTAAATTCTCTCATCATTCTGCCTTCACCTCCAAATCTCCTTCCTGTTCCAGCTTCCCGGCCTTAAGGGAAAGCTGAATCATCTCCGCCGGAATTGCCTTCTTCATCTTTCGTTCCGCCACCGGACGGTCATTCTGGTACACCACAATCCGGCAGTCCTTCATGGGCCGGTTTACCCGAAGGGAAAGGGCGACGTCCTGCCGGCCGTCAATTTTCTGAGGGATCACATGGCCGACTCCATCGCCAATTTGAATGGAAAGACCGCATTCCGGAAGAGAGCCTTCCTTTACATAGCGGGCGACTCCCTCTGCCAGCCCTTCCGCCTCCAGGGATACGAAATCCACCAGGTCATGAACATGGAGCACATTTCCCGCGGCAAAAATCCCGGGAACCTCCGTCTGGAAATACTGGTCTACCACCGCTCCCCTAGTGTGGGAATCCAGCTTCACACCGGCGTCAATGGACAGTTCATTTTCCGGAATCAATCCCACGGACAAAATCAGGGTGTCGCAGAGATATTCCTTCTCTGTTCCGGGAATGGGCTTTAAATGCTCGTCCACCTGGGATACGGTAACGGAAGTCAGCCTGGAATTTCCATGGATTTCCGTCACCGTATGGCTTAAATACAAGGGAATGCCATAGTCATTTAAGCACTGCTCAATGTTTCTGGGGAGACCGCTGGGATAGGGCTGAATCTCGAAAACCGCCTGGACATGGGCTCCCTCCAGGGTCAGGCGCCGCGCCATGATCATGCCGATATCCCCGGAGCCCAGGATAACCACTTCCCTGGCCGGCATCCGGTTGTAGAGGTTCATATAGGCCTGGGCCACACCGGCGGTGAAAACTCCGGCAGGCCGCTCCCCCGGTATCCCCAGAGCTCCTCTGGTCCTCTCCCGGCAGCCCATGGTGAGGATAACGCATTTTGCCTGCCACTGCTCCAGTCCATCCTTCGAGGCGGCCGTCACCACCTTGTCCTCCGAAACCTCCAGCACCGTGGTGTCCGTCACATAGGGAATCTGAAGCATTTCCACCTGACGGATAAACCGGGCCGCATATTCCGGCCCGCTCAAAGTAGTCTTAAACCGGGTCAGGCCAAAGCCGTCGTGGATGCACTGGCGCAGGATTCCTCCCAGCTGTTTCTCCCGCTCCACAATCAAAATATCCCGGATTCCCAGCTCGCGCAGCTTCACCGCCGCTGCCAGGCCGGCAGGGCCTCCTCCTACGATGATAACATCCTTCTTCTCCATTCTTGCGCTCATCCCTGCACCTCCTGGCAAATATCTTCTGCCTCCCGGACTTTTCCAAACAGAACCTGGGAACCCTGTCTAGCGTACCGCACCTGAGTCTCCTTTTTCCCAAGCTCCTCCTCAATCATATGTTCCATGCGCATCTGGCAGTAGCCGCCCTGGCATCTGCCCATCATGGCCCTGGTCCGGTACTTGATTCCCACCATGGTATCCACACCCAGGGGATTGTGGATGGCCTGAAGCAGTTCCGCCTTGGTCACTTTCTCGCAGCGGCAGATGACCTCGCCGTAATCGGGATTTTCTTCAATCATACGCGCCTGCTCCTCTTTGGTCTGCTCCGCGAATCGGACAATGCCGTTCCGGATGGGGTTGAAGCTGGGATTGGGCTTTAACTCCTCCCGCTCCTTCATCAGGCCGATGGCATAGCGGGCAATGGGGACTGCCGCCGTCAGTCCCGGGGACTCGATTCCCACCAGATTGATGGCCCGGGGAGCCAAATCGTCCCGGATTTCAATCTTAAAATCCTGGATGACGCCCTCATCGTCCACCCATTTCGGCAAAATGCCGGAATAGTTGCGGATATAATCCCCTTTATGGATGCAGGGCCACAGCTTCGAGGCGCTTTCTGCCAGGTAATCCATATTCCGCTGAGGAACTCCATAATAGGCAAAATCCGTCACCGTCTCCGCGTTGGGTCCGATGATGACGTTCCCATCAGTGGTATTGGTCACATGGATTCCCATGTAGGTATTGCTGGGCACCGGGTAAACGGGCATGGGAAGAAGTGGACCGGTGCGCTTGTCCAGGATTATGTAGTCGCCCTTGGAGCCAATGACCTTGTATCCCTTGATTCCCAGCATGTCGGAGATTGTTCCGCAGCCAAGGCCTGCACTGTTGACCACCCATCTGGTGTAAAACGTGCCTTTGGACGTTTCAATGGCGTAGGTTCCGTCACGCCCCCATTCAATCCCCGTCACCTCATGGTCGAAATAGTAGTCCACTCCGTTGTCGTGGGCATTTTCCGCCAGGGCAATGGTATAGTTAAAGGGGTCTACAATGCCGCTGTTGGGGGAAAACATGGCAAATTCGCCCACCACCGCAGGGACCAGACGGTGAAGCTCTTCCTTGTCAATAATCACAAGTCCCTCTGAACCATTGTCCTCCCCCTGTTTCAAGGTTCTCTTTAGGGTTTCCATATCCTCCGGCGTATTTCCCACCAGCACCTTGCCGCAGCGGATAAACCGGAACCCCAGCTCCTCTGAAAGCTGATCCATCATCCGGTTTCCCTCCACGCAGAGCCTGGCCTTCAGGCTCCCCCGGTCATAGGCAAAGCCGCCGTGAACTACTCCGGAATTACGCCCGCTGGTTTCGTAACAGACATCCAGATTTTTTTCCAGAACGCCGATTTTCAGCTGATACCTGGACATTTCCCTGGCAACGGCGCTTCCTACCACGCCGCCGCCGATGATTAGTACATCGTATTGCTGTTCCATTTTTCTCCTCCTGATTTGGGGTTTCGTTTTGTTCTTATGCGCCTGCAATTCATCCTATGAATATAATTTGTTTTTACCATATTCGATGGAATATGTCAAGAAAAATGGGATGAATCCCGAAAGATTCATCCCATCTAAATGTACGTCGGCTATGTCGTCTAACAATAAGAAAGCTAGGGCTGAAGTAAAATGACTATAAAATCTTAAAACCGACAGTTCATTACCTCAGCTGCCGGTTCTTTTCATAGAGAATTCGCTATTTACAATTTTCTTGCTGCCCGAAGCATGCGAAACAGTCTGCGGGCGGCGCTTAAATACAGTTCATCCGCCCGTCCCAAGGCTTCTTCTAAAGGCATTACCCCGTTTACTGTAGTGATTATAGATTCAATACCATGGTCAAAGATCTGCTCTGCCCCTTTTCCCATATTTCCCACAATGGCAACTGCCGGGACTTGATGGTTCATACAGTGGGTTCCCACCCCCTGCATAACCTTTCCGAAAACGGACTGCCAGTCCGCACTTCCTTCCCCGGTTACTACCAGAGAAACGCCTTCCAACTTTTTATCAAATTCAATCAGATCCAGAACTGTCTCAATGCCAGATTTCAATTGTGCATTTAAAAAGGCCATAAGGGCGGCTCCTAGGCCACCAGCCGCTCCAGCTCCAGGCGTTTGGTCCATATCCACTCCAAACTGAGCGGCAAGCAGATCCCTGTAATTGCGCATTCCCGCTTCCAGTTCGTCCAAAATCTCTGGCGTTCCTCCTTTTTGCTTTCCAAAAGTATAGGTAGAACCATTTTCACCGCACAAAGGATTCGTTACATCGCACATTACGGTAAATTGTGTTTCCTTAATCCGGGGATCCAGGCCGGAACAGTCAATCGTCCTTATTTTTATCAAATCCTCCCCACAGCCAGCAAGCTCCTCTCCCTGTGCATCCAGGAAACGCACTCCTAAAGCCCGCATACAGCCGATTCCGCCATCGTTGGTAGCAGAACCGCCTATGGCGATAGAAATATCTCTAAATCCTTTCTCCAAGGCATCACTTATCATTTCTCCTACACCATAAGAAGTGGTTTTCCTGGGATCTCTCTGCTCCTTGGGAACCAGGGGCAGACCGGAGGCAGCGGCCATTTCCATAATCACTTTGCAGCCGCCCAGCTCACCGTAATACGCTTCTTCCCGCTCCCACAAGGGACCGTGAACCCTAACTGAAATTTCCTTTCCGTTGGTGGCAGCAAGTACCGCTTTGGTCGTCCCTTCTCCGCCGTCCGCCACCTCTACGCCGGAACACTGACAGCCCGGAAAAATCTCCTCTGCCGCCTGAGTCAGAAGCTCTGCCGTTCTCCCGGAAGACAACGTCCCTTTAAATGAATCTGAAGCAAATAAAAACTTCATTATTAACCCTCTTCTTTCTTTGTTTAAAGAATAATAAAGGACAGAATATAAATTACGATAACTGATACAACACCTACTACCAGCGTCATGCCTGTTTGAGCTTTGTATGCCTGTTTCGTATCCAAATTGGAAAACTCGCTGACAATCCAGAAATAGGCATCGTTTGCGTGGGATACTACCATAGAGCCGGCAGCGATAGCCAGAACCACCAGGATACGTCCCATCTCAGAATCCAGTCCCAGGGATGTAAGCATAGGCAGGGTAATCGTAGCAGCCAGTACCTGTACCACAGTGGTAGCGCCCATAACGGTCTTAAAGAAAGCAGCAATCAGGAAAGGGAGGATAACTCCCAGAGCCGGGCTCATAGTAAGTCCGCTGATCTTATCGGCCAACGGCAGGGCCTGAAGGACTGCTCCAAAGGAGCCGCCAGCGCCAATGATAGCCAGCATTCCTACAGAACCGCCGATCCCTTCATTGATGTATCCGCTGATTTTCTTTCTGTCTTCTCCCGTAACCAAAGTCATGGAAACGAACATGCCAATAATCAAGGCAATACTGGGATTTCCAATTAAGTCACAGATCCATTTTACAGTGCCCGTACCGAAAGGTGCAGCTTCCAAATCCGCCACTGTCTTCAAGGCAACTAACAGGATAATCAAAATAATAGGTGAGAATGAATGGAAACGTCCCGGAAGCTTTCCATAAGTCTTAATAATATCCTCTTCGCTTAACTCATCTTTCAACTCAACGCGGAGCTTAGAAGAAACCTTTTCTCCGTAAATTACACCGGCAATGGTTCCGGGAATCGAAACCAGGAGTCCCAAGCCTAACAGCAGGCCAAAGTTGGCTCCCAGGGAATTGGCCACCGCCAGGGTTCCCGGATGAAGAGGAGTAAAACAGTGGGTAGTAAACAAGCCCGCGCTCATAGCGCTGGCGATTACAGCCATAGAAACCCTGGATTTAATAGAAATTGCTTTCGCTACGGGAGCAAGAACTACATATCCAGAATTGCAAAACAAGGGAACACCTGTAATATATCCAGCAATGGCCATCGCCGTAGCAGCATGTTTTTCCCCTACCACACTCAGGATTGTATTGGCAATTACCAACGCAGCTCCTGATTTCTGAAGCATGGTACCAATAATTCCACCTACCAGCACGATGATGCCAACGCTTCCTAAAATATTGCCAAATCCTGATTCCACCATGGAAACCGTATCGCTGGGACTAAATCCTGCTGCAAGGCCAAGTATAATGGAAACCAACAGCAAAGCAAGAAATGCATGGGTTTTTAGCTTGGTAATAGCGAGTATCATTGCAGCCACAGCAATTAATATGATAATGAGCATATAAGTTGTTGACATACTTCAATTCCCCTTTCATCTAAAATTTAGGCTTTCTCATTCTGTTCATTCTCAGTCCTATGTCTGTCTACAGCCTTTAACAGCAAACGAAGCATAATCATCCGTCTGACTGAATTCAGCCCAGAGATGTCCAGAATATCATAAATTTTATTCAACCTGTAGGTCAGGGTATTTTTGTGGATCAGCAGTTTTTCTGCTGCCGCCCGCAAGTTCTCTGATGACTGGCAGTAAGCTTCTATGGTATTGATATATTCCTGAAAAGAGTTTGGCTCCAGTCCCTGGCACAGCTTGATGTACATTTCATCTCCGAATTCCTGAATCAGGGTATTTTGGCAGACATACTGGAAACAATAATCCATCATCCCCTCTGCCGAGTCCATATAGCAAATCCCACTGTCAGTACCTTCCGCCATCATAAAAATTCCCTGATAAGCCATGGGCATTCGCTTTAAATCCTGGTATATCCTGCTGACCGCGATAACCGGTGTAACGCCGAATTCCCTTTCGGTTATCTTCAAAAGATTCTGGGCAAAATTGGTCAGATTTCTAGAAGTTGTCTGGCTTTTTATCACTACCAGACGATCATCCACAATTCCAAACAAAGCTTTCTTTGAATCCATAAATTCCATCTCCCGGATCTGGTGAAGCAGGTTTCTCATATTCACGTTCCAGGAAACGTGATCCTCATGGGAGCTGACCTTCATAATTACGCAGGCATATGGAGACTTTCCCTCCCAGCCCACCATATCTCTCATATGTTCAAAAGACTGCTGGCCCTTTATCTCACCATAAATCAGGAATTTCAGCAATTCTGTACGCATCTCATCCTCAATTTCCTGTTTATTAAAATAGGTGAGCTGCCGCACATACATTTCCGTATAGACTTTCAACAGATTGGCGATATCCCGGCTTTCATCTGGATTTCCAAATACACCTACAACCCCCACCGCCTCATTTTTCACAATGATGGGCATATTAATCCCTTCTTTTGCCCCCGGATATCGGGACACCTCTTCCGGATAGATGCATACTTCCCGCCCTGTGGCCATTACCTCAACTGCTCCTTGGTGAATGGTACCAATGCGGTGTTTCTCTGTAGAAGCGATAATATACCCTTCTTTATTCATAATATTTACAATTCTTCCGCCCAAAAGAAAGGATGTGGTCTCTACTAACTTTTGGGCGAATTTTCCAAATTGAATACTAACTGCCATTAGTCGATCGCAAAGCAGTCGCCTGTGCCCAAGTGACAGCTCTTAACGTTGGTATCGGACTTGACTTCGCACTCTGCTTTCTCACCGGAGCAATGGGAGAACCCGATAATATGAACTCCCATTTCTTTCATAGCCTTAACGGTTTTATCAATTCTGGCCCCATCCGCCTCCACTAAATGGGTTCCACCTAATACCGCGTAGATCGGGCGTTTCAGAGTATTGTAAATATGAGTTACCATATTTAAAATTCCAGGATGGGCACATCCGGAAATCACTACAATTCCTTTACTGGTATCAACCGCCAGACAGACCTCGTCGCTGAAATCATCTTTCTTGGCATTCGGCAGACTCCCTCTCACAAAACGTTCCGGAATAGTCTCAAAATCAAAAATTCTCGGAAAATCAGCAAAAAGCCAGCAGTCCTTTGACAACTGAACCGTACCCCGGCACACCTTATGTACCACCTTGTTTTCAGCCAGGAATGCCTCATCAAAGCCAGCGCCCAGATAGGTATCTTTCACACCATCAAATGCATATTTTGGCTCAAAGAAATCCGGTCCTGTATACAAAATCCCTTTTACATTAGCACGCACAAAGTCCGGGAATCCTCCGCTGTGATCATAGTGGGAATGGCTGAGAATCACATAGTCCGCTGTCTCGATGGGGGTATCCATGAGTTTAGCGTTACTCACGCCAGTGCCGTCCGGCCCACAGTCAAATATAAATTTCAGGGTCTCTGTACGGATAAAATAAGACAGACCATGTTTCACAATTAATGTTTTGTGCTCCGTTCCAACATCATCTAATAATGTTCTAATTTCTAACATTTTAACTCCTCCTTTTATGCATTGTTTATATTTCTTCATTCAGAGTATACTGCTTTTTGTATAATGTGTCATTGTGCCATTGAACAAAAATGTCTTGTCATTTATTTTCATTTTTTGTCTCTTACACAAAAGCCAGCACCGGCTTTTCGCCCACACGAGCTCTATATATACCTTTCATTTTTCATTTGCTGTCCCATCTTTTCTATTTCTTTTTCAATCACTCACGGAACCATTCCCAAACAGAATTGTACAAACCATTATTCTATCATATACTGAAAGGAGAGCAGGCAGATATACTGCGGGAGTTCCTGGAAAAACACAGAGCAGAGGTGAAACATGTGATTTTGACAGAGTATGATGAGGAATTGCACTCAAAAACATTATATGAAGAGGGCCTCTCCATCGGCGTACAAGCCTTCCGGCAATCCCTTCTCCAATACATTGGCCGGAAATGGCCGATTACAGAGGAACTAAAGGAAAAAATCGAGGCCGAAAACAGTCTTGAAACTTTGCAGCATTGGATGACTCTCGCCTGGGACTGCAATTCCATCGAAGAGCTTTCAAGGCAAATTTTGCCCCCCGATACTCTGCCATCTTAGTAAACCTCAAAACCGGCGGCATGCAGTCCACTCTTCTGACTGCACGCCGCCGGTTTCTTGAATTATATAATTGGAAAAATGGATGAAAGCAAATTTATCTCTCCGGGTTTACATCGTCCGCAATCCGAACCACTACCTTCATGTAGTCTCCCGGATTCTTCTCAATGTCTATGATGGTCTCCGGTGCTTCCTCGATGGATACCACCTTAGTCAGGATCTTGTTCATATCCACCTTCTTGGTGTAGATCAGATCCAGAGCCTCCTCAAACTCTCCCGCGCTGGTTCTGGCTCCGCGGATGTCGATCTCCTTCTTGGTGATCACATCGGTGGGGATGGAGGTCTCCTTCTTCGGCCAGCCTGTGAAGGTAATACGGCCTGCGTTGGATACATAGTCCAGGGTGCTGCGGATCGCCGCGTTGGCTCCGGAGCACTCCATCACCTGCTGGGCCATCTGCCCTCCGGTGATCTCCGCAATCTTCGCAGCCGCATCCTCCTTGCCGGAGTTGATCACATGCTCAATTCCAAGAGACTTGGCAAAATCCAGACGCTCCTGCACCAGGTCCAGAAGAATGGCATGGCCGCCGTAAGCCTGGGCCGCCATTCCCGCTACCAGGCCGATGGGGCCTGCTCCGATGATGGCGCAGTATTCTCCCGCCTTAAAGCCTCCTCTGTGGATTCCATGAAGGGAAATGGTCAGGGGCTCCGCCATGGCTGCCTCCTCCCAGGTCATCTTCTCCGGAATCTTCACCAGAAGGTCCGCCGGATGAGTGAAGTATTCGGACATTCCTCCGTCTACATGAACTCCCAGTACCTTCAGGTCTGTGCAGCAGTTGGTTCTTCCAATGCTGCAGGGATAGCAGTGGCCGCAGTAGATATAGGGATCTACCACCACACGGTCACCGGGCTTAATACCGTTTTTGTTGTTCTCCGGAATGGACTCCACCACGCCGGCCAGCTCATGGCCGATGATTCTGGGATATGTAACCAGTCCGTTGGTTCCGCGGAAAGCTCCGATATCGCTTCCGCAGATTCCCGCGGTGACGATGCGGATTAATGCCTCGCCTTCCTTCGGAACTGGTTTCTCTGTCTCAATACACGCAACCTTCCACGGTTCGTCCAGTTTTACTGCTTTCATTGCAATTCCGCCTCCTTAAAATGCCTTAATCTGCTCCCACACTTCCTCAATCACCGGGATTCCGTTCTTCTGGTTGTCTTTTCTGGTTCCGATCTCAATTTCGCCGGGATAGAACACCTTTCCGCCCTCCGCAACCGGCACGGAGGAGTGAATATCCGCCACCAGCTCGTCCACAATCTCATCCGTCACCTTCGGGCTCTGGAACTTTCCGGGATCAATGGCAATCATGATCTGAGATAAGCCTACCTCATCCCCAAAGGTTCCGATCTTCTGCACGGAGTTGGCACCCGTCAGCACGGTCGAGATCAGATCCAGAAGAATGGACACTCCGCTTCCCTTCCAGTAACCCATGGGCAGCACTCTCCAGGTCTTCTCAATGGCCGCCGGGTCTGTGGTCAGGTTGCCGTCCTCGTCGTAGCCTCCCGGAACCGGCAGCTGCTGGCCCTTAAGCTTTGCCTCCTCGATCTTTCCGTAGGAGAACTGGGATACCGCGCAGTCCACCACCACATGCTCCCCGTTGGACTTGGGTACTGCGTAGATGAAGGGGTTGTTTCCGATCTTCCGGTCCTTTCCTCCCCAGGCCGGCATGTTGGGCTGGGTGTTGGACCAGCAGATTCCGATGCAGCCCTGGTCTGCGGCCTGCCAGCCGTAGGTGCCGCCTCTCATCCAGTGGTTGTTGTTTCCAAGAGCTACCAGGCCGATCCCGTACTCCTTTGCCAGTTCACAGGCACGGTCCATGGCCCGCTTGGCGTTTAAGGGGCCAAATCCCCGGTGGCCGTCCCAGCGCTCGATGGCTCCGTGGGCGTCGATACAGGTGGCCACATTCTCTGGCTTGATTTCCCCTTTATCCAGGTAGGATACCACTCTGGGGAAACGGTTGATTCCGTGGCTGTAGATGCCGTCCAGGCTGTTCTGGGCGAACACCGTGGCAGCGTCCGCCGCCATCTTCTCCTCAAAGCCCCGGCTTGCCAGGACTCTCTTAAATTCATTAAACAGCTCCTCGTAGGAAACTCGAATCATGATACTGCACCCGCTTTCTTCTAAATTTAACTGTCCGGGGCGGGAATCCCGCCCCTTATTGTAACAGTTCAGGACGGCTTCTCCACGCCCAGGTAGCTGCAAAGCTCCTCAATGCAGGCCTCCTTGTCGGCCTGGGTAATCTTCTTTTGGAACAGGAAATCAAAGATCACATCCATCTGAGCCACCAGCATATACATACCCGGAACGGTATTTAAGCCGTTTTTCTTTGCCGCAGCGATCGTCTCCGACTCCGGAGGATTGATGATGCAGTCAAATACGGTAGCGGTCCCCGGCAGCCGGTCAATAAAGCCCAGATAATCGTGCTGATAAGGAAATCCCTTCATTCCAAGAGGCGTCAGATTGGCAAAAAGCTCGCAGTCTTCAGCCGCCCGGTCCAGGGAAGCGGCGTCGGTACCGATTACCTCCGCCTGAGCCGCCGTATGCTCCCGCAAAACTTTGGCAATGGCCTCTGCCTTTTCAGGGGTCCTGTTTGCAATATAGATCTTCTTCACATTCTGGCAGGACAGCTCATAGGCCACTACGCCGGCGATCCCGCCTGCGCCGTAGAGCAGAGCGTTTGTTCCGGAGAGCTTTGCGCCGCCGTCCAGAAGAGCTCTCACCGCGCCTTTTCCGTCCATGCCCGCTCCATGGCTTCCGTTCTCATCGATTCGGATGGCGTTGACGGAATGGAACAGCCTGGAGGTCTCATCCACATCGTCCAGCAGATCCACAAAATCTCCCTTGTGGGGCATGGTGGGACACAGATAGTGAATTCCCATCAGCTTGCAGGCCTCCAGAAGCTGAGGCAGCTCTCCTTTTTTTACCTCGCAGGGAAGCATGATGGCGTTCATATTCAGAAGCTCAAACAGCTTATTGTAACAGCGGGGGGCATTGGTCTTGCCAATAGGGTCTCCCACATTTAACACAAGTTCCGTGTCAAGATTCAGTTTAATATTTTCCAGTTTCATCGCTTATCCTTTCTGTCCGCCGCCCAGGTAGACGCTGGTAAGCACATCGCCCTTCAGGAATTCATCACCGGTGCCGGAAACCACAATCTTACCGGTATTCATCAGATAAGCCCGGTCGCTGATTTTCAAAGCCATCTTGGCGTTCTGCTCTACCAGAAGCACCGTAATTCCCATGTCGTGGACCTTCTTGATTACGTTAAACACTTCCGCCACTACCAGAGGCGCCAGTCCCATGGAGGGCTCATCCAGCATCATCAGCTGCGGATCGGACATAATGGCCCGTCCTACGGCCAGCATCTGCTGCTCGCCTCCGGAAAGAGTTCCGCCCAGCTGGCTGCGCCGCTCGTAAAGTCTGGGGAAGGTGGAATAAACCATGTCCAGCAGTTCCTTGTCCCTTGAAGCTTCCCGCTTGCGGAAAAAGGTTCCGATCTCCAGGTTCTTTTCCACGGATACATCCACGAAGATTTTTCTGCCCTCAGGAACCAGGGAAATGCCCATAGGCACAATCTCATGGCTCTTTTTGCCGATCAGCTCCTGGCCCTTAAACTGGATGCTGCCGCTCTCCACATGAACCATTCCCAGAATGGATTTCATCAGAGTGGATTTTCCGGCACCGTTGGCTCCCAGAAGGGAAACGATTTCCCCTTTCTGGATCTCCATGCTGATGCCCTTTAATGCCTTAATGTTTCCATAGGAAGATACCAAATCAGTGATTTTTAACATTGTCTCTGCCATATTAATCATCACTCCTTCCCAGATATGCTTCGATTACATCGTTGTTGTGCTGAATCTCCTCCGGCTTTCCATCGGCGATCTTGCGGCCGAAGTTGATCACCGTAATATTCTCGGAGATTCCCATTACCAGCTCCATATCGTGCTCTACCAGAAGAACCGCCAGATGGTAGGTGTCACGAATTTTGCGGATGGTTTCCACCAGTTCCTTTTTCTCCTCGGAGTTCATGCCTGCAGCAGGCTCGTCAAGAAGCAGAAGCTTCGGAGAGGTCGCGAGGGCGCGTCCGATCTCCAGAAGACGCTGATGGCCGTAGGGGATATTGCGGGCCTCCAGGTCCTTCACCCCTTCCAATCCCAGGAAACGCAGGATTTCCAGGGATTTCTGACGGGTTTCCTCTTCCTCTCTGCGGCATTTGCCGGGCTGGAAAATTACGTTGAACATACCGGTTTTTGTCTTGCAGTGAAATCCGGTCATTACATTTTCAAGAACGGAAGCTGACTTGAACAGACGGATATTCTGGAAGGTTCTGGCAATTCCCTTTTCCACAATCTGGTGGGGCTTCTTGCCCTTTAAGCTCTCTCCATAAAACAGAACGTCGCCGCTTGTCACCTGGTAAGCTCCGGTAATCATATTGAACACCGTCGTCTTTCCGGCGCCGTTGGGTCCGATCAGCGCGCTGATCTGATTTTCCTCGATTTTCAGATTGACTCCGTCCACAGCGGTCAGACCGCCAAATTTTTTCGTTACGTCTTTTAATTCCAGAATCGCCATTGACCTTACCCCTTTTCCATCATTTTCCCAGCTGCGCGTTTTGCTTTCCAGTTATCCAGGAACTTCTCGATATACGGATACAGACCGCCGGGGAACCGGAGAATTACAATCAGAAGGATAATTCCGTATACCACCAGTCTCCAGTCTCCCAGGAAACGAAGGGCTTCCGGAAGAACCTGCATAACCACGCCGCCGAATACCGGTCCGATTACGGTTCCGAAACCGCCTACGATTGCTGTCCACAGGATGACGTTGGAGGTGTTGTTTACAAATGTATCCGGACTTACATACTTAATCATCATTGCGTAAAGGCAGCCTGCGATTCCGCAGTACACTGCGCTGAGAACGAAAGCGCGGATTTTGTAGGTGGTTACGTTGATTCCCGTAAGCTCTGCGGCCTCATTGTCCTCGCGGACCGCCACAAAGGCCCGGCCGGTTCTGGTCTTAATCAGAACATTTTCATAGAGCAGTCCCAGAATCACGAACACCATGATCAGGAAATATACTTTTTTCAGGGTATCAAAGGAATATCCGAAGATAATCGGCGCTTCAATTTCCGCGGATACCGGAAGTACCGTTGGTGACCGGAGTCCAGTTGATCATCACGATCCGGACAATCTCGCCGAAGCCCATGGTCAGAAGAGCCAGATAAGAGCCCTTTACCTTCAGAGCCGGAACCGCCAGAATCAGTCCTACAATGCCTGTAATAATCATGGAACCGATAAGACAGGTGAAAAACTGCATGCCGCCTCTGGTATTCATAATAGCGGTTGTGTACGCTCCGATTCCAAAAAATGCCGCCTGGCCCAGGGAAAGCTGTCCTGTAAAGCCCGTCAATACGTTGATGCCTATGCCAAGGATAATGTAGATGCAGATCATGTTGATTATCTGCATAATATACATATTGGGAGTCAGTATCGGGATCAGGATAATAATCGCTGCAACGACCAGGATTTTCAGTAATTGATTGCTTTTTGTCTTTGCCATAATTTCCCCATCCTTTACAGTTTATTCTCAATCTTCTTGTTCAACAGTCCGGTAGGCTTCACAAAGAGAACGATAAACAAGATGATGAAAGAAAAGGCATCTCTGTAAGCCGTCGAAATATAAGCAGAACCAAGAGCCTCCACGATTCCCAGGATAACGCCTCCAAGAAGTGCTCCCCAGAGGTTTCCGATTCCTCCCAGAATCGCAGCCGCGAAGGCCTTCATACCGATGGTGGCGCTCATGTCCACTCTGGCGTAGGTCAGAGGAGCAATCATGATTCCGGCGATGGCCGCCAAGCCTGCGCTGATACCAAAGGTGAGGAAACGCATGTATGTAACATTTACGCCCATCATAGCCGCGCCCTCCGGATCGGAGTTTGCCAGCTGCATACATTTTCCGACTTTAACCTTGGTAAAGAACATATGCAGTCCTGTAATCAGGGCCAGGGAAATCAGGATAATGCCGATACTCTGAGGTGTGATGGTGAAATTGCCAATCCGGATCAGCTTTGCCGGGAACATGCTGGGAAACAGCTGAGGGCTGGTTCCCCAGATTACCATAGCCGTATTGCGCAGCACATAGGATACGCCAACGGTGGCAATCAGCAGATTGACGAAAGAAGAAAATTTAACCTTGCGGAGGATAATCCGCTCCAGCAAAAATCCCAGAATAGCCGCGCTGGCGATTCCCATTACAATCGCTGCGTAGAAAGGAATCCCCATCTGAGTAAAGGTCAGTGTAATAAAGGTTCCTACCATCATTACATCGCCGTGTGCGAAATTCAGCATTCCCAGGGATTTATAAACCATGGTAACGCCCACTGCCATCAGGGCATACAGGCTTCCGTTGGTCAGACCGTTTAATACCTGCTGAAAAAGCATTCTGCCGCCTCCTTTTCTTTATCAGGCCAAGGGGCCTGAAGCCCCATTAGCCTTTGATAATTACGTGCTCGCCGTCCTCAATCTGGATAATCAGAAGTTCTTTATCCATACGTCCGGTTTCGTCAAAGGTGGTAACGCCGGTTACACCGTCCCAGTTGGTGGAAGAAATGTAGCTGTTTAAGGTTTCTCCATCGGTCCAGTCTTTTCCGTCGGCGATGCAGCGTTCTACCGCATCCTTGATGACATAAACGGCGTCGTAGGACTGAGGCGCGTTCTGGTCATAGCCTCCGCCGTACAGCTCGGTGTACTTCTGGTCAAATTCCTGTACCTTCTCATCCGGATTCGCTGCGTCGAATGCGGTGCTGATCATGATTCCGTTTACAGCCGCGCCGCCCAGGTTGGTCAGCTCAGGAGAGTTGTAGCCCTGTCCGATGACCGGGAGATCGATTCCGTACTGAACCATCTGATTGCAGATCATTGCTACCTCAGTGTGATAGCCCCAGAAAATAAGGAAATCAGGATTTGCGCTCTGCATGTTGCTCAATGCTACGGAGAAGTCCGTATCGCCTGCGTTGTAAACCTCGTTGGCTACCATTTCCAGGCCAAACTCGCCGCACAGCTCGCCGGCGATCCGGTATCCGCCGGTTCCGAAGTCGGAGGACTCGTAAAGGATTGCAAAGGTCTTTGCTCCGTTTTCCTCAGCCATATACTGCATGACGTTGCGCATGTGAAGCTCGTCTGTTGCGGTCATCTGATAGATGAAAGGATTTCCGCTCTCCGTAACGCCGGGGTTGGAGGAAGCGGGGGTAATCTGCGGGATCTTTGCTGCCTGGGTGATTTCCATATTTGCCATGGTACAGGAGGAAGGCTGAGAGCCGATTACTGCATTCACCTGATCCTGCTCTACCAGACGCTGCATAGCGGTAACGGAGTTCGCGGGAACGCCCTCGTCGTCCACCGGTACCAGATTAATCTGAATCTCGCCGTTGATTCCGCCTGCCTCATTGATTTCATTTACCGCCATCTCCGTAGCGTTCTGCAGAATCTGTCCGGAAACTGCGGAAGAACCGGATAAGGGAGCAATCAGTCCCAGGGTAAACACATCGCCGGAAGCGGCATCCGCTGAAACGCTGGCCGCCTCGCTGCCGCCCTCTGTAGCAGCTGCGGAAGTAGAACCGCTGTCCGACTGGGAACAGCCAACCAAAGATCCTGCCATCATAAGAGCAAGGCCCCACGCCAATACTTTCTTCATAAAAAAACCTCCTTCTTCTGAACCAGCGGCAGATTTTCTCCCTGCCGCCTGCGTTTTTTGCACAAAAAGGGGAGTATGCTCACCGCATACCCCCCTATGTAATCAATACATCCAGGAATTTACTGTCAGCATAAAAATCTTCTGACTTACTTCGCGATTTCTGCCGTAATCTTTAAGAACTCGTCGATGTCTGCATAGGTGTGGCAGTGCAGGGGAGAAATCCGTACAATTCCATGAAGGTTGATGGAATTTACCTGACGGGCGGAGTACAGGCTTGCGTCGGTACGCTCGTGAACCACTACGCCCTTCTTCTCATAAGCTCTGGAAGCCTCCTCGCAGGTCAGCTTGTCGAATACGATGGGAACGATCAGGTCTCTCTCGGTCAGATCATCCATGTCAACCGCTACCTTTACGCCCTCGATGTTCAGAAGCCCTTTCACCTCATCGGATCCATGAAGCAGTCTGTAAAGCAGAGCTCTCTCATGAAGCATGATTCTGGTCATACCTTCTACATACAGCTCTCTTCTGTCCTCGGTATCCTTAAACTGCTTGCCGATCCAGCATACATAGTCCACAATAGCGCTGAGCATTGCGTACATGCCGGGGGCGCAGCCGCCCATCTCCCAGTTGCTCTGCTTCTCTTTGATCAGCTTTCTGTGAGGCAGGTTCATGACACGCTCGGACAGCCAGCCTACTCCCAGGCCTCTTGCGCCGCCGAATTTGTAGGGAGCGAAGTTTACGCAGTCCAGTCCCCAGGCCTTCATATCGGTCAGTCCGTGAGGCGTATGCTGTACGGAGTCGCAGATGATGTACAGGTCGGGTTTAATCTTTCTGGCCTCTCTGGCGATGGTCTCGATATCCAGAACAGCGCCGGTGATGTTGGAGGTCATGATCACACTTAACAGGCAGGTATCCTGATCTACCAGCTTCACCACATCCTCAGGACGGATGGTTCCGGTTCTGGGATCGGTCTGAGCGACTCTTAACTCCTTGCCGTACTTCTCTGCGGGGATCGCACATCCGTCGAAAGCGGAAGGATGCTCCAGAGCGGTGGTTACCACGTTGGTTCCGGGTACATTTGCGATAATCGCCTCGGAAACATCAAAAAGAATAATGGAAGCGGTCATAGAGGTAGCAATGCATCCGCCCTCTGCGTTGAACATGGTGGAAACGTCCTTGCAGGCCTGAACTCTCAGGGAATCCAGATAATCGGAAGCAGCGCCGCCGTGTCCTCCGCAGTTGGGAAGATCATCTACGCTCTTGAAAGCGTCGCTGGCTGCTTTTAAGCGGAAGGAGCCGCCGGAATTATCAAAGAACAGTCTCTTTGTATTTGTAAAGGGATCTACGTCAACATGATGATACTTTTCACGAATCTGTGCTGTCAGTTCCGCCGGCATCAGCTGGCCGTTTTTGATTACGTCGCTCATTTTCTTTACTCCTTATATTTTCAGAATCTTTCTGTCCGGGCCCGCCCGTGCGCTTAAGCGGGTCCCGGCTTTGTTATTTTTATTTCGCTTTTTATGAAATTCCTTTTCGGCTTCGGTATTAGTCGAATACCACTTTGCCGTGATCGAAGATCACCTTTCCATCCAGCTCAATGGTGGGATCCTTGAACATCATATCAATATGAAGGATGAAATCCTGGTTGTCCGTCTCGTTGTTGCCAAGAGCTACATGTACGTATCCGCTGCAGCCCTCGTCCTCTAACATCCGTCCGCACAGGGAAGCGTCGGGATTTAAGCCGATTCCGATTTCGCCTACCCGGTACATTCTGGGATCGTAAACCTTTGCCAGTTCCTCAGCGAAGCGCTTCGCCTCCTCGCCGCCTTCGATCTTTGTCACAAAGCTGTTCTCCACGTAGATGGTAATGGGTTCTTTCAGAACACCCATGGCCGGATGGGTAATGCTTCCGTCTACTACGATCTTTCCGTGAGCGGTTCCGGGAATCGCGCCGGAAGCCATCTCAATGTCTGGCGGAGAGCAGGTCTCGCCGGGATTTCTTACCATGCCGTACTGGGGGAAGAGCTTATGTCCCTTGATGCTGGCATAGTAGTCGGTTCCTGCCTCGGAGGTGATGTGGATCTGGTCGCCGTCCTTCATGGCTTTAAGCAGCTGGTCCACATATTTCCGGTCTGCTTCGAAGTCGGTATAAAGTCCGCCCTTCTCCAGCATTTCCAGGCTGTAGTCGCAGCAGTTTAAATCTCTGGCACCTGCAGCACACGCGTCCCTTCTGGCATGGCTGTGGGACAGTGAAAACTTGGTGGCACGAAATATTACGTCCGCTTTTAACATAGCGGCTGCTACCAGTGCGGTTGGCTCCTCTCCGTGCATTTTTCTGGGTTCCATCATAACCATCGTCTTATTGGGGAACTCCTCAGCCGCATCCCAAAGGGCCATACCGATCTCTAAGCTGTCTGTATCGGTGACGATCAGAATGTTCTCCTCCGGCTGGCAATTTGCGCAGATCGTTAAGAGACGTCTGCATGCTTCGTAGATTTTCTTCTCTGCCATTTTGAAACTCCTTTCATCTGTTTCCCTTTATAAATACTTTTTTATTGCAAAGGCTTTTGCCTTTGATCGCTGGAATCTTTTTAGTTACTCGTGTAACTAATCTGTTTTAAAAAATTGCCTCGATATATTTAGGCATTTTGTATTAAATAAAATGTTTATTATTGTTTAATTCGTCATATTGTTTATCTCTGTTGGCTATATATTAGCACATTTAGTTACACATGTAAATAGGTTTTTTAAAAAAATTCCCCTTTTTATGCACTTTCGCGCACAGCAAGGGAAACGCCGATCAACTGATCTGCCGGAATCTGTCCGTTAATTAGCTGCAGCATCGTATCCACCAGTTTCTGGGAGAATTCTTCCTTCGAAAAATCCACGCTGGTAAGTCTCGGAGAAAGCATTTCTGCCAAATAAATATTATCCATCCCTACAATCGCCAAATCATCCGGTATCTTCAGGCCCAGCTTCTGCACATACTGCATAACATGTCCCGCCAAATAATCGTCGCCGGCAATAATAGCCGTAGGCCGCTCTTCGGGATTGCACGCAAATACCAGGTCAAAGATGCTTGCCAGAACGCTGGCCTCGGATTCCGTATTCCGGCAGATGTAGGCATCATTGTAAGGAAGCCCATTCGCCTCCAGGGCATCCCTGTAAGCCCGTTCACGAAAGCCCTTAGCCATATTCATGTTGTAGCGCAGAGGGGGAGCCAGAAGAATCCGCTTATGCCCCCGAAACACCAGATAATTCACCGTTTTCTCTACTCCGCTGTAAATATCAGGAGCCACAGTCACAATATTGCTCTCCAGGAAGCTGTAGTCCCTGGTCTTGTAGAGCACTACCGGGATTCCGGCCCCGGCAATCTGATTCAGCTGGGCGGCCGTATAGCGGTTGGACAGCATGAACACCCCGTCAAAGCGCCCTTCGATCAGCGTCTGAATAAATTCGTCTCCATCACGGCTGTAACAGTGGGATACAAAATAGCCCCGGTCAAAGAATTTCTGCTCCGCAATCTCCAGCCAGTTGTTCCGCAGATTGTCGCAGACAAAAGCAATCTGCATGGACTTGTTGGTTTTCAGGCTTCTGGCGTGAAGATTCGGCCGGTACTGAAGTTCCTCAATCGCCCGTCGCACCGCCTGGGTCTTTTCCTCACTGACAAATTTCGTCTGGTTGATGACATAGGAAACTACCGCCGGCGACACCCCAGCCAGTTTTGCCACATCGTCTCTTGTGATTTTTTTGTTCATAGTTCCCCTCCTTCATTCATTTAAGTCTTTCTTACCAGGTGCAGCTGAATATTCAGGATAAACTTGGAAATATAGGAAGCCAGGATAATCCCCAAAGCAATCGCTCCGGCTTCCATCAGAACCTTGTTGGCAGAATTTCCAAAATCCGTAAAATGTCTCTGCACCAGATCGTACATAGCGTAATACAAATCTCCCCCCGGAATTTCCGGTATCAGCATAGGCACCAGCAAAAGAATCACCGGCGCTTTCAGCACCCGAGCCAGAACCTCGCTGAAGGCCGCAATGAACAGGCTTGCCACAAAAAGCCCCACAAACATACTCTGTCCATTTGCGGTACACAGCAGGTACACCGCCCAGCCAGCGCCTCCTCCCAACGCGATTCCTATGAGTTTCCGGTCCAAGATACCAAACAGAACCGCAAAGCCCACAGAACCCAAAATTCCCATGATCGTCTGAATTACATAAAATTTCATCAGCCGCCTCCCACAATCAATACCACCGCAAAGCCCATGGCCACGGAAATTGCCTTCAGCACCGCCTCGCTCATATTCAAAAGCCCGCTGATGGTATCTCCGTTAATCATATCCCGCAGCGCCGTGGTAAACTGGATTCCTGGAATCACCAGCATAATATTGCCAATCATGATCTTATCCGGCTGCCGGCCGATTCCAAGTCTCACCAAAAGCAATACAGCCAGCGCCGTAATGGCGCTGCAGATCATGGTCTGAATGATGCTGTTAAGCTTCAAAGAGGCGCTGAACTGCAGCGTAGCGAAAAGAACCAGGCCTGACAGAGCAGCTGCGCAGCCGTCCATCCATCCCCCGCCAAAGAATACGGACAGAGCGGCAGAAATCATGGAATACATCGCCAAATTCAGCCAGTCCGGGACGCCGGGGGCCTTCCAAATGGCCTGTATCTGATCCTGAAGTTCTCTCAGCCCACAGGGAGAGGCGCATATTTTCCTTGACAAGGCATTGACCCGGGCCACCTTTCCCAGATCCGTCACCCTTTCCTTAATTCTTCTGGTCTGGGTAATCGACCGTTCATCCGGAAGGGTTACGGTAGCAATAATACTGGAAGTAATAGTAAATACATCTGCCCGGACAAATCCATAGGCCTTACAGAGCCGGCCCATAGTATCCTCCACCCGGCTTACCTCGGCCCCATATTTCAGCAGCAGCTCTCCAATATCCATAATAGAGGACAGATAGCCGCCCATAAGTTCATAATGCTCCTGACTCATTCTCTCATCCATGACACACTCTCGTTTTCCCCTGCTGGTTTTGGAACGGCAGTTGTGCTGAGTTATCGGATTTACCGGTTTCTAAACTGCCTGCGTTTTTCCACATTTTTATAATAAATCCAACCGGTTACTTGTGTCAATTGATTTTTCATTTTTTTAATTCAAATGGATGCCGGATTTATTTCAAACGCAGTAATCCAGTTCATTCTGGACAATAAAAGCCAGAAAAAAAATCCCCCGGCCCTCCGGATAACAATATATCCGAACAGCCAGGGGGGCCTGCTCCCGCGCTTCCAGTTTTATCTGCTTTGCTGAGCCATTGCGTAAGCCATAAGATGGCCCAAGCCTTTTTCTTCATACAAAGTGCTCCCGGATTCCTTTTCCGGGATGCTGTCCATCTCCTGGCAGTCCATGGAAGCCTTCTGCTCGACTTCGTGCTTGTAGTCAGCCAGATATTTCTCAATCCGGGCAATTTTATCGATAGCTGCTTCATTCTCCTTCTTCTCCAGCCCCAAGGCCTCCAGAACATAAGCCAGATCCTGGTCGGACCAATCCTTCAGCACTGTACCGGAAAGCAGTTCGATCCGTTCTCTTGTAGTGGAGCACTGCAAAAATTTCTTAATCCTGAATTATTCACGACTTTGCCACGAATGTGGCTGAAAGCCACATAGTTACT
>OLVT01000260.1_pt1 | contig 61387 bp, 50 predicted proteins | sample 1673241 | NCBI WGS metagenome assembly OLVT01 (sample SAMEA3178936, study PRJEB25190) | human gut metagenome | biome: human gut; feature: human-associated habitat; material: faeces | place: Austria | collected 2013
TGAAACGGCTCGACCGTAATGCCTTCCACTGGCCGGATACTCCGGACGAACTCCGTCAGGTGACTCTGAAAGAGATCCACTGGCTGTGTGACGGGCTCTCCTTAAATCCCAGGGAACACCATCCAAAGATCATCCTGTAAGCATAAGACAGCGGAGCTGTCAATCCCGTAAAAATCATGAAAAACATGGCATTTCCCAGCGTATTTCCTATATCCGTAAGCGCAGTTTTTATAGGAAAACAGCTGGAACCATGATATACTGTTGAATGTGAATATATGCTAATATTAAACACAAAAAGAATATGTATAGTACATAAATAATAAAGTTTTCAAAGGAACAGAGGGTGGATTCTAATATGTATAAAAACAGGATAGGAAAGCATTTGTCTTTTAGAACCATAATTATAGGAGGAATTATAGTTGTTCTGATAGTATTTCTTGTGACTGAAATTTCGGTAAAAAGTAATATTGGGGTCAGACTCTATGAAATACATAAGTAACCTAAATATTTGCTACTGGCCTCTCATAACTGGAAAGTGCTTGAAAAAAAAATAGAGAAATGATAGGATAAATATAAAAAGAATATAGCTTTATTGATAGAAAATTAGAATTATTTATTTTGTGGGATATGTAAATGAAAATTGTTGGATATCATAATACAGAAAGTGATAATGTTAATGATATTATTGCTAATGGATTTAAATATAAAAAGAGTGAGAAACATTGGTTAGGGCAGGGAATATATTTTTTTGGTGATTCAGATACTGCTTTTAGAAATGTTGATATGTTAAATCATGAAAAGGACATTAAAACAATAGTTGCAGAGATTGCTATTGAGGATAGTCAATTTTTAGATTTAGATAAAACGCAAAAATTGATTGAATTTCGTAGTTATTTCAACCAATTATATCCTAAAATAGAAGAAGAAGGAATTCAATTAGTTATAAAGGGAAAAACTAAAAAGGATTCTTTACTGATATATAGGTGCTTTGTCTTGGACTTATTTAAAAAAGAAAAAGGATACGAAGTTGTAGCAAAAACATTTGCGAAGGATAGCCCGCCATATGCAGAAAAAGTAGTTGGATTTGAGAATTATTTTGGATTACCGTTTCTCGAAAAATACATATGTGTATCCGAGGATAAATATATTATAAATAAAGATGTAATAGAAAGGGAGTGGCTGGTATGAGAAATCAATTATTTGAAGAATTGGCTAAATTATATGGCATTGAAATTCAGTATGGTTTGCAGGGAAATGGTGGATTGTACTATACTGATTCGAATGATACATTACAAAAGCTGGATACAATTTTTGATGAGGAGTTTTCTACTCCTAGAAGAGAGACAATACGTGTAGAAGAGTGTTCTTTTTTTGACACATTCAGTATAATTGATACCGGTATTTCTGATGCAGCCTAAGGAGTATAATTAATGGATGGTATAAAAAATGGAAAAAGTAGTCTTCAACTTGAAAAGATAATAGTTGAAGACTTATCATTTAAGAGATTTAACCCTGAGAAAACTAAAATAGAAAATGATTCAGAAATTTCTTTTTTTAGACAATTAAATCAAATAGAGAAAACTTTATATAAAGTTACCGTTAGCGTTCATATTAATTCCGACAATATTTGCGGTATAAATATTACAATGTCAGGTTTTTTTAGACTGGAAGAAGATTCAGCATTAGGTAAAAGTTTATTAATGACTAATACTGTTGCAATTCTGTTTCCATACATTAGAAGTCAGCTAACATTGTTGACATCGCAACCAGGTTTTGAATCTGTTATTTTACCAGTGATGAATATTAATGCTTTATTTGCTGATGAAAAATAGAGATATATAAAGAATACCTGACAGAAAAGGAAACCAGGGAAAAGAGACTGGAAGTATATACAGAGAAGATCCAGGAAAAGGTGTTGAGCAGATCTTCGGAAACAATCCGACAGTTAGTGGAGGAGAGACACCGCCAGAAAATGACGTAGCAGGAAATAGCGGATATTACAGGGATGAAACCGTCGAATATGGCCCGGTTTGAGAGCGGAGGCAGGGTACCAACGCTGGTTGTACTGGAGAAATATGCAAATGCACTTGGAAAACATATTGAAATAAAAATCTGTGATGACTGACAGATTTTTATTTCAATATAATCATAAATGATACTATTATCAAAAACAGCAAAGCGAAATGGAGGGAGAAGGATTGCAAGAAAATTAAGGGACTGGTATCCGGGAGCAATTTACCATATCATCAAAAGCATACTCGTTGAAGTAGGAATGGAACATAGAAGTTTATAACTTTTTATAAGTTTTCAGTAACGGCAGTTGTATTATTGGGAACAGGAAGAGCTATACCTGAAGAACTGAGAGAACGGTTGATTAAAAGGAAAACTAATAAAAGAAATAAGGAAAAAGAAATAAAGCAATCACAGTAACGGTGAAATAAATTTTTTAATAATGCGTATCAGTTTATAGAAGCTGATACGCATTATTTTGGTAAGCGCTTAATTTTCAGATGTCGCTGGAAAGTAAATAGGTAATCATCCGTATCTGTTTTTTGTTCTGCTACAATCTCTTTAAAACTCAGGAGGTATTCTATATCACTATGAATAAAGAAGAAAAAGCAAAATTCTGGTCTGATCGTATCCATGGCAGACACCGGAGTTTTCTTTTTGCGCATCGATTTTCGTGATGCTTTTCCTGCTGATTCATTGATCCGCCACCTGCAGCACACAGGCACAATAGCCGGGTTCGGGCTGATAGCAGTGGATGATAAGATTCTTGTCTATCTCGGGACTGTAATCATGGAGTGTGTGCTTTGTACCGTTTAACGCTACATCTGCATAGGATACAAGCCACTTTTTATCTTTATGTTGTTTTATACATTATAAAATTCTTTATACCATTCAGCAAACTGTCTAAGCCCGGTTCTTAAGGAGGTGTTTGGTTTGAATCCATAATCTCTTTCCAGCGCGCTTGTATCGGCATATGTTACCGGTACGTCGCCTGGCTGCATTGCAACAAGCTCTTTGTGGGCTTCGAAGTCATAGTCTGCCGGAAGTACTTTGGCGCGGATGAGCTCTTCCTGAAGGATCGTTACAAAATCAAGGAGATTTTCGGGATGGCTGTTTCCGATGTTGTATACAGCGTATGGTGGGATTGGAAGCCCGTCTTCGCCATTTTTCTTTTCCGGAGCTCCCTGCATGATACGTTTTACTCCCTCTACGATATCGTCAACGTATGTGAAGTCGCGTTTGCAATTGCCGTAGTTGAAAATCTGAATAGTCTCTCCTTTGAGAAGCTTGTTGGTAAAACCAAAGTAAGCCATGTCCGGTCTTCCTGCCGGGCCGTATACTGTGAAGAAGCGAAGTCCTGTAGATGGGATATTATACAGCTTGCTGTATGCATGAGCCATCAATTCATTTGATTTTTTTGTGGCTGCGTAGAGGGATACCGGATTGTCTACCTTGTCCTCCGTGCTGTAAGGTACTTTTTTGTTTGTTCCATATACAGAAGAGGAGGAAGCATAGATAAGGTGTTCTACACCTTTTTCGCCATTATCATAAGAATGACGGCAGGCTTCGAGTATGTTGTAGAATCCAATCATATTTGACTGGATATAGGCGTCCGGATTGCTGATTGAGTAACGTACACCTGCCTGTGCGCCTAAATTTACAACAATGTCTGGCTTGTGCTCTTTGAAAATCTTGTCGATGATTGCTTTATTTGCCAGATCATCCTTATAGAAAATATAAGTAGAATCGCTATGCTCATCTACACATTTCTCGATTTCCCTTAAACGCCATTCTTTGATGCTTACATCATAATAGTCGTTTACATTGTCCAGACCGATGATATGGATCGGTGACTGTGTCCTTAACAGTTCAAGTACAAGGTTGCTGCCGATAAATCCGGCAGAACCTGTAATAAAAACAGTTTTATTTTTCAGATCTATATGGTTCATTCTATTTAAACCTCCATCATAATATCGCTCTTGATCTCTTGTGATTTCTTTTGATTTTTCTTAATTGCTCTTAATCTCTCTTAAAGATATCTCTTGTATAAACTTTGTCTTTTACATCATCAAGGCAGGAATTGTATCTGTTGGCAATGATCGCCTGACTGTTTGCTTTGAATTTCTCCAGATCATTGATTACTTCAGAACCATAGAATGTTTCGCCATTCTTTAAAGTTGGTTCATAAATGATAACTTTTGCGCCTTTTGCTTTGATACGTTTCATGACACCCTGGATGGAGGACTGGCGGAAGTTATCGGAATTGCTCTTCATAGTAAGCCGGTATACACCGATGACTTTTTCGCCTTCTTTACTTGGATCCCAGGAGCTGTTTGCCTCATATGCTCCGGCCATTTCAAGAACCTTGTCTGCGATGTAGTCTTTTCTTGTTCTGTTACTTTCTACAATGGCAGAGATCATATTCTGGGGCACATCGTTGAAGTTTGCCAGAAGCTGTTTTGTATCTTTTGGCAGGCAATATCCGCCATATCCAAAGCTTGGATTGTTGTAATGAGTTCCGATACGTGGATCCAGGCATACGCCGTTGATGATCTCCTGTGTGTTCAGTCCCTTTGTTTCTGCGTAGGTATCCAGCTCATTAAAGTAGGATACACGAAGTGCAAGATATGTATTTGCAAAGAGTTTTACAGCCTCCGCCTCTGTAAATCCCATGAATAAGGTGTCGATGTTTTCTTTGATTGCACCCTGCTGAAGGAGTTTGGCGAAGATCTCAGCTTTTTCTCTTGTCTCTTCATCACAGGATACGATGATCCTTGATGGATAGAGATTATCGTAGAGTGCTTTTGATTCGCGCAGGAATTCCGGACTGAAGATAATGTTTTTGGTATGGTATTTTGCTCTTGCAGATACAGTATATCCAACAGGGATGGTGGACTTGATGACCATTGTTGCATTTGGATTTACCTTTAATACAAGTTCAATTACTGACTCCACTGCGGAGCAGTCGAAGAAGTTTTTCTTGCTGTCGTAGTTGGTCGGAGCTGCGATTACTACGAAATCTGCGTTTTTATACGCTTCTTCTCCGTCCAGTGTGGCTGTAAGATCAAGATCTTTTTCAGCCAGATATTTCTCGATATAATCGTCTTTAATTGGTGATTTTCTATTGTTGATAAGTTCAATCTTCTCCGGGATGATGTCGACTGCTGTAACGTGGTTGTGCTGGGAAAGAAGGGTCGCGATAGACAGGCCTACGTAACCGGTACCTGCAACAGCGATGTTGTATTTCTTATCAGGTGCTGGTTTATCTTCTACAAATAAGTCGGTCACTTCGAATCCAAGTGCTTCTGCAATCGCCTGAAGCTGATCAATGGAAGGAATATAATCCAGCCCCTCTAATCTGCTGATCATGGCTCTGTGGATGCCTGTCATATCTGCAAGCTGAGCCTGTGTAAGTTTTTTTTCTTTTCTTTTGGCAATAATAGTATCAGCCATTTTTTGATAAGATATTTTTTTCATATTTTATTCTCCGGTGCTACTGTTAATCACATTAAATGTTAAAATCAGGTTACTTAAAACATTTTTATATTATCAGAATTGTGATGGAACGTCAATGGAGATGGGGGATAAAAAAGAAACTCTATTATTAATAACAAAATTACGTTATTGATAATAGAAAAAAGTAATGTCAAATGCTTTCGGCGAAATTCCTCCAATTCAGTGTGATAAATGCAATGGGGTAAATTTAGTTCCGTTAGATGGAAACGGATGGATGCCATACGGGGATTTATATGAAGGATATTGATAAAAGTACTTTGTAAGAATCAGGTAGTTTTGGTATAATTCATTGTAAATGAAAATATAACCGAATCAGGTAAGTCCTCTGCGGAGGTTGCAAAAAGCGATAAGCAGTGGGTGGGAACTTGCTTATATCAGGAGGATTGTAAGTTCCTTCTGATAAACTGCGAATATCCGATTGACAGGCAGTTAAAATCAGAATTCATGAGATGGGGAGAGATAGATAGTGGACATTTATCAGATTATTATTACACATAATCGAAGCTGGACGATCAGGGAAATTATTGCTTTTGCAGTGGTTTTCCTGATGGCTGTTTTTCTGGCAGCAGTATTATTAAGGCTGCATAAAATAGTAATCATTCAGGCAGTCTGTGGACTGTTGCTTCTGACGTTTCTTGCAATTGTATTTGGTTCTACTGTTTTTACGAGGACTCCGGGGGTCAGGCAGTATCAGCTAGAGATATTCTGGTCATGGAAGGAAATCCTGGGGATTGGTAAATGTGGCAGACTGGGAAGTACTACGGGAGATGGCTTACTGCAGGAGAATCTGTTGAATATTCTGCTGCTTTTTCCGGCAGGGATTTTATTGCCGGGGTTGACAGGCAGAAAACTGAAATGGTGGATGGGATTGCTTGTGGGAATTGCGGTATCATCTGCTATTGAGATTAGTCAGCTGCTACTTTGCAGAGGGTTGTTTGAGTTTGACGATATTATTCATAATAGTTTGGGATGTATGCTGGGGTGTTTGTTGGGGAATAGGATGTTAAGGTTGGTGCATGGAAAGTAAAGGGCAGGACCAGATGAAATATTGTCTTCACTGACATGAAGATAGTTCATAAGCGCAACCTGAAAAATTTTGGAACAATTGACTCCGTTCACAGCAATGTCTTTTTGACGTAAAATTGTTTATAACAGTAAAAATGTTTAACAAAATCTGTTAAAATGCTATAATGCAGATATGAAAAAGATAATCTTGAGAAAATCCATAATGTATGATAAAAGGATTACTATAAACTGGTACTGTGAAAATACGACAGAAGAGGAGTAAAAAGATGTTATATATAGGAAATCACACAAGCTCATCCCGGGGATATCTTGCAATGGGGAAGCAGATGCTGGCAAATGGCGGTAACACATTTGCATTTTTTACCAGAAATCCAAGAGGAGGGAAAGCCAAAGACATTGATCCGCAGGATGTGCAGGCATTTGGGCAGCTGGCAGAAGAGAATCATTTTGGAAAGCTGGTGGCTCATGCGCCTTACACTATGAATTGCTGCGCTGCTAAAGAAAACCTCAGGGATTTTGCCAGAGAAATCATGGCAGATGATCTGAGACGTCTGGAAATGACACCGGGAAATTATTACAATTTTCATCCGGGCAGTCACGTAGGACAGGGTACAGAAGTAGGAATCAGTAAAATTGCAGAAATTCTCAATGAAGTGCTGACAAAAGATCAGAGTACGATTGTACTTCTGGAAACTATGTCAGGAAAGGGCACAGAAGTAGGAAGAAATTTCGAAGAACTTCGTCAGATCATTGACAGGGTGGAGTTAAAAGATAAATTAGGTGTTTGCCTGGATACCTGTCATGTCTGGGATGGTGGATATGATATTGTAAACGATCTTGACAGCGTATTTGAAGAATTTGACCGGATAATAGGTCTGGACAGATTAAAAGCCATCCATTTAAATGACAGCATGAATCCCCTTGGCAGCCATAAGGACCGCCATGCCAGAATCGGAGAAGGTGAAATAGGACTGGAGGCACTTGTCCGCGTGATCAATCATCCTGCCACAGAGGGAATTCCGTTTATTCTGGAGACACCAAATGATGATGAGGGATGGACTCATGAAATTGCGTTGCTCAGAAATGAGTATAAACAGAAATGAGTATAAATATATCTGTCCGAATCAGGAAGATAAATTGGGGCGTGCTGACAAGTTGTAAGTGCAAATCGAAAGAGTAGGAGTGAGATCAAAAGGAAGGAATGCAGGAAAGATCAGAGGTGCAGCAAAGACAAAGATATCAGGCAGTAGAGAAGCTGAGAGAAACACTGGACGAGAAGTATCTGTGGGAGGTTATTTTACTCTATGCAGGTGAGAGTTTCAAAACCTATACAGGGCTTCCGTTCACTTATGAAGTAAGAAAGGGTCGGAATGGAGACTACACAAGGGAATTGTGGATCGACCGTAGGGAGAACAGTAAGAGTCTGGCGTTAAGTTCAGTGCTGCTGGCATTGAGAAACATAAAGAAGGTGGGAGCTGTGGTTGACAGACCAAAAGCTCTGGGCGACATCCGCGGAGTGAGTTATATCTATGGAATGTTCTATCGCTTTGGGCTGATCGATGTGCCGGATACAGCCAGGCAGAAGATGAAATTCACAGGATATATTTTTTAGGAGGAAAGAGACTAAAGAGATTAATTTTCAGCCTCATTGTGTGGATTCTACAAAACCGGAAAATCTGATCAGCTATACTAATATTGAGGTGGATGGAATCGTCACATTTCGCGGAAACAGTTTTCGCGATACCCCTTCCCATGGTTATGCAGATATGACTGATTTCAGGCTGAACAAACTATGGTCTGCAGATACAGGTTCTCTTTCTTCGGGCAGTGCAGTCTGGACAGGAAGTGGCTGGACAGGACAGCCGCTTATGATGAAATGGCCAAAAGAGGTCAAAGCACATATGAATATGACAGAGAAAGCAAAGGCAGATGATGAACTGGTTGAGGTGATTTATGCCTGTATGGATGGTTATGTGTATTTTCTGGATTTGAGAACGGGAGAAAAGACACGTGACCCATTATATCTGGGATATACTTTTAAGGGTGCGGGTGCCCTTGATCCGAGAGGATATCCGATTATGTATGTTGGCGCCGGATATAACAGCAACGAAGGAACTGCAAAGGTATTTGTAGTAAACTTGCTGGATTGTAGTGTTATGTATACTTTTGGAGACAATGATGAGTTTTCACTCAGAGGAAGTCTGAGCTTTTTTGACGGATCAGCACTTGTGGATGCAGAGACAGATACCCTGATCTATCCGGGAGAGAACGGAATCCTGTATCTGATCAGGCTGAATACAAAATATGATCTGAACAGTGGGACTTTATCCATTGATCCGGGCAGAACTGTAAAATGGCGCTACTATGGAACAAGAAGCAGTACAGAGTCTTTCTGGCTTGGAATGGAAGACAGTGCGGCAATCTATAAAGGCTATATATTTATGACCGATAATGGGGGAAATCTTATGTGTCTGGATCTGAACACTCTTCAGCTGGTATGGGTTCAGGATACATTGGATGATTCTAATTCAACGCCTGTTCTGGAAATCGAAAAAGGACATCTGTATCTGTATGTAAGTACTTCCTTCCGCCTTGGATGGAGAAGTTATGACACAGCCACTGTCCCTGTCTGGAAGATTGATGCAGAAACCGGTGAGATCGTGTGGCATACAGATTATGAATGTACTACTGATGACGGTGTTTCCGGTGGAGTTCAGTCTACGATTGCCTGTGGAAAGAACAGCCTTGCCGATTATATATATGTGACAGTGGCAAAGACCTCTGACAATGCATCCGGAGTTCTTGCCTGTCTGAGAAAATCTGACGGATCTAAAGCATGGGAGGATTCTTCCTCATATGCCTGGTCTTCTCCGGTGTGCGTTTATAACAAAGACGGATCAGGAAAGGTTCTTTATTGCAACAGTACAGGTGATATCCGCCTTCTTGATGGTAAAACAGGTAAACAGGAAGATGTATTATCTGTCAGCGAGGGTGTGATAGAGGCTTCCCCGGCTGTCTACGATAACTATGCGGTTGTAGGCACCAGGGACTGTAAAATATGGGGAATCAGGTTACAGTAAATAGCAATATTTATTTGCTTTCTCCCATTCTTTATTAACTTGCCATTTATCGCACTAAATGGTAAAATTTAAATATCTTACAGTTTTACGGCACAATATTTTGAAAAAACTGAAAACAAAGGAGAGGAAGCGATGGAAGAGAGAAATAACAGACTGCTGAATGCGAAGCTGAACAAGTATATTGTTCCGGGGATTATGATGTCTCTGGCGCTTCAGCTGGGAAATATCGTAGATACGATATTTGTAAGTAATCTGATCGGGGTGGAGGCAATGTCTGCAGTTACCCTGAGCCTGCCTGTGGAGACAATCGTTCAACTGACAGGATACTGCCTTGGTATCGGCGGTTCCATAGCAGTGGGAAACATGCTTGGCAAACGAGACAAAGAAGGGGCATCGAAATTGTTTTCTGCCACATTTATAGTAACACTTGTGGTGGGAATCATTTTTTTAATCTGCGCCCTTCCTGCAGCAGAACCTGTTGCCAGACTTCTGGTATCAGGTGACGGTGTCCTGACCGGTTATACCAGAGATTACATACGTGTAAGTATGCTGGGGGCACCGGTGATCGGAATTGGACTGATGATGGTCAATTACCTTGGAGTGGAGAATCATCCGGAGCTGGCATCAGCCTACCTTATCGCAGCCAATGTGATCAATCTTGTGCTGGACTATATATTCCTCAGATATACTCCTCTGGGGATTACAGGTGCATCCTTATCAACTGTTCTTGGTTTCCTGTTTGCAATGGGAATTTTTGTGCTTTATATCCGCTCTGATAAGCGAAACCTCCACCTGATCCTGCTAAAGCCGGGCGAACTTGGAATCACAAAGGAAGCGATCATCACAGGCGTGCCAATGCTGATCTTTATGGCAGCTAATTTTGTAAAGGCGCTTGGACTGAATACCATTATCATGAACCAGCTGGGCGAGGAAGGTATGGCAGTATTTACTGTCTGTGACAATGTGCTGCTGATCGTCGAGATGCTTACAGGCGGAATCATCGGTGTGATCCCCAATGTGGCAGGAATCCTTTTTGGAGAGAAGGACTACGTGGGAATCCGGGTTCTCTGTAAAAAGATGTTGAAATACAGTTACATCCTGCTGGCTGTGATCTTTGTCCTTATTATGCTGTTTACCGAGGAAATTACTGTCATGTTCGGAAGCGGCGGTGGCGAGCTGGGCAGCCATATGGTCCAGGCGCTGCGCATCTTTGCTTTGTGTGTGGCACCTTATCTGTGGAATAAGTTTATTATCAGCTATTACGAGTCCATTGAGGAGACAGCCATTGCAAGTTTTGCCACATTTCTGGAGAATGCGGTGGTAGTTCTGCCTGCAACCCTGGTGGGAATCCTTGTATGGAAACAGATTGACAGGATCGGTATCGACGGAATTGCAGCAGGATTTGTTGCCACTGAGATCATAACTGCAGTTGCAGCCTGTATTTTCAGAAAAATCAGGCATAAGAATACAAGCTTTTATATTGTTCCTGACAAAAATCCGGGGATTAATCTGGATTTTTCCATTAAGAGTACCATGGAGGAAGCACAAACGGTTCATAAGAGGATCATAGAGTTCTGCCAGGAACAGGGAGCTTCTAAAAGCAAGGCAAATCTTGCCGCAGTGTGTGCGGAGGAAATGACTGTAAATATTATACGATTCGGGGGAAAAACCTCCAACTGGATCGACATTAACCTCTGTCTGGAGGATGATCTCTGCAGACTGAGGATCAGAGATAACGGTGTAAATTTCAACCCTCTGGAATATCAGTATGACAGTGAAGACTTTGATATACATGGGATTGAACTTGTCAAGAAGGTATCAAAATCCATGGATTATATTCGTGCGATTGATATGAATAATACCATAATATCTTTTTAGGAGGTACATGAAAATGAAAAATATTAATGAAAGGAACAATTTTGTTTTTGAGTTTCGGCCGGTAACAGAATTGTTCGAGGAACAGGTGAAGCTTCATCCTGAGAAATGTGCAGTTGTCTCCGGCAAAGAGAGCTTTACCTATGCACAGCTCAATGAACGGGCCAACAGGATTGCCAATGCACTTGTGGAAAAAGGTGTCAGACGGGAGACCATCGTAGGTGTGGTTCTTGAGAGATGCTGTGATTTCTATGCAGTGCGACAGGGTATCCTGAAGGCAGGAGGTGCATTTGCAGTTGCCACACCGGATTATCCTGATGACAGGATCCGGTATATTTTTGAGGATTCAGGAGCTCCTTTTATTATCACAACAAAGGAGATCGCAGAGGAACGAAGGGAACTGTTTGCTAAGCTTCCCTGTACAGTACTTCTGATCGAGGAACTTCTGGAGAATGAGAATACAGAGAATCCTCAGGTAAAGATCGGGGAGCATGATCTTTGTTATTGTATCTATACTTCTGGTTCCACAGGCAAGCCCAAGGGTGTGCTGATCGAACATATCAACCTTGCCAATTTTGTAAATCCGGATCCGAAAAATGCGGAAACTTATGGTTATGTCAGCAGGGGATCGGTTTCTCTTTCCATGGCAGCCATGACCTTTGATGTGTCTGTTCTGGAGGAATTTCTGCCACTTACCAACGGGATGACTGCGGTGATCGCCTCTGATGAGGAGATTCTGAATCCTCTTATGCTGGGTGAGCTGATCGTCAGAAATAAAGTGGATATTATGACCACAACTCCTACTTACCTGTCCAATATGATCGATCTGCCCCAGCTTGAAAAAGCAGTTTCTCAGATTAAGGTGTTTGATGTAGGTGCAGAGGCTTTTCCTCCGGCTCTGTATGACAAGATTCGCGGAGTAAACCCGGATGCTTATATTATGAATGGTTATGGACCTACGGAAACTACCATCAGCTGTACCATGAAGGTAATTACGGACAGCAGAAACATTACCATTGGTACGCCTAACGGTAATGTGAAGGTATATATTGTAGATAAAGAGAATAAGATCCTTCCGGACGGAGAGACCGGAGAGCTTGTGATCGCAGGACTGGGTGTTGGCAGAGGTTATATGAATCTGCCGGATAAAACAGAGGCTGTATTCATTGATCTTAACGGAGAGAGAGCTTATAAGACCGGTGACCTTGCAAGGATCAGCCCTGAGGGTGAGATTGAATTTTTCGGAAGAATAGACAATCAGATCAAGCTTCGCGGTCTGAGGATTGAGCTTGGTGAGATCGAGGAGGTGATCAATTCCTATGAGGGAATCATTACCAGCATTACTCTGCCTGTAGATAACAAATTCCTCTGCTGCTATTTTATGGCTGACCGCCAGATCAATACAGAGGAGCTTTCTGCCTATGCATCAGAGTCCCTGGCTCATTATATGGTTCCTGAGGTTTTTGTCCAACTGGAAAAGATGCCTGTGACACAGAATGGTAAAATTGATAAGAAAGCACTGCCAAAGCCGGTTGCACAGCCAAAGAATCTGAAAGAACCCCAGACTCCTATGCAGAAGAAGATTTTTGAAATCGTTGCAGACGTTGTGGAGAATGATTTTTTTGGAACTGACACAAGTTTTTACAGGGCGGGGCTGTCTTCTATCAGTGCCATGAAGCTTTGTATTCTGATCTCAGAGGAATTCGGAGTGACTGTGAAAACCAGTGATATCCACGAAAACAATACGGTGGAGAAACTGGAAAAATATGTGATGCTTGCACCGAAGATCAGAACCTATGAAAAGAGAGAAGTTTACCCTCTTACCGGCTCCCAGAAGGGTATTTTTGCAGAGTGCATGAAGAATCCTGAGAGTACGGTATACAATATTCCGTTCCTGTTTGAACTGGAAAGCTCTGTTGACGTTCAGAAGCTGTCAGATGCCATTTCTCAGATGATCGCTGCACATCCGTATCTGCTGACAAAGGTTTATTTAAGTGACAGCGGAGAGATGGTGCAGAAGCCTTGCGAGGAAGCCTTTGTACCAGAGGTGGTCCGGACCACAAATGAGCAGTTTGAAAAGATGAAAGATGAGCTGGTGCGTCCCTTTAAGCTGGAAAAGGGACGGCTGTTCCGGGCGGGGATTTATGTGACAGAAGACAGGAAATATCTTTTTACAGATTTTCACCATATCCTGGCAGATGGTAATTCCTATGATATTATTTTTGAGGATATCGATCGGGCCTATCTGGGTGAGAAATTGGAGAAAGAATCCTACACAGGCTTTGATGCTGCCCTTGATGAAGAACAGCAGATGAAAGAGGGAAAATATAAGAAGGCTGAGAAATATTATGACAGTATTTTCGAGGGAATTGAGACAGAATCCCTGCCTCTTCCTGACTGCTCAGGAAAGACTCCTGAGAGAGGATACCTGTCGATGCCTGTGGATACCAGAGAGTCTCTGGTACTTTCTGCCTGCGAGAAGCTGGGGGTTACTCCAAACATTCTGTTTACAGGTGTATTCGGCATTCTCATGAGCAGATATTCCAATTCTGAGGAGAGTCTTTTTGCAACTATTTATAATGGAAGAAATGATTCCAGACTGGAGAATACAGTCTGCATGCTTGTAAAGACTCTGCCGGTTTACTGTTCCTGTGATCCGAAAGTCACCATACAGGCCTATATGACAGAGCTCTCTGAGCAGATTCTGTCTTCCATGGCAAATGATATTTTTCCGTTCTCTGATATTTGTGCAAAGTACGGGATTAATTCTGATCTGGTATTTGCATATCAGGCAGAGCTTGGGGATGATTTCCCAATCGGTGATACCGTTGCCAGGGGTCATGACCTTTCTCCGGATATGTCAAAGATGCCTCTGTTGATCCAGGTAAGAGAATACGATCATAAATATGTGCTTACTGCAGAATACCGCAGTGACATGTACAGTGAAGCCTTTGTACGTGGAATATTGGAATCCTATGAGGCAGCTATGGATTCCCTGCTGAAAGCAAAATATATTTCGGAAGTTTCTGTTCTTTCCCAAAATGGAGCGGACACAATTGCGGAATTTAATAATACTGCCTGCGAATATGACAGAAGTAAGACCATCGCTGATACGTTTGAGGAGCTGGTACAGACCATTCCTGACCATACGGCTGTGGTATTTAAGGATAAAAAATATACTTACAGAGAACTGGATGAGATCAGCGACAGACTTGGAAAATATATCGCATCCCAGGGAATCGGCAGTGAGGATGTTGTTTCCATTCTGATCCCCCGCTGTGAATATATGGCGATCGCACCGATGGGCGTGATAAAGGCAGGTGCAGCTTACCAGCCTCTGGATCCAACCTATCCCAGGGACCGCCTGATGTACATGATGGAGGATTCCTCTGCAAAGCTTCTCATTGCTGACAGAGAGCTTCTTTCTCTGGTAGACGGATATAAAGGACCGGTGCTGTTTACAGATCAGATCTGGCAGCTGGAGGATAGGGATGTTGTGCTTAAGAAGCCGCAGCTGCATGATCTGTTTATCCTTTTGTATACTTCCGGTTCCACAGGCGTGCCAAAGGGCTGTATGCTGGAATATGGAAATATTACTGCTTTCTGTCACTGGTTCAAGAGATATTATGGCATAGATTCGGAGTCTAGGATAGCTGCATATGCTTCCTTTGGTTTTGATGCCTGCATGATGGATATTTACGGTGCCATCACAAACGGTGCACAGCTTCACATTATTCCGGAGGAGATCCGTCTGGATTTCATTGGACTGCAGCGCTATTTTGAGGAAAATGGCATCACGCATTCCTTTATGACTACTCAGGTGGGAAGGCAGTTTGCGTTGGAGATGGATTGTAAGAGCCTGAGATATCTTTCTGTAGGAGGAGAGAAACTGGTTCCATGTGAGCCGCCAAAAGATTATAAGTTTATCAATGCTTATGGACCTACAGAGGCGACTATTTTTACGACTGTATTTGAAGTGGACAAATATTATCCAAATGTCCCGATCGGAAAAGCACTTGACAATGTGAAGCTTTATATTACAGACAAGCTGGGGCATATGCTTCCTCCCGGTGCATGCGGAGAGCTGATGATCACTGGCTGGCAGGTTTCCAGAGGATATCTTAACAAGCCGGAAAAAACTGCCGAGGTCTATACAAAGAATCTTTATGATGATACACCGGGATACGAAGTGATGTATCATTCAGGTGATGTGGCAAGATTTCTTCCGGATGGAAATATCCAGATCATTGGCAGAAAGGATTCCCAGGTTAAGATCAGAGGTTTCAGGATTGAGCTTTCTGAGGTTGAGGAAGTGATCCGCAGATATGAGGGCATCAGGGATGCCACTGTAGTTGCCTTTGATGATCCAAATGGTGGAAAATATATTGCTGCCTATGTGGTATCGGACAGCACTGTTGATATCAATGCCCTGAATGATTTTATTAAAGAGACAAAGCCTGCCTATATGGTACCTGCAGTTACCATGCAGATTGACAAAATTCCTCTGAACCAGAACCAGAAGGTAAATAAAAAGGCTCTTCCTCTGCCTGAGAAAAAAGCAGCGGAGATCATTAAGCCTGAGAATGAGGTTCAGCAGATATTATTTGACTGCATCGCAGAGGTTCTGGGGTATACGGATTTTGGGATTACCACAGATATTTATGAGGCAGGTCTGACATCCATCACTGCCATTAAGCTGAATATCCTGATCTCCAAAGCCTTTGACATTGTGATCAAAACTTCAGATATTAAGAATCATCCTACTATCCGAATGATGGAGGAATTTGTAAAAACTGCGGGAAAAGAAAGCAAAAGGGAAGTACAGGAAAGTTATCCTCTTACCAACACTCAGGAGGGGATTTTCATTGAGTGTACTGCAAATATGGGTTCTACCATTTACAATATCCCGTATCTGTTAAAGCTTGATAACAAGGTGGATCTGGACAGACTGGCAGAAGCCATTGACAGTACTGTTGAGGCGCATCCTTATCTGAAAACCCGTCTGTTTATGGATGACAACGGAAATGTACTTCAGAAACGAAACGATGGGCTCAGTTATAAAACACCGATTTTAAACGGAATGAACAGAGACACTCTAGTACGTCCATATATGTTGTTTAATGAACAGCTTTTCCGGTTTGAAATCTACAGAACCTGTGATGGCAATTATCTGTTCCTGGACCTTCACCACATTGTTGCCGATGGTACATCTCTGGCTATTATAATTAATGATATTAACAGAGCTTACAGCGGTGAGAAGCTGGAACCGGAAGGTTATACTTCCTATGATCTGGCACTGGATAACAGAGATGCCCTGGCAGGTGATATCTATAAAAATGCAGAGAATTATTATAAGTCAGTATTTGAACATGCAGGTGGAAGCATCAGCTTCTATCCGGACAAAAACGGTGCGGCTCCAACAGCAGAACTTTACCACAGAGAGACCAGATCCATTTCCGTGCAGGATGTGAAGGAATTCTGTAAAAAGCATGGAATTACGGAGAATGTATTCTTCATTTCCGCTTTTGGTATCACACTTGGAAAATATAATTTCAAAAAGGATGCTGTATTTACCACTATTTACCATGGAAGAAACGATTCCAGACTTTCGGAAACAGTGGGTATGCTGGTAAAAACACTCCCTGTTTTCTGCGATTTCTCAGGAACAGCTAAAGATTGCTTAAGCGGTGTACAGAAACAGCTGATTGATTCCATGAACAACGATATTTATCCTTTCTCACAGATCAGCCATGAGTTTGATATTAAGGCAGATGCCATGGTTATTTACCAGGGCGACAATTTTGCTTTTGACACCATTGGCGGGGAATATGCACAGGAGGAGCCTGTCAGCCTGAACATGGCAAAGGCACCGGTTTCTGTCAGCATTTCCATTGAAAAGAACAGATTTGTCTTTGAGATTGAGTACAGAGGGGATATGTACCATGAGGAAACTATCCGGTATCTGGCTGACAATCTGGAAACCACTGCAGAGGGAATCTTGAGGGAATGCGATCCGGCTGATATCCGGCTGATGTTTGAGGAAAAAACTCAGATGGAGGATATTCCGGAACATGCAGGAAAGACCTTCATAGATCTGTTTAAGGAGATGGCTGCCAGATATCCGGACAGACCGGCAGTGCGGGATGACTCCGGAGATTTTACTTACAGAGAGTTGGACAGAATGTCTGATTATATTGCTCAGAAGCTTACGGAAAACGGATTTGGCCCGGAACAGGCAGCAGGTATCCTGTGCGGCAGGACAAAGGAATATACAGTAGCCTATGTGGGTGTTATGAAGGCCGGCGGAGCCTATGTTCCTCTGGATCCGGAGTATCCACAGAGCAGAATTGAATATATGCTGAAGGATTCAGGAGCAAGAAATCTCCTTGTGATCGATCAGTATCAGAATCTTGTGGAATTTTATGACGGAAATGTGATCAGTCTGGACAGTGTGTCAGATGAGGCTGAGGATTTTGAACTTTCTGCAGAGCTTATTTCTCCGAAACCGGAGAACCTTGCCTACATGATCTATACCTCAGGCTCCACAGGAAAGCCAAAGGGTGTTATGATCGAGCACAGAAATCTGTTGAACCTGATCGAATATATCACACTGAGCAGAAATACTTCACCGGATGACATTGTGGCAGAGTTTGCGAGCTTCTGTTTCGATGCGTCAGTGATCGATCTGTTTGCACCTCTTACCGCAGGAGCAGTCCTGTATATTTTACCGGAGAGTATCCGTAAGGACGCCATTGCCATAAGCAGATATATAAAGGAAAAAGAGATCACCACCGCAACCTTCCCTACCCAGATGGGAGAACTGGTTACAGAACTTCTGGAGGATGCACCTGCTCTTAAATTTGTTACACTTGGCGGCGAGAAATTCAAGCATTACCGTAACCGTACCTATCAGATGATCAATGGCTACGGTCCTACAGAGAATACGGTTTCTTCCACAGAGTTTTGGGTAGACAGACAGTATGACAACATCCCGATCGGAAAATCACAGCGGAATGTGCGCAGCTACATTGTGGATGAGAATCTGAACCGGCTTCCGGTGGGTGCGTCCGGCGAACTTTGTCACGCAGGAAGGCAGATTGCCAGAGGATATCATAATCTTCCGGAAAAAACAGCATCTGTGTTTGTAGAAAATCCATTTGCTGTATGTGAGCAGGAAAGCCGTCTTTACAGGACCGGTGATATGGTCCGCATGAAAGGTGACGGAAATATTGAGTACATAGGCCGGATCGATTCACAGGTGAAGATCAGAGGATATCGTGTGGAGCTTGGTGAGATCGAAGGTGCCCTTCTGAAACATGAGCTGGTGAAAAATGCAGCCGTTACAGTAATTGAAAAGGGTGGAAATAAATATATCACAGCTTATTATACAGGAGAAGCCATCCCGGAGGATGAACTGAAGACCTTCCTGGAGCCGCTGATCCCGGATTATATGATGCCGTCTTTCTTTGTCAGCATTGAGGAAATGCCTGTGACACCGGGCGGTAAGATTGATAAAAAAGCACTGCCAATGCCGGAGGTAACCACGAACACTGCCAGCTATGTAGAGCCGGTTACTGCAGCTCAGAGAGCACTCTGTGAGATTTTTGAGAAAGCACTGGGAATTGAAAGAGTAGGGATTGAGGACAACTTCTTTGAGCTGGGCGGATCTTCCCTTACTGCATCCAAGGTTGCTGTTATGTGTCTGTCAAAGAATATTTCACTGGTATATGCGGATATTTTCAAATATCCTACTGTACGGGAACTTGCAGCTCTGGTTGATGATGACGGAGTTACAGAGGCTGCACAGAGCAAGAATGAATTTTCGGATTATAACTATAACAGGATCCAGAATGTGATCAGCGCAAATACAGAAGAAAATGCAGACCGGATCACAAAGGAAAAGCTGGGAGATATTATGGTCACAGGTGCCACAGGTTTCCTGGGGATCCATGTCCTTAAAGCATTCCTTGACAATTATGACGGTAAGGTTTACTGTCTTGTACGTAAGGGCAAATATGAATCGCCTGAAAAGCGAATGATGAACATGCTGATGTACTATTTTGATGATCCATACAAAGAGCTGTTTGAAAGCCGTATTATCTGTGTGGATGGGGATATTACCTCAAAGGAACAGGTAACAGGATTTTCAGAATACAAATTCAGCACCATCATTAACTGCGCTGCCTGCGTAAAGCATTTTGCGGCTGATGATGTACTGGAAAGAATTAATGTGCAGGGTGTGGAAAATCTGATCGATTTCTGTAAGAATAACGGCCGCAGACTGATCCAGATTTCTACGGTTTCCGTTGCGGGAGAAGGTTCTGACGGTGTTCCGCCAATGTCCAGAGTTTTCTGTGAGAATGATCTGTACATCGGACAGAATATTACCAACGAATATATCCGTACCAAATTCCTGGCAGAGAGGGCGGTTCTGGAAGCAGTTTCCGAGGGACTGGACGGCAAGGTAGTCCGGGTAGGTAATCTGATGAGCCGAAACTCTGACGGCGAGTTCCAGATTAATTTCATTACCAATGGATTCCTTCGCAGCCTGAGAGGTTATGCGGCTGTAGGTAAATTCCCTATGGGCGGTATGCATGAGGTGGCAGAATTCTCACCGATTGATTCTACTGCGCTGGCAGTTCTGAGACTGGCTCAGACCGACCGGAGATTTACTGTATTCCATGCATGCAACAGCCATCATATTTATATGGCAGACCTGATCTACGCAATGCGCAGCTATGGATTCAGGATTGATATTGTAAGAGATGAGGATTTTGAGGCAGCAGTGAAGGAATTTGCAAAGACCGGTCAGGATTCTGATGCGGTTTCCGGACTGATCGCCTATACCTCACATAATGAAAATGAAATCTATACCATTGATTACAGCAACCGTTTTACAGCACAGGTTCTGTACAGGCTGGATTATAAATGGCCGGTTACAGATGACAGATATCTGGAAAATGCAATTGCAGCACTTGACAGACTTACATTTTTTGATTGATTCAGGAGGGAAAATTACAATGGAAATTATCACAAAAACAGAAGGTAACAAAGCAACTATGGAAATCAGCGGATGGCTTGATACACAGACAGCTCCCCAGTTAGGGGAGGCACTGTCCGGACTTGATGACAGCATCACAAGTCTGGTATTTGATTTTACAAATCTGGAATATATTTCATCTGCAGGCTTACGTCAGGTGATCGTGGCCTACAAAAAAATGGCTCAAAAGGATGGATTTAAGATCATCAATGTTTCTGATGAGGTTTACGATGTATTCAGCCTTACAGGGTTTGACAGCAAGATCGATATTCAGAAGAAGTAACTGTTGATCAGATGCAGAAATTATACAGGATCAATATTAATCATTTTGAGGATCCGCTTAAGAATGAAAGGCTTCTGGATCTGGTTGGGATCAGAAGAAGAGAAAAGGTCATCAGGTATCGTATGCTTGATGACCGCAAAAGAAGTCTGGGTGCAGGGATCATCATCAGAAAAATCCTCGATGAAAACGGGCTTACGGAAAGCTGCCTGAGATATTCTGACAATGAAAAGCCGGTTGTGGATGGTCTTTTTTTTAATGTATCTCATGCGGGGGACTATGTTGTGGGTGTGCTGTCAGACTGCGAAGTCGGGTGCGATATTGAGAAAAATGCCAATGCGCCTCTTGAGGTGGCAGAACATTATTTCTATCATTCAGAGCTTGCTTACATCAAGGCTGCGAAGAACAAAGATAAGGCGTTTTTTACACTCTGGACATTAAAAGAAAGTTATATGAAAATGACAGGCAGAGGAATGAGCCTCCCTTTGGATTCTTTTGAAGTGGTTCCCACAGAAGAGGGGTTTGTCCTCGGAAAATCCTCAGAAAGGCCATGCTTTTTTGAGACAATGGAATTTGACGGTTATATTTTCTCGGTCAGCAGTGAGAGGGCTTTTTCTCTTCACAATCCATTGGAAATTGTTTTCGACGATATTTATGTATGATCACAGAGGATTTTTCAGACGCATTCTAGAGTTCCAATCAGACAGGAAAGCGTATATGTCAGATATTGCTTCTGCTGTACGGGAGAACTGAGGAAGGCATCGGAGCAGGTAAACCAGGTGTAACAGGTATTTCTGGTTGCTGCTTTCCGGTGCTTTCTGTCAATTCCGGATCCGAGAGATTTCGGGATAACCGTATCCTCCTCCGGGAGATAATAGTAATCCTTATAATTTGCATAGTATTGTTTCAGTTTCCCGTCAGTTGTTTTGATAATTAAATTGATTTCTTCGTCTTTTCCTGTCAGATAGAAGTCGGTGTTTCCATTGGAAAATTCCTGTGGCAGTGTGCAGGGGAGCTTCAGCTTCAGGATCAGGTTGTCTCCGTCAAATTCGCTGTATGTAACTTCATAATCTCCATCATAGATGCAAAGATATCCCAGCATATCAAAAATTCTTCCCAGTCCCAGCACATCCTCCAGGTTATGTCCAAGGATTTCATCAGCTGTAAAGGCATCTCTTTTTTTCAGAAAATCTTTGTAAAGTTTAATGCATTCCTTACCATTATCATAAATCCTGTCTTTGATCCCCAGAAATTCTTCCATGCAGGGCTGCTTCATGGCAGACAGTTTTAAAAGTGACTTTAACGGTTTTAATGTCAGGTAGAGATCCAGCGACTGTTTTCCCGTAAACGGAGAGGGAATTCCATATTTTTCATATCGTGCTTCCAGATATGGCTGGTCGAAGCGGTCTCCGTTGTAGGAAATCAGCAAATCACATTGCTGAAGAAATTGTGAAAAAATTCTCAGAATTGTCTCTTCTTCATTTGCATTTTCCGCCATCCATTGATAAAAATTCCAAGTTTCATCTTCAATTCCAACAGCTCCAATCAGGTATAAATACGTGGAATTTCTTGATAATCCGGTGGTTTCAATGTCGTAAAAAACAGGTGTAAAATTGTATTTTTGGAAGAATTTTCCAGTGAAAAATTTAACAGTCTTAAAGTCTGGAAACCCTTGTAAAATGGGCATTTTTTTAACAATCATGTTAATAATTTTTCCTTTCTGAAATTGTATTTAATTATACACAAGAAAATGAAATTTGGGTAGTGCTTTTTTTGAAAAAATGGTTTATATTATAAACAGGTTGATAAAAATGTACAAAAAAGTATATGGATTTTATCAAAAATAGAGCACTTTGGTGGTGCTTAATATAAAAGGAGGGAACGAAATGGGAATTTTAACCTTTAAGGGTGGTGTTCATCCTTATGACGGAAAAGAATTATCCAAGAACAGTCCGGTAGTGAAATATCTGCCAAAGGGAGATATGGTATATCCTCTTTCCCAGCATATCGGTGCTCCGGCTGCAGCGATAGTTCAGAAGGGAGACCATGTGCTCGCAGGACAGAAGATCGCAGATGCTGCGGGGTTTGTCTCATCACCGATCCATTCGTCTGTTTCCGGTACGGTAAAAGGAATCGAACCGCGCCTGACAGCAACAGGTTCTATGGTCAATTCCATTATCATTGAGAATGACCAGCAGTATGAAAGTGTGGAATTTACTCCTGCACGTCTGGAAGATCTTTCGAAAGAGGAGATTCTGGCGAGAATTAAAGAAGGCGGAGTAGTGGGAATGGGCGGCGCCGGATTCCCCACACAGGTAAAGCTTGCGCCAAAGGAACCGGAGAAGATCGATCATATCCTTGTAAACGGTGCCGAGTGTGAACCCTATCTTACCAGTGACTACAGAAGAATGCTGGATGACTCTGAGAAGCTGATCGAGGGCTTAAGAGTTATGCTGAAGCTCTTTGACAATGCGAAGGGATATATCTGTATTGAGGATAACAAGCCTGACTGTATTGCGAAACTGAAAGAAATGGTAAAAGATATTCCACGTATTGAAGTAGCAGAGCTGATGACCAAGTACCCACAGGGTGGTGAGCGTTTCCTGATCAAGGCTGTCACAGACAGAGAGATTAACTCTGCCATGCTTCCGGCAGATGCAGGATGCGTAGTTGACAACGTAGATACCGTAATTGCTGTTTATGAAGCCGTTATCCTTGGAAAACCTGTTATGGACCGTATCGTGACAGTAACAGGACAGGGGATTAAGAATCCGCAGAACTTTGATGTCCTTTCCGGAACAGATATGGCAGAGCTTATAGAAGCTGCCGGCGGACTGACAGACAATGTATCCAAAGTAATTTCAGGTGGTCCTATGATGGGATTTGCCATGTATGACACTCATGTACCATGTATTAAGACAAGCTCCGCATGTCTCTGCCTGGAGAAGGATGATGTGGCAGATGCCGAACAGACTGCATGCATTAACTGCGGCAGATGTGTAGGAGTCTGTCCCGGCCATGTCATTCCTGCAAGACTTGCAACCTTTGCAGAGCATGGTGACATGAAGAGCTTCCAGAAATTTGATGGTATGGAGTGCTGCGAATGTGGCTGCTGCAGTTATATCTGCCCTGCCAAGCGTCCGCTGACCCAGATGATCAAATCTATGCGTAAGATGGTTCTGGCAAGCCGTAAGAAAAAGTAAAAGGGGGACATCGTAATGGATCAGATGTTACATGTATCATCCAATCCCCATGTCCGGGATAAGATGACAACAAGCAAAATCATGCAGCTTGTGGTACTGGCACTTCTGCCGACCACACTGTTTGGAATTTATAATTTTGGCCTTCGTGCCTTACTGGTAGTAGTGATCACCGTCGCTTCCAGTGTATTCTTTGAGTGGATTTATGACAAGCTGATGCATAAGAAGAACACAATTACAGACTTTAGTGCAGTTGTTACAGGTTTATTACTTGCATTAAATATGCCTGCATCAATTCCGCTCTGGATGCCTGTACTTGGCAGTGCATTTGCGATCATCGTTGTAAAACAGCTCTTCGGTGGTCTGGGACAGAACTTCATGAACCCGGCACTTGCAGGAAGATGTTTCCTGATGATCTCTTTCGCAGGAAAGATGACAGACTTCGCAGTAAGCGACAGCTTCAGAGGTGTGGTAGATACTGTATCCGGTGCAACTCCTCTGGCAGCTCTGAAACAGAATGGATTTACAGACAGTTCTGTATCTGTATTACATATGTTTATCGGTGATATCCAGGGAACCATCGGTGAGACTTCTGCCCTTGCGATCCTGATCGGAGCAGCAATCCTTCTGGTTTTCAAGGTGATCGATCTGAAGATTCCGCTTACCTATATTGGAAGTTTCGCAGTATTTGTAATCCTTTACATGCTTGGAACAGGCAAGGGATTTGACGTGAACTATCTGTTCAGCCACATCTTCGGCGGTGGTCTTATGCTTGGTGCATGGTTTATGGCTACAGACTATGTCACAACACCGATCACACCAAGAGGACAGTATGTATACGGTGTCTGTCTTGGTGTACTGACTGCGGTCTTCCGTCTCTTTGGCGGTTCCGCAGAGGGCGTATCCTATGCGATCATTTTCTGCAACCTGTTAGTTCCGATGATTGAACGTGTGACTCGTCACCCGGCATTTGGGAAAGGGGGCAAAAAGGCATGAGTAACAGAATTATCAAAGATACCATAGCCATTACAGTGATCACACTGGTGGCAGGACTTGCCCTTGGTGTAGTCCAGGATATTACAGCAGATCCTATTGCAAAGCAGGAAGCACAGGCGAAACAGGATGCGTATAAGGCAGTATTTGCAGATGCGGACAGCTTTGAGACAGTGGATGTGGATGCGGATGCCATGCAGTCTTATCTGGATGAAAACGGATATGCGGCACAGTCCATAGATGAGACTATGCTTGCCAAAGATGCTTCAGGCAATGAACTGGGATATGCATTTACAGTAACCACTTCCGAGGGTTACGGCGGAGATATCCAATTTGCAATGGGTATCCAGGATGACGGTACCTTAAATGGAATTTCCATTCTTTCCATCGGTGAGACCGCAGGTCTTGGTATGAGAGCAAACACAGATGCATTTAAGGATCAGTTCAAAGATAAGAACGTAGACAAATTTGAATATACAAAGACCGGTGCCACAGCGGATGATCAGATCGATGCGTTAAGTGGTGCCACTATTACAACGAATGCCATGACAAACGGTGTTAATGCCGGATTATGTGCATTCCAGTATGAGAAAGGGGGAAATCAGTGATGAAACCAAACACACCTGCTGAACGTTTATATAACGGAATCATCAAAGAAAATCCTACCTTTGTACTGATGCTTGGTATGTGTCCTACACTGGCTATCACCACATCTGCAACCAATGGTATCGGAATGGGACTTACTACAACAGTGATTCTTGCAGCATCCAACTTAATGATCTCTCTTCTGAGAAACTTTATTCCGGACAGAGTGCGTATGCCTGCATTTATTGTAGTTGTTGCTTCCTTTGTAACAGTTGTACAGCTTCTTTTACAGGGATTTATCCCAAGTCTGTATGACTCCCTTGGAATCTATATTCCTCTGATCGTAGTTAACTGTATCATCCTTGGACGTGCGGAAGCATATGCATCCAAGAATAAACCGATTGCCTCTCTGTTTGATGGTATTGGTATGGGTCTTGGATTTACCTTAAGTATCACCTGTATCGGTGCAGTACGTGAGCTGATCGGCGCAGGTTCTCTGTTCGGACATCAGATTCTTCCTCTGGCAGATGCTGCAGCAGGTAAGGCTGGTTATGAACCGATTACAATCTTTATCCTGGCACCCGGAGCATTCTTTGTTCTGGCAGCGCTTTCTGCATTACAGAACAAATTCAAAATCGGTGCAGCCAAACGTGGCATTGATCCAAGTAATCCTGATTGCGGCGGAAGCTGTGCAGCCTGTGGCAATACCATGTGTAAGGGAAAAAGGGGGTAATGGATTATGAAAGAACTTTTGATCATACTTGTAAGCTCAGCGATTGTAAATAACGTAGTCCTCAGTCAGTTCCTTGGCCTCTGTCCTTTCCTTGGTGTTTCCAAGAGTGTTGAGACAGCAGCCGGCATGGGCGGTGCGATCATCTTCGTTATTACACTGTCATCTTTTGTGACAGGTATTATTTACAATGCTATCCTGGTTCCTACGAACCTGACTTATCTGCAGACTATCGTATTCATCCTGCTGATCGCGGCGCTGGTACAGTTTGTAGAGATGTTCCTTAAGAAGACAATGCCTTCCCTGTATCAGGCACTTGGTGTGTATCTTCCGCTGATCACAACAAACTGTGCAGTTCTTGGTGTTGCCCTTACAAACGTGCAGAAAGAGTATAATGTTCTTCAGGGAACAGTGAACGGATTTGCAACAGCAGTGGGCTTTACTATTTCCATCGTGCTGATGGCTGGTATCCGTGAGAAAATCGCATACAATGACATTCCAAAATCCTTCCAGGGATTCCCTACAGTTCTGCTGACAGCCGGACTGATGGCAATTGCCTTCTTCGGATTTTCAGGACTGATTTAAGGAGGGGACTGGTATGAATATAGGAGCAATTATCGCGGCAACTGTACTGGTTGCGGCAGTAGGTCTTTTTATCGGTGTTTTCCTTGGCGTTGCCGGTAAGAAGTTTGCTGTGGAAGTGGATGAGAAGGAAGTTGCTGTTCGTGAGGCGCTTCCCGGTAATAACTGCGGTGGCTGTGGTTATCCCGGCTGTGATGGTCTGGCAGCAGCGATCGCCAAAGGTGAGGCACCTGTAAATGGATGTCCGGTAGGCGGTGAGCCTGTCGGAAAAGTAATCGCAGCGATCATGGGACAGGAAGTTGTGGAGACTGCCCGTCAGGTGGCGTATGTGAAGTGTGCGGGTACCTGTGAGAAGACGAAGGATAATTATGAGTATACAGGTGTGGAAGACTGTGAGATGATGGCTTTCATTCCCGGTGGTGGTGCGAAGTCCTGTACTTATGGATGCCTTGGTTTTGGAAGCTGCGTGAAGGCCTGTCCGTTTGGGGCGATTGATGTTGTGAACGGTGTGGCGGTTGTTGATAAGGAGGCTTGTAAGGCCTGCGGTAAGTGTGTTGCCAAGTGTCCGAAGCATCTGATCGAGCTTGTGCCCTATGAGCAGACTACGTTTGTGCAGTGTAGTTCTCATGCGAAAGGTAAGGCTGTTACTTCGGCGTGTGAGGTTGGCTGTATCGGATGTAAGAAGTGTGAGAAGACTTGCCCGAATGGGGCGATTACGGTTGATAATTTCTGTGCGCATATTGATTATAGTAAGTGTACGAATTGTGGGGCTTGTAAAGAGGTTTGTCCGAGACATATTATTCAGTAATGGGAGAAAGAACTGCTGTGTGAAGGCATGGCGGTTCTTTTTTTCGATTAAGGGACGCGCGGGGCATTATTTCGGTTTGGGTTCAGTTTCGGAAGCTAGGAACTCTAAGTTTCGGAAAATCTGCTAAAAGCATTCGAAAAATGCTCAAACTCGCCGCGAAGCGGCTCAGACAGTGAGCATTTTTCGAATAACGCAGATTTCCCGGAACTAAGAGTTACTACGCTTCCTGCAAAATTCACCCAAACCGAAATAATGCCCCGCGCTGTTTACTGGTTGTTTCGCGTTACTGTTCACACACCACTATCCCGCGAGGTGTTTTGGCATGAATATGCCAAAATCCCGAGACATACAAGCCAAAATTCCATTGCCGCAGGCAATCTGGAATGAATTTTGGCTAAGTTACTGTGAACGGAGTGAACAGTAACTGTTTCGCAAGGTGTGCGAACAGTGTACGCGAATATATGTTTGCGTTATGGGGTGGGATGTGGTATGATGAATCGGAAGTGATGAATTTTGTGGTGATCTGCTCAGATGTGATGTTGGAGAGGATTGCTGTGGGACGGAGGATGTATCATGATTGCGTTTGTTCATGGAATGGCTGTGGATATGACTGAGAACTCGGTGGTTGTTGAGGCTGGGGGGATTGGTTATGAGATATATATGACGGGGGCAGATTTGTCTGAGATTCGTATGGGGGAGGATGTGAAGGTCCATACTTATTTCAGTGTGAGAGAGGATGCCATGAAGTTGTATGGGTTCAGGGCTAAGGATGATCTGCAGATGTTTAAGCTGCTTCTTGGCGTGAATGGTGTGGGGCCGAAGGCTGCGCTGGGGGTTCTGGCGGGGATTACAGCGGATGAATTGAGGTTTGCAATTCTTTCGGATGATGTGAAGACGTTGTCGAAGGCTCCGGGTATCGGGAAGAAGACGGCTCAGAAGCTGATTCTTGAGCTGAAGGATAAGATGAAGCTGGAGGATGCGTTTGAATTGAAGCTGGCTCATGAGCAGGAGAGGGCAGCAGTGGGAGCCGGTGAGGTTTCGGATGGCAGGCAGGAAGCTGTTGAGGCTCTGGTTGCGCTGGGATACAGCAGTGCGGATGCGCTTCGTGCGGTGCGTAAGGTTACGGATGTGCCGCCGGATGATGTGGAAGGTCTTTTGAAGGCTGCGCTGAAGAATTTTTAACTGAAGCAGGATTTCACGCTCTGGTAGATTGGATTGCCTGTATTGTTATAGAATTGTTATAGGTTAGGATGGGTAACAGATGGAGAAACGTATTATAACTACGGATGTGACGGAGGAGGATTTTTCTCTGGAGGGGAATCTCCGGCCGCAGACGTTGGATGATTATATTGGTCAGGAGAAGACCAAGAGTACTTTGAAGGTTTATATAGAGGCTGCGAAGCAGAGGCATGATGCGTTGGATCATGTTTTGTTTTATGGTCCTCCGGGGCTTGGTAAGACTACTCTTTCGGGGATTATTGCCAATGAGATGGGGGTTCATATGAAGGTGACTTCCGGGCCGGCTATTGAGAAGCCGGGGGAGATGGCTGCGATCCTTAATAATCTGCAGGAGGGAGATATTCTGTTTGTGGATGAGATCCACCGCCTGAACAGGCAGGTGGAGGAGGTTCTTTATCCTGCTATGGAGGATTATGCTATTGATATTATGATCGGGAAGGGGGCTTCTGCCAGGTCTATACGTCTGGATCTGCCGAAGTTTACACTGGTGGGGGCGACTACCAGGGCAGGACTTCTGTCTGCACCTCTTCGTGACCGTTTTGGTGTGATGCATCATCTGGAGTTTTATACTCATGAGGAGCTTAAGACGATCATTATCCGTTCTGCTCAGGTTCTTGGGGTGGAGATTGATGAGAAGGGTGCGGCTGAGATTGCCAAGAGATCCAGGGGAACTCCGAGGCTTGCCAACCGTCTGCTGAAGAGGGTTCGTGATTTTGCGCAGGTGAAGTATGATGGACGGATTACTTATGATGTGGCGTGTTTTGCGCTGAATCTTCTGGAAGTGGATCAGTATGGTCTGGATAAGATTGACAGAAGGATTCTTCAGACTATGATCGTGAATTTTCAGGGTGGTCCTGTGGGACTGGAGACTTTGGCTGCGGCGATAGGGGAGGATTCCGGTACGCTGGAGGATGTGTATGAGCCTTATCTGCTACAGAATGGATTCCTGAACCGTACGCCGAGAGGACGTATGGCATCGGCGCTTGCGTATGAGCATCTGGGCTATCAGATGCCGGAGAAAAACTGAAGTTAAGGGCGTAAAAATATAAAAAAGTAAAAGTTTTTTAAAAATTCCTATACATTTCGACTGCTTTCGAGTATAATGAAGTAAATGTCCGGGGTTCCGGGCAGATTGAAGGAAGATACAGGAGGCTCGTACGGATGGCGGTCAAAAATACAGCAAAGGTAATCATAGGTGGTAAGATTATTACGCTGGGAGGCTATGAATCGGAAGAATATTTTCAGAAAGTAGCATCCTATATAAATAAAAAGATGGATGAGTTAAGTGCTATGCCGGGTTACAGCAGACAGCCCATGGAGACCAAGCATACACTTATCAGCCTGAATATTACAGATGACTATTTTAAGGCAAAGAAACAGGCGGAGGTTTTTGAACAGGATTTACAGCAGAAGGATCAGGAGATGTATGATCTGAAGCATGAGCTGATCTCGCTTCGTATGCAGATTGAGGAAGCGCAGAAGCATGAACAGGAAGCCCTGGAACAGAAGAGCCTTCTGGAGGGAAAGAATAAGGAACTGGAAAAGCAGATTGATGAGCTGCTGAAATAACAGAGGGGGGATTACTTCGGTGATTTCCCCTTTATGATTTGTTTCATATGTATTCGATTTGAATATTATAGTAATGCTCATAAATAATGCATTTAAGATGACTGTTATAGAAAACGTGAGGTATAGAATTGAGAAGAGAAGAGATTGAACTTCTGGCACCTGCCGGTTCCTATGAGGGATTTGAGGCAGCGATCGGTGCAGGTGCAGATGCGGTTTATGTAGGGGGAGCAGCCTTTGGCGCGCGGGCCTATGCGAAGAATTTCGGAGAGGAAGAGCTTTTGCGTGCCATTGATACTGCTCATATCCATGGCAGGAAACTTTATCTGACAGTGAATACGCTGTTGAAGAACAGGGAACTGTCTGAACAGTTGTATGATTATCTGCTTCCATATTATAAGGAAGGTCTGGATGCGGTGATCGTTCAGGATATGGGTGTGTTTAAGATGATCAGGGAGATGTTTCCGGGTATGCATCTTCATGCCAGCACGCAGATGACTGTGACAGGTCCGGAGGGGATGAAGTTTCTGGAAGAACAGGGTGCTTCCAGAGTGGTGACTGCCAGAGAGCTTTCCCTTGAGGAAATCCGGAGGATGCATGAGACAAGTCCTATCGAGATTGAATCTTTTGTCCATGGAGCTTTATGTTACAGTTATTCGGGACAGTGCCTGATGAGCAGTATCCTGGGTGGAAGAAGCGGTAACAGAGGAAGGTGTGCACAGCCTTGCCGTCTGCCTTACCAGACGGCACTTTGTTGCGGGGAAAATGGCAGACGGTCAGAGAAAAGGAAAGCGCAAGAACTATGTCCTCTGAGTCTGAAAGATATTTCTACGATAGAGATTCTTCCGCAGATTCTGGAGGCTGGTGTTACTTCTCTTAAGATAGAGGGCAGGATGAAGCAGCCGGGATATACAGCAGGGGTAACTTCTGTATATCGGAAGTACCTGGATCTTCTTTTTGAGAAGGGAGCTGAGAATTACAGGGTAGCAGAGGAGGATAAGAGATATCTGCTGGATCTGTTTAACAGGGGAGGTTCCTGTACCGGTTATTATCAGATGCAGAATGGTCCGTCCATGATGGCATTCAGCAATGAGAAGAAAACAGGAGATGTCAGTCCTGTATTAAGAAAAAAGAAAGAAAAAATTCAGGGAACATTCATTCTTTTTCCGGGAAGTCCTGCTATACTGGATGTGTCATGCAGGGGAATCCATGGATTTGCGTCTGTGGGTGAGGTACAGTATGCGCAGAACCAGCCGCTGACAGAGGAGCGCATCCGTTCACAGATGGAGAAGCTTGGAAATACAGAATATGAGTGGGAAAATCTGGAAATCCAGATGGATGAGAATATTTTTATCCCGATGAAAATGCTGAATGAGGCGAGAAGAGAGGCACTGGAATCGCTGGAAAATGAATTGCTCAAACCATATAAGAGAGAAGAAAATAATGGGAAGAAACGCTTATCAGAGGATGCCGGAAGAAAAGCAGATTCGCCAAAGCAGAAAAATCTTCCGATTTATATTTCCTGTGAAGAAAAATCCACTGCACTGGCGTTATATAAAAGAGAGGGGATACATGGAATGTATCTGAACGCTGATGCCATGGAGGTCTGCCTGGATGACTGTGTAAGCAGAGGAATGGAGATGTATCTGTCTCTTCCGCATATTATGAGAGGTGAGATGCCCCGGGAGCTTCTCACCAGGATCAGAGAGTGGATGGACAGAGGAATGACAGGATTTCTGGTAAGAAATCTGGAGACTTTTGCAGTTCTGCGAAAGGCAGGTCTGGCTGAGAAATGTGTTCTGGATCACAGTATGTATACATGGAATGATGAAGCTGCTGATTTCTGGAAAGATCAGAAAGTCCTCAGAAATACGGTACCGCTTGAGCTGAACGAAGGGGAAATCCGCCACAGAGATAACCGGAACAGCGAGATGCTGATCTACGGATATTTGCCTCTTATGATATCGGCCCAGTGTGTGCATAAAAATCTTTACGGATGTAATCATAAGGAAGAAGGGGTAACTTTAAAAGACCGTTACGATAAAGAATTTACGGCGAAATGTATATGTAACCCATGGAAAACTGAGAATACAGATTTCTGTATACCCTGCTATAATATCATTTACAACAGTATCCCTTACGGCCTGTTGAAAGAGAAATCACAGATAGACAGACTTGGTGTCTCTTCCCTGAGACTTGCATTTACCATTGAGGAGCCTCAGGATGCGGTGAAGATATATGAAGAGTTCAGAGCTGTTTATCGTGATGGGAAGAATCCTCCGAAACGGGAATATACAAAGGGACATTTTAAAAGAGGAGCCGAGTAAGGCATATGATTAATGTAATTGTAGAATTATCCAAGTATGTGATCCTTACCCTGATGGTGATTTATACCTTTCACTGTTTCTATCTGGTGAAACAGCAGAGTGAGGAGGAGAGAAACGAATCGCTGCGCCAGCAGCTGATGCTTATCTTTTTTATGGATTTCACTGCGTTTCTGGTCATCTACCTGAAGACAGGTAAGTTGCAGGTCGTGTTGTTTTATGTCGAAATGATGGCATTTTTTGCGGGAATCCAGATTTTGTACAGGATTTTTTATAAGAAAGCATCGATTTTACTGCTCAACAATATGTGCATGCTTCTCAGCGTAGGATTTATTATGCTGTGCAGGCTGGATGTTTCCACAGCTACCAGACAGCTGGTGATTGTGGCAGGCGTAAATGTGGTGGCATTGATCGTACCTGTCCTGATCAGGAAGATGAAATTTCTCAAGGACCTGACATGGGTTTATGCGGGAATCGGAATCGTTTTGCTGGCGGCGGTATTTGTGCTTGCAAAGACAAGCTATGGAGCAAAACTTTCCCTGATGGGAATCCAGCCTTCAGAGGCGATAAAGATTACATTTGTGTTCTTTATGGCGGCATTGCTGAGAAAAGGTGCTGATTTTTCAAAAGTGGTCCAGGCTACGGTAGTGGCGGGACTGCATGTGGGGATTCTTGTACTTTCCAGAGACCTTGGAAGTGCAGTGATCTTCTTTGCGGCATATCTTGTGATGATTTATGTGGCATCCAGAAATGTGGGATATCTGGCACTTGGTCTTGCAGGCGGATCTGCAGGGGCAGTTGTCGCATATCATCTGTTTGGCCATGTGCGTCAGAGAGTGACAGCCTGGAAGGATCCCATGGCGGTATATCAGAATGAAGGATACCAGATCGTCCAGTCACTGTTTGCCATTGGAACCGGCGGATGGTTTGGAATGGGATTGTGTCAGGGTTCGCCTGAGAAGATCCCTGTTGTCAAGAATGACTTTATATTCAGTGCAATCTGTGAGGAACTGGGTGGGATTTTTGCAATCTGCCTGATCCTGGTATGTATGAGTTTCTTTTTGATGATCGTAAATATTGCGCTTAAGATTAAGAAACCATTCTACAAACTGATCGCACTTGGACTTGGTACGGAATATGCATTTCAGGTATTTCTGACAATTGGCGGAGCAACGAAATTTATCCCTATGACAGGTGTAACTCTTCCTCTGGTCAGCTATGGAGGAAGTTCTGTCGCGTGTACAGTACTGATGCTGGCGATCATTCAGGGATTGTATATTTTGAGAGAAGATGAGGACGAAGAAATTGAGAGATATCGAAGAAAAGGAACGGCGCAGAGAGTTGAAGAAGCGCCAGAAGCGCAAAGCCCGGGAGATTTCTGAAAAGAGAAGGCCCCGTAACAGAGAGTATACACTGGTATCCTGCTTTTTTGTGCTGATCTTTGTCAGTATGATCGGATATCTGATCTACTTTAATTATGCAAAGAGCGATGATTTTATCAATAGTCCCTATAATACAAGGCAGGATACTTTTTCAGACAGGGTTGTAAGAGGTAAGATCATATCTGCAGATGGGCAGGTGCTTGCCCAGACCAATGTTTACGAAGACGGAACAGAGGAACGTACTTATCCCTATGCAAATATGTTCGCTCATGTAGTCGGATATGACACTAATGGAAAAAGCGGACTGGAATCAGAGGCGAACTTCCAGCTTCTGACTTCTCATGAATTTTTCCTGAACCAGATGAAAAATGAGTTTAAGAATCAGAAAAATACGGGTGATTCTGTGATCACGACGTTAAACGCAGATCTTCAGTCAACTGCCTATAATGCACTTGGTGACAGGAGAGGGGCGGTTGTTGCCATAGAACCCTCTACAGGTAAGATTCTGGTGGAAATGAGCAGACCGGACTTTGACCCGAATACTATTTCCCAGAACTGGGACACACTGGTAAATGATTCCAATGACAGCAGTTTGTTGAACAGAGCTACAAACGGAGCCTATCCTCCGGGATCTACATTTAAGGTGGTAACTGCCCTGGACTATTTCAGAACCAAGGGCAGTCTGGAGGGATTTTCCTATCTCTGCGAGGGAAGTATTACCAGAGAAGATCACACGATCAGGTGCTATGGCGGAACTGTTCATGGACAGGAAGATTTTTACAGTGCTTTTGCCAATTCCTGTAACAGTGCATTTGCAGAGATCGGAACCATGCTCGGAGGCAGTTCTCTGAAAAAAACAGCCGAGGATCTTCTTTTTAATAAGAGTCTTCCGCTTTCTTCCTATAAAAAGAGTACTTTTACATTAAATGGAAAATCTTCTGTTGCAGAGGTTATGCAGACTGCCATCGGACAGGGTAATACGTTGGTATCACCTATGCATATGGCGCTGATTACCAGTGCGATCGCCAATGGCGGGGAGCTCATGAAGCCTTATCTCATTGATTCTGTTGTAAGTTCAGACGGAGAGACAGTGAAGACAACAGAGCCGGTGAGCTATAAACGTCTGATGACAACAAATGAGGCGAATATCCTTGGAAAGCTTATGAAAGGTGTTGTGGAAAACGGAACCGCATCGGCTCTGAACGGAAGAGGATATACAGTGGCAGGCAAGACCGGATCAGCGGAATTTGATGAGAATGGTTCCAGTCATTCCTGGTTTATCGGTTATTCCAACGTGGATGATCCGGATCTGGCAGTTGCGATCATTGTTGAGAATGGCGGTACCGGAAGTGAAGCAGCAGTGCCCATCGCAGAGCAGATATTTGATGCGTATTATTATGATAAACAATAATAAATTCCATGTTGCAGGCAATCTGGAATGAATTTTGGCTACGTTACTGTGAACGGAGTGAACAGTAACTAATTAATCGGTAATATGTTATGAAATGATATTTATAGCTTGCGGGTTTGGAAAAAAAGAGATATACTATACTCAGTTTATAATACCACGCAAAACAGGAGGGATTGCATTATGATAGAAGCAACGAGCTGTGGCGGTGTGGTAATTCATCGGGGTAAGATTCTTACTTTGTATAAATCTTACAGGAACCGTTATGAGGGTTGGGTATTGCCGAAAGGAACAGTGGAACCAGGCGAAACGCATGAACAGACAGCATTGCGGGAAGTGATGGAAGAGGCTGGAGTGCGTGCGACCATTGTGAAATACATCGGAAAGAGCCAATATAACTTTACCGTTCCGGAGGACGTGGTTTTCAAAGAGGTACACTGGTATCTTATGACTGCGGATAATTATCATAGTAAGCCCCAGAGAGAGGAGTTTTTTGTAGATTCCGGATATTATAAATTTCATGAGATCTATCATCTGCTGAGGTTTTCAAACGAGAAGCAGATCGTAGAGCGTGCTTATCAGGAATATCTGGAGATGAGAAGCAATGGACTCTGGGGAAAACAGCATAAGTATTATTAACGAGAGAACAGGGCTGTGTTTTTTTGCAACGCAGCCCGGTTTAAATTTTGGAGAAAATGGAAATACTGTAACTGAAGTGTTATAGAAACGGGAGAGGGTGTAAGATGCTGAAATGGCAGGAGAATTTTCTTGCAGGGGAATCTGTAAAGGATCCTGAGGAGATAAAAAAGAAACTGAACAGCGGAAAACCGGTTCTGGGCATTTATCTCCTTACTCTGTCAGAGAATCCTGTGAATCTGATGGATATTATTCCTGCAGCAATGCTGATACAGAAGAGCTTTTATGGAATCTGTCCGAAGATCATAGGAATGGCGAAGGGCAAAGAGGAAGCCCTGGAGATGGTGCGAAGTCTGATCGATGAAATGTACAGGGAAACGGGAACCTTCGCAACAGCTGAATATATAGAAAACAGGTGAGAATATGTTACATATTTTATGGCTGATCCTTAAATTTATACTGATCATCCTGGGAATTCTGCTGGGCCTTCTTTTACTGGCAGTTCTTCTTGTACTGTTCTGTCCTGTAAGATATAAGGCATCAGCTGTCAAGGCAGAAGGTGGCTGGAAACAGACAGAGGGAGAGGGTATCGTAAGCTGGCTGTTTCATGGGATTTCGCTGAGAGCGGAATGGAAAGATCAGCAGATGGAGATATCCTTTCATCTGTTTGGAATTCCCGTAGACAAGTTGTTGAAAAAACGGCAGGAGAAGAGGGCTGTAACAAAGAAATCCGGGAAAAATCCGGAGAAATCCGGCGCAGAAAAGGTATCTGTATCCGGCACAGACGGAAACAGGGAAGAAGAGCATAAAAAATCAGTGGTTGATCACCCGAAATCAGAGAATATGGAGACTGAGGATCTGAAAACAGACAGAAATTCAGCTTCAGGTACATCTGCTGATACAGAGAGGATCAGAAACAGTCAGATATCCGGACAGCAGGAACTGAATGCAGATGATACAGATCGGAATAGTCTAAAGAAGAGGCAGTTTTTTATAAAAAGGATCTATGACCGGATCCGAAATATATTTCAGTCGATTCGTACAAAACTGCAAAATATCCGCAGGACATTCGGGAAGATTAAGAAGAATGTGTCCTGGTGGAAGGCGTTTATAGAACATCCCAGAGTGACAGCTGCCAGAAAGCTTGTATGGAAACATGGAAAATTTTTGCTTAAGCATATTTTTCCTACAAGGATAGAAGGGCAGGTTACTTTTTCTTTTGAAGATCCGGCGCTGACAGGTGCGGCACTTGCTGTACTTGGGATGACAATTCCATTTCACAAAAACTGTATACAGATCAATCCCCGTTTTGACAGTGAGAATTATCTGTATGGAAACATCAGGGCAAAAGGCAGGATCTACGGATTTGTTCCTGTGCGGGCAGCAGTGAGTATTTATTTCAATAAAAATATAAAATACGTTATAAAACGTTGGAAAACCAGGAGGGCATGACCATGGCAAATGAAAACAATTTTAAAGAAACCGTAAATTCATTATTCAAGGGAATGGACAGTTTTATTTCTGCGAAAACAGTGGTAGGAGAGGCAATCCATGTAGGCGATACGATCATTCTTCCTCTGATGGATGTATCTTTCGGTGTAGGTGCCGGTGCTTTTTCAGGAGAGAAGAAGGATAACGGCGGCGGCGGAATGGCAGGAAAGATGACTCCCTGTGCAGTGCTTGTGATCCAGAATGGAACAACAAAGCTGGTCAATGTGAAAAATCAGGATGGTCTCACCAAGATCCTTGATATGGTTCCGGATTTTGTAGATCGTTTTACCTCCGGAAAAGGTGACGAAGAATCTGTCGGCGAATCAGAAAAATAATTTTTGCATAGACTATAGCAAACCGATGAAAAAGGTGCAGAAGAATTGGAAAAGCTGTTCGGCTTTATGCTGTTTTTCATAGGGATTGGGATGATAATCGGGATGCTGATCGCAGAAAATGTGGTTCTGGTGGTTTCGGCCGGAGTTTTCCTGTTGTTGGGATATCATCTTTTCTGTCATTAACTTTACAGAAGATTGCGAATATCCCGTTTGACATATGAAATAAAAAAAGACTGTCAGCTCAGGCAGAATATTCGGTAAAGAATATCTGAACAGAGGGACAGTCTTTTTTGCAAAAAAAATACCCCTGTTGCAACAGGGGTAATGGTGTTATTATGCTCTTTCTACTTTACCGGATCTTAAGCAAGAAGTACATACATATGTCTTTCTAGCTCCACCCTCAGCAGTCTTGATTTTAACGGATTTTACGTTAGATTTCCACATTTTATTGGATCTTCTATGTGAATGACTTACATTATTTCCGAAATGAGCAGCTTTCTCACAGATTGCACATTTAGCCATGATAGCACCTCCTTGACGCTTTATTGTTACTGTCGTGCTGTGTGCATAGCGTCTGAACAGTAACCTTGTGTTCAACAGATTACATTGTAACAGATGAATTGTGCTTTTGCAAGCAAAAAAAGGAAAAAACTCAAAAATTATATTTCTTTTTCTGTGAAAAGAGGTTATAATACACTTACATACAATAATGAGCATTGGAGGTAACCATATGAATGGACGTATAGATTCCGGATTAGGTCAGATCATAATTGACACAGATGTAATCGCAACCTACGCAGGAAGCGTTGCTGTAGAATGTTTTGGTATCGTAGGCATGGCTGCAGTCAGTATGAAGGACGGACTGGTAAAGCTTCTTGGAAAGAACAGCCTGAAACATGGCATCAGCGTCAGAATTACAGAGGACAATAAAATCCGCCTGAATTTCCATGTTATTGTGGCATATGGCGTGAATATAAGTACAATTGCAGACAACCTTGTCAGCAATGTCAAATATAAAGTCGAGGCCTTTACAGGAATGGAGATCGATAAGATCGATATTTATGTAGAAGGTGTACGCGCAATTGATTAGGATAGAGGAGGAACTTGTGGTGAATAACAAAACCATAGATGCCAGAATACTTTCCAGGATGTTTCTTGCAGGAGCCAAGAATCTGGAAGCTAAAAAAGAATGGATCAACGAACTGAACGTATTTCCGGTACCGGATGGAGATACAGGAACCAATATGACAATGACGATCATGGCAGCAGCAGCAGAAGTAGGTTCTCTGGGAGAGCCTGACATGGAGTCACTGGCCAAGGCGATTTCTTCCGGTTCTCTGCGCGGTGCAAGAGGTAACTCAGGTGTTATTCTTTCTCAGCTTCTGCGTGGCTTTACCAGAAGTGTTAAGAACAGTAAGGAACTGGATGCCATTGATATCGCGGCAGCCATGGAGAAAGGTGTGGAGACTGCATATAAGGCAGTCATGAAACCGAAGGAAGGAACAATCCTTACTGTTGCAAGAGAGGCTGCTGCCAAGGCTGTAGAGCTTGCGGAGACAGCAGAGGATCTGGATACATTTTTCCAGAGCGTGATCGCTCATGCGGAGGAAACTCTGGCAAAGACACCGGAGATGCTGCCGGTTCTGAAAGAAGCAGGAGTAGTGGATTCCGGTGGACAGGGACTTCTGGAAGTATACCATGGTGCATATGATGGTTTCCTTGGCAAAGAGATTGATTATACACAGTTTGACAAGGCAAAAGGTCCTGCTGTGACTAAGATCGATGCACAGACAGAGGCTGATATTAAATTTGGTTATTGTACAGAGTTTATTATTCTTCTGAACCAGCCGATGTCCGAGGAGACAGAGCATGAATTTAAGAAATTCCTGATGTCTCTTGGTGATTCTATTGTGCTTGTTGCAGATGACGAGATCGTGAAGGTTCATGTTCATACCAATCATCCTGGACAGGCTATTGAGAAAGCCCTTACCTTTGGTGCACTTTCACGTATGAAGATCGACAATATGCGTGAGGAGCATCAGGAGAAGCTTATAAAGGATGCCGAGAAAATGGCGAAAGAGCAGGCAGAACAGGAAGAAAAAGAAGAAGCAGCACAGCCGCCGAAGGAAGTTGGCTTTATTTCCGTATCTGTGGGAAAGGGAATGACAGAGATCTTTAAGGAACTGGGTGTGGATTACCTGATCGAGGGCGGTCAGACGATGAACCCGAGTACAGAGGATATGCTCAATGCCATTGCAAAAGTAAATGCAAAGACTATTTATATTTTCCCGAACAATAAGAATATTGTTCTTGCTGCAAACCAGGCAAGGGATCTTACTGAGGATAAAGAGATCGTGGTTGTGCCGACTAAGACCATTCCGCAGGGAATTACTGCCATGATCAGTTATGTGCCCGAGAAGAACAGTGCGGAGAATACTGAGGCTATGCTTCAGGCAATCGAACATGTGAAGACCGGACAGATCACGTATGCTGTGCGTGATACAAGGATTGATGATAAGGAGATCCATGAGGGTGATATGATGGGTATCGGTGATCATGGAATCCTGGCTGTTGGCAAGGACCGCATGGAAGTTGCCAAGGAGACAGTTGCCCAGATGGTGGACGATGAGTCTGAGGTGATCAGTATTTATTATGGTGCTGATACTGAGGAGGCTGAAGCTGAGGAGCTGGCAACGGCTCTGGAGGAGGCTTATCCGAAGTGTGATGTGGAACTGAATGCGGGTGGACAGCCGATTTATTATTATGTTATTTCTGTAGAGTAGGATAATAGAGTTTTTGAGAGAGATAAACGAATAGTTCATGTGATGAAAACGGGTATAGGCCATTGTTGAGGGTGGGTATATCCGTTTTCGTATTAAAAAGGGACGGCAGGAAAATTATTTGTTTTTGTGTGCGGTTTCGGGAACTAAGATATTCTAAGGTTCCGGAAATCTGCTAAGGGCATGAGCAGCCCTCTCAAACTCGCTCCGTTGCAAACTTCGCTCAGACAGTGAGACTGTCTGCTCATAACGCAGTTTTCCGGAACCTAAGAATATCTAAGATCCCTGCAAATGCACACAAAAACAAATAATTTTCCCGCCTGGCAGCTGGCTGGGCGGATGACATAGTCCGTTTTTACTTGATTATAACCGAATAATTGCTCTGCCGGATAGCTGGATACTTGATTTGGTTAAATTTATATTTGTGATGGATTTTTTAGAAAGGAAAAGGAGATAGATGTCGATATCTTTGAGAACCCTTAAGGGCGTGGGAGAGAAAACGGAAAAGTTATTTGCGAAAATAGGAGTTACGGATATGGAATCTCTTCTGAGTTATTATCCACGTAATTATGATGCGTATGAGGAACCTGTTGAGATCCGGTCTCTGGAAGAGGGAGCTGTTGTGGCGATTTCTGTGGCGGTTATAACGGGTGTGTATGTGAATCAGGTGCGGAATCTTCAGGTGATCACGACCACTGTGGCAGATCTTACGGGGAAAATTTCTGTTACGTGGTTTAATGCACCGTATCTGCGCTCTGCAGTCAGGAAAGGCAGCAGGTTTGTTCTGCGGGGGCGTGTCGTCAGGAAGCAGGGGAAGCTGCAGATGGAGCACCCTGAGATTTTTACGCCTGCGGCTTATGAGGAGATTCTGCACAGTCTTCAGCCGATTTATGGACTGACTGCGGGGCTTTCTAATAAGACGATCGTGAAGCTAATCCATCAGGTGCTTGATGAGCAGAAGCTTCAGGCAGAGTATCTGGCAGATGAGTATAAGGAGAGGTACCACCTGGCAGACAGGAATTTTGCGATTCCTGCGATTCATTTTCCCAAAAATATGCAGGAGCTGTTAGCTGCAAGGAGAAGGTTGGTGTTTGACGAGTTTCTTCTTTTTATTCTTGCTGTGCAGTCTTTGAAGGAGAAGACGGAGGAAGCACCGAATGCGTTTCCCATGCATCCGGTGTGGACGACAGAGCAGATTATTGAAAGTCTGCCCTATGATCTGACAAAGGCGCAGTTGAATGTGTGGCATGAGATTGAGAGGGATTTAAGCGGCCAGGCCCTGATGTCCAGACTGGTGCAGGGAGATGTGGGAAGCGGTAAGACGATCCTTGCGTTTCTCGCAATGATCATGACTGTGGAGAATGGATATCAGGCAGTGCTTATGGCACCTACGGAGGTTCTTGCAAGGCAGCATTTTCAGGCAATGGAGAAGTTGCTGCAGGAACAGAATATTGATTTTGGGCATCCGGTTTTGCTGACAGGATCAGATACCGCAAAGGAGAAAAGGAAAAAATATGCGCTGATCGCGTCAAAAGAGGCTAACCTGGTGATAGGAACGCATGCGCTGATTCAGGAAAAAGTGCAGTACAATAATCTTGGACTGGTTATTACAGATGAGCAGCATCGTTTTGGTGTGAAACAGAGGGAAGCACTGACTACTATGGGAAACCCGCCTAATGTGCTGGTGATGAGTGCTACACCGATTCCAAGGACGCTGGCGATCATTATATACGGGGATCTGGATATTTCAGTAATTGATGAACTTCCTGCGCAGAGACTTCCCATTAAAAATTGTGTGGTGGATACTTCTTACAGGCCGAAGGCTTATTCCTTTATGGAGAAGCAGATCCGTCAGGGACGGCAGGTTTATGTGATCTGTCCAATGGTGGAGGAGAGCGAAGGGATGGATGGGGAAAATGTGCTGGATTATACCCTGAAGCTTCGCAATGTTTTTTCGTCGGATATAAAGATTGCTTCTCTTCATGGAAAGATGAAAGCGAAAGAGAAGAATGTGATCATGGAGGCTTTTGCCGCAGGGGAAATTCAGATCCTGGTATCTACTACTGTAGTTGAGGTAGGAGTAAATGTGCCTAATGCTACAGTGATGATGGTGGAGAATGCCGAGCGTTTCGGGCTGGCACAGCTTCATCAGCTTCGCGGGCGTGTCGGTAGAGGGGAATATCAGTCATATTGCATTTTTATGCAGGGAAATGGTGCAAAGGAAATTTCTAAACGTCTGCAGATCCTGAACAAATCCAATGATGGATTTTATATTGCAGGAGAGGATCTGAAGCTTCGCGGTCCTGGTGATCTTTTTGGAATCCGCCAGAGTGGTCTGCTGGAATTTAAACTGGGGGACATCTATCAGGATGCGGATATCCTGAAAGCTGCCAGTGAAACGGCTTTGGAGATTCTGTCCCTTGATGCGGATTTAAGCCTTCCGCAGAATGAGGAACTTCAGAGGAGACTTTCGGCATATATGAAGGAAGATCTGCAGAATCTAGGACTATAGAAAATGACGGATACAGAGTAAAAAATAATACTGTTCATAAGATGCCTAAATTATAAAAACAGAAAAACATTGCAAAAGCAGAAGATTCGTAGTATTCTATTTTCATAAAAGAATGTTACTGTTTATCATATTTTCGGTAACAGAAGAATACCTGTAACTGTACAAAACTGAGCAGTTACGAATACTTATACCTTGTAAGGAGGCTAATCATATGGCAACAAAAGCAACTACAGCAGATCTCAACACATCCACTGCGAAGACAACCGAAGTTAAAGAGGCTCCTGCAAAGACAACTGCTGAAGAAGTAGCTGTAAATAAAGAAGCAAATAAGAAAGAAACTGCTGAAACAGAGACTGTAAAGAAAGAAACAACAGCAAAGAAACCGGCAGCAAGAAGAACAAGAAAGACTGCAGAAAAGAAATCAGCAGAAGCAGAGAAAGAAACCGAGAAGAAAGAAACAGCTAAAGCAGCAGACACTGTAGAAAAGAAACCGGCAGAAACAGAGAAAGAAGCCGAGAAAAAAGAGACAGCTAAAACAACAAAGACTGCTGCAAAACCAACAAAAACAACGAAAAGAACTACAAAGAAGGCTCCTGCTAAGACAGCTGAGAAACCGGCTGAAGAGACAGCTGCCGAGAAGAAGACAACAAGAAGAACCACTAAGAAAGAAGCAACAGCAGAAGTATATATTCAGTTCATGGGCAGAGAAGTATATACAAAAAATATTTTAAGTAATGTCAGAAGAATCTGGACAGACGAACTGGGTAAAAAGGAGAAAGATCTCAAAGATATTAAGATTTATATCAAACCTGAAGAGAACAAAGCATATTATGTAATTAACGGTGATATTACAGGTTCTGTGTGGATCTGACATATAAAAAATAAGAACAATTTCCAAATCTTATGGCAATCACATAAATCAGTTACTTGAGAATGATCAGAATAATAAGTAATGAAGTAATCACTGACAGGTTTAATGACCTGTCAGGTTAAGACATTGAGAAACTCAGATGATAACATAAATTCATCTGAGTTTTTTGTGCTTTCGGTTATAAAAAATTGAGACATACCTGCTACTTGACAAAAATTATCAGTTAGTATAAGCTATCTGCATAAGGTTATTGAGAAAAATCGGATATAGCAATGATAACCAAATACAAATACAAAAGGTGAGCGACTGAAAATGACATTAAAAGATTTGGAAATCGGAAAAAGTGCTGTGATCACGTCGGTTGGCGGCAAGGGTGCCCTGCGTCAGCATTTCCTGGATATGGGTATGATTCCGGGAGCTGAGGTCACAGTCGTGAAGTTTGCACCCATGGGAGATCCCATGGAATTACAGGTACATGGATATGAACTGACATTAAGACTTGCGGAAGCAGAGCAGATAGAAATCGAACAGATCCCGAAGCGAAGCAGAAGTCACGCCGGAATAGAGGCTGTAAGCGACCTGGCACATCCGGGACTTGGAGAGGATGGAAAGTATCATTCCAGAGAAGATGAACATCCACTGCCTGAGGGAACTACACTGACGTATGCATTGGTGGGAAATCAGAACTGTGGAAAAACTACACTGTTTAATCAACTGACAGGTTCCAGTCAACATGTGGGAAACTTTCCAGGAGTAACGGTGGATCGTAAGACCGGTTCGATTAAAGGCCATCCGGATACAGAAATCACAGACCTTCCGGGAATTTATTCCATGTCCCCTTACAGCAGTGAGGAGATTGTCTCCAGAAATTTTGTCCTGGATGAGAAACCAAGTGCGATCATCAACATTGTGGATGCTACCAATATTGAGAGAAACCTGTATCTGACCATGCAGCTTCTGGAGATGGATATTCCTATGGTAGTTGCAATGAACATGATGGATGAAGTGCTGGGAAATCAGGGTTCTATAGATGTAAATAAGATGGAATCGCTGCTTGGAGTACCTGTAATCCCTATTTCTGCGGCAAAGAATGAAGGGGTTGATGAGCTGGTTGACCATGCGTTACATATAGCGAAATATCAGGAACATCCGCTGCGTCAGGATTTCTGTGATAAGAGTGACCATGACGGTGCAGTACACCGCTGTATTCATGCGGTCATGCACCTGATTGAGGATCATGCGGCGCAGGCTGATATTCCTACCCGTTTTGCAGCAACCAAGGCAATTGAGGGAGATCCGCTGATTCTTGAGAAGCTGAAGCTGGACACAAATGAGACGGAGATGCTGGAGCATATCGTACAGCAGATGGAAACAGAGCGTCAGGTTGACAGAAGTGCTGCGATCGCAGATATGCGTTTTGACTTTATTGAGCGTTTGTGTGAACAGACAGTTGTAAAGCCAAAAGAGAGTAAGGAGAGAATCAGAAGTGAGAAAATTGATAAAGTCCTTACAGGAAAATATACCGCGATTCCCTGTTTCATCGGAATCATGGTACTGGTATTTTATCTTACCTTTAATGTGATCGGAGCGTGGCTTCAGGGGCTTCTGGAGATTGGAATTGATAAGGTTTCTGCGCTGGTAGAAGCAGCACTGACAGCAGCAAATGTAAACAGTGCCATGCATAGCCTGGTCATTGACGGTATTTTTACAGGTGTGGGAAGTGTACTCAGTTTTCTGCCGATTATCGTAACCCTGTTTTTCTTTCTGTCTCTTATGGAAGACAGCGGATACGTTGCACGTGTTGCTTTTGTGATGGACAAACTTCTGCGTAAGATCGGCCTTTCCGGAAGAAGCATTGTACCAATGCTGATTGGATTCGGATGTACGGTTCCGGCTGTTATGGCCACACGTACACTTACAAGTGAGCGTGACAGAAAGATGACGATTTTGCTGACTCCATTTATGAGCTGTACTGCGAAGCTGCCGATTTATTCTTTCTTTGTAAGTGCTTTTTTCCCGAAGAAGGGCGGATTTATTATGGCAGGTCTTTACCTGCTTGGAATTTTGGTGGGAATCCTGGCGGCATTTTTGTATAACAGAACTCTTTTCAAGGGAGATCCCGTACCGTTTGTCATGGAACTTCCCAATTACCGGCTGCCGGGAGCAAGGAATGTAGGTCAGCTTTTGTGGGAAAAAGCAAAAGATTTCCTGCAGAGAGCGTTTTCTATTATCCTGCTTGCATCAATGATAATCTGGTTCCTGCAGAGCTTTGATCTGCATTTAAATCTTGTAAAAGATTCTGCAGACAGTATTCTGGCAATGGTGGCGGGAGTCCTGGCACCTATATTTAAACCGATCGGACTGGGAGACTGGAGAATCTGTACAGCTCTTATCAGCGGATTTATGGCAAAAGAGAGCGTGGTATCTACTCTGGAAGTACTTTTCAGTGGAAATATTGCCTCTGTACTGACTCCGTTGGCAGCAGCATCCCTGCTGGTATTCAGTTTGCTCTATACACCATGTGTGGCGGCTATCGCTTCGATCAAACGTGAAATGGGCAGCAAATGGGCTGTTGGTGTTGTGGTATGGCAGTGTGTGATTGCCTGGGTGGCTGCACTAATCGTACATCTGATAGGGATGATCTGATTTTATTAATTCGCTTTTATAGAAAAACCGATGGATTTGACTGTTTTCAGTCATCACCATCGGTTTTTTTCAGTTCCTCAACTGAGAGGCTTTTATCTGATTAGTACTGTCCGCCCTGGGAACCACTGGACATCTGTCTTTCCTGGGCTTCGATCATCTTTTTCATAATAATATCAGAACAACTTTCCCTGAATTTCCAGTTTGAGGGGAGATGATCTGATTTTCTGGCAGAAAATTAGATTACTATTTTTGATATGACAATCTCTTTATGGGTTTCATTATAGTACAGAAACCCTGAAAAAACTATAGAAATCTTATGAAATTGCTATAGTTTTTTTAAAAGAGACAGAAAAGAGATCAAAAGAGACAAGTGGTCTCTTTTGTCTCTTTTTGATTCGGTAGCAATTCCGCAAAATAATGCAATCTGTAATGAATTTTGGGTTACTGTTCACACACCACTATCCCGCGAGGTGTTTTGGCATGAATATGCCAAAATCCCGAGACATACAAGCCAAAATTCCATTGCCGCAGGCAATCTGGAACGAATTTTGGCTTGTATGTGCCCACAACTTGCTATCTGATCTGTTAGATGATAAAATTAAAATATAACAGGGAAGTGATATACGAAGGAGGTAGGAATGACAGAGTTTAATTTTGATACTGTTTTTGATGAAACCATGCAGACACGCAATCTGGACACTGTAGTGATTCTGGGACACTTAAATCCGGATGGCGATGCTGCCGGATCGGTGATGAGCCTTGCGCACTATATCCATGTCAATTATCCACAATACAGGGTGTTTCCATACCTTGCAAAAACGCTGGAGCGTGGCCCGAAAAAAATGGTCGTGAAAGATAAGACATTTGTTCCTTTTGAGATGCCGGACATATCCGGAAAACAATATTGTGTCATAGTCTGTGATAATGCAACTCTGGAGCGTATGATCGGATTGGAATATTACCAAAATGCCGCTGCCAGCATTGTTGTTGATCATCATGCTTCCAATGAAGGATACGGAGATGTGAACTGGACAAAGGTTTCTGAGGCGTGTGCGGAAAATGTATACCATATGCTTTCTCCCGAACTGCTTCTAAATGCAGTCCAAAAAGAAGTGTACCCCAATGCCGCAGATTATATTTACCTTGGCATCCTGCATGATACCGGAGGACTGGCAAGGGCAAACCAGGGTATTTTTCAGGCAGTAGCTGATCTGATGGCTATGGGAGTTGACCATGGCAGGATTATGAAAACCTTACACAGTGATACCCTGGACATTCTGTACAAAAGAGCCGATATTCTTCATGGGGCAGTACGTGCGATGGATGGCCGGGTTGCTTATGTCGTTATGGGACAGAAGGAAATTGCCGAAAAAGATATCACATACGAAGACATCCACTGTATCAGCACGATCCTGCGCGATTGCGACGATATTGAACTTGGTTTTACCATGTATGAGGAAGAAGAAAACGGGTGGAGATGTTCTTTCCGTTCAGACGGGAAATGGATCAATGTTAATGAACTGTTGAAACCTTTTGGCGGTGGAGGACATATCTCCGCAGCAGGATTAAAATATCGGACCGATAATGTAGAAGAATTAAAGAAACAGATTCTGGACAGAGTAGCAGAGATGAAAAATAAACAGTAATCTATAAATGAGCAAATAAAAAAACTGCAGAAAATTATAAAATTGAAGAGAAATCTAAATACTTGTTGAAATTGTTATTGAGGGAAGGAAGAGGAGAGTCTGTATGGGAAAGATAATCGAAGGTCTCTGGGATTGCCCGTTTTGTGGGAGTAAAAGGATTAGAGCCGGTCAAAAAACCTGTCCCGATTGTGGGCATCCGCAGGACGAAAATACAAAATTCTATATGCCGGATGAAATTAAATATGTTTCTGAGGAGGAAGCAGAAAAGATCAGCCGTAATCCGGACTGGCAGTGCAGCTTTTGCGGCAGTCTTAACAGCGACGATCTGAATGTCTGCAAAAACTGTGGTGCCACAAAAGAAGATTCGGAGAGAAACTACTTCGAGATGAGGCAGCAGGAAGAGGAAAAGATGGGAATCTTCGCAGCAATCATTTTTGGCATGATGTCATGCCTGGCACCGAAGATCAAAAACGTAACGATTGATGACTTGGATTGGGAAAGAACCATTGACATTGAAGAGGTTGTAACTCACAATGAAAGTGACTGGTCGCTGCCCGATGATGCGAGGCTGCAATATACAAAAAGTGAAATTCAATCCTACAAAGACGTTCTAGACCATTACGAGACAGTTACAGAAACCAAAACACGCAGTGTCATAGACCACTACGAAGAGAAGAGTTCTTATGTTGATCTTGGAAATGGATAGATGCTGCTGGATTCGCAGAGATTAATCAAAAATAAGATATAGATATACCCGGAGGGATACTTCGAACCTTTATTAAATAAGGAGATTCATAGTTTTGGCGTGAGTCTCCTTGTTTAATGTTTTTCTCATGTTATAAGGTAGCCTGCATCATTGCATTTGTGCAATGCCTGCAGGCAGATATTGCTCCGTTTATTATACATGCGGAGAATAAAGAGGAGTACGAAGGACGACTAGACAGCCCGGCACGACTGGAGCAGCTTTTCAGGGTAGAGCAGCGGCGGTTCTACAGAGAGACAGAACCAATGGTGGTTGATCAAGTATAAGAGATATTGCGGCGGGGAAACCCGTCGCTTTTCTGCTGCGTGGAAACCATAAGCAGGGTAGCAGCCAAATCAGAATCGGGTTCTGATTGTAGTATTATTTTCTCAAATAATCGGCGATTGCCTTAAAACAGGAAATTGGATTCTCTCCGCGGAAACTCCCATATCCACTAACTCAGCATTATAGAAAGAGAAGATTGTTTTTCTGCGGAGAAAAGATATTACAGTTTTGCGCAGACAAGCTCATAAACTGTCTTCAGAAGTTCGTCTCCCTTGCGGCATTCTGAAACAAACGAAACGACTGCTTTTTTCTTCGGCAGGATCATAGAAATCTGGGAGTATTTTCCATCCGCCCGGAAAGAATTATATTCACCACGCCAGAAAAGATAACCATAGTATCCAACATCAGCTGCCTTTGTACTTTCTTCTATCCATTTCTCAGACAGTATCTGTTTTCCATTCCACTTGCCTTTATTAAGATAAAACAGTCCAAATTTGTGAAGTTCAGAAAGGGTCAGAAATAATCCGCCGGCTCCAAAACTGTTTCCAAGTGGATCAGTCTCCCATGTAGGACGTTTTATTCCAAGTTTGGAAAAAAGTCTGGGTGTAAGGTAAGAAACCAGATCGCAGCCGGAGCGTCTTTGTACAAGAATGCCTGCCAGATAGGGACCAACGTTATTATACACAAAATGTGTACTCGGCTTATACTTAAAGGGAATAGCCAGAGACATTTTTACCCAGTTATCTTCTTCATATAAAGGTCGTTGTTCTCCCATCAGACTGCCCTTCTCCTGTCCAAGGCACATGGTAAGAAGATCACGAACAGTTGCTTCTTTCAGGTTCTCATCTATACACTCCGGCAAGTCACCTGAAAATGCTTCTGTTAGTTTTTCATTAAGATCGATCAGCCCTTCCTGAACAGCAAAGCCAACTGCACAGGATGTGAAACTCTTTGTTGCAGAATAAATATTCCTTCTGCATTCCGGTTCGCTGTACCACTCTGCTGCAAGTTCATTATCTTTTGAAATTTTGATTCCAAGAACATTATATTCTTTTGCTTTCTTAACAAAATCTGAAATATCCATAATATTTACACCCTTCTTGTCCTTAAATGTATTTTATTACTTTTATATTAACACAAAAATGGTGGATAAACCAGTTATTGCAGAAGGTGGTATATTACTATATTTCATCTTTAGACAAATTTCAATATTAAATATTGATTTTGTCTTTTTGTTATACCCGAATTTCAGCAAGACATTGCATCTTAATCCCTCAATATTCCCTTTTTTATCATAATTAAATCCTTCTGCTGATATTTTCATCAATGCAGTATTGGCAAATTGCTTAAGTTAATGACATTGTGTATGAACAGTAACAAAAATGTCATCAATTTTTTCGATAAAAATATATATCTTTGTCTTGCCTTGTCAATGTGTGGTATACTTAAGACAGCAAAATACAGAAAGGAGAAAGTCATGGGAAACGAAGCAGGGGAATGGATCATTCATGGAGTAACATGGGATGATCCGAAATGCATCCACGATGTGGATGAAGCAGTCGAATATATCAACCGGGTTGGTTTTCTTCCTCTTTTTAAGAACGAAATTCCGGGGTTTTCTCTGGAGGAACGGACAGTGGCAGAATATTGGTGGTCTGATGATCCGGTGAGGGATCCGTGGAGATGGAGGATTGCCATTGCAAAAAAGCATGATGTTCTTTACGGGAAATTTTTTGCCAAAAAAGCCGGGTTTATTTCCAAAAAATGGCTGCCGGTATTTGCCAACTACCGCAGGGACGGCTATGATTTTGATGCTCTGTTTGAGGATGAAAAAGCACCGATCAAACATAAGAATATTATGGATCATTTTATGGAAAATGATGCAGAAATCTACTCCTACGAATTGAAAAAATTGGCTGGATTTGGAAAAGATGGCGAAAAGGGATTTGACGGAGCCATTACCAGCCTTATGATGCAGACATATCTGTGTAACTGCGACTTTCGGAAAAGGATCAATCAAAAAGGTGTGGAGTACGGCTGGGATGTGGCTGTGTATTCTTCTCCGGAACACATTTATGGATATGACCATGTTACTTCCTGTTATAAGGAAGATCCGCGGACATCCTGGGGAAAAATTGTTGATCATATGAAACAGCTTTATCCAGAAGCCGCGGATACGCAGATAAGAAAGATTCTAAAATAGGAGAGAATATGTGCAGCAGATATTATATAGATCCCGATATGATGGAGGAGATTTCCAGAGTGGTACAGAACATAGATGGGAGGATCCGGCTGACACAAGGAGATATCCGTCCGACCGATGTCGCACCGGTCATTGGACAGTCAGAACATGGACTGGAACTGGGTATATGCAGATGGGGATATCGAGCAGGAGAATATACGCAATTTGGGGTGAATGCAATTTATAGAAGGCGATGATTACCAAATCCGAAAGAATACAAGTTTTTTATATCAAATAATGCAATTGTAAAAAGAATAAGAAATGAGCAGCAAGTTTTTTGTCATTCAGCATATCTTTAACAGATTTTCAAAGGAGAAAATATTATTTTCAGACATCAGTTCTTGAAATTTATTCAGATTAAGATCCGAATGCTCAAGCTCTCTGGAGAACTGATAACAGATCTGAATCTGATCATTCAGGTTAAAATGATGTTCGTTTTTCAGATATGTTCCGACATCAAGCTCATGGATAAACAAAGTACAGACGACAGCCATTTTAACTTTGGTAAAGATTTCATCGTCATAGACTGCACCACAGAAATAAGTATAAATCCAGTAAACCAGAAGCTGTTCTTCCTGAATCTGCCAGTCCGGACAGTAGAAATCAAATTCGCTTTTCTGATATATATAATCGTTTTCTCCTGAAGAAATATATAAGGAATCAAGACGTTCCTTCAGAAATTCTTTCCATCCGGGACGAAGAACTTCCATTTCCGGAACAATAGTTTTCCACATGTTTTTAAATAGATCCTTTGATGTGTCAGAAGTATTCATTCTGGAATGAACTTTTTCTTTCTGAGACAGCAGAATTCTTGCTGCTTCCGGGCAGGAAAGGGACAAAGAAATCTCACGCAGGCCCTCAAATTCTTCAATGTGTCGTGGATAATTTCTGCAGGTGTCGCAAAGCATTTTCGGACCTGCTTCTGTGTAAATATCACACAGATTTTCTTCGTTCAGAAATGCACACCGTCGGTTGTACTGGCGGAAGACATGTTCCTTCCAGTCGATATCGTTGTGTAGTCGATTGTGAAAAGGACCTTTGAAATGCTGATATTTCTTCAGGGTTTTATTGTCAATAACAATCTGCCATCCTGCACAGCAGGTATCCGGACAGGACCCGGCAATGCAAGAAAATTCTTTATAATAGTTGGGAAATGTAAATTCCATGGTTTCTGCTGCTTTCTGATTATTTCTTTTTTGCTTCCAGATAGTCGTTTAACTCTGCATTCGGAATATCTGTAATGAACATATGTCCGGGAGCATGAGTGATAACGATTGGCGGTTTGGCATTCTCAATTGCTGCCTGCGGAGTTACGCCGCATGGCCAGAACACAGGAATTTCCCCTTCGTAAATATCCACTGCTTCACCGTAATCAGGTTTCATAACGTCATCAACACCGACCTCTTTCGGATCTCCCATATGTACAGGGGCACCATGAACATTCGGCATTTTGAAAGTAATGTCATAAGCTTTTTTTGCGTTTTCCGGTGTCATCGGGCGCATGGAGCAGACCATAGGACCGGAAAATGGACCAACAGGAACTGTCTGAATGTTAGTTTTGAACATCGGTACATTTCGTCCCTGGGCGATATGACGGATTTCAATCCCTTCTCTAATCAGTGCTTCTTCAAATGAGAAAGAACAGCCGATAAGAAATCCAACATATCCCTCTTTCCAATACTCGGAAGCGTCAGTAATTTCTTTTGTAAATACACCGTTTTCATAAATCCGGTATTTCGGGATATCCGTGCTGATATTTCCGCCCTCACCCATGTCATGAGTTTCAGGAGTTCCTTTGATAATCTCGAGAATTGGACACGGAAATGGATTCTTGTGTGCAAATTCTTCAAAATCTGCAGCATATTCCGGTGGCAGAATTATCAGATTTGCCTGCGCATAGCCACGGCACATTCCTGCAGTGGGGAAATCAATAACTCCCTTGCGGATCAGTTCACGAACTTTCTTTGGGGACATATCTACATAAGGTGTGATATCAAAAGCCATAATAAATTACCTCCTGTTTCGTACTTTACAATATAAAAGTATTGTACAGTAAACTGACAGGAAATGCAATGTTATAAATAGTGGCGGCTTGATTTTTATATAAAATATTTTATAATAGGAATGCCGAAGGGTGCTGCCGGACGCGTTGTGAACAGCAATAATATATGAATGGGGGAATGAGAGTGGCAGCATATGAAAAGAGTAAGAGTGTGAAGTTAAAATCGATCAGTACCATGACAGAAGGGACCATCTGGAGACAGATCCTTCTGTTTTCTATTCCATTGATACTGGGAAATCTGCTCCAACAGATGTACAATACAGTGGACTCAATTATTGTAGGAAATTTTGTGGGCAGCAATGCACTGGCTGCAGTTGGTTCCAGTACGTCGCTGATTTGTCTGCTGATTGCATTCAGTATGGGGGCATCTGCAGGTGCGGGAGTTATTGTATCCCAGTTTTATGGAGCAGGAGATGAGAATGGCGTTCAGCGTTCTGCACATACAGCCTTGATGCTTGCGCTTATTCTGGGAATTGTTCTTACTATCGCTGGAATTGTATTTTCACCTGCAATTCTCAGGTGGATGAGAACTCCGGAAGAAGTAATGAATCAGTCAGTTCTGTATTTGAGAATTTATTCTTATGGACTGGTTTTTAATGTCATCTATAATATGGCAGCGGGGATCCTGAATGCAGTAGGTAACTCCAGACGTTCGCTGATGTATCTGGCAGTAGCTTCGTTTTCCAATATTTTTCTGGATTTATGGCTTATCGGCGGAATGCACATGGGAGTCGAGGGTGCTGCAATTGCAACAGATATCAGCCAGGTACTTTCCTGCATTTTTGCATTATGGTTTTTGATGAGAGTTCCGGATATTTACCGCATAAATCCGAAGAAACTTTCCATTGATAGAACAATGGCAGGACGGATTATCCAGGTAGGTCTGCCGACTGCAATTCAAAACACGGTAATCTCCTTTTCAAATGTACTGGTACAATCTGGTGTCAATGGATTCGGAGCCAGTGCAATGGCGGGTTTTGGTGCATACCTGAAAGTAGATGGGTTTAACATTCTGCCGGTAATGAGTTTTAGTATGGCAGCAACGACTTTTACCGGTCAGAACTATGGTGCGGGAAAAACAGACAGAATCAGGAAAGGATTGAGAGTAACTCTTGGAATGAGCGTGCTTTATACGATCGTGACAGGAATTCTCCTGCTGACCTTTTCCAGACCGATCATAGGGATTTTCAGCAGTGATAAAGAAGTAATCTATTATGGGGCACAGGCAATGAAATATTTCTGCCCGTTCTATTTCCTTCTGGGAATTATGCATTCCCTGGCAGGAACCATTCGCGGAACAGGAAAGACGGTACCTCCCATGGTAGTGATGCTGCTTGCATTATGCCTGTTCCGTATTCTGTGGATTCAGTTTGTGGTTCCACATTTCACCAGCATTGATATTATATATGTACTGTATCCTGTTTCATGGGCTGTAGGAATGGTACTCATGCTTATCTATGCATGGAAGGGAAATTGGATGCCAAAAAAATATCAGAATATTAATCAGACTGTCTGATAGTATTCTTTTACATAGTGAATGAACTGGCGTACATGGGATTTCAGAATTCTGTTTTTACTGTAAACAATATAAAAACTGCGTTTGTGAGCAGATTCTTCTAATGGAAACAGAAGAATCTGCTTTGTTTTTTGCAGGTCAACGACAGATCTGGCAGAAAGAATGGAAAATCCAAGCCCGTTTACAATAGATTTTTTGATTGATTCCAGGTCATTCATGCGGGCTACTACATTCAGACTGGAAGGTTCAATACCGGCATTTTCCAGAAAAATATCCATTTCCTTTTTGGTTCCGGAGCCTTTTTCCCTGATGATAACAGGATCCTTGATAAAGTCCTGAAAAACAACAGGTTGTTCTTTTTGTTTTAAGTTTAAATAATGATCATTCACAGGGGTAGCAATCACCATATTATCCTGACAGAAGGGAATAAATACACAGCTGTCGTCTCCTGTATTCTGTCCTGTCAAAGCCAGGTCTACGGTCCCATCCAGTACACGGTTAATAGCGCCGGAACTGTCTGCCAGGAATGGAAATATACATCAGGATACATTCTGCCAAAACCTGCGAGAAGTTCAGGAAGGAGATAAGAAGAAGGAATGGTGGAGGCTGCCAGATCAATGATCTGCTTTCTGGAACCGGTGAAATTCTCTAGAAGATTGTTGCGGATATCCAGAATGCGGAAAGCGCTGTCGTAGAGTTGGTATACCACACTTTTTTATAAATGAAATTTATAAATATTTATAAAAAAGTATTATATTTAAATCATCCGATAAAATGAAAAATCCAGTAAATAAATGGAAGTGTAAAAACAGAACAGATAGTTGTAACAAGAATTCCACCCATTGCATAATCGCCATCTGATCCGTAGGCATTTGCCATCATTACCACAGAGGACATAACTGGCATTGCAGAAGTCAGAGCCATGGTAGTGCGGATTTCTGAAGAAACCGGAAGATATCCAAGTAATACATAGAAGAAAAGCGGAAACAAAAGCATTTTTAGGATGACAATTCCATAATAATCCAGTCTTCGGATATTTTTCAGTACATCGATACAGGCGAAAACACCGCCAAGATAGATCATTGCGAGAGGTGTGGCGGTCTGGCCGATTTTCTGAAGGGAATTGTTCAGAACTTCAGGAAGCCGGATTCCTGTCAGCACACAGATCACAGCAAGAAAGATGGAAACAGTAACAGGATTGATCAGCTTCCGGAAATCAAAACGGTTTTTTTGACTGTCTGTACCTGAAGTAAGGCGTACACCTGCTGTCCACAGCATGAGCTGATCAATAATGGTAAACACACAGATGTAGAGCATACCGTTTTCCGGATAAATACTGGTTACTATGGGAATACCCATAAATCCCACATTTCCGAATACGCTCATGGCACTGTAAAGCTGCCTGTGGTTACCATGCAGATGAAAAAAAATACCAGATATGTAGCTGAGTAAAAACAGACATATATACATAATTCCCGCAATCAGAAAAATGCTCAGTGAATGAAAAAGAGTTTTACGTTCCACTCCGTTTACAGTATTGATAAAAATCATTACAGGAAGCGCCAGTTTTATTACAAACCTTGAAATGACTTCAAGATTTTCTCTGTTCATAACCCGTGTGCGGATCAGGATCACGCCTGCAAGCATGTAGATCACGAACATTCCGATCTGAGCAGTCAGAATGCTGAAAGTATTCATTTGAGTTCTCCTTTTTTTTCGTAAATTCACATAAAATTATAACTGCAAAAAAGTGAAAATACAACAGAAAGTATAGGTGGCGAAAAATGTTTTTTTGAGTTACAATAAACAAAGCTGAGTTATATATTAGGAGGAGTAAAAAAGTGAATGTATTAGAAATTGTTCTGCCTGTACTGGTTATGATCGTGGTCGGTATGCTGTGCAGAAAATGGAAGATTCTGACCAGAGACGGAATCAATAACATGAAGGTGCTTGTAACGAATGTTATGCTTCCGGTTGCTATTTTTCATGCTCTGGCAACAGCGGAATATAATAAAGAAACCGGAATCCTGATTTTGATCATGTTTGTAATGCTGGTAGTATCCTTTGGTCTGGGCTTTTTGCTGAAGCCATTTCTGAAAGGAACCTATCAGAAATATCTACCGTTTATGGTAAGCGTATATGAAGGGGGACTTATGGCCTATCCGTTATATACAAGCCTCTGTGGCAGTGAAAATCTTTCCCGTATTGCAGTTCTGGATATTGCCGGACTGTTGTTTGGATTCAGTGTATATATGGGAATGCTGGGACAGGTGGAAAACGGTGAGAAGATTGATGTGAAAAAACTGTTTTTCAGTGCATTAAAGACTCCGGCATTTATTGCAAGTATCCTGGGAATTATTGCAGGATTATCGAAGGTGATCCTTGCAGTTTTAGACAGTCCTTTCGGAGGCGTGTACCAGAGTGTGGAAAATATTCTCACCACATCTGTGACTGCCATTATTTTACTGGTAGTGGGATACAGCATGGAACTGAATGCAAAATTATTAAAGCCATGCATTGCCACGATCATCTTACGTGTATTGCTTCAGGCAGTGATGATCGCAGGAGTTCTTGTTGCTGTACATTATCTGGTAGGTGATGATCGGCTGGTCAATCTTGCAATTATCAGTTATATGTCAGCACCGGCCACATTCAGTATGCAGACTTTTATGAAAGATGAAGAAGGAAGCGCTTATGTTTCCACAACAAACTCCATGTACTGTCTGGTATCTATTCTTGTATATATAATTATGGCAGTGACAATCTACTGATCATGAAATCTGAATAACAGAAAATGAAAATTACCGCGGATTGAAATAGACCTGGCGGTAATTTTTGTATGTCGCAGGAAATTACTTCGTAATGTACCTGTGATATATAGTGCTCCGCATGAGGCGTAGAATCCTGTAAACGGGAAAGGGGTTGCAGATATTTAAATAATTTGGTAAAAACAACCAAAATATATTGAATGATGGCAAAAAATATTGTAAAATAAAACGAAAACAAAGACTTGTGGAAAGGGAGCATACGTATGGAGAAAAGGTATACGATTGGTGTAATGATCGGAAATGCAAATTCACCGCATACGATGAATCTGATGCAGGGTATTTTTCATGCAGCTAAGTCTATGGACGTAAATGTTCTGTTTTTCTTGGGATTCACAGTAGTTATTACTATAAATCTTATTTTGGCGAAGATACGGAAGATGATTATGATTATCAGTTCAATGTAGTTTATGATTATCAGGCGTTCGCAGATGCGGATGCATTGATTATTGCATATGGTTCCCTTTGTATTTTTCTGGACGAAAAAGAAAGTAAAACTTGCATCCCTGAAGCCGGATACGGATACCACAAAGATCACACTGAAAGTAAAGGAGAAAAAAGAGTTCCCTTGTACAGGCATCAGTTATTTGTCAAACGTAAAGTATTCTTCTGATAACAAGAAGGTAGCAAAAGTCAATTCTTCCGGCGAGATCCAGGCAAAAAAAGCCGGTACAACTTATATCAGGTGTAAAGTTAAACAGTATGGCGATACTTACAATCTCGTCTGCAAGGTAACGGTCAAAAAAGAAGGAAATATCAAAGATCCAACTTCAGCTTACCGGAATCTGATACAAAGTTATGAGAAAAAATATGGGGAAGCTCAATTAAATGAGCAGAAACAGTTTTGGACGGGACTATGCTATGCCAAATTGTTGGATTTCAATAATGACGGCATCAACGAACTTATCCTGACATACCAAACAGAAAGGTATAACAAAGACAAAGTTCAATATCATGTAGAATTGTGGAAGTATGGCGGAAAATCTGCAAAACGGGTTACCTCACGTATTTCATGGTCTGGAAACAATATGCCATATTTTGAAGGTTTGGGTATATGTAAATACAACGGAAAATATCTGTTAGAGCTAACTGGTAATGCGTGTGGGGATAATTATTACTATGGAACCAAAAAAGATGGGTCTGTTGGACTGGTCCACAAGTTCATCTGGAAGGGGGATGCAATGGAAGGAGACTGGTATATGGACGGCAAGAAAACCTCAGGAAATATGTATGAAACTTATTACAAGAAATATCATGCAAACGCTACATGGTATAGCTTTGCTCAGTCATCAAATAACAACTTAATAAGAAAAGAACTTTCAAATACCAAACAGAAATTAGGAATGTAATTTCTGTCTGGTCGTTGCAGGACATGAATCCTTTTCAAGCCTAAGTTGTATCTACCGGGCATTCTCAAGGAATTACATCAAAATAAAAGAGGGAAAACCATGAAATTAGAAGAAAGAAAACAAAACTCATTTATACAGAAATCAATATTTTTGCTGATAATAATGACATTATGGATATGTCTCGGAACAGGTTTTACGGTAAATGCAGCGCAAAGAGAAGATACAAAACTCTTGAAAATATATGACGGAAAGTCTATAGAGGCAAGTCAGATTCAGTTTAAGGCAGAGGTAGCCACTCCAGACTCTAATCGAATAGACATCTATCGTTCAGAAAAGCCGGTATCTCAAGGTGGAAAATTAGAAAAACTGGATAGTTTCAGGGTAATAGGAGACTTCTGGGAAGTCCTCGGTGACAATCTGTATATGAACTACGGGGATAATTTCAAGGTACAGTGCTATTCCCATGATACATGCGTGGAGGGAAATCTGACTTTTGTAGATACTACGGCAAAAGCCGGACATCAATATTCCTACAGACTGGTCTATGGCGACATGGTGTATGATCCGGACAGCGGAGAATATAGCGTGGAGATTGTATCAAATATCATTGATGTAAAGGCCAATCTGCAGACACCGGAGCTTTACAAGTGTTACTCCACGGACAATAAAACCGTAAATCTTTCCTGGAGCTATATCGCACAGGCAGACGGCTACAGGGTGTACCGATATGATAACGGAAAGTGGTCATTCCTGAAAAATGTCAAAAAAAGAAATGTAATCTCCACAACTGACAAAAATGTACAGGCCGGAAAGACTTATCAGTACAGAGTGCTGGCGTACAGAGTCATAAAGGGCAAAAATATTTACAGTTCCAAAAGCAAAGCCCGAAAGATCACCTTAAAAACAGCAACTGTAAAAGGTGATTATCAGTATGGCAGCGTCTACGGTCCGTATCTGGACGCGCAGCATCTGGCACAGGTCCGGAGTGTTGTCCAGAGTTTCAAGATCAATTACATCCGTAAAGGAATGTCAGACTATGACAGGGTACTGACTGCATATAATTATCTCCGCAGCAACTGCAGCTACGCTTATAAAGGCTGGCAGTATAATTATGCAAACACCGCCTGGGGTGCATTGGTATATGGAGAAGCACAATGCTCCGGATATGCCAGAGCCATGAAAGCACTCTGTGATGCAATCGGAGTAGACTGCAGATATGTACATGCAGACTCCAAGGCAAGTAACCCAAGCCATCAGTGGAATCAGGTAAGAGTTGGCGGCAAATGGTATATTCTGGATGCGCAGTCTGGCGGATTCCTGCTTGGCAGCCGGACATGGAAGAAAAAGGCAGGTATGTCATGGGATACCAAAGGATTACCAACCTGCAGCGTGACGGATTACAAAAAGTGATCAGAATGGAAAGAGACTTCAGTTAATATGACTGGAGTCTTTTTTGCATCTCAAAATACTTTTATTCTCCGCGGAAAACCACTTTTGCATATCCATTTATCCAATTTTTCCTGGGACAATGCCTCCGCGGAGGAGAAATGTTCTTAATTTTTCTTCCTATTTTTTCATATTATCTCCAAATGAATTTCAGGAGGTTATTAACAGTTAAATATAAATTATAAAATCATATAAGTACATGTTGAGTGTTATAAGATATTAGAGTAGAATATTATTGAAAGGAGTTGATTCTTTGAGTAAATATTATTCTATACATGAATTTTCAAAAATTATAGGCGTATCTGCCCAGACATTACGAAATTGGGATGCCAATGGAAAACTTCATCCGCATCATACTA
>OLVT01000261.1_pt1 | contig 61383 bp, 62 predicted proteins | sample 1673241 | NCBI WGS metagenome assembly OLVT01 (sample SAMEA3178936, study PRJEB25190) | human gut metagenome | biome: human gut; feature: human-associated habitat; material: faeces | place: Austria | collected 2013
TTACGATCCAATTTTTTTCAAAAATTGCTTGACATTTATTAGCAAGTTTTAATTTATAAAAATAATTCGTAAATCATATCGTCTGAGAATAGTAGAGCTTTCAGCTGGTTTACCAGGCGTTTTTTGTTTCGGCTTATGGTTGTCCCCGTTGTTCCAAAGTAATCAGCTATACCTTCCCTGGTTTCATTTTGGAAATAGTATAAGGGAATAATTTCATAGTAGATGTCTCCCTTAATTTCATCCAGGCCCATCTCAATTTTTTTAACAACTTTTCTCGCATATGGTTGATCCACGCTCATTTTAAAATTACTATAATTTCTCAATAGGGTTTCTGTTTTCTGATAGGCTGTTTGTCTATCATCATTCATTAGTCCGGCAGTCTTAAGCTTTAGTATGGTCGTATTGACCGTTTGCCTTATTAGCTGCTCAACATCATTATCAGTCACACATATACCCCCTATATTATTCAACGATTTTACTATAGCCTTCAAGATGATTTTTTCATCTTGAATGGCTTCAAATCCTTATTTTATCAGCATTCATATACCCCATACGGGTATAAAATTCACTATTCAAGATATATATTTTATCTTATATATAAATATAAAACACCATAAAAAATTACCGTTGTTTTAAATAATGATATAAACATGGCATTTCATCTTTCCATCTTGAATGATGAAAGTTTTCAGACAATTTAAAATCCCAAAAAGCAACGTATTTAAGGCATTCCTTCATTCAAAATCCGGCAATTATGTTAATTCAAGATGAAATAGTCACATCTTGAATGATGTTGAATGCATCTTGAATGATGTACGTTTCTCAACGACACACTACCACTACTGTATGTCATACAAGAACAGCAGAGATTCCCAGAGATATTATTAACCGTCTGTCAATCTCTTGCATTTCATCCAACGTACATTCCGCAACTTTTTCTTTCAGCCTTTTTTTATCAATCGTCCTTAACTGCTCAAAAAGTACGATAGACTTCTCATATAATCCACCCCTGGGAGAAAGTGTAAAATGAGTCGGCATGTGCCTGTTTCGTCCTGTAATTGCGGCACATATAACTGTAGGACTGTGCATGTTACCTATATCATTTTGTAATATAAGTACAGGCCGGACTCCTCCCTGCTCCGAACCAATTACAGGCCGCAAGTCTGCATAATAAATATCTCCACGTTTGATGCACATAAAATTAATCCCTCGCTTCCTTTAATAATTTATCTGCATTTGATTTTAAAAATTCAGATACTTTTATATATCCTTCAGTATTATATTCATTAGAAAACCCACGAAACTTTACCCTTGCAGGAAATACGGATGATATTTCATCTGTATCTGGGTCAATTTCATAGACTATGCTCCAGCCGAATGTGTGTAATATCATATTTATAAACCATAACATTCCGGATTCCCTAAATTCCCGCCATGTCTTTTTATCTATCAAAAACTTATTCCTCCAATGCGAAAACTCTACATTTTTTGTTGCTGATTGACTTGTCAATTATTTTATATCCCAGGTATTTTTTTACCTGTTTTGAAAACTCAATTTTGCTCATAGCCGTAAAACCATTGATGATGCAAAACTCAGAATATTTCATATATACACGGCTGGTCGGCTCATTTTCAATTTTCGGAGCCTCTTTAAAAAATAGCAGGATAGGATTATTATTTTCCTCATACTCCAGAATGGATTTCTCTACCTTTTCCGAATGAGTAAAATCCTGGTTGTCAAGTACACGCCTCAGGCCATCCAATCCTATTTGAATAAGGTACTCCATAACATCACGCTGCTTTAATTTATATTTAATGTGGGCGTCATAGTCCGGTTCATCCGTAGTAAATTGATGGTTGAATGGGATAATAACTAATCGGTCTATAACCGCGCCGCTCTTGTCCTTAATTCGTGGGATGTTATTGGCAGAAAAAATTAATTTACTGTAATTTGCAAATTTAAAACCTTTCGTGCCTTTATCCTCTACCGTAATTAGGTCCCCACTAACCAACTTTTTAAAGATGGAAGGATTTGCCACAAACTCATCCCCTATGTCATCTCCTATATTAGCAAGTTTCCCAACTAATTCCACAGTCTTAAAGCGCTCACCTAATTCTTTTAGGTCTAATGCCGCCACATTTTCCCAGCCCAGCAAATGCTCCAGCATTCCCAGGTAGGTTGACTTTCCGTTTCGTTTCTCTCCAGTCAATATAAATGATTTTCGCATTTCATTGCGCCTATAAAAACAGTATCCTATTCCCTCCTCCAAGAGAGCACGTATCTCTGGATCATAACAGGCCATCTTGTTAAGTGTTCTGTCAGCAATTTCTGAATATGCGCCTTGCTTGTAGTCCCATGGAATCATATTGGTTACAATGATATCCGGTGAGAACTCCAGCAGCTCCCCATTATCCAGGTCGTATATTCCATTTTTAAATGCAATATAGTTTGCTTGACTTATTTCCTCACTTTTGTTGACTAATATATCAATCATAGATAAGACTTCCGTGCGTTTCGCCCGGTTAAGATTAGATATTAACCTAACCATTTCAGCCTCTATCATCCGATCCCCGTTGATATATATGCCATCCTTATATACATGGAGTTGTCCACCAATCCGTTTGATATGATGGGTTGCTATTAAATACTTTGCGAACACATCAAACAAAAATTGCCCCTTTTTATAAAACATTGGTTTTTTGAATGCATCATCTCTTAGTATAGTCTCCAGCTCATTTTCATCCAGCGGTTCCTGAAGGATATAATCATTCATGATACGGATGGCGGATCGGGCATCATCCATTGAAAAATCATAGCTCTGTAATGTGAGTATGTGATTAAATAATGCCTGATTTCTTCCATCACCTTCTCCCAGCTTGTTAAAATCTACGCTGGTCCTGATAGGATAAAGCCATTTGGGAATAGCTTCATAATCTTCATCCTCAAAAATATCATAAATGATTGGGCGCTCTTTTCCTCCAAATTTAAGAATAGTATAGCTGTTGTTCCGGCCTACTTTCATATCCACGTTATCAAGGCCACATGCAACTTTTGTCTTTGTCTTTCCCCGCTCCACTTCATCATTTAAGAACAGGAAGTGCTTGCCTCTGGTTGTCTTATAGACACGACATCGTAATTGTAAGTCCTCCACAATGTCCATTAAAATCTCTGACTGCTCCAGATCATCTATGTCAACAAGTATCACATCATCATTTAGGATACCTGCAAATTCATCCAGCCCCCTAACTTGTTCATAAGTCATCAGTTCATCAGGATGGGCATTTTTAAATTTCATCATGCATTTTTTGTCCTTCGTAGGGACGTAACCCTTAAAAAGATTCTGCATGTGCCTCACTCTTTCCAATGCATTTTTAATTTCTCCAGTGCTATTTTCTCAATTCGGCTTACATAAGACTGGCTATACCCTACCAGTTTTGCCACTTCACCTTGACTATGTTCGCCATAACCATTAATGCCATAGCGTAAACGGATTACTTCCCGTTCTTTATCAGTAAGCACGGTTTCCAATAGCTCTCTGAGCTGGGATATCTCACAAATTCTCATGATATCATCATCTACATGTTTATCATCCGCAATCATATCTGATAACTTAAGCTCCCGGCCTTCCTTATCAGTATGTATTTTAGAGTCCAGGCTCAGGCGTCCTAAATGCTTCTTATTTTTTCTAAAATATATGAAAATCTCATTTGTAATACATCGAGCAGCATAAGTTGAGAACTTAAATCCCCTTGTATGATTAAAATGGTATGCAGCTTTGGTAAGTCCTACACGACCAACGGAGATTAAATCATCGAGGTCATAGGGGGTATTCGCATATTTATGTGCCATATGTGTAACCAGTCCAATGTTATTAATAACAAGCATTTCATGTTCAGCAAGCATCATCCACATTCCTCCTTACATTTTCCTCACTACATCCATACTGCCTTAGGCGCTTTAATGCCTCATCTATATACCACTGTCTGTCAAGCCTTGCCGGAACCCCCACCCCGTTGATATCATCGTTATAGATAAAACAGTGGTCAGGAGTGCTCCCAAATTTGGCCCGGAATCCATCTTTGCGGCACCTTACAATTTTTCCATCAATTGTATTCCTGGATGCAAATACCCTATAACTCTTGTAACTGTATTTGATATTTCCATCCTGGCGCTCATGTTCCACCCAATCAAATTTGCTTGAAAGTTTGACCAGACGTTGGAACTGTTTTACCTCATTACAATCACATATGGTCTTTTCAACGGCTATGCCGTGTACCATATAATTAAGCACTGCCTGGTTCACAATCGGCAGGTCATTGTCGATAGGGGAGAGCTCTTTTGTGTAGGCCCCCTTACTTTTATATTTCCCTTCATAGTCCACGGCCACGTAATTGTTTACATCCTTTTGCATGATTTTTTGGTAATAGTCAAAACTCATGTGCAACCCGGTTCGCTGCTCCCATTCATATACAATATCGTCTATCATATCAAAGTCCCTGCGCTTAATTAAAATCAGGATACCATCTGTATTACTCTGGATGAGTTTGCAGTATGGCTCCAGCTTTTCAATCAGATCCAGGATTAGGACCTGACCGAACACACATACCAGTGTACGATGCAGCGGGTCATACATTGCATTAAAAGCGTCCCCCTCAGCACCATATGTAATGTTGCAAATACGCTTGTATGGCTCACGCTGTTTCTTTTTGCCTTCGGCCTTCAGTTTTAAGCTGGTTTCCAGGATATCCTCAAACTTTTTGTAATTCTTAACAGCTCTTGACAGGAGGTTATAACATAACATCAGGGTTGGATATAATTGGTCCACATCTGCCATGATCAGCAACTCATCCGGTTTGCAAATATAACTGTATTTGGGTATGGCCCCGTGAAGGCCGCCCCATGCGAATACATGTAGAACCCCCGCAATCATGCATTCCAGTTTTTTCTTTTCGTCATGATTTTCAGGGGCCATAAACCAGTCGGCAATATATTTGTACCTATTCAGATTCAAGGTATGCGGCATCCGTATGTCCCACTCGTCATCAAATTCCTGCCGCCTGGCCCCCAAAATGATTGACGCAAGTTGCGCCTGTGTCTTTCCGATGTAGATGAGTGGCAGTTTAAATTCCTTCACCAGCGCCATCATTGCATCAAACTCATTTTTTCTGTGCAGGAACACCTCTATGGTTTGTTCAACGTCATGTGTACAGTACTCGATTGTTTCCTGTATTTCTGCATCCGTTAGCTGACGTTCAATATCAAATGGAACCTCGGTCTCTTTAATATTGTTACCCATGAAACCTTCCAGGGTTTTAAGTCCAACTGGTGGAGTGGGCATTACATCAAAAATTATTAAATTGATTTTGTTCAAAAGGGTTGAAAACTGATATCCTTTTAAGTGCTGCACAATAATCCAATCATTAATTTTTTTGGGGTTAAATCCGCACAAAATCCCTTTAAAAATCCACTGGTCATAGTTGCGGATATTAAAACCCACAAAAATTTCATTTTTATATTTTTGGTAGTACTTATCCAGCTTGTTTTTGTCATTAATAATTACAGTCACCGTCTTATATATAGGGGATATGATGACGCACATCCAATCATATTTAAAAACCTCAAAATCAATAAAATGTAACATAGGCTATTCCTCTAGTTGTGACAAATCATCAATGATTGGTTCCTGCATTGCCATTTCACAGTTGCCTACGGCCTGTCTAAAATAAGAATCCTTTAATTCAATGCCTATGGTCCTACGGTCCATGCGAAGGGCCATATAATTAGTGCTTCCGATTCCAGCAAAAGGATCTAACACAATGTCCCCCGGATTGGTCCATAATTCGATGCAGCGCTTAATTACATCTAACTGTAAAGGGCATATATGGCGCTCGTCCTTTTCATCCCTGGCCGATTTACGTTGTAATGTATTGGACTGCTTAATATCCATCCATACGGGACTGGCATACCTCTGCCACACATCAACTGGAAATGAATCATTTGTGTGGGTGACTGGTTCCGGGTTTTCGCCTGGCTTGCGCATGGTAATGATATAATCCGGTATCCCCTGACGGCTCATAGCGCTATCCTTTTTTATCTGCTTGTGAAGCAGGCCCAGGGCTTTTGTACGCTGCATTTCAGTAACTGGATTTTTCCAAATGCAAACCTCGGAATGAAAAATAAATCCGGCTTCCGTGAAGGTATATATTAACTCTCCTCTAAAATCTTTAATCCCTATAACACCATCCCGTGATTTCATCATCGGCAAATTCATGCAGTGGAAGGATAGTAAGCGGCCAGGCATTGTAACACGGTATAGTTCATCTACTAAAAAATCAAAGTGCTGAAAAAATTGGTCATCATTCTTGCTGTTTCCCATATCCCTGTCACTATTCGAATAGGTATACAGTGATGAAAATGGTGGAGAGAAAATAGTATAGTGAATACTATCATCCGGGATACCCTTCATGGCCTCGCAGGAGTCCCCCTGATACAAAGAATAAAATTCTTCCACTTTCTGATTCAAAATTTTCATGCTGTAAATTCCTCCCATCCTGGCAATTGCATATCTTTACTGGGTATATATGGACTTGTAATGCGGCATGTATGACGCAACTCTCTCTGTGTGATTTCTTTCGTCAGCTCAATCATGGCCTGCTGCATCTTCCGGGCATCTGCCTGTTTCCGTTCAATGTTTTCTTTTACGCATCCTTCCAACGCGGATATGATAATATAGACATTGACTTCGTGTTCCTGTCCAAATCTCCAACATCTACGTACAGCCTGGTAATACTGCTCATAGCTGTCAGATAGTCCAACAAATATCATGTTGTGGCAATTCTGCCAGTTCATTCCGAATCCGGCTATGGATGGTTTTGTAATTAAGCACTTTACCATATCATCGGAAAAATCCTGCATGATTTCACTTTTATATGACTGCTTATCAGACCCTTTAATCTGAAATGAATCCTGGCATAGCTCCCACAACCGTTGTGACTCATCGTTTAAATCACACCATACAAGCCATTGCTCATCATTACTGTTTACCAATTTAGCAGCGGCCTGGCATCTCTTTTCAAGCGATTGCCGCCTGGCCCACCTACGCTGAGTGAGGGATAATGTCTCCCGGCATGGTTCGGAACCATCCACAATTAATTCATGTACGTTGAGTTTTGGCAATATGTAACCGTCTACGGGATAACCCAGGTTTGCCGGATTGTCAATGAAAACTGCCCATGAGGCCATCCACTCCCAGAATATGGTTTCGGCATGGCGCTTTAAGCGCCATTTGGATGTCTGGCCTCCGTCATGTACAAAATACATGGATAGCATTTCACTACGGGTCATTACACCCAAAAATTCACTATGGTTTCCCAGCTCCATGTAATCGTTTGGAGCAGGTGTAGCAGTACATGCTAAACGGTATTCAGTCTTACAAAAGGCTTCTATGATCTGATTCCTAACCTTACCAGTAAATGATTTCAAGATGGAGGATTCATCCAGCACAACCCCTTTAAATAAATTGGCTGCAAATTTGTCAAGTTTTTCATAGTTGGTTATGTTAATTCCCGGCTGCACATCTGCCTGAGATGTACAAACAGTTACCGGAATTCCGAACTTTTTTCCTTCTCTGGCCGTCTGGTCTGTTACAGACAATGGAGCCAGTATTAAAACATTCCTACCTGTCTTGTGATGTATCTGATTGGCCCATTCCAGTTGCATCAAGGTCTTTCCCAGACCGCAATCTGCAAATATGCAGGAACGGCCCTTTGCCAATGCCCAGCGGACAATATCTTTTTGAAAATCAAATAAGGACTCGTTTAAATCGTTTTTATCTATGTCAAATCCTACACTTTGCAGGATATAATTTTTATGTTCAATGAAATCCTGATACTCCATAGCTGTTCCCCTTTTTTATTCCCGCCGGCAGATAACCGCCAGCGGGAAAATACTGTTAATCCTCAAAAACATCTTTGATTGAGATTGGATTAAACGCTTTGGAATCGTAATCAACCTCATATTCCAGTTCAGCTACATCCTCAGCCACGTCCATCACAAGGTCCGCAAAGTCGTTGTATCCGTTAAAGACAATATCCCCCACATCCTCAGATGGCTCCAGCGCTTTAAGGAATCCAATTGCACTAGCAATCATGTTTGCATCATTTTTAGTTCCATACAGTACCCGGTTCAGAAACAGGCAGGACTTTTTATGTTCCCCCTCCTGGATACGGAACTGTGCCTTGAGCATCGGCCTCCCGGCCCCTCCGGCAGAGTTTGGTCCGGTCTCACCCACTTCCATACTTTCCAGCTTCACGGTATAGGTCCCTTTTGGAATCTCAGGCAAATTTCCACCGTTCTTAGAAGCCTCCTCAACATCTGCTTTTAACTTCTCCGGATCAATCTGTTCATCAAATTTGCTAAAATCCATCTTCATATCCTCCATTGATTTTTTATTCTATTGTTCTAACTGCCTCACACATCGTTATCCCCTTCTACGTCTGCGGCGACCCTCAGTCTGTCCCTCTGCATCTTTGCCCTGTGACTCTGCCTGTGGTCCTTCCATAACTTCACCTGTATTAGGTTCTACTAAATCGGTGCTTCTGCGTCGCCTCCTTGGAAGCTCCTGGACGGGAGGATTATCTACCTCATCAAATGGGACGCTATCCGCATCTCCGGCCTCATCCATGCCGCTGTTAGCTATGGCCTGTTCATTTTCTTTCTTTACGGCTTCACGTTCCCCCGCCATCCCTTCAGCAACGGATTGCCTGCGTCTGGTCCTTGTTCTGGTATTTGTAGCATCATCTGACTTTTCTGCTCCGGCATCTGGACTGTCAGGTTCAGGTTTATTACTATCTGCGGTCTCCGCTGTTTCTCTTTTCCGGCGTGTCCGCTCCGGTTCTGCTTTCTCTGCATCTTTATTCCTCCCTCTGCGCTTCTTCCCAGCGGTATCCTCTGGAGTGATTCCATCTTTGGTTGCCTCTGCATCCATTTCCTGAATCTGGTCGTCATCCAGATAATCACCTAATTGGTAATAGTTTCGGATTTTTTCATCCACATAAAAAAGGTTGTTATCAATGGCATAAGTCGGAAATAATCCGATAGGGCTTTTGGTCGTATCATGCCCGTTGTTCTGGGTAAGGAAGGTATACTGACCGTCCGTTACATTGGTCTTAAGCACGATTGTAAACATACCTTCGACCGTAATTTTTTCATCCAGCAGTTTCCCAATGGTTTTGACTTTCTCATTGCCGTTCTGGTCACGGTCCAGATGGGAGAAAAAGTAAACAATCACATCCTCAGGCAGTTCTTTAACTTTGTTGACCAATGCCCAATAATTTTTTGCAATTTCTGTGAATTTATCGTAACCTTTTTCCATGGCCCGGCGCATGAACTCATTCGCCATCAAATACTGGGCATCATCAATTACAATTGACTTGCATCCGGCCTTAGCAATCTTGTCCATGTGTTTCTCTACCTGCATATAATCATCCGTGTTGTAGCACCTGATTTTATTCTTAAACGGCAGAGGCTTGCCTGCTACATTAATTACTTCCACATTATCATATGGAAAGTTTCTTAAACTGGCACTTTTACCCGTGCCACTCTCGCCTAAAACTAATACTGGTAAACCCATTAATACATTACCTCCAATCTATCAGGTGAAAACCATTCATTACATATGGTACCCGCCTTATTTGTGTACGTGAACAAATATGCATTTTCGCCATACAGATATGTTGCTACTGCCGTTACCTGTCCTTTCACTTGTGTGATTTTATCTGTCACAAGGTCCCCTAATTTAATATCATTCATTCCGCATCCTCCTCAAACTTTTCAAAATAATTTGTAGTGTAGTTGATGTAAACATTTTCGGCCTTTTTGATTAATACATGGGGTGTTTCCTCACATAAACCATTCATAGGCTGCATTTCAGCATCAAACAGTTTATGAAAATTCGCTTCAACATCTTCATCTGAAAGGTTTAAAAAGCAGCTTCCAAAGTGAAAGTTATGCAGTGGACATCCATTGCAATGTTTACGAACCTCACAATATCCCTTTATTGCTCCGGCTTTTTCTTCAATTGTCATAAAAATCCTCCTTTATTTTTCAATGACACGGCTGGCCCACATATCCGCAAAATGGATAAGCATGTAGAGCGGTGACGCATCATCGGATTTCAGTTCTTTATAAAACGGACCATACAGGCCGTTATGCATCAGGATGGCAAACTGCTCATCCTCAGTTAAGTCAATAAATCGGCTTATTATATCAATGCTCCTGACCTCATGAGGGACATTTAGCAACGATTTATTTACTTCAAACGGTTTCTTGTCTGATGGCTCCCCATTAGTGAGAATATTGGGTATGTAGCCGGGTTTTCCAAACTGCCCACATTTACCTACATCATGCAGTAAAGCACATACAACAACGCTATTATGGATGGTGTTGTAGTCCTTACCTCCATATGCAGCTACACCCCACTTTTCCGCAATATCCAGGACGTTAAGGCTATGTTCTGCCAATGCTCCCTCATATGCACCATGGTATTGTGTGCTGGCTGGCATCACAAAAAATCCGATTTCCTCCATGTAATTCAGCAGGTCCCCCATGCCCTCCCGGCCTGTCTTAACTAAAAGTGTACGGATTTTCTGCCTGGTCGTTAATTTAAGCTCATTAAGCTCCTGAAGCTCTGTTTTCATTTCCAAATAACCTCCATATCTCGTGAATACTGGTCACGTTTTAATCTGCAAATAAAGTCTTTAAAATCCTCAAAAGCAGAAGGGTATAACACGAATGCGAATCCTCCAGCATTACGAATCTCCCGGATCGTGTGGAGCTGTAGGGGAGTAGGGCGCCCTGTAGGACCTTTCACTTCGATTGCAACAAAGTAGCCATTTATACATGACAGAATGTCAGGAATACCTTCTTTAGTAAATTGACTCCCGGCCCAGTACTTGATGTACCATGCTCCCTGCTCCGTCAAAAATTTCTTGATTTTATTTTCAAAGATTTTTTCACTTGCCATCAGCGCCCTCCTCATGCACTCCTGTGATTTTTCCATCCTCGATTTCAAATGTGCAACCATCAGCAGCCAGTTTCTCCAGTTCGTATATTGGCATCATGTTTAAAGCGATACATATGATATTCATGAATTTTCACCTCCAATTTTTCTAATATTATTTATGAGTTTTTCATACTTTTTAAGTAGCGCACTTTTTCCTGGATGATTTTTAAGAACTGCTATTTGTTCATTCAGATAAACTTCAATATCTAAAAGATTCTTTTTTTTTCATCACGCCAGTTTTCTGGGTTCTGAATAAGTTTAAACATATCTCGTATTGGTTTTAGGTTTGCTTTTTCCAGAAATGTGTCTAAATGAATCGTCATTGAACCGTATGGAATTTTTAAGGTTATCATCATTCAGCATCACATCCTCCCTGTTCCCAGCTCAAAATCAAGTGAAACCTGGAAAGACTCTTACCATTGCTTGCATGTTCCACTCCAATGTATTTCTGAATTGCCTCACTGTTAGCTGCCTGTTTTCTTATACAATACAGAGCATACCGGATAGACCTTTCTACACGTCTATCATGCGTATTGCATTTCTGGGCAACTGTCTTATATAAATCGCTTACGATGTAATTGCCCGAATTAAAGTCTATATACAATACACCCTCCACTATGTAGACAAATCCCTTATAGTTAGGTGTAATACCCATCTGCATTAATGCGCCCTGAATAACTTCTTTTTTAAGCATCTGTCTCCTCCTCATAAAGTGCATCTGTATAATCCTTACGCATAGCAAGTGTTTTATAAATTTTTTCTTCTATGCTATTGCGGCAGATAAGATAATAGTAAAAGCATGTACGTTCCTGGCCGATGCGCCGTATCCTGGCCTTTGACTGTTCAAATAGTTCTGACTTAAGTGGTGGGGTGAAATATACTATCTTGTTTGCCTTTTGAAGGTTTAAGCCCATGGCCCCGGCCTGATACTGAATAATGGTTACTGAATCATCATCCTCGTTGTAGGCATCCAGGTCCTTTTCATCCCCATTAATAATTGAAAAAGAGCGGTTACATCCATCCACAATCTGACATAGTTCTTCCAGTTCAGCCTTGAAGTTATAGAACACAACGATCCTGTCATTGGTACTTTCCAGGATATCCCGAAAGGCTCCCAGCTTATCCCGGTTATATTGCCCGCATAGCATTCTCTCATAGAGCATTTTGGTCAATGTGGTATCACCTACAAGCTCTATCGTATCAGCATCCGTTGGCCAGCCTCTTTCTGAATCGTATAAAGGTACAGGAATTAAATTTTTCTTATCCAGATAGACTATAGAATCTTTACAGAATTTTTTATAAGCTGGAGTAGTGGGAACACGGATTTTCTGCTCAATGATGTCCGGCAGTTTCAGGACCTCATCTGCTTTCATAAACACGGCCCCATGCTCCCGAAGCTTGCGTTTCAAGCGCTCTACATTTTTATATCCCCTAACAACCGTGATGGGATACCCCTCATTGTCCAGCACTTCTGTTTGCACATACTGTTTCCAGTACATTTTTTTAGGGATAGACCAGCCCAGAAGATGACACTGGCTCCATAGCTTCTCATACTTTCCTGCTGTAGGTGTACCGGATAGCAGGATGACATTTTCAGGCTCCAGCGATAGGATAAATCTGGATTGTCTGGAATTCTCGTTTTGGATCATGCTGGACTCATCAAGCATCAATGTAAAATTCCTGAGTTTCAACAGTTCCGTGCGTCGCCATGCCAGCTCATAGTTGATGATAAACACGTCAATGTACATGTCATCAAGCGTGTTAAAACTTTCAAGCCCTTCCCAATCAGCTTTCTGCCATCCAGTCAAATCATAGACCAGGCATGTTTTATAGTTGTCTCTAAAGTGTTCCATCCAGTCCTCTATTTTGGATTTCTGGCATATGACCAGGTTCACCCTGGCACCCAGTTGAAACATCTTTTCCGCACCGACATAGGTCTTACCTAAACCCATATCCATATAAAATGCTACATGGTTCTGATTTTTAGTCTGGTCCAACACTGCCTGCTGATGTGCAAAGAATTTCATAGATATGTACCACCTTTCAATTTTTTATGTAAGTCCCCCACCCTGCACTATGATGGGGGACATTATAAGGGAGAAAAATCAAGTTGCCGCAGTCCGATTCAGCGGCAAATCAGTCATGAAGGATATGAACCCTCACGACTGCTGAAACCTATTTTCTAGTTCTGCGTTTTGCCACGGGTTTCTTCTTTGGCTCTGGTTCCGGCTCTGGTTCCGGCTCTGGTTCTAATTCTGTAGCAGAATCAATTTCCGGCTCTACATTCTGCTCCATCTCAGCAGCTTCATTGACTTCTGGAGCCTCAGGGATATACTCATCCTCATCTTTAATAAAGGCAATTACTTCCCTAACTGTCAGATACTTCTTTTTAGTTTCCGCAAAGTAATCAACAAATGATGTGGTGAACGGAATCTTACCGTCCTTGATACCTGCCAGGTACGCCTTCAGGGCCTCACCCTTGACTTTTTCATCCGGTACAACGTTTCCGTTATCCAGAATGATGTTATTGCCTACTGCAATATGATTTTCTAAAGTTTTGATGATGTTCATGTGTTTCCTCCTTAAAATTTTTGATTTATGGTTACTGTTTGTTTTAATTACAGTAATTCCTGTTTTTCTTCTGGCTGCACATCTCCCAGTTGCATAATCATCCATACTTCCCATAATCTAAAAGTTGATGGATTAGCCTTCCTGGCCTTAAATGTTGGTAATGGCATTCCAATCTTATTTGCAATATCTATATCTCTTAAATGCTGTTTTGCTTTAATCGTAGCTATTACCACTTGCACATTATCACTACGCTGGGATATGTAATTAGGATTTTTCCTCGCCATTTATATCACCTCTCTTTTGTGTCTTTTTTAGACACATTTTAAGTAAAAAAAATATCATTTATTTCATCAGCATTTAAATTATATTTTGTTTTGATTTTGGAAATCTCACTTTGAGTAAATTCAGCTCCGTTAGTTTCATTTAATTTGGTTGAAAAAGTCCCTCTTGATATGCCTAAAAACAGAGCTAGAGACGTTCCTGTATCACCATATAGTTTCATAATTGACTCTAATTTATTTTTGTTCATTTGGCACCCCCTTTTATTTTTTTGGGTCTTTTTAAGACACACTCAGTATACCACCATGGTTATAGCATGTCAATTACTTTTTTTGATTTTTAAGACACTTTTTTTTAAAATATCTTGCGTTTTGTCTAAAAATGTAGTAAAATAAAGACACATAATTAAAGAAGGAGATAGGCTCATGGGAATGGCTGAAAGAATAAAAGAACGTAGAAATTTAATGGGTTTAACTCAAGAAGAATTAGCTGATAAACTTGGTTTACAAAAATCAGCTATAGCTAAATATGAAAATGGACGTGTTGAAAATATTAAACGTTCAGTGATTGCCAAAATGTCAGAAGTGCTTGAATGCAGTCCAGCTTATATTATGGGATGGGATAATATAGCACCTATCAAAAATGGGAGCAAAGATAAAAAGAAAGGTGTAAGCATTAATGTGCTAGGTAGAGTAGCAGCAGGAACCCCAATTGAAGCAATTGAGGACATAATTGATACAGAGGAAATCACGGAAGAATTAGCTAATACTGGAGAGTTTTTTGGACTTCAAATTCATGGAAATTCAATGGAGCCTCGAATGTGCGAGGGTGATGTCGTAATAGTTCGACAGCAAAATGATGCAGAATCAGGTGATATAGTAATTGCATTAATTAATGGTGACGATGCAACATGTAAAAGATTACGCAAATATCGTGATGGTATTGAACTCATTTCAAATAATCCAGCTTATGCACCTATGTTTTTTAGTAATGATGAAATTGAATTAAAACCAGTAAAGATTATTGGAAAAGTTATAGAATTAAGAGGCAAGTTTTAAAAAAGGAGATGAAGCTATGAAAAAGAGTATGGTAATTATAACAACAATATTGTGTTTGAGCATTACGGGGTGCAGTGGTTCCACAGCTACAGCCTCACCCACAAATGTAGAATCTAAAGCTATTGAATCTAGTATCAATATGGATATTACAGATAGTATGATTTCCTATGATAAATTTGAAATTTTGGAAAATGAAGGGACTCCTGTTTTACGTGTGTATTTAACATATACTAATAATGCTGATAAAGATTCGTGTGCGATGGATGAGTATTATATCAATGTTTATCAAAATAAAATTCAATGCGATTCTGCTTTTTTATCTGATGAAAATGTAGCATCAGATAACATGACGAAGGGTGTATTAAAAGATGGATCTTTACAGGTTGCGGCAGAATATAAATTACAAGATACTACTTCCCCTGTTACTTTATCTGTAGAACCTTGTTTTAATGATGACTTTGCAAAACAGGAAATGGTAATTGATATTACGCAAGGACAATAGTGCAAAATCATTCAAGATGCATTCAACATCATTCAAGATGTGACTATTTCATCTTGAATTAACATAATTGCCTAATTTTGAATGAAGGAATGCCTTAAATACGTTGCTTTTTGGGATTTTAAATTGTCTGAAAACTTTCATCATTCAAGATGGAAAGATGAAATGCCATGTTTATATCATTATTTAAAACAACGGTAATTTTTTATGGTGTTTTATATTTATATATAAGATAAAATATATATCTTGAATAGTGCATTTTATACCCATATAGGGTATATGAATGCTGATAGAATAAGGATTTGAAGCCATTCAAGATGAAAAAATCATCTTGAAGGATATAGTAAAATGGTTGAATAATATAGGGGGTATATGGAAATAAAAACCCCTGTGTTGGCGCACAAGGGTTTTTATCATAGATTTTCCTTCCGGAATGCATCCAGGAAAGATATAACTTCTCGCAATTAAATTATATCATTCCTGATGCATCCTGGCAAGGGATGTATTTTTTATGCTTATTTATATTAATTTTAAGGAGGAATGATTATGCCAACTGCAAAAAAACTGCCATCTGGATCATGGCGCTGTCTGGTATACTCCCATACTGAAAAGGTTTGGGATGCAGATAAGCGGGTATGGAAGGACCAAAGGAAGTATGAATCCTTTACATCAGATGATACCACACTTAAGGGTAAAGCTGCTGCGGAACTCATGGCGGCTCAGTTTAAGATGGAGAAAGCAAAGCAGCCGAAACAGCGACGCAAAAAAGAGGATATGCTGGATAGGACTGTCTCAGAGGCCATAGACCGATATATTGAGATCAGAAACAATGTACTGTCACCCACTACAATACAGGATTACAAGTGCATCCAGCAGAACGCTTTTCCCGGTCTCATGGGTATAAAGCTCCGGGACCTGGACGAGGATACCCTGGATGAAGCCATTAACAGCGAATATAAGCGGGTTTCCAAAAAGAGGTGTAAGAATCCTAAACCCATCTCTCCGAAGCGTGTACGGAACGAATGGGGGCTTATATCGGCTATTCTGAATAGGTATCACAAAGGGCTGGAGTATGAACCCACATTGTTAGATAGTCCAGATAAACATAAAGAGCTGGTACCTCCTCAGACCGTCCTAGATATACTTAAAGGCGATTATATAGAACTGCCTGCACTGCTGGCCATCTGGTTATCGTTTACTCTGTCAGAAATACGAGGCTTGACTAAAAGCAGGAGTATAAGCGCTGACGGACAATACCTTACCATTAATGAGGTAGTTGTGGATGTGGGCCGCGAGGCCGTGAGGAAGGAACTTGCAAAGAACAGATACCGGAACCGTACTCATAGGATACCACCCTACATACGAATGCTGATTGACCAGGTGGAAGGTGATGAGCTTGTGACCATCAGCGGACGTGCTATCTATCATAGGTGGGTTAAGCTGCTAAAGAGGAATGGCTTACCACACATGACATTTCACGATCTCAGGCATGAGAGTGCGTCCATCATGGCTCTGCTGAGGGTACCGGATAAATACGCACTGGAGAGAGGTGGATGGAAGTCAGACAAGGTTATGAAAAAGGTCTATACACATACCTTTTCAGATGAGCGTCAGAAGGTCGATAACATTATAGACGGATATTTTGAAGAACTTATACAACATGATTTACAACACGACATGAAAAAAGCCCTGTAAATACAGGGCAAAACAAAAGCGCGAGACGGGATTCGAACCCGCGGCCCCCACCTTGGCAAGGTGGTGCTCCACCCCTGAGCCACTCGCGCATGAAAATATGTTATTACTTTGACGTGGTATAGTCTATCATATTTTCTCTGATAAATCAAGAGGTTTTTTATCTGTTGGATTAAATTTGTTGGTTTAAAATGTTTCTGAAATATTTTTGAGATATTTCCCCAAACCATCCGGAAAAGCACATTGTACAGCCTTTGCTTTTTCGGATGGTTTCCCGGCATAAGTTTTTATTTCTGGGCTGTTTCGATCCTGCTGCAGGTGGCTCCTTCTATGAAGGAGGCTTCAATGATTTTGGATACAGGATTTTCCGGCGGGTTGACCACCAGCTCAAACAATTCAAGGGATATTTCACGCAGATTCTGCTGGACAGTGGTTATCTGGGGCTGATGGAGATTGCTGATCACATTATCAAATCCCACAATGGACATGTCTGCGGGAATCTTTAATCCCAGGGAATATGCGGCGTTCAAAGCTCCTAAGGCAATGATGTCGTTGCAGCAGATGATTGCCGTAGGGGCGGCTGGAAGGGAGAGGAAGTAATTAAGAGCCTGGCTTCCGGCCTGAAGAGTCAGCTGGGGATTTTTGTCGTAAATATATTCCTGGATAATGGGGAGTCCCTTTCCTGTCATTGTTTCTATGTAGCCATTCTGTCTGGAAATAACAGAATCCATGGGTGTTTTACAGCCGACAAAGGCAATTTTTCTGTGCCCAAGGTTGTAGAGGTAGTCCACAATTGGCTGCATCATCTGTCTGTTATTAGAACGTACGCTGGAGAACTTGCCGTGGGTTTTTCGGTCCAGGAATGCAATTGGAATATGAATCTTGCAGGCTTCGAAGATATCGGAATCAACACCCTCTGTCAGGATGATGCCGGCACATCGGTTAGCCAGGCAGAAGTAAAGATACTTCTTTTCAAGCTCCGGGCTGCTTCCTGTATCACAAATAAGGAGCATATAGTTGTGTTCCAGACATATCTGGTTCAGTTCTTTAATCAGGCTGATGAAAAAAGGGTTCTCCATGTCATATATAAACACGGCAATGGTATTGCTTGTCTTGGAAAAGATTTTCTTGACAGGCTGGTTTGGGATATAGTTATATTCCTCAATTACTTTTTGTACTTTCTTTCTGACCTTTTCAGATGTCATTTCTGGATTATTGATAACCCGGGATACAGTTGCAGTAGAGACTCCCGCCAGTTTGGCAATATCCCTGATTCCGATGTATCCGCTATTTTCCGGACGCCCTTCCTTGTTCATACGATTTCTCCTCCTGGTCCTGAAAGGGTGAAACTTGTTTCATGAAAAGAAAAAATAAGTTTCATCCGACCATATCATATTATAGTTTAAATAAAATTAAATGTAAATACGTAAAAATGTAACAGTTTTACTTTATACATCAAGTAATTGCAGTATACAGGGTGAGCTGATAAGAAAAAATCGCTAAAAAAAGAGAAAAAACAATGAATTAATATGAAAAATGCACAAGTATATTATTGACAAGAATGATATAAAGTGCTATATTGAAAATGTAACAAGTTACATACACGAAGTGAATGTGAGGGGCGGAACATGAATACAAGAACGGAAAGGTTGAGAAAACGGTTATTTGATACAGACCCGCGTATTTGTCCGGAGCGGTGCGTCTATTTTACTGAGTCTATGAAGGAGACAGAGGGAAAACCAATTGCGCTGAGGCGGTCCCAGGCATTTTATGATGTGCTGAGCCGTATGACGGTCTATGTGAATGCAGATGAGCTGATTGTGGGAAACCAGGCACAGTGGCCTAAAGCCTCCCCGATTTATCCGGAGTACTCCACAGACTGGCTGGAAGCGGAGTTAAATGGTTCACCTTTTTTCCCGGATAAAAGACCGGGTGATAAATTTTACTATACCCAGGAAGATAAAGACAAAATATTAGAATGTGTGGATTACTGGAAGGGAAAGTCCTTATATGAAAATCTGAGAAAGACCCTTCCCGAGAAAATCAACCAGGCCTGGGATGCCAATGTGATAGATGATACATGGGTGTCTGCAGCGGGCCTGGGCAATGTAATTGTAGATTATAAAGGCGTGGTAGATAAAGGTTTATCCGATGTCATGAGACGGATAGAGAATAAGCTTAAGAGGCTGGACCCCAGAGAACCGGGCAATACACGAAAAAGATGGTTTCTTGAAGCGGCCCTTCAGGGCAATCAGGCCGTGGTGATGTTTTCGGGCCGTATTGCTGACTGCTGCAAAGAGCAGGCAGAGCAGGAAAAGGATGAGACACGCAGAAGGGAACTTCTTAAGCTGGAGGACATATGCAGGAATGTTCCGCTGAATCCGGCCAGGACCTTCCATGAGGCGGTTCAGTCCATCTACATGATTCTGCTGGCAGTCCATCTGGAATCCAATGGGCATGCCATCTCACTGGGGCGTTTTGACCAGTATGTGTATCCTTATTATAAGAGGGATTTGGAGGAAGGCAGAATCACAAGAGAAGAGGCCCTGGAGATAGTCGAGTGCTTCTTCATCAAATGCAATGAACTTAATAAGCTCAGGAGCTGGCCGGATACAGAATTTTTCCTGGGATACCAGATGTTCATTAATCTTGCCATTGCGGGCCAGACAGTGGATGGGAAGGATGCAACCAATGAAGTTTCCCATCTGTGTGTGGAAGCATGTGAAAATGTCAGACTCTTTACCCCGTCCGTATCCATTAAGTGGTTCGAGGGAACCAGTGATGGGTTCATGATGAAGGCGTTAAAGGCTGCGCAAAGGCATCAGGGCGGGCAGCCGGCATTTTACAATGATAAGGCATTTATCAGGACGCTTAAGAATATGGGAATTGCCGAGGAAGACCGGGTGGACTGGGTACCGGACGGATGTATCGAGGCATCCATTCCTGGAAAATGGGATTTTGCGGCCAAAGGCCCATGGCTGAATGTGGAAAAGGTACTTGAAATCACACTCCACGACGGCACGGATCCTAAGACCGGATACCATTTTGTGGATTTGGAGAAACGTGCAGAGGACTGCGGCAGTGTAAGGGAGCTGATGGAATTATATAAACAGACCCTGGATTATTTTATGGGACTGCAGGTGGAAACGGAACATATCAATGATGAAATTCATATACAGCAGGACATCAACGCATTCCGTTCATCCCTGGTATATGACTGTATAGAGAGGGCCATGGACCTTGTGGAGGGCGGTTCCGTGTACTCGGCAGACGGCGGGCCTACTGCGGGTACCATCAGCGCAGGGGATTCCCTGGCAGCATTGGACGAAATTGTATTTAATCAGAAGCTTCTGACCATGGAGCAGGTGCTTCATGCCATGAGCACCAATTATGAGGATATGGAGACGGTGCCTGCCGGACCGGAAATCAGGGCCATACTGTTAAACAAGGCTCCTAAGTTTGGAAATGATGACGAGAGAGCTGACAAGTGGGTAGTTGAACTGGAGGACTATATTGGTTCCAGCTACAGGTATAAATACAGAAGTTCCAAGTATGGAAAAGGGCCGGTGCCTTGCTGTTACTCCTACAGCCAGAGTCCTGTGACAGGTAACATTGCTTTTGGGAAGAGCATTGGAGCCACGCCGGACGGACGCAAGGCCGGACAGCCGGTGAATAATGGAATTTCCCCTGCCAATGGGTCGGAGAAAAAAGGCGCCACGGCCGCCTGCAATTCAGTCATGAAACTGCCCAGCATATGGTTCCAGAAAGGGGCGATATTCAACATGCGCCTGTCCAAAGGAGCGCTGGATACGGATGAGAATAAAGAGAAGGTAATTGCCATGATTAAGGTGCTGTTTGAAAATTACGGACAGCAGATCCAGTTTAATGTGGTGGATAACAAGGTGTTCAGGGAGGCAATGGAGCATCCGGATGAATATAAGGATTTGATGGTCAGAGTTTCGGGTTATAGTGCACTGTTTACATCGCTGTCCCCGGAGTGCCAGATGGATGTAATAAACAGGGCGGAGCTGGAATTATAGCTAAAGTACCGCAATGCGGTGTATGAGCCGGCGGATGACGAACAGGGGGAATCACAGACATGGGGGTTTGCAATGTATTTAATATAGAACGGTTCGCAACAGAGGATGGCCGCGGTATCCGCACCGTTATATTTTTAAAGGGCTGTTCCCTGCGCTGCAGATGGTGTGCAAACCCCGAATCCCAGAGAGCGGGGACCGAGGTTCTGGTTAAGACAAATGTCTGCATCAACTGTGCAAGATGCAGCGTTCTGTGTCCGGAAAAAGCCATAAGCTACATGGAAGGTTATGGCTTTATTACGGACCAGAGCAAGTGCAGGCAATGCGGTGTGTGCATCAGGGAGTGTTATGCGGACGCCAGGGAGATGATGGGGAGAAAATACAACGAGGAAGAGCTTCTGACTGAGATACTGAAGGACCGTCAATATTATGGGATGTCCGGCGGCGGCGTTACGTTCAGCGGAGGAGAACCGCTGTATTACAGTGAAATCATAGGAGCTGTCGGAGAGCAGATGCACCGGAGAGGTTATAACACCCTGGTTGAAACATGCGGGCATGTCCCCCAAAAGGCATTGGAAGACATAAACGGGCATGTTGACTATATATATTATGACTTCAAACAGATCGATCCTGATAAGCATAAGGTGCTTACGGGCGTGGACAATACCTTGATACTCAGTAACCTGGAATGGCTGTGCGGTCATTACAGCGGGGAACTGTCGGTCAGATATCCTTATATTCCGGGATGCAATGATGATGAGGCGTCCATCAATGGTTTTTTTGAGTACATAAAGAGTTTGGATCATATCTCTGAGATTGTATTTCTACCCTATCACAGGCTGGGGCTGCCGAAGTATCAGGGGTTAGGACGTGCATATGAGATGGGGAATATGCCGTCCCTTAAGAAAGCAGACTTGTTATTCCTGGTACAGCGGGCAGAAAAATACGGTCTGAAAATAAAAATTCAATAAGAGAGGGGCAGGGGTGTTGATGAAGCGGAACATGGTAGCGTTTGACTGCGGTAATTCATCATGCAGGGTTATTCTGGGGGTGTATGACGGAGAACAGATAACCACGGAGGTCATTTCCCAGATACCAAATTACATGGTCAGGGTCCATCAGTATTTTTACTGGGATATACTGATGATTTACCAAAAACTGTTAGAGGGATTGAAAGAGGCGGTAAAGCGGGCCGGAACCATCCATTCAATCGGGATCTGTACATGGGGCGTGGATTTTGCGCTGTTTGACAAACAGGGACTTATGATTCAGAATCCATTGTCATACAGGAACAGCATAGGGGCAGAGGTTCTGGAACAGATGTCAGATGAGCAGAGGACATATCTGTTCAGGCAGACGGGTATCCTTTGCGATAAAATTAATTCGGTTAATATGATTAAGGGAATGATGGAAAAAATGCAGCCCATGTTTTCCCATGGACATAAGCTTCTCATGATTCCGGATATCTTAAACTATCTCTTTACAGGCTGTATGGTGAATGAGCCCAGCGAATTGTCAACGACCCAGCTGATGGATGCCAGAAAAAGGGAACTCAGTGAAGAAGCATTGAAAACAATGGAAATACCCTCCGGCCTGTTTGCGCCTATTGGGAGACACGGTACTGCCATTGGCATGCTTCACTCCAATGTAAAGGAAATTCTGGGCATATCGTATGATGTACCGGTTATTTGCGTGCCATCCCATGATACGGCTGCCGCGGTCCTGGCCATTCCGGCAGAGGAGGAAGAATTTTTGTTTGTCAGCACAGGGACCTGGGCGCTTATCGGCATGGAGTTAGAGGAGCCAATCGTGAACGAAGAGGTGAGAAAAAGATGCCTGACCAACGAGATAGGGGCATTTGATAAAATCACCCTGCTGCGCAACAGTGCGGGTATGTTCATTATCCAACGCATTAAGGAGGAATATGAAGGGGAACATGGGGCCATAGGCTGGGAGGAGCTTAACAGCCTTGGAGACTGCCAAGAGGGGGCGGCTCCGCTGTTTCCTGTCAACGATTCCAGATTTTTCAATCCCGTACATATGTCTGATGAGATATGGAATTATCTTGTTAAGACCGGTCAGGCTTCCGGAGAAAAAGACTGGGGTACAATCATATGCAGTTTTCAAAACTCCATGGCGCTGAGCTTTGCCTCGGTGATACAGGGTCTGGAGGAAATCAGCGGAAAGAAAAAAGACACTGTCTATATGGTAGGCGGCGGCTCGCGGAATGTGAGGCTGTGTCAGATGACAGCAGATGCAACAGGCAAGAAGGTAGTGACAGGGGGCAAGGAGAGTACGTCCCTGGGAAATCTGGGCGCACAGCTTAAGTACTTTAAGCCTGAGATGACAGTGGGGGAAATCAGGCGCCTATTGGGAACAGGCATTGAGAGTGCGGCTTATTGCTGTGGCAAAGATTCTGGCGAGGCATTGAAACGGTATCAAAAACTAGAAGGGTAAGGGGGCCTGTCCATGGACGGATGTATATTGAGGATGTGCGGGATTAACAAAAGTTTTTTTGGTGTTCCTGTACTGAAAAATGCGCAGCTTGAGGTGCTTCCCGGTGAGGTTCACGTTCTTTTGGGAGAAAATGGAGCGGGTAAATCCACGTTAATTAAAATTCTGTCCGGTGCATACGGACGGGAAGGCGGGGACATACAGCTTGACGGCAGGGAGCTGGCGCCTATGACGCCGAAGGAGGCTTTGGACGCCGGTATCAGCGTGATTTACCAGGAATTTAATCTTGTACCGGATTTGCCTGTATATGAAAATATATTCATTGGAAAGGAATACGGCCAGGGGCTTCTTGTGGACCATAAGCGTGCCATAAAAGAGGCAGAGGGGTACATGAAGCGGGTCGGTCTGGAGGTAAGTCCCAAGACACTGGTCCGTGAGCTGAGTGTGGCCCAGAAACAGCTGGTTGAGATAGCCAAGGCCATATCCAATCATGTAAAGGTCCTGGTTCTGGATGAACCCACAGCGGCCATTACGGATAAAGAGACAAACATGCTTTTTGGAATTATCCGTGAACTTCAAAAAGAAAAAATCGGAATTGTATACATTTCCCACCGCATGAGCGAGTTGTTCGAGATTGGAGACAGGTGCACGGTCATGCGTGACGGTGAGTATATAGGAACCGTAAAATTATCCGAAACCACAGAGGACCAGCTGACAAAGATGATGGTGGGACGCACAGTCAGCTTTGAAAAGATTGCCAATGAAGCAGTTGACATGAATCAGGTTGTATTAAAGGTTGAGAAGCTGAGATACAAGGAGTTTTTAAAGGACATATCATTTGAGCTGCACAAGGGCGAAATACTGGGATTTGCCGGATTAGTGGGAGCGGGCAGGACAGAAGTGGCAAAATGCATGATAGGCGCTTACAGAAAAGATGGGGGAATTGTTACGTATAAGGGTGAAACATTGTCCAACAGCCTGTCCAGGAATATTGAAAAGGGAATCGTCTATCTGAGCGAGGACAGGAAGGATGAGGGACTTGTGCTCATGCACTCTGTCATGGATAATATAGCGTTGCCTAACTTAAAACAGCTTGCCAAACCGTTTATCCGCAAAAAGGAGATGGCGGATCGCGCAAAGGATTACATCAAAAGCCTGCGGATTAAAACCCATACACATCTTACAGAAGCCAAGAACCTGTCCGGAGGAAACCAGCAGAAGGTGGTTATTGCAAAGTGGCTGTATTCCAATGCGGATGTATATATATTTGACGAACCCACAAGGGGAATTGATGTAGGGGCGCGTGACGAAATATACAATATTATGTATGACCTGGTCAATCAGGGGGCCTCTATCATAATGATATCCTCCGACCTTGTGGAAGTACTTAAGATGTGCGACCGGGTTGCGGTTATGAGGGAAGGCGTCCTGGAGGCTATATTGGACAACAGTCCGGATTTGACGCAGGAAACCATATTAAAATATGCGATGCAGGGAGGATTATAGGTATGGAGAGCTACAAAGAGGGTGTTAAGGCAAAACTGCCGGCCTTGACTTTATATCTGGGACTGGTTGTTATTTTTATTGTATTTGCTGTAATCTGCAGCATGATGGGAAAGAATTTTCTGACCCTTAATAACATGTTCAATATCATTACCCAGGCCAGCATTATTTCCATCATTGCAATCGGCGCCTCCCTTGTCATTGTCACAGGCGGTATTGATTTGAGCGTTGGGTCTATTGTGGGATTTGTGGGTATATTTGGAGGACTGATTCTGAAGGCTGGTATGCCCTTGATTGCCATGGGGATTTTGTGTATCGCGGCCGGCGCTGCCTTTGGCCTGGTCAATGGCTGTCTGGTCAGCTACGGAAAGGTACCGCCCTTCATTGTGACGCTGGGAGCCATGCAGATCGCCAGGGGATTGGCGCTTCTGATTAACGGAGGACAGCCCATATCCAGCTTCCCTAAGGGGCTGGGCAGTCTGATGGCTTCAAAGGTGCTGGGGACGGTTCCTGTCTCCGTCATATATGTATTTGTGTTCTACGCAGTGATTATTTTTGTCATGGCATATACAAAGTTCGGCAGGCACGTCTATGCCGCAGGCGGCAATATCTGCGCCGCCAGGCTTTCAGGAATCAATGTAAACAAAACCGTGCTTATGGTATATGTTTTAAGCGGCATATTTGCAGCCATTGGAGGCATCATGCTTTTGTCACGCCTTACATATGCAGACCCAAATGCCGGCTCTGGTTATGAGATGAATGCCATCGCTTCCGCGGTTATCGGAGGAATCTCTTTATCAGGCGGAAAGGGGAAGATCGGAAATACACTGGTGGGAGCCATTATTCTCAGTACTCTGACCTGCGGACTCCAGATCATGAATGTTGCCACCTATTACCAGACCATTGTCACAGGCATCGTCATTATAGCCGCGGTGTTTGCGGATAAGAAGAAAGAACGCCAGAGTGAGTAGGAAAGCTAAATACATTAAGTATTTGCAAATAAAGGAGGAAATTGATTATGAAGCGAAACATGACGGCAGCAGTGATGGCATTGGCAATGAGCACGGTTATGTCGGCGGCGGCACTTAGCGGATGCGGAAGTACCCCGAAGGAGACTGTGCCGGAGACGGCCAAGGAACAGCAGACAGATGCCCAGACCGCGGATACAACTGGGGAAAGCGGGAAGGACGAAGAAAGCAGCGCAGAAGCGGTATCGGGTAACTATGGAGATAAGACCATTGGATTTGTGGGGATGACTTTAAACAACGAATACCATATTACCCTGGCTAACGGCGCTAAAGTAGAAGCAGAGGCAAAGGGGGTCAAGATTGAGGTCCAGGCCGGAGACCAGCATGCCAGCGCTGACGCCCAGCTTGGCATTATTGAGAATATGATTGCCAACAAGGTGGACGGAATCCTGCTGGTTCCCAGTTCTTCCGACGGTTTGGAATCCGCCCTTACAAAATGTAAGGAAGCAGGCATTCCTATCATCAATCTGGATACAAAGCTGACGGATGAGAGCCTTGCCAATGTAGGCCTGGATATTCCGTTTTACGGAACCAACAATTATGAAGGCGCCAAGCTGGCAGGCGAATATGTGGCGAAAAACTTTGAGAAGGGAACAAAGACAGCCATACTCAAAGGGATTGAAGGACAGACCAATGCAGCGGACCGTTACAATGGATTCATAGAAGGCGCCGGGGACACGGTAACTGTTGTGGCTGAACAGACGGCAAACTGGGAAGTGGACCAGGGATATACAGCTGCCCAGAACATCATAAGCGCTAATCCGGATGTTGAACTTTTCTTCTGCTGCAACGACAATATGGGTATCGGAGCCTTAAGAGCCATCAAGGAAGCAAATATGCAGGAACAGATTCAGATTATCGGATTTGATGCGGTAAGCGAAGCCCTGAACCTGGTGGAAAACGGAGAGTTTCTGGCAACTGTGGCACAGTATCCGGCTGAAATGGGAAAACTGGGCGTGGACAATATGCTGAAAATATTTGACGGCGGTGAGGCGGAATCCTATATTGACACCGGAACGGAAGTTATTACAAAGGACAATGTAGGAGAGTTCAAGGATTACTTAAAGACTTTTGAGTAGGAACAGGGCTGGAGTTTTGAGACGGATTTTTCATATGGGATTCAAACATACTTCAGGCCATAAAAAATTAGGGCTGCCTGCCGGCAGCAGAATGAGAGGCAGAAATGGACTTTAAAAAATGCATTGTAGAGAGCGGTAAAAAGCTGGAGAATTCAGGTCTTACTGTAGAAACGTGGGGAAATATCAGTATCCGCGATCCTGAGACCGGACTGGTATACTTAACGCCCAGCGCCATGAAATACAGTACCATTGTGGAAGACGATGTAGTGGTCTGCAGGCTGGATGGAACAATCGTGGAGGGTCACAGAAAACCAACTATTGAGACAGGGCTGCACCTGGCTATATACAGAAACAGAGAAGAGGTAAACGCAGTCATCCATACCCATCCTATGTATTCCATGGTATACGCTACGCAGGGAAAGGATATTCCCCTGATAATAGATGAGGCGGCCCAGGCCATGGGAGATACCTGTAAATGTACACAGTATGCACTGCCTGGTTCTGAGGAACTGGCAGACCAATGTGAAAAGGCGTTGGGAAAGGAAGCCAACTCCTGCCTTCTGCATTCCCACGGAGCAGTCTGTGTGGGTGAGAATATGGACGCAGCGTTTAAGGTAGCAACAGTCCTGGAAGCAACAGCCAGAATTCTTTACATGATTGAAGCCACGGGCGGAAAACCGGCAGGGATATCACCTGAAAATGTAGCGGTGATGAAGGATTTTGCCAAAAATCATTATGGCCAGGGGAAATAGCGGGATATAAGAGAGAATCAGAACATAAAAGGCAGCAGTGTATTGCGCTGCTGCCTTTTGTTTTGCCGTGGATATAAGGTAAACAAAACAAAAAAAGCCTCTTCAAGGCTTTTTCTCATTTTACAGAGCAGGTGATGGGAATCGAACCCACGTATCTAGCTTGGAAGGCTAGTGTTCTACCATTGAACTACACCTGCGCAGTGCCCAAAGTCGGAATCGAACCAACGACACGAGGATTTTCAGTCCTCTGCTCTACCAACTGAGCTATCTGGGCATTTGTCTATGGGAACAATCAGGAATCATCAGTAATTATCCTTACAAGCTCTGTTCCATCAGCGACATCAACAATTTTACAAGATTTCTCCAATATTGTCAAGATGAAATTTGAGTAAAATAACCTTAATTCGCCGTAATTTGTTTTTGTCATACCCACAGATATAAAAATCCGCCTTCATCCCTGCGTATTTGAGTAAACAAAAAGACATGGACAGTCTGCCATGTCTTTAAGAATATCCTGTTACACATACTCCTTACGCCCGCTGGCATCCGCAATGCCTTCCTCTTCCCTGTATTTGGCAACGGTCCGGCGGGAGATGGATATGCCGCGTTCTGCCAGCTTTTCACCCAGAAGGCGGTCGCTGTAAGGCTTCTTTTTGTTTTCTTCCTCTATGATTTCCCGAAGCACACGCTTGATGTCTGCGGCAGTCACGGACTGGGTACCGCTTTCGCTGCTGCTGCTTTCCTGGACAGCCACACTGCGCGAGAAGAAAAAGTTCATGGGGTATACACCCCAGGAGCACTGAAGGTATTTCTTGCTGACAGCTCTGCTGACTGTGGATTCGTGGATGTCCAGTTCCTGGGCGATATCTGCCAGCCTTAAGGGATTCAGGTGGGCAGGTCCGAAGGTGAAGAACTCCTCCTGGTGTTCAAGAATGGCCCGAGATACCTGCATCAGCGTCTTTCCGCGCTGGGTTACACACTGTTTGACCCACTCGGCCTGCCGGATTTTATTGCCCAGATACTCCTTGAGTTCAGAGGATTCAGGATTCTGGTTCATCTGGCGGTAGTAGCTGTTAAGCTCAATGGTGGGATACATGGATTCATTCAGCAGGATGTCAAAATGGTCCTTGAACTTTACAATGGTCACATCCGGGATGATGTAGCGGAGCTGGTCCCTGCTGCTGAAGGATACACCCGGTTTGGGATTCAGGGATTTAATAATCTGACAGTAACCCGCAGTTTCAGTGGGAGAGAGGCGCAGCTTCCTGGCAATGGCCGGAATCTGGTTTTTGGCAACCATTTCCAGGCAGTTGTCGATGATGGATTCCAGTACCGGGGTCAGTATGTCCCTGCGTTCCAGCTGCAGTTTCAGGCATTCCTCCAGTGTACGTGCGCAGACGCCGGATGGGTCCAGGGCCTGGAGATCGGACAGGAGATCTTCCACTATCTCAGTATCGGTCCCAAAGTAGGAGGCAATTGTCTCTGTGCTCTCTTCCAGGTAGCCCTTGTTGTCAAGACATTCCAGCATGAACTTGATGATTTCCGTTTCCTGGTCCGTGAAGTTTTCCGTGATGAGCTGGGACCACAGATAGTCCTGAAGAGTCTCGCCGTCGTCCGTGTTAATGTTCCAGCTGGATTTAAAGTCGTAGTCATCATCATTATTCTGGCGCTGGTACAGATAGTAATTCTCCTCATTGAAAGAATTAAGCCATTCCTGCTGTTCAATGGACTCGCGCTGCTCTTCAGCAGTGGGGGGCTCCACAATGTCGATTACCGGGTTTTCCAATGCCAGTTCATTGATATAAGTATTCAGCTCCTGGGAGGTCATCTGAAGAATCTCAGCTGACTGAATCATCCGCTGTGACAAAGTCTGGGTTTGCTTTACCTGTAATTTTAGGTCCATAACACTTCCTTCTTTCGTGATATCTCATAATGCATCAGAGCGTGTTTAAAAATTGTGTTCCGCCAGATGGCGGGCAGGCGGTTTCAAACAGGCTCCGGAGAGGTGATGATTGCGCCGGGCAGTATGAGGCAGAAACATGTTTCCGGTCTGCCCTGGAAAATTTTAATGAAATAATTATAACACAGATGGCCTTTTGGTACAATGATGCACTTGGACATTTAAAGAGGCGGAAAGAAAGCTTCTGCGTGTAATCAGAAGCTAAGTGCACCCGTGCAGCTGGCTCCGCAAATCAGCCTTTAAAATCCTGTGGAGGCATGTTATAATATCGCCATGGTCCAGACCGCGGGGAAATGGCTGGGATCAGGCAGATGCCGGCGTCCTGTAATGCATTTTCAGGCACCCTGCGGACGGAAGAATGAATTCAGGAAGGAAAATATTTCATGTTATTTAGTTCCATGATATTTTTATGGCTGTTTCTGCCCTTTGTGCTGGTCGTGAATCTGGTGCTGCCCATCCGGCTAAGCAACTTCTTACTGCTGGCAATGAGTTTTATTTTCTATGCATGGGGAGAGCAGGAGTATATATGGCTTCTCCTTTTGTCCCTGGCTGTGAATTATGCAGGTGCTTTGGGCATAGAGGCTGTGCGGGGTAGCAGGCCGGCGGCTGGGGAAGCTGCTGGAGCGGCAGGGGTTACGGCAGGGACTGCCGTCAGTACAGACAGCCAGACGGCTTCCGGTGCCGGCAAGCACACTCTCTTTACCCCGGATAAGCTGCTCCTTGTGCTGCTGGTGGCGGTGAACCTGGGTTTTTTAGGGTATTTTAAATACTTTGATTTCCTGACCGGCCTGGTCAATAAGCTGGCGGGGGGCACTGTGGCGGAGCCAAAGAACCTGCTGCTGCCGGTGGGCATCTCATTTTACACATTTCAGATGATATCGTATGTGGCGGATGTGTACCGGGGGACCACAGGGGCCGAGAGGAACCTGCTGAACCTGGGACTTTACATGTCCTTTTTTCCTAAGATGATACAGGGACCCATCGAGCGCTATCAGAGTATGGGTGCGCGCATCAGAAACCGCCATGTGACGCCGGAACTGTTTGCATGCGGAGCAAGGCGCTTTATCTACGGACTGGGAAAAAAGGTTATACTTGCCAACCAGTTCGGAAGCGTGGTGGACAAGGTTCTGGCCAATCCCATGGACCAGATCAGCGGAGGTTTGGGATGGTATGTGGGAATCCTGTATACACTGCAGATTTATTTTGATTTTTCCGGTTATTCCGATATGGCGGTGGGCCTTGGTAAAATGCTGGGCTTTGAGCTGACGGAGAACTTTAATTATCCATATCTGGCCAGGTCCGTGGGAGAGTTCTGGCGCAGATGGCATATATCTCTCTCCAGCTGGTTCAAGGACTACCTTTACATTCCTCTTGGCGGAAGCAGGAAGGGGACATTTGTTACCTGCCGTAATCTGATGATCGTATTTATCTGTACCGGATTCTGGCATGGCGCGGGCCTGTCCTTTATTGCGTGGGGAATGTATTACGGCTGCCTGCAGGTGGCGGAACGGCTGTTTTTAAAGCGGCGGCTGGAGTGTCTGCCAGCGGCGGTCAGTTATATTTATATGTTTTTTGTTACCGTGGTGGGATGGACCATGTTCCGGGCGGATTCGTTGACCCGGGGACTTATGCTGCTTAAGCAGATGTTTCTTCTGCGCCCGGGGATTTATGATACGGCCATGTATATGAGCCATAAGACCATAGTCTATATGGTGATAGGGATTGTGCTGTGCGGTCCGTTTCAGGCCCTGGTTCCCTGTTTTAAGAAACATATGCAGGACGGCAGAAGCATTTACCTGTCTGAAAGCCTGGGACTTATACTGCTGTTTGCATACTCGATTGTGATGGCTGTGGGCAGCACTTATAATCCGTTTATCTATTTCCGGTTTTAGAGAGGAGGCAGCAGGTGAGACAACGCATAAAAGCATATATATTTGCAGGCATGTTCCTGGGGATGATGATACTGCCCGGACTCCTGTTCATACCTCTTAAGGATTATGTGGACACGGAGAATTACGAGAACCGGGTTTACCAGGAAAAGCCGGTTCTTAATTTCAGGAATCTTTCTGCAGCGGACCTTAAATCCTATCCGGGGCAGTATGACGCCTACTTTAATGACCATCTGGCCTTTAAGAATCCCATTGTGGCCTTTGGGAAATTGGCGGACATTCATGTGTTTGGGGAAGTCACGTCCGATGCCGTTCTTATGGGAAAGGACGGATGGATGTTCTATAAGCTGAAAGGGGAAATGGAGGACAGCATTGCGGACTACCAGGGAACCAATCATTACAGTGTTGATGAGATGGAACGGTTTGCGGCGCTGCTTAAGCAGGCGGAGGAAAATCTGGCCTCCAGAGGGATAAAGCTGGTTTTCTATATGGTTCCCAATAAGGAGCAGGTATACAGCGAGTTTATGCCCTCATCCGTGAAGGTGGTTCAGGAACAGTCCAAGGCGGATTTGCTGTACGAATATCTGAAAGAGAATACGGACTGTGATGTGTACTACCCCCTGGATGAGTTCAGAAAGGCCAAGGATGACTGGTGCCAGATATACAGGAAGTATGATACTCATTGGAATGATATGGGGGCATTTATGGCATCCCAGATGGTGATACAGGACATAGACGGGGAGCCGTTCGGACCGGAGTCATACCGCTCTTATGATATTGAAAACAGAGGAACCTTCAGCGGGGACCTGGCAACCATGCTGAATCTTCAGAAGTATTATGACGATGACCCATTCCTCAAAGTGTCAGGCTACAGGGAGGATGTGTCCTTTGAAATGGATTACCAGAATGAACATGAGACCATCACCCACTACTCCTCAGACGCAGAGGAAAAAGCAGAAAGAATCCTTATTTGCAGGGACTCCTTCGGGGTACACATGGCTGAGTACTTTGCCAGGAACTACCCGGATGTGACGCTGATGGATTACCGGACAGAGGACTGCGGGGCGGCTGCCCTTGAGATTCAGCCGGACGCAGTGGTGATTGAGGTGGCGGAACGGTATACGGATTACATGTTCGGACTGCTGGAACGTCTGGGTACCATCGGAAGCGGGGATGGGATTCTGAAAGAGGCAACTGCGGACTGAAACAGGCGGAATGAAAAATACGGCAGCGAATCGGATGAGTGTTCACCGGATTTCGCTGCCGCTGTTTTATATTAGATTTGATTTTAATCGCTGTATAAGACATGGTAAAAAACGCTGTTCCACGGGAAAATTGTGCCGAAGCCTACCCGGCCAGAAATCCTTTTCCGATGATTTCGCTGGAGTTGGATATCAGCATGAAGGCCGTGGGTTCAATGGTGCGGATATAGTTGCGCAGCTTTAATGCCTGGCTGCGTTTCATGGTGGTCATGATTACGGTCTTTTCATGATGGGTAAAGGCTCCCTGCGCATGGTATACCGTGGCGCTGCGGTGCAGCGTGTTGATGATATAGTCGCAAATCGGATCCGGGTCGTCACAGATAATATTAAAGCATTTGCACAGATTCAGATTCTCAATCACATCGTCGATGACCAGGGATTTGGCCGCCAGGCCGATGGTGGAGAACAGTCCTGTCTCAGGCCCGAAGATGAAGAATGAGGAGGCCACGGCCGCCACATCCACCAGCATGAGAACGGTTCCTATGTTAAGGCTGGTATATTTCTTAAGTATCATGGCGATGATATCTGTACCGCCGCTGGAAGCGCCAAGATTAAAGAGGATGGCTGTGCCCACTGCCGGCAGGAAGATGGCGAACAGCAGCTCCAGCAAAGGCTCTGTTGTCAGCGGCCTGCTTAAAGGACAGACACGTTCCAGCAGGGACAGGCTGATGGACATGACCATACTTGCATAAACGGTCTTTATTCCAAAACCCTTACCCAGGAAAATGAACCCTAAAACCAGCAGTGAGGTGTTCACAATAAATGTGAAATCACTGGCAGACCAACGGCTGATTTCGCTTACTACAGTGGAAAAGCCTGTGACGCCTCCGAATGCAAAATGATTGGGGAACTTGAAAAAGTAGATTCCAACCACCATAATCCAGATGCTTACTGTAATGATGCCATATTCGGCGGCAGTGCGCCAAAATGGACTTTTGATATCGCTCATAATCCCTGCTTCCCTTACCTGATCCGGATGACGGATATGCGGGAAGTTTACCCCCTTTGCGGCATGAATGCCACGTATTCATTGTTGTTCCAACCATATAATAGGATGAAACGACTACAAGTGCAATCACATTTTTTGTTGAAACAGCCACAAGTATATAACTGTAGCCGGGAAAGTGTTGTGAATAAAGGAGAATACAGTATTTGGGGTATATGTGGTGCAAAAACAGCTTGTAACCACTATATATATGGTTTATAATGGTGAGCGTGACATCTGGAAATGGTATGCATGGATGTCAGGAATTAGATAAGGACAGGAACCGGCAGGAGAAAAGTAAGAGGAAGCCGGAGAAAATGAGATAAGGTGAGATAAGGAGAGCAAAAGGACATCATGGCGGATACGAAAGTAGAGATAGATTTGGACTATAAAGGGCTGGAACAATGTCTGGAAGAAATCGGAAGGGATTTTCAGGGGGAGGGATATGGACTGGATCGTCTGCTTGAGAGATACCGCTCCTTCCGCAAGCCGGGAATGGGGCCGGCTGAGGGAATGGAAGCCCTGATTCGGTCCGCGGCGGAACTGACTTCCAAGGAAACACCCCTGTGGGAATTTGCAGCGGCCAGACTGCGGTACTGCGGTTTTGCCTGTGAGGTGGAGGAACAGCTTAAAGGACTGGGAATTAAGGGACTGTATGAAAAGATTTCATATCTGACGGAACAGGGGTTATATGGTGATTATATCCTGAAGCATTACAGCCGGGAGGAGATAGAAGAGGCGGAAGGATTTCTTGATGATGAGAGAAATAAGCTCTTTACCTATGCGGGACTGGATTTGCTGCTTAAGCGGTATGTGATCCAGGACCACAGCCATCATCCGTTAGAGACGCCCCAGGAAATGTATCTGGGCATTTCCCTGCACCTGGCCATGAAGGAAAGTAAGGATTGCAGGATGCAATGGGTGCGCCGGTTTTATGATATGCTCAGCCGTATGCAGGTTACCATGGCTACCCCAACCCTGTCCAATGCCAGGAAACCGTACCATCAGCTTTCCAGTTGTTTTATTGACACTGTGCCGGATAGCCTGGAAGGAATTTACAGAAGCGTGGACAACTTTGCACAGGTCAGTAAATTTGGCGGGGGCATGGGCTTGTATTTCGGAAAGGTCAGGGCAACGGGAAGCAGGATTCGGGGATTTGAGGGGGCTGCCGGAGGCGTGATCCGCTGGATTAAGCTGGTGAACGATACGGCTGTGGCAGTGGACCAGCTGGGGATGCGCCAGGGCGCTGCCGCGGTTTATCTGGACGCCTGGCACAAGGATCTGCCGGAGTTTCTTCAGCTTCGTACTAATAACGGGGATGACCGTATGAAGGCCCACGACATTTTCCCGGCCGTGTGTTTTCCTGATTTATTCTGGAAGATGGCTGAGGAGAATCTGGACCAGGACTGGCATCTGATGTGCCCTCATGAGATCCGGACCGTCAAGGGATACTGCTTGGAGGACTGCTATGGGGAGCTGTGGGAGGAACGGTATCTGGACTGCGTGGGAGATGACAGGATATCCAAGCGCACTGTGATGTTAAAGGATGTGGTACGCCTGATTATCAAGTCCGCGGTGGAGACAGGCACACCATTTATCTTTAACCGGGATACGGTAAACCGGGCCAACCCCAACAGCCACCGGGGCATTATATACTGTTCCAACCTGTGCACCGAGATTGCCCAGAACATGTCTCCTATAGAAAGTGTGTCAACTCAGGTGCTGGAGGTTAATGGGGAGACCGCGGTGGTCCAGACCACACGGCCGGGAGATTTTGTTGTCTGTAATCTGGCCAGCCTCTGTCTGGGGGCGATTGATGTGGATGATCCGGATGAAGTGGAGTATATTGCCGCCAGTGCTGTGAGGGCATTGGATAATGTAATTGACCTGAATTTTTATCCCCTGGCCTACGCCGGAATTACCAATCAGAATTACAGAGGAATCGGTCTGGGAGTCAGCGGTTACCATCATATGCTGGCAAAGCACGGCATACGGTGGGAGAGCGAGGAACATCTGGCCTTTGCGGACCAGGTGTTTGAGCGGATTCATTACGCGGCTGTCAGGGCCAGCGCCAATCTGGCGGCTGAGAAGGGATGCTACCGGTATTTTGAGGGAAGCGAATGGCAGACAGGGGCATACTTTGAGAAGCGGGGGCTTGTGAGCAGGGAATGGAAAGAGCTGGCAGAACAGGTGGCAGAGCACGGAATGCGCAATGCCTATCTCCTGGCTGTGGCGCCTACCAGCAGCACCAGCATACTCTCCGGTACAACGGCAGGCCTGGATCCTGTGATGAAGCGGTTTTATCTGGAAGAGAAAAAGAACGCCATCCTTCCCAGGGTGGCCCCGGATCTGACACCCAGGACCTTCTGGCTGTATAAAAGCGGATACACCATGGACCAGACCTGGACGGTGCGGGCCGCAGGTGTGCGCCAGAGGCATATTGACCAGGCCCAGAGCGTGAATCTGTACATTACCAACGATTATACCATGCGGCAGCTGCTGAACCTCTATATACTGGCCTGGGAGAGCGGCGTAAAGACCCTCTACTATGTGCGCAGCAAGTCTTTGGAGGTGGAGGAGTGCGAGAGCTGTTCCAGTTAAGCTGCTGTTGAAAGGTATAGAAAGGCATGTAAGAAAGGATTTTTGATATGAGTATATTGTCAGCCAAGCCCCTGTTTAACCCTCAGGGCGATACGGATAAGAACAGCCGGAGGATGATAGGCGGAAATACCACCAATCTCAACGACTTTAATAATATGAAATACACCTGGGCCAGCAGCTGGTACCGCCAGGCCATGAATAATTTCTGGATTCCGGAGGAAATCAACCTCAGCGCGGATTTAAAGGATTATAAGAACCTGACGGCTGCGGAGCGGACTGCCTATGATAAGATACTGAGCTTTCTGGTGTTCTTAGATTCCATCCAGACAGCAAACCTGCCCTGTATTGCCCAGTATATCACAGCCAATGAGGTGAATCTGTGCCTTACCATACAGGGATTTCAGGAGGCGGTGCACAGCCAGAGCTACAGCTATATGCTGGATTCCATCTGCAGTCCGGTGGAGCGGGACAGAATATTGTACCAGTGGAAGGAGGATGAACACCTTCTGCGCCGCAATACATTTATAGGAAATCTGTATAATGAATTCCAGGAGAAGAAGGATGATGTGACCCTTCTCAGGGTCATCATGGCCAACTATATCCTGGAGGGCATTTATTTTTACAGCGGGTTCATGTTTTTTTATAACCTGGGAAGGGGCGGCAAGATGCCCGGAAGCGTCCAGGAAATCCGGTATATCAACCGGGATGAGAATACCCATTTGTGGTTATTCCGCAGCATGATTGCCGAACTCAGGAAAGAGGAACCGCAGTTATTCACGCCTAAGATGGTAGATATGCTCAGGTCCATGCTGGAGGAGGGCGTGGCCCAGGAAATCCAGTGGGGATGCTATGTGATTGGCGATGATGTTCCGGGTCTGACCAGAGAAATGGTTACGGACTACATACGGTATCTGGGAAACCTGCGCTGGAGCGGGCTGGGCTTCGGCACCTTGTACGAGGGGTATGACGAGGAGCCGCAGTCCATGAAATGGGTGAACCAGTATTCCAATGCAAATATGGTGAAAACAGACTTTTTTGAGGCAAAGAGCACGGCTTATGCAAAAAGCGCTGCCATTGTTGATGATTTATAGATAAGGGGGTATAATGGGGCAGGGATACCGGCATGGGAAGCAGTGTCAGATGCAGTGTCAGATGCAGTGTCAGACGCAGGAACAGATGCAGGAGCAGACGCCTGGTATCCGATTATATGATTGACAGGAGGAGCGATAACGTGACAGCAGAAGAGGGGGACCGCAGGACCTGGGAGCTGACAGGACAGCTGGTACAGATTGACAGTTCTGATCCGGGAGCCTATGAGGGCCAAATTGAACAGTGGATATATGAATGGTTTACAAAAGAGATAGAGGAAAAGGCAGGAGCGCTTAAGAACCAAATTGAACTGGTCCAAAGAGAAGTGATGCCGGGCCGTTTTAATCTTATGGCCCGCATACCGGGAAAAGAACAAGCTCCGGCGCCTGCCCTTGTGTACATATGCCATATGGATACGGTGATGCTGGGGGAGGGATGGGAGGAAGAGACTCCTGCCCTGGGAGCAGTGGTAAAGGAAGGCCGCCTGTACGGAAGAGGTGCCTGTGACATGAAGTCAGGCCTGGCCTGCGCCATGTCTGCATTTTCAGATATGGTGGAATTGACCGGAAGCACAGGGGAGCTTCCGGCGCGTCCCTTTGTATTCATAGGAACCGTGGATGAGGAAGATTTTATGCGGGGAGTGGAAAGCGCTATCCGCGACGGCTGGGTAGGCAGGGAAGACTGGATACTGGATACGGAACCAACGGACGGCCAGATTCAGGTAGCCCATAAGGGCCGGACCTGGTTTGAACTGACTATACAGGGAATCACAGCCCATGCCAGTAATCCATGGAAGGGCGCTGACGCCATTGCCGCCATGGCAGAGGCAGTCAGCCATATCCGGAAGGCCATCGGCAGCTGTCCGCCCCATGAGGATCTGGGCATGTCTACGGTGACCTTTGGGCAGATCACAGGGGGATACCGTCCCTATGTTGTGCCGGATTCCTGTAAGGTATGGATTGACATGCGTCTGGTGCCGCCTACGGATACAGCGGCAGCGAAGAATATAGTAGAGGAAGCTGTAAAGGCGGCAGAAGCTGAGATTGCAGGGGTCAGGGGCAGTTACCTCATTACGGGTGACCGTCCTTATGTGGAAAAGGACAGCAGTTCCCGGCTTCTGGCCAGCCTTAAGTCTGTCTGCGACCGTGTGACGGGAGAGGACACACCTGTCGGTTCTTTTAACGGCTATACGGATACGGCGGTTATCGCAGGAACCCTGGGCAACTGCAACTGCATGTCTTATGGTCCCGGCAGCCTGGAACTGGCCCATAAGCCCAATGAGTATGTGCCCTATGAGGATGTGTGCCGCTGCAGGCGTGTTCTGACTGAGCTGGCACGGCAGGAGACATTCTTTCCCTTTGCCTTTTAAAGTCAAATGTGCTATAGTGTAACCAGTTTAAATTAAAGGAGAAGCTAAGGATGAAAAATACTGCATTGGTAATCATGGCTGCCGGTATCGGAAGCCGCTTTGGAGGCGGCATCAAGCAGCTGGAGCCCGTGGGACCCAACGGCGAGATTATCATGGATTATTCAATCCACGATGCCATGGAAGCGGGATTTAATAAGGTAATATTCATTATCAGGAGAGAGCTTGAAAAAGATTTTAAGGAAATCATAGGACACAGAATAGAGAAACTCCTTCCGGTGGAGTACGCATACCAGGAACTGGAGGACCTTCCGGCCGGTTATGAAGTGACGCCCGGGAGGACCAAACCATGGGGAACAGGCCAGGCAGTCCTTTCTGTGAAGGGTATGGTAGATGGACCGTTCCTTGTGATTAATGCAGATGATTATTACGGACAGGAAGGATTTCGCAGGATTCACGATTACATGGCAGAGCATATGGACTCACAGTCTGAGATCTATGATATCTGCATGGGAGGTTTTGTGCTGTCCAACACCCTCAGCGATAACGGTACAGTGACCAGAGGCGTGTGCCAGGTAGATGAGGAAGGTTATCTGACAAACGTGACAGAGACTTATAATATCCAGATGAAGGAAGATGGGCTCCATGCCACGGATGAGAGCGGCGCGCCTGTAACCATCAGCCCGTCCCAGCCGGTTTCCATGAATATGTGGGGGCTTCCGGCCAGCTTTGTCCAGGAGCTGGAGAAGGGATTCCCGGTATTTTTGGACAATCTGAAAGAGGGTGATATTAAATCAGAATACCTTCTTCCTAAAATCATAGACAATCTGGTACAGAATAAGAAGGCGAGAGTGACCGTCCTTGACACCCCGGATAAATGGTTTGGCGTTACCTACAGGGAAGATAAACAGGCCGTGGCGGACGCTATCAGAGGGCTGATCCAATCAGGGGTATATAAGGAGAAGCTGTTTTAATTAAGAGGATACTACGGACTGAAGACATAAGCAGTATATAATAAAAAACTGCCCGGCCGGAACTGCCCCAAAGGTTCTGGCCCGGCCATGATATGGCAGACAGGCAGACAGGGACATGCGGATACTGTCAATCCGTGTGTCCTTTTTTCATGCATAATTTCAAATACCCAAGCCTATACTATAAAAACAGCCCACTTAAGCCGGGCGATGATTATAACATGTTTGGGTGGACAACTTAGCTATGAAATTATGGAAAACATTTAACGTACAAAAACGGGAAGACATATCTTATTATAATACATCAGAAGGTTTTGAAACAGAGGGCTTTGCCATGCACCTGGACCGGCTTATCAGAGAGGAGATGGCAGCCAAGGGAAAGGACGGAATCATGTTCCTGTGTATCGGCACAGACCGGTCTACCGGAGACAGCCTGGGCCCTCTGGTGGGACATATGCTCCGCAGCCGGCGGCTTAAGGGAGCCGCGGTCATCGGAACACTTGACAAGCCGGTCCATGCCATGAATCTGGATTTGTACGCCAGGTATATACGGCTTCACTATCCTGACTATGTGGTGGTTGCCATTGATGCTTCGGTGGGAAGCCTGGACCATGTGGGATACGCGACCCTGGGGCGGGGAGCGCTTCAGCCGGGACTGGGAGTGTCCAAGGAACTGCAGGCCGTGGGCGACATAGCCATAACCGGAATCGTAGGCGGAGTGGGCAGCCGGGATCCGGTCATGCTCCAGAGCGTGCGCCTGTCCATGGTGATGAAAATGGCGGACTGTATTTGCGAAAGCATTTTTCTTGTCGAACGATTATGGGAAAATGCTGCCATAATATGACAAATTCTGCGCCGGGAATCTGCTATGCTTGTTTGGATTAAAAACAGCGGGGTGATTCTATGGGAGAATTATATGAACCCTTCCCTAAGCTGCCGAAGAATTTCCGGCAGATAGGTGAGAGGGACCAGGTTTTAAAATTATATCTGGAAGATTATGTAAATACTTATTTAAAACGCCTCCAGCCGGCAAAGGGGGCTGATTTGCGTGTGGGTCTGCTTTTGGGAAGCAGGGAGACCCATGAGGACATACCCTTTGTTTTTGTGGATGGAGCCCTGGAAATGGATTCAGTCACCGAGGAAGGCGGAAAAGTGGCCTTCACCGAGGATGCCTGGAAAAAGGCCTACCAGGATGTGGAGCAGATGTTCCCCAAACGCACGGTCCAGGGATGGTTTCTCTGCGCAGGACCCGGCTGTACCTTAAGCCCTCTGACTTATTGGAAGCAGCACAGTCAGTATTTTACGGGAAAGAACCAGCTCATGTATCTGAACTGCGGTCTGGAGGGCGAGGAAGCTGTTTACATAACATCCTCTGACGGATTTTACAAGTTGAGAGGATACAGCATATATTATGAGCGCAATCAGATGATGCAGGATTACATGATACTGCGCAAGGATGTGCCAAGGGCAGAAACAGGAGTGGATGATAAGGTCATCCAGAACTTTAAGCAGAAAATGGACGAGCGAAGGGTGGAGGCAGGACGCCACCGGAGCACGGTGGGAGTTTTGTCGGGTCTGTGCAGCGTCCTGGCTGTGACGGTACTGGCAGGCGGCGTGGCCATGTTCAATAATTATCAGAAAATGCACCAGATGGAAAGTGTGATTGCGTCCGTGGTGCCGGAAGGAAATATAAAGGACGGCCTGATGGCGTTTACAGGTAAGGGCGGAACAGAAAATCCTTCCGGAAAGGGCTGGTCCGCTGCGGACGAGCCTGATTATGTGATTGAGGAGGCATCGGGAAAGGTATATCCCACTACGGCCCCGTCACCGGAGAATGGAGATGAGAAGCCCTCCAGGGTGACACCGGAAACACTGGCACCGTCAAATAGCGGCCAGACAGGCGGGACAGGCCAGGGAAGCGGCCAGACGGCGGCAGCGGATCAGGGAAGCGGCCAGACTGCGGCATCGGGCCAGGGAAGCGGCCAGACTGCGGCATCGGACCAGGGAAGCGGTCAGACAGCGGCACCGGACCAGGGAAGCGGTCAGACGGCGGCATCGGGCCAGGGAAGCGGTCAGACAGCAGCGGCCGGTCAGGGAAGCGGCCAGTCAGCAGCATCAGGTCAGAGCAGCAGCCAGAAGGGCGGGACGGGCCAGGAAAATGGCCAGACATCTGGCAAGGGTGCGTCCCAGACTGATTCAGTCCAGAAGAAAAATGACCAGACGGAGTCTGGCAATAGCCAGGCGGCAGCCCAGACAAAAGCTCCGGCCGATGATTCCACTCTGCCGCCAACCGGAGGAAGAGGGGAAGCTGATGACCAGACTGTGTCTTCTGCCAGCTACAAGGTGTATACCGTGGCGGATGGGGAGACATTGTACGGAATCTGCTTTAAGCTGTATCATAATCTGCAGCATATAGATGAAATCTGCAGGGTTAATTCCCTGACAGATGAAAACAGCATATTTGCAGGTCAAAAGCTTTTGATTCCATAAGTATATGCCTGGAAACTTCTGGCGGAAAAAGATAATGCGTTTTATCCAAAATTGTTGTATACTATTGCATATACGCAAAAGACGAATTTTGGGAGAACGCAGGATGGGCAGTACCAATTCTATGAGCCGTGAAAATAAAAAAAAGCAGCTGAAGCGTCAAATCGTACCTTCCGGCAGTCCCTTCCAGGAAGAGGAGGACAGCCGGGAAATCGTTCACAAGGCGCACCAGCGTGTAGTCAGGAAGCGCCTGATTATTCTGGCTGTGCTTGTTGGCCTGGCAGCCATAGCAGCCCTGGTGCTGTTCCGCTATGAACGTTATCATACCTTTACGGATTACCAGACAGTATGGGAGCGGGACCTGGTGGCTGAGGCCCAGGAAGCCGCGGCCCAGGGTGAAGGGAGCTTCTGCGGGTACAGGGATTTCGGGGACGGAGTCCTCAAATATACCAAGGATGGAGCTACCTATCTGGACGCCAAGGGCAAGGTGGTATGGGTGCAGAGCTATGAGATGAGAACCCCCGTGGTATCGGTCAACGGCGATTTTGTGGCCATTGGGGACCAGCAGGGCAACAGCATCTACATATGCGATAAGAACGGGACCCAGGGCCAGGCCACCACGCTGCTGCCCATATTGAGGGTTACAGTGTCCGCCAAGGGCGTGGTGGCTGCCCTTCAGGAGGATTCCAAGGCCAGCTATATCTATTTATATAAAAGAGATGGAAGCCCTCTGGACATCATGGTAAAGTCTCTGCTGTCAGGGGACGGGTATCCGGTGGACTTAAGTCTTTCGCCAAATGGCACGCAGCTCATCACATCCTATATGTATCTGGATCAGGGTGTGATAAAATGCAAGATTGTATTTTATAATTTTGGACTGGGTAAAAATGATCCCAACCGCGTAGTGGGTATATTCTTTCCCAAGGACTTGGGAGATGCCATGGCGGGCAGGGTCAGGTTTCTGGATGAAAGCCATTCCGTCATATTTACGGATAAGGGAATACAGTTCTTTTCAACCAGAGTGGAGACATCGCCGGAGCTGGTGAGCCAGATTCCCATAGAGGAGAATATAAGGAGCATTACATATGCTCAGGATAAGGTTGGCATTGTTACAGATAATGTGGAAGGCGGCGATCCTTACAAACTGAGAATTTATGACAGGGAAGGAAGCCCTGTTTTTGAAAAGACCTTTAACTACCAGTATACCGGATTTGATATTGACGGTGATTTGGTTCTTTTGTATAATGACAGTTCCTGCAAGGTTTACAACATGACAGGTACGGAGAAATATAACGGAACATTTGATTTTACGGTCAGCAAGGTATCAGCAGGAAGGTTCCCGGGAACGCTTCTTGTCATGGGACCTCAGAAAATGACGGAAATAAAGCTGCAGTGATGCAGGAATAAAAGTGAAAGGAAGTATAGATACCATGGGGATGAAATGTATCGGAGTAGATGTCGGAGGAACTTCGGTAAAAATCGGACTTTTTGAGATTACGGGAGAGCTTTTGGACAAGTGGGAAGTTAAGACCCGTAAGGAGGAAGGCGGAACGCATATCCTTCCTGATGTGGCCCGGTCCATCCGTGCCAGGATGGAGGAAAGAGGGCTGAGTCTCAAGACGGACCTTGTAGGTATCGGGCTGGGAGTCCCCGGACCGGTGATGCCGGATGGATTTGTGGAGGTATGTGTTAACCTGGGATGGCGCCGGATGAATCCCCAGGAAGAACTCAGCCGCCTGCTGGACGGAGTCACTGTAAAGAGCGGAAATGACGCCAACGTGGCTGCCCTGGGAGAGATGTGGCAGGGTGGAGGCAAGGGATATAAGGATTTGGTCATGATTACCCTGGGAACCGGTGTGGGTGGCGGTGTTATCATTGATGAGAAAATCATTGCCGGCCGTCACGGTCTGGGCGGTGAAATTGGCCACATTCACGTAAGAGATGAGGAATGGGAGCACTGCAACTGCGGAGGAGTGGGCTGTGTGGAGCAGATTTGTTCGGCCACAGGCATAGCCAGGGAGGCCAGAAGGAAGATGGAAGCCAGCGATAAGCCATCTGCCCTGCGGGAATATGGCGCGGATGTCACGGCCAAGGATGTGCTGGACGCAGCCAAGGCAGGAGATGAGCTGGCCAACGAAGTGATGGATGTGGTGGGACGCTACCTGGGACTGGCCTTATCCATGGCGGTCATGATTGTTGACCCGGAAATTTTCGTTATAGGCGGAGGCGTATCCAAGGCAGGGCAGTTTCTGATTGATGTTATCCAGAAGCATTATGATTATTTTACCCCCATATCCGAGTACAAGGGTAAGCTGGGACTTGCCACCCTGGGAAATGACGCAGGCATATACGGGGCCGCGAGGCTGGTACTGTAGGGCTGGGCTGGTATTGTAAGGCCGGTATTGTAGGGCCGGTACTGTATGGCTAAAGCTGCAAGGGCTTATCAAGGTATACACACATTTAGCAAATTAATAAGGAGCAGGCACCTTTGTTTCAATGTGCCTGCTCCTTGTTTGTATAATTTGTCTGATAAATGAACTTTTCCAAGTGGTACGTATCTTTTGCCTGTAAATACCCGGTCAGGTACATTCCGGGAATCCAGCTACATTCCGGGAATCCATACGCCGGACGCATCAACCCAGAAGTTATCAGGTGTACGTGTATTGGCATACATGGCTCCGGTGGAAGGATCCAGGTAATAGCTCTTACCGTCCAGTTCAATCCATCCTGTGGCCATATATCCCTCTGCGTCAAAATAGTACCACTGGCCGTTAATCTGCTGCCAGCTGGAAACCGGATAGGAGCCGTCTGCATTGCTGTACCACCAGCGGCCGTCCGCTGCTGTCTGCCAGGTGCCTGCCGCTGGCTGGGAATTGTCCGAGACAGTATTGCCCAGGGCAGCGATATCTGCTTCGCTTACTGTCCATGAGCCGGACGTGTTCCAGCTGCTCTTGGCGCTGTTGCTGGACTTTACGGAGCGGACCTTGAACTGATAGGTGCCGGGTGCCGTAATCTGCTCCCTGAAATCATAGGAGGTATTATAGATGTCCTTGATTTCGCCTATGGCAGCTCCATTTTTAATCAGCTGGGTCTGATAATATTTGGCGCTTGAAACCTCGTTCCAGGAAACGTTACCATTGTGGGCGGAATCCCACTGAAGGTTGGAGGGGGCAGCAGCTGCGCTGGTATCCGCATCCTTGTCAAATACGAGCTGGACCGTAAGGATAAGAGTGGCGTTGCTGTCCTGACGTTTAGCGTTTACGAATTTAATCTTATCAAAGCGGTATTTGCTGGAGGAGCCTAAGGTCAGCTTGAAGTTGCTGGATGATGTATTGGAAAAATAGTATTCCTCCTCATCCTCCACCCCCAGGATGATGTCTACCTGAGGCGGTTTGGAACTGCTCCAGGTGTCTCCATCATCATTGGTGACCTCCCAGGAGTCTACATAATAAAGACCGGTATTGTCTCCGGTAGCAGTGACCTCCACATCTCCTCCATCACGTCCGGTGCGTATGTCGGAGTCAATGGTGAGGTAAATCTTGCCTACCTTTTTCTTGCTTGCCGCCATGGCTGCAGGAGCCAGGACGGAAGAAATAAGGGAAGCAACTAACAATGCGGTGCCCACTTTTTTCCATGTAATCATGTCTGCCTGTCCTTTCTTTCTAAATCATTTTGGAATGAATTATACATTTCACCATAATATAACTATATCACAATTTCCTGGTAAATATCTTACGATATTATAAAACATTTGTATACTGGGAAACATTCCCATAAGCTCCTGAAATCCGGTGTTACAGACATTTCCTAAAGGTTAGTGGAACGGGGCAGTGAAAAAATAAACTCTGTTCCCACGCCTTCCGTGCTGACCACGTCAATGTTCTCGCCGTGTGCCTGTATGATTTCCTTTACAATGGACAGGCCCAGTCCGGTGCCCTTCTTATCCTTGCCGCGGGACAGGTCCGTCTTGTAAAAACGTTCCCAGATTTTCTTTAAACTGTCCTTGGGTATGCCGATACCTGTATCCTTGACCGACACAAATATTTTTTCATACCGCCCCGATGCCTGGATGTAGATGGTGGAATCGTGATGGCTGAACTTGATGGCATTGTCAATAAGGTTGTACATGACCTGCTGTATTTTTCCAAGGTCGGCAAAGACCATCTGGATGTCGTCTGAGAAGGTAAGATCAAAGCTTACATTTTTGGACTCGCAGGTGCCTTCAAAGGAGGCTGCCGTATCCTTTATGACACGGTTGATATCAAAATTGGTCCTGGAGAGGTAGCCCCTGGCATCCAGGGAGTTAAGGGTAAGCATGCTCTCTGTCAGCTTGTGAAGGCGTTCTGTCTCGGATATGACTCTGGACAGGTACTTTTCATACATTTCAGCCGGTATGGTGCCGTCCAGAATGGCTTCCAGATATCCCTTGATGGAAGTCAGGGGAGAGCGGAAGTCATGGGATACATTGGCAATGAAATTCTTCTGGTATTCCTCCATCTTATTCAGCTCATCGGACATGTAATTCAGGGTGTCGGAGAGGTAACCCATCTCGTCGTGGGTCTTGACATCAATCCGGTAATCCAGATTTCCGGCCGCATATTCATTGGCACCCACTGTAATCTTGCGAAGGGGCAGGTACACGGTCTGGGTAAATACCAGAAGAATAATAAGGGACAGGCCGAACAGGACAGCGGATGTGATGTAAAGTATGCTTAAGATGCCGTTCTGGGACTGGTTGATTTCGCTGATGGGAAGGTGAATCAGCACATAACCGTAGGTGTTGTAATTCCCTGTGATGGGTGCCGACACGCTGAGTACGTTCCCGCTGAACATCCCATAGTAATCCCCTATGGTATAGGACCGGTTTCCGATGGATGCCGGGTCAAAGCCGTTTATGGAGGACTGGACCCTGGAACCGCCCAGGCTGTCCATAACCACGGTGCCCTGTCGGTTGACCACCCATATCTCGGCTCTCAGATAGTGGGACAGCGCCCGTATTTGGGTGGAAACCTCCTCGGAATCCAGCCGTTTCCCCTGATACATGGTGCTGCATGACGAGGCGATGATATTTGCCTCGTCATACAGCGCGTCCGCCTTGCTCTGGACCAGATAGTCACGGGTCATTTTTGATGAAAATGTGGCAATGGCGATAAAACCCAGCAGACCGAAAATCAGATATCCCAGTATAAATTTGGAATAAAGAGAACGGGTCATCGTTTCACCTCGAATTTATAGCCGATTCCCCAGACCGTGGTGATGGCCCAGCTGTTGTGATCCTTTATCTTTTCCCGCAGACGTTTGATATGTACATCCACGGTGCGGGTATCCCCGATGTATTCATAACCCCAGATATGGTCCAGAAGCTGTTCCCTGGTAAATACCTGGTTGGGGGAAGCCGCCAGAAAATACAGAAGCTCCAGCTCCTTTGGCGGCATTTCCACGGAGTGGCCCATATAGATTACGGAATAATTGGTAAGGTTCACAATCAGGTCCGGGTACTCCACGTACTCGCCCTGCTGTTCAGTGGACGATGGAGCCGGGGCCGGTGCTGCCTGGTAACGGCGCAGCACTGCCTTGACGCGGGCCACCAGTTCCTTGGAGTCAAAGGGTTTAATCATATAATCATCTGCCCCCAGCTCCAGCCCCAGTACCTTGTCGAAAATCTCTCCCTTTGCGGACAGCATGATGACCGGTACCTGGGAGGAAGCGCGCAGCTCCCTGCAGACCTGATAACCGTCTATACCGGGAAGCATCAGGTCCAGCAGTACCAGGTTGGGCTTGAATTCCGGAAATACCTTAAGGGCTTCCTCGCCGTCCCCCACAATCATTGTCTCATAACACTCTTTCATCAGGTAGAGGGAGATTAATTCTGCAATATTTGCATCATCATCCACAATCAGAATCCTCTGCTTCTCTGCCATGCTATAGTTCCTCCTTGCTGCTGATTTCTACTTAAATGTCACAACGGTTACGCCTGAATCCCCTTCTCCAAACTGGCCCAGGCGGAATTCCTTTACATATTTGAGCTGGCGCAGGCGCTTGTGCACCGCGTTCTTAAGGGCTCCGGTTCCACGGCCATGGACCACGCGCACTGTCTGGAGATGGGCCAGATAGGCGTCGTCCAGATATTTTTCCATGGCAGGCACTGCCTCGTCCACAGTCATGCCTATGAGGTTGACCTCAGCGGACACAGTGGAGGATTTGGACATCTTAATCTGGCTGCTGCCGCTTCCCTTGCCTCTGGCGGCCTTTCCACCATAGCTTATGGAACTTCCGTCTCCCAGTGTGGCGCTTATGTCCTTTTCATTAAGAAGCTCTAAATCCCGGATATTCACCAGGGAACGGAGAATGCCCATCTGGACATATAAATCGCCTCTGGCATTGGGCAGGGTGCTTACGGTGCCTTTCAGGTTCATGGACAGCACTTTGACACCGTCCCCTATTTTCAGTTTCTTGGGCGAGATGGGCTGGCTGGGTCCCTTTGGTTTCACAGTCAGCTTTTCATCTGTTTTCTTTAACTGGTCCCTGAGCCTGGCGCGTTCTGCTTCCAGTTCCTTGCCCACGCCTGAGCTGGCAGCCAGCTTGTTAATCTGTTTAATGGTCTGGTCCGCGGTTTCTTTGGCCTCCCGCAGGATGCGCTGGGCTTCCTCGGTGGCATTTTTAAGAATCTTGTCCTTGCGCTCGTCCAGGCGCTCTTCCTTCTGGGTCAAACGGTTTTTTAAGGAGGCAATTTCATCCTTATAGGCATTGATTTCAGCCTGTTCCTTCTCAATGGTCAGCCTGCTGGATTCCAGACTGGTTAACAGATCCTCAAAGGACTCATCCTTGGCCTCCAGATGGGATTTTGCGTCGTCAATGATATATCCGGGCAGCCCCAGCTTCTGGGAAATGGCAAAGGCATTGCTCTTGCCGGGAATACCGATGAGTAACCGGTACGTGGGCTGCAGGGTTTCCACATTGAATTCGCAGCATGCATTTTCCACCCCGGGCGTGCTGAGGGCAAATACCTTCAGTTCGCTGTAATGGGTGGTGGCCATGGTGCGGCACTTCATGTTGTGCAGGAAGGAGAGGATGGCAATGGCCAGGGCCGCTCCCTCTGTAGGATCCGTACCCGCACCCAGCTCGTCAAAAAGACAGAGGGACCGGGAATCGGCTTCATTTAAAATGCGCACAATATTAGTCATATGGGCGGAAAAGGTACTTAAGCTCTGTTCAATGCTCTGTTCATCCCCGATGTCCGCGAATACCTGGTCAAATACAGCCAGCTCCGATCCCTCCCACGCAGGGATGTGAAGCCCGGACTGCCCCATAAGGGTAAACAGGCCCACTGTTTTTAAGGAAACAGTCTTGCCGCCTGTATTTGGGCCGGTGACGATTAGCAGGTCGAACTCCCTGCCCAGCCATACGTTGATAGGTACAACGGCCTGGGGATTCAAAAGGGGATGGCGTCCGTCCTTGATATGGATATAGCCTTTGTCATTGAACACAGGGGCGCTGCACTTGTAATGGCGGGCCAGGCCTGCCTTGGCAAAAATAAAGTCCAGCTGCGCCAAAAGATCCATGTCCATGCGAAGCTCCTCTGTACAGGGCGCTGCCTGATTGCTCAGGGAGGCCAAAACCGCTTCGATTTCCTTTTGCTCCTGTATCTCCAGTTCCCGCATCTCATTGTTCAGCCGGATAATGGCCATGGGCTCAATGAAAAGGGTGGAACCAGTGGCTGACTGGTCGTGGACCATTCCGGATACCTGGTTTTTGTATTCTGACTTTACCGGAAGGCAGTAACGTCCGTCCCTCATGGTGATAACCGCGTCCTGAAGATAGGAGCGGTTGGAGTTGAGGATGGAGTTTAACTGGGTGTGGATGCGGTCAGCTGTCACCTTCATGGAACGGCGCACATGGGATAATCCCGGACTGGCATCATCCGCAACCTCGTCCTCAGAGAGGATGCAGCGTTTGATTTCATTGTTCAGAGGGGTCAGTGGCTCCAGTCCCGCAAACAGGGGTTCCAGGGAGTCGAAGTCATCCTGGGGTTCGCTGGTTCCCCTTGCATCATCTTCCCCGTCATGGCGTCCGTAAGCCTTGGCTCTGGCTGCCACGGTCAGGAGGGAGCTTATGGAGAGCAGTTCGGGTATGCTTAAGGAACTGCCGATATCCAGGCGTTTCAGGGAATCTCCGATATCCCTGATACCTGAAAATGACACGGAACCTTTGAGACGGATCCGTGTCACTGCATCCGTAGTCTGTGCCTGCCAGGTGCGCACTTCTTCCAAATCAGAGGAAGGAGAGAGGTTCTGGCAGAGGGCCTTTCCGAGAGGAGAAGCCGCATATTCTGTGAGCTGGTTTATGATTTTATCATATTCTAAAGTTTTTAACGCTTTCTGATTCATTGATTTCACCTGTGATTTCCGTAAAAATGCTGGATTTAAAAGGACTTTTTCCCAAAAGCCGACATTTAAATTATACCATAAAAAACGATATTTACTATCTTTTTTACTATCTTTTCATATATAAAATCTTGCATAATACTGGGAAGAAACGTATAATAGAGGGTAAGAGTCTTCGCAAGGAGGAGTACTATGGCGGATAAACGTGCTGACCAGCATAGAGATTTAGACCGGCAGGACCAGACTCCGGACAAGTCCCATCGCTTTATTAATGAGAAGATTGTCCGGCAGCCAATGACCAGACGGCAGATTGCCCGGAAAATCCTGTTGACCATTTTTTGTGCCGTTCTGTTTGGCGTGTTGTCGGCCATTTGTTTTGTTGTGAGCAGACCTGTGGCTGAGAGGATTTTAGGTCAGGAGACTCCTGAGGAGAGCAGCCAGATTACCATACCAAAGGATGAGCCGGAAACCACGGCTCCTGCGGCGGCAGAGACTGAGCCCACAGAACCGGCCATGACCGAGGCAGTGGATGAGATGGTACGCTCTGAGATGGAGAAATACCGTTATTCCATTGATGATTTGAATAAACTGTACAGCAATCTTCGCACCATTGCCAGTGACGCGGATGACAGTCTGGTGGTGGTCCATTCCATTCAGCATGAGAAGGACTGGTTTGACAATCCCATCGAGACATCAGGACAGTTCTCCGGAGTGGTCATAGCCAGGACCCGCACTGAGATACTGATTCTCACGCCGGACAAGGCTGTGGAGGCAGCTGATTCCATTGAGGTAGCGTTTCCGGACGGAACTATGATGGCCGGAATCGTGAAGCAGAGCGATACCATTATGGGACTGTCTGTGGTAAGCGTGGACGCGGGCCAGATGGACAGCGAGCAGTTTAAGAAGGTGGAGGCCATCAAGCTGGGCAACTCTTACGGGGTAAAGCAGGGCGACATGGTGGTGGCTATCGGCGCGCCGGCGGGTATTGTCCATTCCAGCGATTATGGAAATATATCCTATGTGGTGCGCAATGTCCATACGGTGGACGGCAGCTCCAGGGTGTTCTATACCAGCGCCAGCGGAGACGCGGAGGCGGGAACATTTCTCCTGAATACTTCGGGTGAGCTCATCGGGTGGGTCACGGACAAATACGACGAGGATGGAGTGTGCAGGATGACCACAGTGGTGGCCATATCTGACTATAAAGGTATACTGGAAATGATGAGCAACGGTATCCCGGCCCCGTATTTCGGCATCAAGGGCCAGGAAGTGAGCCAGGCCATGGCGGACAGCGGAATGCCTTCCGGCATTTATGTGATATCGGCAGTGACAGACGGCCCTGCATACAACGCAGGCATACAGCCAGGGGATATCATCACATGGATGAACGGCGAGAAGGTGGGAAGCCTGAAGGATTTCCAGAACCAGGTGGAAAGCCTGCACGCAGGAGATAAGATTAAGGTGGCGGTCCTGAGAAACGGCAAGGATGAATATACGGAAATTGAGTTTTCGGTGACGGTTGGCGCCAGGTAGCGGCTGGGCTTTTGAAAGGAATTGGAGCCGGGCAGAGATGACAGCCGGAGAGTTTGATACCCGGCGGCGGCAGTGGACAGGTGGCAGTTTGCGCCAGGTAATGTAAGAAGTCAGGCAAAGGGGCCAGGCAGTGTTAACCGCCTGGCTGCGTTGCTGTCAGGGAGTGGAATGAATGGAACTGATGGCGGTATGAGGCGGTATGAATTGCCAGGCGTATAGACAGGGTAATCATTGGGTTTTAAAAGTGGGTTTTTCAAGTGGGTTTTAAAAGTGGATTTATAAAATAGGTTTATAAAATAGAAAGAAGAGGAAAATTGAACATGAGATATATCGACACCTTCAGGGAAGGTATGCACATTGCAGATGTGTACCTGTGTAAGAACAAGCAGATTGCCCTCACGAAGAATGGAAAGGAATACGGCAATCTGGTAATGCAGGACAAGACAGGTACCATTGACGCCAAAATATGGGATTTGGGTTCTCCCGGAGTCGGGGAATTTGAGACCATGGATTACGTTCATGTGGAGGCGGATGTGACCCTGTTCCAGAGCTCCTTTCAGCTGAATGTACGCCGGATACGCAGGGCGCAGGAGGGAGAGTATGTGGAGGCAGATTACCTGCCGGTGTCAAAGAAGGATATAAAGAAAATGTACGAGGAGCTGCTGGGATACATAAGAAGTGTGAAGAATCCCTATCTTCAGAAGCTGCTGAGCGGCTATTTTGTGGAGAACGCGGCATTTGCAAAGGCGTTCCAGTTCCATTCCGCGGCTAAAACCGTGCATCACGGATTCGTTGGCGGCCTGCTGGAACACACGCTCAGTGTGACAAAGCTGTGTGATTACTATGCCGGATATTATCCGATGATTAACCGTGATTTGCTGCTGACAGCAGCTATCTTCCACGATGTTGGTAAGACCAGGGAACTTTCACGCTTCCCGGAGAATGATTATACCGACGATGGACAGCTTCTGGGCCATATTATCATTGGTACTGAGATGGTGGGTGAAAGCATCCGCTCTATACCGGGATTCCCGGAGAAGCTGGCTACAGAGCTTAAACACTGTATTCTGGCCCATCACGGGGAATTAGAGTACGGCTCCCCCAAGAAGCCGGCGCTTTTGGAGGCATTGGCCCTCAACTTTGCCGATAATACGGATGCCAAGATGGAGACCATGATAGAGGCGCTGCAGTCCGGCGGGGAGAATAAAGGATGGCTGGGATACAACAGGCTGCTGGAGTCTAATATCAGAAAGACAACGGAATAGGCGTTAAGGTTGGATAATATAGAGAAATAACAGGACCGAATATATAAGGCTGAAAACATTTAGTTTGGGTACGGGATTGCAGGATGTGTCCTTGACCAGTGTGTTTTCGGCCTTTTGTGATAATGGGGGCGGGGATGGGATAGCGGGATGATGGGATGGGATAGCGGGATGGTGGGATGAGATAGCGGGATGGTGGCATGAGATAGTGGGATGGTGGGATGGGATAGCGGGATGGGATAACGGGACGATGAGATAAAATAATGGGTTGAAAAAATCGAGAGCAATAATAGAGCATAATAACAGTTTGAATACAGGACAGGTGAAATGGTATGGAAAAGAATCAGGAATTTATTGTTACAATAGAGGATATGAATGAGGACGGAGCAGGCGTGGGAAAAGTGGATGGCTATATCTGGTTTGTCAAGGATGCTGTGATTGGCGACGTGGTGCGGGCAAAGGCCATGAAGATGAAGAAATCTTATGGATTTGCCAGGCTCATGGAAGTTCTGGAACCGTCAGCCTCTCGTGTCATTCCGTCATGCCCGGTAGCAAGGCAATGCGGAGGCTGTCAGCTTCAGGCCATGAGTTATGAAGAACAGCTGAAATTTAAAGAGCGGAAGGTGATGAATAATCTGATTCGTATAGGCAAATTTGCTGAGGATGAGATTCATATGCTTCCTATTATGGGGATGGAGGAGCCCTGGAGATACAGGAACAAGGCCCAGTTCCCTTTTGGAAAAGATAAGGACGGAAATGTAATTGCCGGATTCTATGCAGGGCGGACACATGCCATTGTTGAAGCAGAGGACTGCCTGTTGGGAGTTGAGGAGAATAGGGAGATTCTGGATATTGTAAAGCAGTTCATGAAGGAAATGAAGATAGAGCCCTATGATGAGCTCTCACATAAGGGATTGGTGAGGCATGTCCTGATTCGGAAGGGATTTAAGACAGGCGAAATTATGGTTTGTCTGGTGATAAATGGAAACAAGCTTCCCGGTAAAGAGCGGCTGGTGGAGATGCTGACTGGTGTGGATGGGATTAAAGGCATGACCAGTATTTCCTATAGCGTGAATCAGGAAAAAACGAATGTAATAATGGGGAAGGAGATTGTGAACCTTTATGGACCTGGATATATTACAGATTACATTGGAAATGTGAAATATCAGATATCGCCGCTTTCATTCTACCAGGTAAACCCTGTACAGACAGAACGGCTTTATGGGACAGCGCTGGAGTATGCCGGACTTACGGGAAATGAGATTGTTTGGGATTTGTATTGCGGAATTGGCACTATTTCATTATTCCTGGCTCAGAAGGCTAAGAAAGTGTATGGTGTGGAGATTGTGCCCCAGGCCATAGAGGATGCCAGGAGGAATGCAGAAATAAACGGCATTCATAATGCGGAGTTTTTTGTGGGAAAGGCCGAGGAAGTACTGCCGGAGCAGTTTGAAAAGAATCATGTCCATGCGGATGTGATTGTAGTAGACCCGCCTAGAAAAGGGTGTGATGCGGTTTGTATGGATACTATACTCAAAATGAGGCCGGAACGGGTGGTTTATGTCAGCTGCGACTCGGCAACATTGGCCAGGGATTTGAGGTACTTGGCAGATGGGGGGTATGTGGTGGAGAGAGGGAAGTGTTGTGATATGTTTCCGGGGACGGTGCATGTGGAAACCGTCGTGGAACTATCACGTAAAACCAATGGTTAACAGGCCTATTTGCTCTTGTTTTGGTTGCCTTGCCTACCATTTGCCTACGCTTTTTTGAGTGGTAGGCAAGGTTGCTATGATATAGCATCTGCCAGGATTACAATGGCATCGTTCTGCATTTTCTCCGTGTTAAACACATAACGGTCCATGGTGGTCTTGATGTCCTTGTGGCCCAGACGCTCCATGACGGTCTTGGGCTGGGCGCCATTCTCCGCCAACAACGTGCCGTGAGTATGACGTAGGCAATGGCTGTGGAACAGAGGATTTCCCAATTCTTCATGAATGACCTTGGCACAGTACTTGAAAGAGTATGGCGTCAACAGCTCGCCGTTTTCTTTTGTGCTTATTGGCATTATTTCCTTGCCAACAATTTTGACGTTGGCAGGAGCCTGAAAGATTAAGCTATCGTCCATTTGATACGTCTTTGTAAAATACTGGCCGTACCGGAGCATGTTCTTTTTGCGATTATGGATTTCTGTTTTCAGAATTTTTTCATATTCCGGGAGTATTTTTATAGTCCGGATAGAATCATATTTTGGTGGCCGGTAATACCACTTTCCGCCCTCGTTGGCAAGCTGGTGCTGGATGGTTATGGTGTGGCGCTCGAAATCTACGTCATGTAGCAAGTCAATGCCGTAAGCCTCTCCCAGGCGCGTGCCACAATGGTATCCGGTCATGAGCGGTATGTAAAAATTACTGTCCGGCCCAAAACGCTCAATGATGGCCGCAAAGTCCTCTTTGACACAGATATATTCTGTGTGTGCCTTGGCCTCATCAGACATAACTATCTTCGGTATTCTGGCATAATCACAGGGGTTGTACTTGATGTATTTACAGGGATATACCGCATATCCCAGGGCACCAGACAGGCAGGATAAGGTATTTTTAACCATGCTCCTGGAATAGCCTTGACGCTTCATTCCGTCAATCCATTTTTGGATAACATCTGTCTCCAATGATGCCAGCCGGTATTTTCCGAATGCCGGTTTTAGATGCACACGGATTTTCTTTTCATAATCCTTTTGTGTATTGTAGCTGAGATTGGTTTTGACATAATTATCATACCAATAATCCAGATAATCAGATACGCTGATGTCCGAAGGGGTAAACCTGCGGCCAGCAGAGTCATATTCCGCCTTAGCTTGGGTGCCGGCAGTGATGGCCTCGGCCTTGGTGCGGTATCCACCATGGCTGATAGGGTTGCGTTTTCCGTTGATTTTAGCGCCTTCAAAGGACCATTCCCAGGTGGAGCCGCGTTTTCTTGTTCTTAGCTGTCCCATATATCATTCCTCCTTGTGCTGTTGCGATATCGCAACAAAATTTGGGTATAAAAAATACGCCCTCTTGCCAGGACGCTCCAGGAATGATATAATCAGATTGTTCAGAACTGATGATATCTTCCGGAGCAGTCCGGTAAGAGAAATCTATGTGAAAAGCTCTGGGAGTTGTAGCTCCTGGGGCTTTTTCATTATTAATTGTTAATGCAATTTGTTTAGGTACTGATTTTTATAATAGTCAACACTACCTGCAGGCATATCTGTTAGATGTTCGTTTATGGTAGTAGAAAATTTTACAAATTGATTGTTTTTTCCATTTTCGGTAGTTAATGTATTAACTTTTTGTATAGTCTTTTCCCACATTCTATCAATAAAGCTATTTACGTGTCTTTCTTTTGCGTTCAAAAAATCTGTTGGGATATATTGTGAAACATCAAAATATGGTTTGTAACATTCTATAAAATCACTATGCTCCTCCAGCAGCCTATATCTATCAAAAAATGTATCTGCATTTGTCGTAGTAGTAATTAACTTTTTACAGTCATTTATAATACGCGTTCGCTGCTTAATATCATCATTTGTCAAATCTTCTAATTGCTCCTTGGTATATATAAGTTTTTCACTATCGGAGATTACTAATCTTTGCCATTCGAGAAGTTGAATTTTTGAAAAAGAATGGGGACGTGAAACTTTTTGTCTATTCCAATAAATTAGGACTCCCCCGATTAATACCATAAAAATTGCATTTCCGATATCTTTATGCATAGCAGCAACACCTGAGATTAAAAACAAAATACCTAAGAGCAGGGGCCAAATTGGTGTTTGTTTAGGTGATGTATTCCTAGACCGCTCCCCCCTTGTGACCGAATGTTCTGTTGTACTTTTTTTGTTGTTTAAAGAGGTGCTATATGATAGTCCGGTTCCCGGTATTCCGACAGTCGCTCTTTTTTGTCCTTTTGTATTAAGTGATACTCTTGCACCTTTTTTACCAAACGACAATCCAGCACTTTTTTTACTAATGTTTATGCGAACTCCAGGAGCGACTTTAAAACTTTTATGAAAACGAAATCCCATACTCTTCTCCTCTTTTCATTTGTTCTACAAAAATACCATAGGTTATTTTAATCTCAATGCAATCAACTCCTTTTGATAACCGAGAATCCGAGCTGTCTGCTCTATGGTACATTCCCGATATTTTAAATATTCATACAGTATATCGTCGGATATCAAAAATTCTACAGCAAATTTATTGGCCTCTACTTCATTCCTTGAATTAAGCAGAAATGTTTTGTGTTTAATGAAATAGCAATTTTCACGGGGATGCATAATTGCGTGCCCTAATTCATGAGCCATAACATATTCCATTTCATGTGATTCTAGGTTTTCATTGAGCCATATGCATTTACTACGCTTAAGATACATATAGCATCCGCTTTTAGAACCAATATTGCCTATTTGAACTTCAATGCCTAAAGCATCAGCTATTTTAAATGGGTCTCTAGTTCCAAACTTTCTTTGATAGTAAGCGACAATTCGTTTTATATCTCTTGTCAATAGGCTCACCTACTTTTTGTTCTTATAAGGGTTGTATTTCTCCTTGTTCTTAGCCTTTAGTCGGCGGAGCATTAATTCCACCTGCCCGAGGAATAGGTCAGCATCATCCTCTGGAATGTCCTCTCCATCGTAAGCAGCTGGGCCTAGTTCTTTGTTCGCAAGTTTTTCCCTTAAGATTTCCAGGTCTTTTGCTATGTCACGTTCGTCCCGCTTGGTGAGTTCAGGGGCTTTTTGCTTGGGCTCGTCTTTTCCGGTCATAAGATAATCTACACTTACACCAAAATAATCGGCTATTTTTTTCATGTTGTCACTTTTGGGAGTACTTCGCCCACGTTTCCAGTCGCTAAGCGTAGATTGTGTGACTCCTGTTTCTTTCGATACTTTGTAAGCCGTCACACCATTCTTTTGTAATAATTGTTCAAAAATCTCATACATAGTTGTCCACCTTTCACAAACCGCAGACAATACTATGGAAAACCGAAAAAACTATTGACATTATCGGAAATGCATAGTATAGTATGAGCATACAAAGGAATTCCGTCGTAAAACCTTTGCACACTGCGGAAATGTTATTTACTTCGTCTGGTAAACAAAGCATATCACATTTCCGTAGTATTTTCAACACTTACATTAAAGAAAGGCGGTGTGGTTTTGTACAAAAAATTTGCGGATTTATTAGGGAAAAGTAACAAAACATCTTATCAAGTAGCTAAAGAGACAGGAATCGCTCAATCTGTTTTATCTGACTGGAAAACTGGTCGTAGCAAACCAAAGTTTGACAAATTGCTAATCCTTGCAAAGTATTTCGGTGTCCCAGTGGAGTATTTTGCGGAAGAAAACAAGGAGGATGCGGAAAAATGGTAGAACCATACAAACCGTTGTACACGGTGGAGGAAACAGCAACCGTACTTATGACGAACACGGATACCGTGTATAGCCTGATTAGAAAAGGGAGCCTGCGAGCATTAAAACTGGGTCGGATAAAGATTCGGGGAAGCGATTTGGAGCAATTCATTGAAGATTACCCAGTATTCCAAGGGGAGGGACAAGCCAATGACAAAAGTAACTGAGTTAGCCATCCGCGCCAAAGCTGCGGTCCGGTATCCCGGCTGGCGTGTGGATTTTGTTGGACCGGCCACCATAGCACTGACCCATGTTATGGGCAGGGAGCGGGTGATTGAGGTGCGGCGGCGCAGGAGACGCCGGGACGGCCCAATCATGAGGGCAGCTAAATGGATTGTGCCGGCGGTTATCTGGCTGCTGGGGATGTGGATGGTAGCTATTGTAATAATGGCGGTTGCCATGGGTGTGAGGCTGTGAGAGGAGATGAGGATAATACAGAGACAAGTTATTAAAGGTATCATCATACAGGCCATGGTCCAATCTGGTGTCGTTATGACCGGTAACGCAGATAGGATTGAGGCGGGGGCCGAGGCAGCAAGTAATGAGATATTGGAAGAAATGAAGATGGACCCCAGCGGCGGCAACCGCAAGAGGCCCAATAACTAAAAAACAACACACCCTTATTGTAAGGGATTTTAGGAGGAAAAGCAAGATGCTTACCAAAAAAGAAGTAACCAACTGGGTATATAGGGTCCGGGATAAAGCGTTCAGGAGCCTGCAGGATGCGTATGAAAAGGCAGTCAAGGAAGAGGAGGACCGGATATTCAAGGAAAGTGGGGCCGCCGACATAATTAAAAAGCTGGAAGCCTCGATGCGGGAGATGAACCGGGAGCATGAGAAGCTTATAAACCTTATGCGCGATAGCCAGGAGATGTCTTATGAGACAGCGTCATGCTATGGATTATCCTACTACCTTGATAAGATTGACCCGGTTGATAGGAGAGTTCGGAACGCTATTAAATATGATTCTAAAAAGCTTACACAGCTCAAAAAGAAATATGAGGACGACGAGAGGAAAGTCGGTGCCAATTATGCAGCAGTGCTGGCGGAACTGAAACTTAAGTCAAATGTCAAGCGGTGTATAGAGTATCTAAAGGAACTGGGCTTTGATGTGAGCAGCCTGGAGAAACTGGAGCATACAGAGGTGGCAGTGCAGCTGGACAAACGGTATCTGTTTGTCTGCGGGGACAATAAATAATAGGAGGTATACATGGAAGATAAATATTTTAGTCTATGGACTGAATTCCGTTATCGCATGGCCAGCAAGGCAATAAATGCGGCCAGCACCGAAGTCAAAGAGCATTACAATCAGGTACTGCAGGACATGGCAGTCCTTGAAGCGGAGGTGTTCCTGGAGGAATGAAACAGATATTGATTGACCGGACGGAACTGCTGGGAAGGATAATTGCGATTGAATCCGGATGCCTGGACGTGAAGTCACGTTCCGTAATCCAGCAGATTAAGGAAACCATCCTGCGTCTGCCAACAAAGGAACAGAAAGGGGATGCAGACCATGGATGATGGGAAGATACATATCCCGGCCAGAAAAAGGCAGCCGGCCCCGGACGGGCAGCCAGTCATCAGGCTGACGGCAGAAGCCTACAACGTCCTGGTGGAGATTTACAATGAGAGCCAGCTTTCCATGAAGCAGATAGCCAGCACGATTATTATGCAGAGCAGGAACTTGATTGTTTATGATAAGGAGGATGAATAGATGGCAAGAGTAATCTGTGTTGCAGGGGAATCCGGTTCAGGCAAAACCACATCCATGAGGAACCTGGACCCCAAAAGCACCTATTACATTGACGCGGATAAGAAAGGACTGTCCTGGAAGGGATGGCGGAGCCAGTACAATGAGCAGAACAAGAATTATTTAAAATGTGATGATGCCAATGTTGTCAGGGTCTATATCAAGAAGTTGGCGGAAAGCTGCCCACGCATCAAGGTCATAGTAGTAGATACAATCAATGGGCTTATGGTTGCCGATGAAATGCGGCGGAGCAAGGAGAAGGGATATGATAAGTGGGTGGATTTAGCCACCTGCGTCTGGGATTTGATTGTGGAGTGCTATGATTACCGGGATGATTTAACCATCGTATTCACGGCCCACACCCAGACTGAGACCGATGATGC